>JAABUN010006957.1_pt1 | contig 12609 bp, 9 predicted proteins | sample 5559311 | NCBI WGS metagenome assembly JAABUN01 (sample SAMN10711877, study PRJNA513370) | rock metagenome | isolation source: Antarctica rocks | place: Antarctica: Victoria Land, Siegfried Peak sud | reverse complement strand
GGGAGGAACACGTCCCGGCGCGTCTCCCAGGAGATGACCCGGTCGCCGCCGCAATGGAGCCCGTCACGAACGACGGGAGGAACGGAGCGCACTTCGGCGCGACTCACCAAGCTCGGACTGCCGCAATGGAGCCCGTCACGAACGACGGGAGGAACTCGAACTGGCGCGGCCGGAGCCTGTTCCGCTCGGTGCTGCCGCAATGGAGCCCGTCACGAACGACGGGAGGAACCTCGAAGCATCCGGCGAGGGATGGCTGCTCGCCAAGCCGCAATGGAGCCCGTCACGAACGACGGGAGGAACCCGGCCGGAACGCGGACGCGACACGGGACGAGATCGTGGCCGCAATGGAGCCCGTCACGAACGACGGGAGGAACACATCGTTGTCTCGGACGCCGAGGCGGTCATCGTGCAGCCGCAATGGAGCCCGTCACGAACGACGGGAGGAACCGCTCGACAAATCTACCCCCGCTGACCTGCCGCTTCTCGCACGGCCGCGAGCGCTCCCGACGGAGGCCGTCTCGGGGACCACTCTGTCCAGTTGGCAAGTTACGCATCACGCCTCTGACCTGCGCGCGAGCGGTGAAGCCCGCGACACCTTGCACCGCACCGCTCGCGCTCACAAGATGGTTGGCCCCCCGGAGGGTAGGTCCGGACGCTCGCCCATGAAGTCGAAGGCATCCATGTTACGAGGATCGCCCAAGTCCAGGAAGAAGACGCTGTCGAGCTCATGCGCGATGGCATCGCCCAACTTCCACTTGAGTCCGGTCAGCTCAGCGGGGGCGAGATCGCAGAGGAAGACGGAGTACTGCAGCGGTTGGCCGTGGTCCTTCACGATCCGATGCACGATCCGCAACCGGACCGGATCCGCGATGTCGTAGGCGACGAGATAGCGGCGCCGAGCGGTGCGGTGTCCAGTCCTCATCGCGTCGTGAAGGCGGCGTAGTCCGGGATCTCTCCCAGCATCCAGGCCGCGAGGATCCGCGCCTGCACTTCGAGAACGCGCCGGTAGGTGATCCGATAGCTATAGACGGGGTGAGTAACCTCGACATCGAGCCGCCGCTCGTACGCGGCGATCGCCGCCTTGCGGCCGTCGGCCGTCAGGGCGACGCCCCCCGCCCGGCTGAGGAAGTGCGAAGGCCGAACTTCCCCGTTGTTGATCGCGTTGATGGTGACGGAGTCGGCGATCAAAGGGCGAAACTCCTCGGCCAAGTCCAGCGCGAGAGCCGGACGACCGAAGCGCGGCCGGTGGTAGAGGCCGAGGTAAGGATCCAGGCCCACCCCGAGGCACGTTGAGACCAGGTCCTTGACCAGCATGGCGTAGCAGAAGGACAGCAGGCAGTTGACCGCGTCTCGAGGAGGCCGCCGATTGCGTCCCTCGAAGGTGAAGGCATCCCCGGGCATCTGCTGCTCCGGACGGATCATGCCGGGGAAGGCCTGGAAGTACGTCCGGGCCGCAGCGCCCTCCAGCCCCAACAGGCTCGCAACGTTGTCGACCGTGGACGCCTTGGTCGCCAGATCCGCGAGGACCGCCAATGTGGCGCTGACGTCGACCCTCGCGTTGCGGCGCAGGAGCACACGACAGTTGCGCATCTTGCCCCGCACCATGAGGCGAGCCGCGGGTAGCCCGCCGTGACTGGCGGCCGCGACCTGCCGGATCCGCAGTTGCACGTGCTTGGAGGGAAGCCCCTGAGCGATGCCCTCCAGCCAGCCGCCGCCAGAGAAGTAGAGAACCGGGATTTCCCTGACGAAGCACTCACGCAGGGCCTTCGTGGTGACCTGCACGTTGCCGAAGACGCTCACCTGCGAGACATCGAGCAGGCGTACGGAGGTCTTCTGCGGCGGCGGAGCCGAGGGGTCACGGTTTGGCCGACCCTGGATCTCGAGTCGACTGGAGCGCACCGAGACGGTTGAGCCTGCTTCGGTGACGTAGAGCGGTCGTGCCGCCTCATCGGAGGGGACAAGCCGGCGCGGCGGATGAGATGACCGAGCCTGAAGGAGGTTGTGCTCATCGGGCAGGCACAGGCCGACGAGCGAGCAGCGCGGACACTTCGGTGAGTCGACGAACGGCGGCGGCGCCATGTCACGGGCGGCGACCAGGCGCAGTGAGCGCACAGATTCGAGCGTTGCCTCGAGGAGGTCGGGGGTCAGCTCGACGTCGACCCGCTGTCGCGTCTCGACGAAGTACAGGACCGCTTTGTCAACGGTGTATCCCGCGGCTCTGAGCATGAGTGCGTTGACGGCGAGCTGACGGCGCTCGGGCTCCCAGGATCGCCTCACGCCAGGCGCCGGGGACCCCCGCTTGTAGTCCACCGGCGTCACGATGCCTCCGTCCCCCTCGAGCAGGTCGATGCGTCCGATCAGTCCCAGCTCGGGTGCGGAGATCAACAGCGACCGGGCGCCACGCAGGTCCGCGGCCTCGGCCGGTCCGGGGGCCCGACCGGTCTCTTCGTCGACGACCCGGTGCTGGTAGCGCCCGTCGACCGTGTCGGCGTTGTCGGCGAACCGCGACTGCACCCACTCCAGGTAGAACAGCCTCGGGCAGTAGGCGTACTCGTTGACCATGCGGGCCGGGACGAGCTCCGGCACCTCGTCGTCGGTGGCCATGTCAGCGCGCCAACCTGACGGTTGGGGGCTGCAGGGGCCCGGCCGACTTGCTCAGCGCGCGACGACCTGCCTGCGCGACAGCGCAGACGCCCAAGACTTCGGCCGTCGGCGTCAGCGGATCCACTGTGATAACCGGATGGCTGAGCAACACGCGGACAGCGGCCGGATCGAGCAGTGGCGTCCAGATCGGCCAGCGCAGCAACGCTCCACCCCGCGGGTACAGCCACCCTGCCGTCGCACCACGCACCCCGTCACCGACCTGGGTGAACCACGGGACCGACTGCAGGGCAAGCCACGTCGCACCCGGGACCTCACGATTGGACGGCTTGCCACGACTGGCCTCGGCCGCGTCGACCAGCGCCCGGCTGTCGAGGTTCGCACCCGCTCCTGGGTAGCGGCGCCAACCGGAGAGGGCCTCGTGCAGCAGCTCCGGCCGGCGTACGACCGCACCGATTGAGTCACGGTAGAGCTGGTGGAGGGTCATCTGACCGCTCGGCGAGTACAGCGGCGTCAGGCGCCGGTCGCTCGCGTCACGTTTGGCGGGGGTGACCTGGTTGACCAGAGCCGTCAACCAGCGGGCGTCTACTCGCGCCACGTCGCTGGTCTCGGTGTCCTGCATTGCCTGGAAGCGGGCGATCGCGGGGCCGACCGGCAACCTCATCGGGTCGAGGGAGCCGGGGTCCTCCATCGCCTTGCGCTCGTGAGTGCCAAGGGGCGGCCGGATGAGTGATGCGTCCGACCCCGGGATCAACCTGCCGTCGGCGGACAGTCCCGCCGCGAGCCGCCCTACCGCCGATGCCAGCCCACCGACGTCGTCGTACGGGGCGTCGAGTACGGCGGCACCACTCGATCCCTCCCAGCCCAGGCGGACCGGCACGTGCAGGCCGCTGTCGCAGAGCTCGAGCAGGCCGAGGGCCGCGAGGAACCCGAGGGTGTCGTCAGCACGAAGCGCCGGCAGGACGAGGCGCGTCATGACTTCTCCCGCTCGTAGTCCTCGGACACGACCATGTCGGACAGTCGCAGCAGGCTCTCCAGCAGCGCGAGGCCCCAACGGCCGTACCGGTGGTTCAGCCGGTCGAACCGACCGGGCTGGTCCCAGTCCACGATGCCCTCGTCGCTCTGCACGACGGCCTCGCTCTCAGGCTGACTGCCATGCGAAGGCAGCGTCGCTCGGACCTGCCGCGGATCCGGGTCGAGCACCCCGGGCAGGAGCGGTCTGCCACGACCGTGGTGCGTGCCGACGAGGTGGATCACCAGGTCAGCGTCGATCCCGTCGAACAGGGACGGGTGCTCGCGGACCAGGGTTCGTGCGAGTGCGGCAGACACTGCCTCGTGGCGCATCCCCTTCGGCCAGCCAGCGGCCTTGCGCTCACGCTGTCGCTGGTGGAACGAGGACTGAGCGCCGCTGGACTTGGCGAGCGGCTCCTCGGCGAGTTCGTAGCGGTAGCGATTGGCGCCGTGCAGCAGGAGCTGGAACCGCGGGTCGGCCTTGCCCAGGTCGTGGGCCAGACCGGCCAGCGCCACAGCGCGGACCAGCGGCGCGTTCAGTCCGACCGCGGCTGCCTCATCGCCACCGCGGCGCTCCACGTCGCGCAGGTGGCGCATGAGGCCGATCGTCGCCACGCCACGTGACGAGGCACCGGGAGACGCATTCTCGGCACCGTCGGACAGGTCACTCACGACGCCCCCGCGTCGGGCAACCGTGATCACCGGACCTGCGGCCCGCGTCCACCGCACCCTCGCTGTCCGCCGCGACGGACCGATCATGGCCGCGAGGTGCTCATGCTCCGGACTGCCGTCTGCGGCCTCCGTCGCCAGACGGTCCAGGTGATCCCAGAGAACAGCTTCCCGGTCGTCGTCCTGGGCGTCGACCCGACGAAGGGCTTCGTCGTCCCGCATCGGCCACACCTGCTCGCGCAGCCGGACGCGGAGCGGCCCGGTTGCACCGAGGTCGGCGACATCGCGGACCGGTTCGCCGTCAAGGCGACCGGTCCAGCCCCACTGGTCGTGACCACCTTCACCGCTGTCGAGGACGACGGTGGAGCCCGGACGGAGCCGGGCGTCCGCGCTCAGCGGTACCACCTTTCGGTCAGGGCTGACCACGTAACCCACGACTGCGCTGGACTCCCCGTAGTCCTCGATGTCGTCCGGCTCGCCCTGCGCACCCTCGACGTCGCTCTGCGTCGACCCCCGGTCCGAGCGGGTCAGGACTCGCCGTGCTTCCGCGTAGGACACGGTGACCGTCTCGTGTGCAGCTGGTGGGCAGTCCTCCAGCTCCTCCTCCCACGACTCCGGGGAGGTCAGTCCGGCACGCCAGCAGAAGTGGATCTCGCTGCGAGGCTGCTCCAGGCCGTGCAGGAACGGCGCGACCGCCTGGTCGGGGTCCGGCGCTGGGTGGGTGCGGGACCAGATGTCCAGGACGGGCGAGAGCACGACCGGTGCCGGCGGCGTCTCGCTGGCAAGGCCGGCCCGGACGCCCGGCGCGAGGCCGGCGGCCAGGCCTCGGGCACCGAGGTCGAGTCGAGGAGCCGACGCAAGGGTGGCTACGGCCTTGGCGACAGTCACCGCATTCACCGTCTCGCCCCGAAGGCGTGCCTCCTCCACGAGCCAGTCCCACGTCCGGCTCGTCGCACTGCCGTAGACCGGCGTCTCGACGTCAGGCCCGTGCAGCGCCTGGTCGTGGACGACAACCGCGTCGGCGCTGGGCGTGCGGCCGAGGCGGTTGAGGCGGCCGAGCCGTTGGGTCAGGGCGTCGAGGGGGCAGGCCTCGGTGATGAGCACGTCGACGTCGATGTCGGCACCGACCTCGACGGTCTGCGTCGCCACGAAGATGAGGGGGCGCTCGTCCGTGCGCTCGGCCGTCGCGGCCAGCCGGCCGCGGATCCAGGTGGCAGCGGTGCGCTCTCGCTCCCACTCACGGCAGCGGCCGATCAGCAGCGCCCGGTCGGCCTCCTCGCTCGGCGGCAGCAACGTGAAGACCATCCGGGCCAGGGCCACGGTGTTGCAGACCACCGCGACCCGCGCTGCACCACTGGTCGCAGCGTCGACCGCCAGGGCAGCCAGGACCGGGCCCAGCTCGCCGCGGGCTCGGACGTTCAGCAGCGCGGTGCTCTTGACGGCCTCGAGTCGGGCCCGCGCCAGCGGTGAGCGCTCCACGTCGGGATCGCAGCGGAACACGTCGTCGAGCGAGCCGTCGGTGGGCTTCGGCAAGGTCGCCGACAGCAATACGACACGCAGTGGACGCCCCGCTAGCACCGGCTCGGCAGCCCGGGACTCGTAGGCCGCAACGGCGCGGACCGTGCGCAGGAACGGCTGGGAAAGATGAGCCTCGTCCAGCAGCAGCAGGCTGTCCTTGCCGCACAGCGCAGCGTCGACGGGCCGCATCGTCGTCGTGACGCCGTAGCCGCGAAACAGCAGCCGGCTCCCGAGCTGGTCGACCGTCCCGGTCACGATCGCCGGGAGGCGGGCCGAGTCGAGCCAGCGGGAGGCCCAGGTAACGCCGCCACGCATCCTGGCCGGGGTGAGCGGGGGACGGTCCTCACCCGCGAGTGCGCGCAGGCGACGGGCCACCTCGCCGAGGAGACCGCCCGTGGCGTCGGCGAGTGCGTTGGCGATACGGACTGCACGGTCGTGCGCCTGGTCGACGATGACCCGTCGGTCGACAACCAAGAAGGTCCGGGTCGGGGCCGTTCGATCGGCAGGTGTCAGCTCCGCCTGCAGCGCAAGTGCGAAGACGGCGATGTCCAGGACAGCGGTCTTGCCCATGCCGGTCGGCACGTCGAGCGCGGCGGGCCAGCCGCCGGAGCCGCAGACGCGGTCACAGAGCGCGGCCTGCCAGGCGAACGGCGCGTGTCCGTGCACCGTGCGGAAAAACTCGGGGAAGTCGTCAGCTTGCAGCGTCATCGGCCACCTCCTCAGGGCTCGGGTCGGCGACCGGAAGGCACAGGCCGACGCCAAGGTGGCGTAGGTGACCGAGGACAACGGGTCCACGCACCGGAGCGCCGAAGGTGACGCGGCAGTGCACGTGCGGTCGCCGGCTGTCGCCGGCCCGCCGCACCAGGTCGGACCGCCGGAGACGGGCCGCGCCGGCCAGCAGCGAGGTGGTCAGCACGTCGATGCGCACCGGATCGGGGTAGCCCGCGAAGGCACAGGCTTGGCGCACGTGCTCAACGACGTCCTCCTTGCGGTGCGGGTACCGGTCGAGGACCAGCGGCGAGACCGTCGCCCAGGACGTCCGGCCGGCGCTGCGGGACCAGCGGTCCGGCGAGACGACCCGGCGTCCGTCCATCGGCCCGTGGGTGAGCGGCTGCGGTGTGTCGAGCACGCCCGGCACGGTGAAGTCGGTCAGCCGGGGACGCTCGACATCCATGCCGAGTAGTCGCAGCAGGGACCGCCGGACCGGCGGCGGGAGGTTGGGGCTCAGGGCGAGCCCCAAACCTCGCACCTGCCCGTCTGCGTGCCCGCCTCCGACGGTCGGAAGGGCCAGGAAGGCGCACTGCCGGCTGGTGCCGTCGTGGTGACCGTTCAGCAGCGCCAGCTCGAGCGAGTCGTGCTGCTGTCCGAGGACGGCGAGCACGGCGCTGCGCCAGGCGATCGCGATCCGCACGACGAGGCGACCGTCGAGCGCCACTCCCGGCGGCAGACCGAAGGTGAGCATCTCCGGCCACGGCCCGTCGACCGCCGCGGGCTGGTCCGGGGCGACCTGGGCGGGTGGGCCGTACGCGACCCAGCGGTCCTCGCTGCGGGCGCTCTCGCCGGTCTCGTAGGCGTCCCGTAACGCGGCGAGGCCGTGCGGCGCGGGAACGCGCATCCGCAGCGTGCCTGCGCCCGGCGACTCGAAACGCTCCAGGCCCTGGATGGGCCCTGCCCGCTCGGGCAGGGAGACCACGACCGGCGACGTCGAACGGCCGAGGTAGGGAATCTGCCGGCACAGCCGGCGCAGGCTCGACTCGACTGCGGGCGCCGGCTCGGCGGACTCCCAGACTAGCCGGACCGTGTCGACCGCCGGGTGCACCCGCCGCCAGGTGCGTGAGCCGGACGTACGCCCGAGGTAAGTCTGGTGGGTGTCGTCTTTCTCGGCCTTGCCCACGACATTGGTCGGGACGTAGGCCTGCATCGTGGACGGCTGTGCCTGGCTGGCCAGCACGACCGGGGGGTCCTGCGCCTCGAGCCAGCGCAGCGCGTCGTCGTCCGTCGTGCCGGGGCGGGCCTGGGCGACGAGGGCGTTGAACAGTCGGCCCGGGTGCGGGGGCCACTCCGGCGTCGCGTCCAGGGACGCCTCGTACGTGCCGCCCAGCAGCGTCACGTCCATGATCAGCACGGCCTACACGTCCTCGTCGGCAGGCTGAGCGAAGAAGGCCCGGTCGATCGCCTTCTGCAGCTCTGCACCCGGGACGAGACGGACCGGCTCCCCGGCCCAGGCGAGCCCGGAGGCACCCAGGGCAGCAACGGCGTGCCGCAGCAGATCCACGGCGCTTGCACGGTCGAGCACGAGAGCGTCGCCGGACGTACCCACCCAGGTGAGGATCTCGCCGGTCAGGGTCAGCTCGCAGCCCGATCGCAGGAAGATGCCGGGGCGGGCGAAGGCCAGCCGGTCAGCGGCCAGGGCGAGGCAGGCGAGCAGCGTGCGTGCGGCCCGGGCGGCGACCGGGTCGAGGCTGGCGAACCGAAGCCGAGCGATGCCGGCGAACCCGACCGTCGCCGTGCGGGTGATCTGACGGCAGGACACGCCGCCGGTCTCCACGACCGACGGCGGGATGGAGCCGTGGCCGAGTTGGCTGAGCTTCTTCGCGCCCTTCGCCCCCTTGTCTGCGGCCAGGGTCCAGGTGTTGTCCACGCCAGCGATGCCGAGCTGGGCGCCCGAGACGATCAGGTCCGCCCGACCGGCGGCACGCCGGCCCTGCTGCACCTGCAGCGCGACGGTCTCGGAGGTGTAGACGCGCGGGAACTTGGTCGCCTGCCGCAGGCTGCGCTGACTGTCCCACGCTCCGTAGACCAGGTCGGCCGGGGAGTGCTCCATCAGCGGCGTGGCGTCCTCGGGGCTGACGATCCGCAGAGCGGCACCGACCACAGTCTGATCGAACGGGGTGCCGTCGGACGTGGCGGCGTCACGAAAGTAGGCGTCCCGGCTACGATGCGGTGCGGTCAGCGAAGTAATCCGATGCTCCCGGCCGTGGCTGGTGATGTCGAGCCGCAGGTGTGGCAGGACCAGGTCACCCGCGTCGAGCGCGGACTGCAGCGCCTCCTCGCAGCGGTTGGCCTGCGACTGGCGACTGTCCACCACCACCGCGTCCTGGGCCTCGCCGCCGGAGTACCGCTTCTCGGTGAGGTAGCGGGGGTCGGACCCGCGCTCGGCGCCGGGGTAGATGGCGGGGTAGATCTTGCTGTCCCACCCGCCCAACGGCTCGTACTGCGCGACGACGCGGATTCCCGCATCGGGACTGTCGTCGTCGAGGTTGACGCCCGCCGCGAGACGGTCGTACAGGTCTGCCGTACTGGTCATGGCTGCTCCTCGGTGAGCGCCCTGACAGATCAGCCGGGCGCGATGGGTGAGTGATAGCCCCGGCCTCTGACAGAGGCCGGGGCGTCACCCCCGAGAAGGACCTGACGTGCCAGATCGATCTGGTGCGCCCAGTCACTCGTGCCGCGATGGAGCTCGTGAGGTGACGCGAGCATCCTGACACAGACGAAGCATGTTGACGAGTGACTGAGTAGACGAGTTGTATCCTCATCGTCAGATCTGCGCGTACGCTGCCTCTCATGCTCGCACCTCTGCTCAACCGTGCGGATGAGCTCGCTCGTCTGCGCGGACACTGGGAGCGGGCGTCGGAAGGCAGCGCGCGGCTCGTTGTTGTCTACGGCCGCCGACAGGTCGGGAAGACCTTCCTGCTACGCCATCTCCGTGAGCAGCTGCCGGTGGAGGCGCATCGCCTCTACTTCACGGCGCTGCAGGCAGGCACTCAGCGTCAGCAGCTCGACGCCTTCCGGGCGGTGCTGGCCAACGGGATCGGCGATCGCTCGTGGGTGCCCGAGGGGTTCGGCTCCTGGTCGACCGCCCTGGCCTTCGTGGCCGACACCGCCCGTCGCACTCCGACGCTGCTGGTGCTCGACGAAGTGCCCTACCTGATCGAGGCAGATCGTACGTTCGCCGGCGCGCTGCAGCAGGCGTGGGACGAGGTGCGGTTGGAGGCCGATCCCCCACGTCTGCTGCTGGTGGTCACCGGCTCGGCGGTTGCGACCATGACCGGACTGCTCGCCCCGGGGCGAGGCGCCCTGTTCGGGCGCCCCGACGACGAGCTGCAGATGCAACCGTTCACGCTGGCGGCGGCCCGCCGGCACGTCCTCACCGATGTGTCAGCGGACACCGCGCTGGAGGCCTACGCCGCGACCGGCGGCTACCCCCGGCACCTGCTGGCGTGGGACCAGTCCGCCAACACGGCCGACAACCTGCTGGCGCTCTACGGCAGTCCCGGTGGTCTGCTGCTGCGCAACGGCCGTCAGTTGCTCATCGACCTGCCGGAGGAGGGTGGCCATCGGGCCGTCCTTGCTGCCATCGGCGCCGGTGAGCATCGCCGCTCGGCCATCGGTGCCCGCGTCGGTCAGCGGATCGAGCGTCCCCTCGAGCTGCTCGAGCGGTCCCTGCTCGTACGCCACGAACGACCCGTCGGGGCGCCGGTACCGAGTGCGGGTCGTTTCGTGCTCGCCGACACCTTCCTCGCCTGCTGGTACGCCTTGTGCCACGGCGACGAGGGGGACATCGAGGCAGGACTCGGAACCGAGATCATCCAGCGACGGCAGGGACGGTGGACGCGGCACCTGGCCGACGTGTTCGAGGCGCAGGCCAGGCAACACGCGCGCCGGCTCCAGAAGCAGGGACTGCTGCCGAAGGGAGCCACTGTCGGAAGGTGGTGGACCACGTCGGGCCAACCCGCCGAGATCGACGTGCTCGGGCTGCAGGGCAGGCGCACCGTGTTCATCGGAGAGGCGAAATGGCAGGCCGAGCCGCTCGACCGGCGGCTGTTCGCGTCGCTTCAGGCCAAGCGCGCAGCCGCCCCGGACCCGGTGCCCGACGTCGTCCTGGCGACCTGGAGTCGCGGCGGGGCCTCGCGCGAGCTCACCGACCTCGGCGTCCGCTCCTGGACCGTCGACGACATCGTTGCCTCGTGACTCGCAGGAAGTTGCTGTTCCTCGCCTCACAGTCTTGCGCGTTCAGCCGCGACACCGAAGTGGTCCAGGCCGTCGTCGCGGACGTAGCCCACGGGCTACCTGGGAGTCAACGCACTGCGTCGTTGCCTCTGTCTTCTGTCGTTAGAGCCCCGACCTCGAGCCACTCAGGCGAGGTCGGGACCCGTTCGACTAGCGCGCAGGCATCGCTGCCCTCCGAACACTGGTCGCGAAGCCGCTTGTTTCAGCGGCCGCATCCGGTGCACTGCAAGCGATGCTACCGGCGCTCGCAACAGCTGGTGGAGCCCAGGCCAGGTCGTCGAACGCGCGATAGTCGTCCGGCACAGACCCCTGGAGTCGCACCAGCAGTCGCAGGTGCCACGGAACGTCGCGTCCGTTGTTACGCACGACACGGAGGGTGGCAGTTCCCTTCCTCACAAGCAGGTGGGCGTAGTCCACCAGTAGGTCGGGCACCCAACCCAAGGCAAGTCCGTCCTCCGTGGCGATCAAGAGGGCCGAGGGATTGACCGAGTTCGTCCGGTCTGGCAGCAAGGACAACTCGCAACCCGCGCCCAGCCGGTCAGCAGTCTCCGCGCTGAGGAAGGACTCTGTCGCGTAGCGCATTCCCCGCACGAGGAAAGTGCATTGACTCAGGCCACCGCGGACGAGCGGTATCTCCATCACCTGTACGGTGTCGCCTTTCCGCTGACCCCCGCTCCTGCTCAGGATGTCAAGCTGAGAAGCATCTGTTCCCAGTCCCAGTGAGTGCACATAGGACGCGAAGTCCGGCCTGCGCCGGTCCATGACACGGACCGCGAAGAACGGGAACAGCTTGCCTGACTCATACACGCGGGCGCTGTCATCGAAGCCGAGAAATGGCTTGAAGTCCTGCACTCCGCCGCAGTCTCGGCGATACCAGAAGCGATGCAGCCCCCCTCCGAAGTCGAGCACAGCAACTGGGGAGATGGAGCGGGTCCTTGTATTGCGCCAGGCGACGGCGAAGCGCCTCGTCGCTGTGGTGGTCTGGGCAGTGATCACGTCGCGGAACTCGCCATCAACAGACATCGAGCAACCGCTTGCGGTTGATCATGAGGACCTCATGACTGAAGGTAGCCGTCGCGACCGACAGGCCAGGCATCGCGGTCAGCGTCCTTTCGGCGACGGTCGCGTCGAACGAGCGCACGGCTTCCTGCCAGCGGTCACGCGCCTCCGACGAGCAGCGGCGCAGCGCAGAGTGCGCGAGCTCGACGAGGGTCGGGATCGACTGGCCAGGCAGTCGCTCGAACTGCCTGGCGCGGCCTCGCTCCGCCCAGGACCTGACCGTGCCCTCCCGGAGCCGTCGCGCCCGCTGATCGTCTGACAGGTTGAAGGCCAAACTGCTGGCGTGGTCGTAGGAACCGCAGAGGAGATCGGGACCGGGTTCGCCGGGCTGCGGACGAAGTACGGCCCAGTTCCGATCATGGCGGTCGCTGTTGGCGATCAGTGCGTCGAGCGTGAGGTACCCGGTGAAGACATCAAATGCCCGGAAAGTCGAAGGCTCGAAGACGGGCGGCGGCCCAAGTCCCTCCAACACGCGCTGAATGTTGATGACCGAGTGTCCGGGATTCTTCGTCGCCCGGTCGTCGCTGGAGTCCTGCAGCAAGACCTGCCCAGGAAGGTCATTCCATCCGCTCGGCCGCAGGTCCTTCACGATGCAACCGTGGCTCCCATGACGTCAGGGCCCCGGCAAAGTCGTGATCTTGGGCGTGTCGCGGGCTGACACGCCGGTGAGGGTGTAGAAGCGGCACGAACACGGCCCCGCTGGTGATCATGAGGGTTCTCGAGGCCTTCCTGACAACCGAA
>JAABUN010006956.1_pt1 | contig 12609 bp, 12 predicted proteins | sample 5559311 | NCBI WGS metagenome assembly JAABUN01 (sample SAMN10711877, study PRJNA513370) | rock metagenome | isolation source: Antarctica rocks | place: Antarctica: Victoria Land, Siegfried Peak sud | reverse complement strand
GACGCGGGGAGGGTGGGGACGGGCGTTGTTGCCTGCGACCTGCGATCTTGCCCTTTCGACCCGGCTACCAGGGCAACCCGTGGAGGTCGATTGTGCCGGTGTGGGGGGCGGGGGCGTGGAGGGGGAGGAGCATGGTGGTGTTGTGGGTGAAGGGGAGGGTGGTGCCGTGCTGTTCGATCAGGAGGGTGCCGGGGAAGGGGAGCCAGCCGAGTTGGCTGTAGAACGGGATGAGGGGCTGTCGGCAGACGAGCAGGCCGAACGCGGCCCCGAGGTCGTCGGCGAGGAAGGTCATCGCGCGACGGAGCGCCGCCTGGGCGTGGCCGCGCCCGCGCCGCTCGGGGTGGGTCTTGACGTTGCCGATGCCGCCGATCAGGGCCGGTTGCCCGTCCACGGTCGCGTCGCGAACGTGGATCCCGACGTAGCTGGCGAGTTCGCCGCTGTCGTCGTGAACGAGGACGCCCCAGGTTGGAGCGGCCCATACCGTCTGTGGTCCTGGCTCGGTGTCGGGCGTGTCGGCGGGGTAGACGGCGGTCGTCAAGGCGCGAAGGCTCGCGCGCTCGGCCTCGGTCTGATCGGCTACGGCTTTGAGGGTAATCTGCATGCGGGCTGTTCCTTCTTCGACCATGCGCCCTACAGATCCAACCCGGCGAGGCCCTGCAAACTGAGGGTCAGCGAGATTTCGCCGCCGTGGTGGAGGTCGTGCTCGATGACGTGCCAGATGATCCACTGGCGGGTGCGGGTCACGGGGCCGCTGGATCGTTGCCGCGTGAAGGGATCGTCGAGCATCGCCGGGGTCCAGCGGTCGAGGCAGCTTTCGATCATGGCCCAGGAGGTCTCAAGGCCGGTGATTAATTCGGCGGCGGTGCGCGGCGGTTCGCCCTCCTGGTCCCAGGTGTCGTAGGGCGCGAGGCTGGCGTCGCCCTCGCCCATCGAACCCTGGAACCAGCGGACGCGGGCGGCGACGACATGCGCGGCGAGCCGCCAGAGGGGGCGTTGCTGTGGGGAGTCGAGCGCGGCGAGTTGCTCGGGCGTGAGCGGGGCGAGCGCCGTGACCAGCAAGCGTTGGTAGTTGGCCCACCCGGCATAGAACGGCGCGAGGGTGAGGGGTTGGTCGGGCATTTGGCGGCTCCTTCGTTGCGGGGAGGGACCCCTCCCCCGGCCACCGCCCAGAGGGCACCCGCTACAAGGGAGGGGTGACTCGTGGCGAGGTGGTCGGTCAGTCGGTAGGGTGATTGTCTCGTGGCGAGTTATGGGGGCTGGACCTCTCCCCCGGCCCCTCCCCGACGCGGGGAGGGGTGACTCGTTGTGGCTCAGCGGTTGATAGTCGAGGCGGCTACTCTGTGGCGAGTCCCCCGCTCCTCGGATGGGCGGGTGCCCGCTGGGCGGCGGGTGGTGAGCGCGGCGAAGGCGGGGTGAGGGTGGTCGCCGAGCCGTAGCTATGCGGGGGGTGCGGGTGCCCGGCTGCCGCAGCCCGTGTCCCTTGCCGCTACCGATTCAGCACCTTGCGTACCAGAAAGTTGTCGGTGCGGCGTGCGTCGTCGAGGTGGGTGGCGACGTGACGCCAGCCGTGGCCTTCGCCCGGATAGGTCTGGTATTCGACGTCTTTGCCTGCCCGGCGCAGCGCCTCGACCATCATGTTCATCTGGCTCGGGTGGCAGACGATGTCGGCCTCGCCCTGGAGGATGAGCAGCGGCTCTTTCACGTCGTTGACGAAGGTGAGCGGGCTGCGGTCGCGGTAGAGTGCGCTGTTCGCGCCCGGCGCGCCCATCAGCTTGGCGATGTAGTGGCGCTCGAAGATCCAGGTGGTGTCGGTGAAGCTCGCGAGCTCGGCGATGCCGAAGCGGCAGACGCCTGCCCGGAAGAAGTCGGGGGCCTTGGTCAGGCAGATCAGGGTGCTGTAGCCGCCCGCGCTGCCGCCCATCGCCACCACCTTGCGCCGGTCGACCAGCCCCTGCTCGATGATCGCCTCGGCCCCGGTGATATTGTCCGCGAGATCGCCGCCGCCCCAGTCGCCGTACAGCTTCTCCATGAATGCGCGACCGTAGCCGAGGCTGCCGCGATAGTTTGGCGCGAGGACGACGTAGCCGCGCCCGACGAGGTACTGGATATGGCCCTGCCAGTTCAGCAGGGCCTGCCCGACCGGCCCGCCATGGATGTGGACGATGAGCGGGTGCTGGCCGGGTCGGGTGTCGCGCGGGGTGTAGAGGAGGCCGTGGATCGGCAGGCCGTCGCGGCTGACCCAGCCGACGGGCTCAGGCATGACCAGGCCGCCGCCGAGGATACCGCCGGTCGCGCTTCGCGTCAGCGCGCGGCGTGCGCCCGTGCGCGCGTCGATGGCGTAGAGGTCGGCGGGGAGGACGGGCGACGAGAAGGCGCAGATCAGGTGGTCGGCGTCGAGCCAGCCGAGGTCGGTATGGACGCCGGGTTCGCGCGTCACCTGGCGCGTCTCGCCGTTTTCCCAGCACCAGATTTGGCAGTCGTCGTCCGCGTTGCGGGTGTAGGCGATGCGCCGTCCGTCGGGCGACCAGGCGGGCGACTGGTGGCGGTTCGACTCCTCGACCAGCCGTCGGGCGTTGCTGCCGTCCGGCTCGATCGTCCAGAGGTTCGCGAAGTCGCTGTCGCGGTCGGAGACGAAGGCGATCGTGCGACCGTCGGGGGACCAGGCGTGGTCGCCGTTGACGACGCGCTCGCCGCCCGCGATGGTCCGCAGCGCGCCGCTCTCGACATCCGCGACGATCAGCGCGCGCTCGTCCCACGGCATGTCGTGGTGCGGCCACTGGCCGTAGAGGAGGGTGCGCCCGTCCGGCGACCAGCGCGGTTGCAGGACGTACTCGTCCCCGGTGCTGATCAGCCGCGTCCAGCGCCCGGCGAGGTCGGCCACCACGATATCGACCCGCTCGTCGCGCTCGGCGACGTAGGCGACGCGCCCGCCTTCGGGCGAGACGGCGGGGGAGTGGTGGTTGCCCGGCCCCTCGCCAATCGCGCGGGCCGGTCCGCCAGTCGCGGCGACGATCCAGAGCTTTCCTTCACGGGTGGAGGCGTAAACGAGTTGCGCGCCGTCGGGGGTCCAGGCGATGGCGGAAGAATGGCGCTGGTTCGGGTCGGCCCCCTGCGGTGTGGCCTGGTCGCTCAATTGGAGCGGCAGGCCGCCCGCCGCGTCCACGACCCAGAGGTCTGTGCGCCCATCGTAGCTGCGGGCGTAGGCGACGCGGGTGCCATCGGGCGAGGGCCGGAGGGTGCCGAGCGAGGGGACGGTGGCGTAGGCTTCGGGACTCAGCGCGGACTCCCAGCGCCCCGGTTCGTTGCTCCAGTGGGTGGCGGAGGGGGGCATGGGGTGTCCTTTCCGTTAGGGCGGGCGACGTGAATACGCTGCGTGCGGAGGGTGCGGCGGGCACCTGCACTTTGGTAGCGCTACGGTACACCACCTTGCTGCCCAGGGGGCACCTGCCCCTCGCACCTGCCCCCCAAAGGAACAGGAGGCGAGCGGGAGACGATTCGACCCTACCGCCGATGGCGAGACGCAACGCGACGTTCCCATCGGCAAGTGGGCATGGTACAACATCGTCACGGTGGCGGCTACGGTGGCGACTGCGATGGTGGGCCGGTCCACTGGCGCTGTGGAGGAAACGAGGGGGAGCCGATGAAAATCACGAGTGTCACCGCGACCGCCGAGTCGCGCCGCCGCGACACGCCGAGTTACGATGCGATCCAGGCGCTCGACACGCACGGGGTCTGCCGGATCACGGTCACGACCGACGAGGGGCTTGTCGGGCGGGGCGAGATCAGTTTCGGGCGGCTCGATCGGGGGCCTGCCGTGCTCGCCACGCTGATCGAGGAGTTGTTGGCCCCGGAGATCATCGGCGAGGATGCGGCGCTGATCCGGGGTATCCGCGACAAGCTGTGGCGGCTGACGGACTATCACGGGACCATGGGGCTGGCGCTGCTCGGGATCGCCGGGATCGACATCGCGCTCTGGGATCTGTTGGGGCGCGCGGTCGGGCAGCCGGTCTGGCGGCTGCTCGGTGCGCGGCGGGATCGCGTCCCGGCCTACGCGATGGTCGGCTGGCTGAACTACGATCTGCCGCAACTCCAGCGGATTTGCGCCAAGGCGATCGAGCAGGGCTTTCGCGGCGTGAAGATCAAGGTCGGTGCGCCGACGCTGCAGGAGGATGTGTCGCGGATCGCGGCGGCGCGGGCGGCGATCGGCGACGAGGCGCACCTGATGGTCGATGCCAACCAGGTCTTCGGCGTGGCCGAGGCGCTGCGGCGCGGGCGGGTCTACGAGCAGATGGGCTGCTACTGGTTCGAGGAGCCGGTGCGTGCCGATGACACCGCTGGCCTGGCCGAGCTGGCGCACGCGCTGACCATCCCAATAGCGTCGGGCGAGAACAATTTCGGCAAGCGCCAGTTTCGCGATCTTTTCGAGCGGCGCGCGGTGGACATCGTGCAGCCGGATCTGCGCCGTGCCGGGGGGGTGACCGAGTGTTTGGAGGTCGGCCTCCTCGCCGACGCGTTCAACGTCCCCTATGCGTCGCACGGCGGGGGGGTCCACTTGCACGTCCTGGCCGCGCTGCCGAACGCGCTGTTCCTCGAAAGTGGGCTGGCGCCGGATGGTGCGCCGAACCGGCTGGTGGACGGGTGTTACGTGCTGCCGGAGGAGCCGGGATTTGGGGGTGGGGCGTAGGGGATGCCGCACTGACGGTGGTGACATTCTCGGGCTATCTGCTATCGTTGGCGTGCGTTGGGGGCCGTGGGAGCGGGCGTCATGGGTCTCGTTAAGGCGATTTTCGTTGGGAATCTCCTGGTTACTGGTTTCCTTACCGGCTTGATCTGGTATGTGCAGATCGTGCATTACCCGCTCTTGGCGCAGATCGGTGTGGGGGAGTTCGCCCGCTACCATGCCGCGCACAGCACGCTGACGACGCGCGTGGTCGCGCTGCCGATGTTGCTGGAACTGGGCCTCTCTGGCGCACTGCTGTTGTATCGCCCGGTGGGGTTGGCCCCGGCTTTCGCCTGGGCGGGCTTCGCGCTGGCGATGGCCGTCTGGCTCTGCACGTTCTTCGTCTCGGTGCCGCTTCATAGCCAACTCGGCGCTGGTCACGATGTGGCCGTGATCGGCAGGTTGGTGGCGACGAACTGGCTTCGCGTGGTCGCGTGGAGCGCGCATCTGGCGCTGCTTGGGTGGGCGCTGGTGCGGGTGCTGCCGTAGTGGGGGGCGGACCTCTCCCCGCCGCTGCGGCGGCGACCCTCCCCGACGCGGGGAGGGTGGGGGGACGGACCGCTCCCCGGCCCCGCCTTGCTCTGCCCTTGCCGCTGCGGCGGGGACCCTCCCCGACGCGGGGAGGGTGGGGATGGGTGGTGGTAAGCCTGGCGAGTGTTCGCGAGGCGTAGGATGGAGGGGGGCTTTGCCGCGCTGATGTCGGGCGGGGGTATACGCCTTGCATAAGCGCGGCGGGAAAGCGACGCGCGAGGCGGGGAAGCGATGCGGCTGATAGAGGAGTTGACGGGGTATGGCGGGGAAAGCGGGGCGGCGGCAGGGGGTGGTGGGCGATCATGGCTATCCGCACGACGACCGGGCGGCGCTCGTCGCGAAGGCGGAGTTGGTGCTGACGCGGCTGGTTGCGCGACACGGTCAGGCCCGGTTCTCGACGATGGACCCGCTCAGTATGTTGGTGGACATCATTCTGTCGCACCGCACGCGCAACGAGCAGACCGCCGCCGCTTTCCGCGCGTTGCGGGCGCGCTTCGCCACCTGGGAAGCGTTGCGCGACGCCCCGACCGACGAGGTGGCGGCGGAGATCGCGGCGGTGAACTGGCCCGAGGTGAAGGCCCCGCGCATCCAGGCGATCATGCGGCGGATCACCGCCGAGCGCGGCGAACTGAACCTCGACTTCCTCTGCGATCTGCCGGTCGAGGAGGGCGCGGCGTGGCTGGGTCGCCTTGAGGGGGTCGGCCCGAAGACGGTCGCCTGTGTCCTCCTCTTCACCTGCCGCAAGCCGATCCTGCCGGTGGATACGCACGTCCATCGCGTCTCGATCCGGGTCGGGCTGCTCGGGTCGAAGGTGAGCGCGGCGGCGGCACACGAGCTGCTCGGCCCGCTGCTGCCGCCCGACGCGCAGGCGATCTACGACTTCCATCGCAGCCTGCTCAAGCACGGCCAGGAACCCTGCACCTACAGCTATCCCCGTTGCGACCGTTGCGTCCTGGCCGACATCTGCGACTATCGCGCCGCGCGCGACCGCCCCGCCGCCGCGCGCCACCAGGCCCCGCCCCTGTTCGTCTTAGAGACTGACGGTGGGGATCGCGCCGAGTAGCGTATGATCCCCACGCGCGCGCTGGTTCGGCGGCGATGAGGGGGGGCTTTTGGCGGTCGGCGATATCCGTGTGCAGTCCCCGCCCGAACGGCGCGGCAGCGTGCCGAGCGGGGCGTTCGGGTTCGCGGGTCGCCTGGCGTCGCGGCTCGAACGGTTCAGCGCCGCCGGGGCGCTCCTGCTGTGCGCGCTCCTGACCGCCGCGGTCTATGGCCCGGCCCTGGGCTTCGCGTTCACCTTCGATGATCCGCTCGATCTGCCGCGCGCCGAGGGGCGCTCGGTCTGGTCGCTATTCAGCTCATCCGAGGGCTACGCCTATTATCGCCCGATCCCGTTCGTGATTTGGAAGGGGTTGCGGGTGGTGCAGGGCCGCTATAGCGAGGCCACGCTGCACGGGCTGACGCTGCTCTGTCATGTGCTGGCCGCCTGGTTCCTCTATCTGCTGCTGCGCCGTCTCATCGGCAACCACTGGGGACTCGTCCCCGCGATGCTGTTCATCACCTATCCCTTCAGCTACCAGGCGGCGTTCGGCGCGCACACCCTGTTCCATCCCCTGATGACCGCCGCCCTGCTAGGGTCGCTCCTGCTGTATTACGATGCGCGCCTGGGCGGCGTGACTGGCGGGCGGCGAGGGGGTGTCCTGCGCCTCGTTGGCTCGACCCTCGCCGCCGCGATCGGGCTCTGGACGCACGAGAGCGGCGTGATCATCCTGCCGCTGGTTATCGGCATGGAACTCCTGCTGGCCCGCCGCGCGCGCGACTTCGCGCCGCGCCGCGCCATGCTGCGCCTGTTGCCGCACGCCGTGGCGACTGGCCTTTTTTTGCTGGTCTGGGCGACCGTGCCGAAGTTCGCCCGGCCCGAACGCTGGTCGCCCGACTCGCTGCTGGCGAACGCGCGCTACTTCCTGCAAGGCGCGATCTGGCCGGTCGCGGCGCAATTGAACGGCGGCGGCGCGCGTTGGGGCTTCGACCCTCTACGCGCCCTCTGGCCCGCGATTGTCGGGACGCTGGCGCTGCTCGTCGCGTTGTACGTCGTCGGGCGGCGACCGTGGATTGCGCTGGTGGCGCTGGGGGCGACGGCGATCATCCTGGTGCCGGCCTGGCTGGTCCTCACCTGGGCCTATGTCGAGGACGCGCCGCGCCTGCTCTACCCGGCGGCCCCGGCCATCGCGGCCCTCTGGGGGCTCCTGCCGTCCCTGCGGTTCGGTCGGCGCGGGGTGACGGGGGTCTGGCGCGCGGCAACGCTGCTCTTGCTGCTCGGCGTGACGGTGCAGAGTGTCCGTTTCATCGAGGTCCGCCGCGACATGTGGGCGGAAGGGACGCGGTTGATCGATGGTGTCGCCGCCGCCGGGGTGGCGCGCGGCGAACGCCCGACCCTCTTCCTGAATGTCCCGGCCTGGTTCGCGCCCAAGCGGCCGGAATATCCGGTCGGCCATGTCGGGTTGACGGCGCTCCCCGGCTACGTCGGCCTGGGACGCGCGGCCTATATCCAGCGGGGGATACAGCCGCCGATCGAGTCGCGCGGCTATTACCCGGACCTGAATGGCTGGAAGTACGACTTCAACACGCACGGTGGCCCGGCCAGCCTGGACGACTTCGCCGCCCTGCTGCGCCGGGTGGACGCGGTCTATCTGGTGGAGATGCTGCCGTCCGGGGCGCGCGTGCGCGAGGTCGGCGCGTTGACGCCGAATGGCGCGGATCGGAGCGGCGCAGGCCCGCGCTTCGGCGGCGCGCTCGTGCTGGCCGGGGCGACGGTCGGGCTCGACGGTGACGCGCTGGTGGTCGAACTGACCTGGGATGTGCTTGTTACCCCGCCGGGGGATGTGCTGCCGACCCTGCGCGTGCGCGATGCGCGCGGCGACGTCGTCGCGGCGCGGCGCGCGTATCCGCTGGCTGACACTGCCGCGCCACGCCTCTGGCAGCCCGGCGATCGGGTGCGCGACGGGTCGCTGCTGCCGTTGCCGACCGCGTTGGCATCGGGGGAGTACACGATCTGGCTCTCCTGGGAGGAGAAGACGACCATGGCACCGCTCGCGGGCACGGGTGCCGATGGGGTGCCGCTCCCGGTGGAGGGGGTGCAGATCGGGGCGTTCACGCTGCCGTGAGGGGGGGGCCCTCACCCCGCCGCCTGCGGGCGGCACCCCTCTCCCCATCCGAGGAGAGGGGAAAGGGGGCTGAGGTGGAGGGTGATGGGCAAGCGCGGCTGTGCGTTGTGGGCGGGGGCGGGGCGGGTCTGGGGGCGATTTGTTGATGTTGTCGGCGCGAAAACCTATTGCAATTGTTTCAACAGTATGGTATTGTGCTGATCGGTCCCGGATGTCTCGCGGCGTATCGGACGGGTAGGGCTCCCCCCTATCGGGTCGGATGTGCGCTGTGGTCAGGCCGGGGCATGTGAGTGAATGTCATACATTGCTTCGAAGGGGTACGCAAGTTGAGCTACGAAGACAAGACTCTCGAATGTCGCGATTGCAACCAGGAGTTCGTGTGGACCGCTGGTGAGCAGGAATTCTACGTACAGCGCGGGCTGACCAATCAGCCGGGTCGCTGCCCCGACTGCCGCCGCGCACGCAAGGCCCAGCAGGGCAGCGGCGGTGGTGGCAGCTATGCCGGCGGTGGCGGTGGCGGTGGCTACTCCAGCGGCGGCGGCGGCGGCTACGGTAACGACGGTGGCGGGTACGATCGCCCGCAGCGTCAGATGTACCCGGCGGTGTGCGGCAACTGCGGCAAGGAGACCCAGGTCCCCTTCCAGCCACGCGGCGACAAGCCGGTTTACTGCTCCGATTGCTTCGCGCAGCAGCGCCAAGCTAGCGGCGGCTACTCCGGCGGCGGCGGCGGCTACGGCAGCCGCGACCGCTACTAGGCGGCGCGGGCGCGGCCACGGGCGCGCGTTACAACGAGAGGATACGAGGACCTGGCGGGGAGCGCCGGGTCCTCGTTATTTCATGCGGGTCGAGGGTCGAGGGTCGAAGGCCGAAGGCGGCAGGAGGCGTCAGGCCGCCGCGCCGAGGCGTTGCCAGAGGTGGAAGGTGGCGAGGCTGCGATAGGGGCTGAAACGCTCCATCAGGTCGAGCGTTTCGCGCTTGCCCGGGCGCGCGGCGAGGGCGAAGAAGCGCTGGAGGCTGGTCGTGAGCCCGGCATCGCCGAGCGGCACGCAATCGAGGAAGCCGAAATGGCGCATCAGGATGTAGTGCGTTGACCAGGGGCCGAGGCCGCGCACCGCGAGCAGGGCGCGCTCGATTTGCCCGAACGACTTGCCCGCCAAGGTCCCGAGCGGCAGCGCGCCGTCGGCCACCGCGCGGGCCGCGCCGCTGAGGTAGTCGGCCTTCGCCCGCGAGAAGCCGAGCGCGGCGAGATCGCCCGGCTCGAGCGCGGCGACCGCCGCCGCCGTGGGTGGGGCGACGAACTCGCCATGTCGCGCGGTACCGACATGCGCGATCAGGCGACGCCGGAGGGCGAAGGCGAAGGACAGCGTCACTTGCTGGCCGACGATGGCCCAGATCAGCGCGTCGAACGGATCGGCGATCAACGGCACGCGCAGCCCGCGCTGCCCGGCGAGTAGCGGGGCGAGATCGGTCGTCCCCGCGATCTGCGCCTCGAAGCGTGTCGGATCGCCGTTCAAGCCGAGCAGGCCGAGTACGTGTTCGTGCAGCCGGGCGACCACCGCATGACTGAGGGGGGCGGCGGTTTCGATGCGACAACGCGCCGCGCCCGGCGAGAACTCGACCTAAACGAGGGCGATCCCGGTCGGATCCTCGGCGCGATCGAGACGGAGGGTCGCCGCGTAGGTCTGCCCCGCGACGCGCTCGGTCAGGCTGTGCGGGTCGCGCCCCAGATAGGGCAGCATCCGCCCGATCGGGTAGTCGGGGGGGAGCGCCAGCACGCACGCGTACCCGTCGCGGAGGCGGCGAAATTCGAGCGGGCTGAGCGCGGTGTATTTGCGGAAGTTGTCGTTGAAGGCGGAAAGGCTTTCGAAACCGACCGCGAACGCGATTTCCGCCACCTGCTGCTGGCCGCCCAGGAGCGCGCAACGCGCGGCGGCGACACGGGCGCGGGCCAGGAGATCGGCCGGGCTGGTGTGGTAGTGGCCGCGGATCAGTTCGTGGAGCTTGCTGATGCCCACGCCTGCGGCGGTCGCCAGGCTGCTAACCCCGCGATACGCGCCGGGATCGCGCGCCACCCCGGCCACCAATCCTTCGATCAGCGCCTCTGCGGCATGGTGGCCATCGTAGAACGCGTCGGGATGGCAGAGCTTGCAGGCCCGGAAGCCGGCCTCGCGCGCCGCTGCGGGAGTGTCGTAAAACGTGACGTTCTCGGGCTTGGGTTTGCGCGGCGGGCGGCACGACGGCAAACAATAGATGCCGGTCGTCTTCACCGCGACGATGAAGCGCCCATTGGCCGTCGGGTCGGCACCGAGCATCCGCGCGACCATCTCGTCCCTGGTCAGCATACCGCCCCCTCTCACACACTCACCGCGTTAGCATAGCGACTCGCGCGGCGAGACTCCACCGCATTCGTCCGCGCCAATTCGGGGCCGGGGGAGGTCGCGCGCCTGGTGCGGTCGGGGCCACGAGGGGCGAGCGCGGATTCTTGGGACGGCGTGATGGGATGGGGCAGGGTGCGGTTCAAAACCTTGCGCCGGTGGTTGGGACGGTGTGGCAGTCGGTTGAGGCCCCGCTGCGCTCTGCCACCACCGCGCCTCGGGGCGACAGCGGTCGCCACGAAACCGGCCTGCGCCGGTTAGACCCATCCTCGGCGCGTCGCTGGCTAACCCACGCAGGTGGGTTTCGTGGCCCGCAGGCCCAGAGGCGCGGGTTCAACCGCCCGTCACATCGTCGTCATCGCCGCGCAAAACGTCGACCCGGACCCGATCGGGCGGATGTCGTGCGAAATCTGTGCGAATCATGGTATAGTTCATGCGTTGCACAGCAGCAACCCGGAAACGGGTCCTTAACAGATGAATGCGGGCACCACGCCAGGAGCATCCTCTTTCCTCCCACGGTCATTCTCCCTCAGTCATCTTCTGCACTCCTCCAACCCCCCCGACACTTGCTCCTCGCGGCCCGCCATCGACACTTGACCCCGGCACACCAGTGTCGGGGTCTCGGTGTGTCGGGCGGTGGCGTGCATCCCGCGCGGCCCGTGTTCGTTCTCCTCCCGAATCGTCGTCGCCATCGCGCCGTAGCGGGAGGGATTTTATGACGAAGCTGGCTGTCCTCGCCGACATTCACGGCAACCTGCCCGCGCTGGAGGCGGTGCTGGCCGATCTCGCGCATTTCCCGGTTGATCGGGTGATCGTCGCGGGCGACCTGATCAACTGGGGACCGTTCTCGGCTGCGGTCGTGGCGCGCGCAATGGCGGACGAGTGGGCCGTTATCCGGGGCAACAACGAGTTTTACCTGCTCGACTACCTGACCCCGCGCGCCCCGGCGCGTTGGTCCGACGCCGCGCAGTTCCCGCTGCTGCCCTGGTTGCGCCGCCAGCTTGCCGGTCGGCTGCACGACCGCATCGCCGCCTGGCCCGACACTCTCAGCATCTGCCCGCCCGATGCCCCGCCGCTCCGCGTCGTCCACGGCTCGCCGCGCCGGAACGACGAAGGGCTTCATCCGCAGCTCACCGACGCCGAGCTTGCGCCGCTCCTCGCGGGCGTATCGGAGGAAACGATCGTCGCGGCGCACACGCATCTGGCGCTCGACCGGCGGATCGGGCGCTGGCACCTGCTCAATCCCGGCTCGGTCGGGGTGCCGTTGCGTGGGGAACTGGTCGCCAGCTATCTGCTGCTGGACGGCGACGGCGACGGCTGGCGCGGCACGCTGCGCCGCGTTCCGTTCAGCAATGACGCCGTGTTCGCCGAGTTCGCGCGGCAGGGCTTCGTGGAGGAGTGCGGCATCATCGGCGAACTGGTGCTGGCCGAGTTCCAGACGGCCCGCCTGCACATCCACCCTTTCCTGGGCTGGCGGCTGGCCGTTTGCCCGGACGCGCCATTCACGCCCGACACCCTCGCCCGGTTCCGGCAGATCGATCCCACGCCGTATCTCCCCCGCGCCTACCGCGCCGACGAATAGCCTGCCCCGCTGCCTGCTGTTGATCAACACGCCACAAGGCGGGTAGGATATTGGGGCCTCGCCGTGCGCCGCCGCGAGTGGGGGGTACGGTCGCAGGCGGTGGTAGATAATAGAGATGCTGCATAATAGTGCGGGAGGTTGCATGCCCCCTACCCCCACCGGGCGGTTACGCGGCACCCGCCCCCGACAACTGCCGATTGACCAGCCCGACGACAGCCCGGACCCGCGCGGTGTGGC
>JAABUN010006955.1_pt1 | contig 12610 bp, 14 predicted proteins | sample 5559311 | NCBI WGS metagenome assembly JAABUN01 (sample SAMN10711877, study PRJNA513370) | rock metagenome | isolation source: Antarctica rocks | place: Antarctica: Victoria Land, Siegfried Peak sud | reverse complement strand
TCCGTTGCGCGTCCGTGCCGCCGTCCTTCCTGCTGCCCGGAGTGCCACGAGGCGGCTGGCTCGGTCAGCAGCTCCTGACCTGTGATGAGCGCACCGGCGGCCGTTCCCGCCAGCACGAGGTGGGTCTACGTTCGGCAGCAGCGACGACCAGGAGGTCCGGTGCAGTACGACGACGTGGTGGCGGCCTTCTTCACGCCGACGCCCCCGGGCACGCCCGAGCCGGAGGCGGTGACGCAGGGCGGCCCTGCGCGACGGCTGCGCGACGCGGTCGAGCCGATCGCGACCTACCCGATCTGGGCTCGGCGGGTCAACGAGGCCCTCGCCGAGCAGGGGTTGGACTTCCTGACCGGCTACGTCTGGGGGCGCGTCGCCGCGCTCGGCGGCCCGTCGCCCGGGGTCGCTGCGGCAGCCTTCGCCTGGTTCGAGCCCGCCATGGTGAGCGCGCTCTCCGAGGGGGGACGCAGCGCAGTGTCCCGCGAGACGCTGCTGGAGGTACGGGACCGCGAGGTGTCGGCCGGCCTGGCCGAGGTCCTCGACGGCGAGGACGTCGGTCCGATCGCCGAGCGGCTGCTGGCGGCCGTCACGGGGCTCGACCTGGCGGGACGGCCGCTCTACGCGGGTCTGCTCGACCGTGCGCTGCCGGCGGACCCCGCCGGGCGGTTGCACCGGGCGTGCGAGCTCGTGCGGGAGCACCGCGGCGATGCGCACGTCGCCGCCGCCGTGGCGGCAGGGCTCGGAGCCGTCGAGATGAACGTCCTCACGGAGCTGTGGACCGGCATGGCGCTCGGCAGCTACAGCGGCACACGCGGATGGTCCGCGGACGCGATCGGGGCAGCCACCCTGTCGCTCGAGAAGCGGGGATGGGTGCACGAAGGAGCGCTCACGGACACGGGGCGCCACCAGCGGCGAGGGGTCGAGGCGGCCACCGACCTCGCCGAGCAGCCGGTGGTCGACGCCCTCGGCGAGGACCTGCCCCTCGTCGTCGAGCGGCTTGCCGCGTGGAGCGAGCGCTGCATCGCAGCCGGTGCCTTCCCGCCGGACCCGCTCAAGCGGGCGGCGGGCTAGGCGGCGACGTGGCCGCACCCCACGCGCCGGGCCATCGCTTCCTGCGCTCTACACGATGAAGCGGAACGTCGCAAGCGTGGATCGGCGAGCCCAGCCGAATGGCTGCACCCCCTCTGACCTGCGCGTTTAGACATGTAGGGATTGTCTGGGTCGGTCCTGTGCGGTTGCTGCTGCGGACTTTTTGCGGACTAGACCGGTGCCGGGCGTTGCTGCGGCCCGGGAGACGGGGCCCTTTCACTAGGCCGCCTTGTTGACTGTCTCTACCGGCAGTAGAGTTTGCGAGGTGACGTTCCGTCCGATGAGCCGCCGCAAGGTGCTCGCGGCCCTGGCGCGGCACCGGTGCGAGGTCCTGCGCGACACAGGCGGCCACACGATCTTCGTCTGCCCGTGCGGTCAGCACCGAGCACCGGTGCCGCGGCACGGGACGATCACGGCGGGTGTGGTCAGCTCGATCGGCAGGCAGATGGCGTGTCTCGAGGAAGGGTGGTTGCAGTGACCAGGACAGCGACGGCCGTCCGTGAGGGACGCTTCTGGGTCGTCGACGTTCCGGGCGTCGGCGCCACCCAGGGTCGATCCGTCCGGGAGGCGCGCGCCATGGCCGCCGATCTCGTCGAGGCGATGACCGGCCAAGCAGAGGACGTCGACGTGCGCTTCGAGCTGCCTGACGACGTCCGGGAGGCCGTCGACCACGCACGCGCCACGACCGCCGAGGCGAAGCGCCTGGCCTCCGTCGCCGCCGAGGAATACCGCCAGGCGGTGCGTGACCTGGTCGTCGACCGCGGCATGAGCAAGGCCGATGTCGCGGCACTCCTGCAGGTTTCCCAGCAGCGGGTCAGCCAACTGGCTCCGTAGTCACCCGTCGGATTGACCCATGCGCCTCAGGTTGAGCGAGCAGGCAGCCGGGGCTCTCGGTGCCGTCTGCGCCATCCGGCAAAGGTGTTCGACCGCCGGCAAGGGTGCCGTCCCCCACCTGGGGGCCTGAAATTGCGTGCCGGCAAGGGTCAATCCCCCACCTCGCCGATCGACGCCGTCCACAGGTTCGAGGTCGTGGACGTCGCGGGATGCCGCGACGGATGACGGTGGAGGCTCCCCGAGACAGCATTCCTGACCTACCCCTGCCTCTGGTCTGCTGGAGCCTCCGTCACCGAGAGGATGAGGCACCTAGCAGGGCCGCTCATCGTGCGGTGTGCAGGCGCGAGCCCAATGCTCACCGGAGCCTGCGTCACGGCACTGGACACGGCCGATGACGCGGCGCCCGCCCGGCGCTGGTGCTCACCGGTGAGATGTTCGGCGGCGCGGCGCGCGGCCAGGGCCTGCGCGGCGCGTCCCTGCGTCTCTCGCAGTCGCGCGAGCGAGTCGGACAGGGTGGTGAGCCGGACCAGCAGAGACAGCAGCTGACGGGTCTCGGCCCGCTTCACCAGCTGGGCGCCCACCAGGGCGCCCGCCGCGGTCCGGGTCGAGCGGCTACGCACGGTCGCCGGCCCGGTGCGGCGGTGCAGGTCCCGCGCCGCCCGGCCGTAGTCCTCGGCGGCAGCGTGCAGCGGCCCACCGCGCTTGCGCTCAACAAGCCAGCTGGCCGCACCGAGGACCTCGCCGGCCGACGCGGCGGCGACCTGAGCCGCGGCTTGCGCAGCCGCGTCGAGCGGGTGGCTGCTCGCGTGCCTGATGTCTGCGTCGGCACGGTGCACGGCGCCCACCCACAGCCGGCGCCGCTCGAACTCCGACAGATCGCCAGTCGGGTCGGGCGGGGAGACCGCCGACCGGCTGACTCCGCGTCGATCCCCTCGACTGGCCCCTACGTCCTGATCCCAGCGGGCCCGTAGCTGCGGCAGGGACAGGTCCGGAGCGAGCTTGCCGCCGCCGAACCAGACGGTCTGCTGCCCCACCCTGCCTCGGGCACCAGAAGCAGGGAGCCCAACCGCGTAGCCGGTGAGCTCACCCGGATCACGGGTGCTGAACCGCTCCCGGACCAGCACCCCGGACAGCCGAAGTCGGCCGGCGAAGTCCTCCCAGCCGTCCGAGCGGCCAGTGCCGCCCGGACCCGGGCGCGCAGGACCTCCCGGTCCGGTCCGGCCGGTGCCGGCAGCCCGGCCCGCGCGGACTCTCCAACGGCCATGCGGTGCTTGCGCTGCTCGGCCCCGGTCGTCTCCGGGGTGGCGGTCCGATCGACCGGGCTGGTCAACCTCAGCCGGTACGTCCGCTCGACCTCGAGGCTGGCCTCGCGGGACGGTAGAAGTCGTGGTGCGGGAACACCCTGCGGCCGTCTTGACGCACCAGCGTCGCGACGACGTGTACGTGGTTGTCGGCGTGCCGGACCGCGACCCACCGGACCGCGTCATCATCGCCACGCTTGGCCAGGCCGAGCCGGTCGACGTGCAGCTCGGCGATGTCGGCCCACTCGGCGTCCGTCAGCAGCCGGTCGGTCGGGGCGGTGCTGATCGCCAGGTGGTAGGTCGCCTTGACCTCCTTGCCGACCCCACCGGCCCGTACCGGCGCGTCCAACAGCGCCGCCAGCCGCGACACGTCCGCCCGGCCGTCAGGCCGAAGCTCCGGCTCGAGCCCATCCGGCGCCTGGTAGCCGGCGATGACCCGGGCGTCGACATGCGCAGACTCAAGGCCACGCTCCCCCGCGAGCCCTTCGGTGAACAGATAGCCCAACAGCCGACGGGTGTCGGTGCCCCGCCGGCACACCTTGCCGATCATCGTCGGCCGCCCCGGTCTCGCCTCGCGCTCAGCCGAGCGGGCGGGACAGCACGACGGTGGCCCGGTCCATCCGCTCGCTGGCCCGGGCGCAGCCATTGACCGCCTGCAGCAGCCACACCGGAGCACCAGCACCGCTGTTCAGAGCGGCGACGGCCTGGTTCAGGTTCACCCCGTACCGGCCCAGCGCCGTCCGGCCCTGCAGCAATTCGGCCAGCAGCGCCCGGTCCGCCGAGGTTGCCGGGGTGACCCCCGCCCCGGACAGGGTCAGGCCGGCAGCTGCGACGTACCCGGTCGGGGTCAGCCCGGCCAGCTGCGCCGCCGCACGCACCGACGCGACCTCCACATCGTCGTAGAGAACCTTCAGCGCGTGCCGGCGGCCCGGGAAGCGGTGCGACCGGTCCCGGACGAAAGCGCCCCGCTCGGCCCCAGCCGGCCCACCTACGAGCAGCCGCTCCGCTGACATCTGCCCTGTGGTGTCGTGCAGCCCGTCCATCTCGCAGCTCCTTCGCCTGCGGGACGCGCGTTTGGACCTGTCACCCTTGGTAAGTGCGCTCGGCGGGGGTGCTGTGACAAACGATCTGGAGTCGTTGTCCCCGGACTTCGCCTCTTGTCGGCCCGCGCCCGGGCCGATGAGGCTCTTCCCGCGACCACCGGCGCGGCCTGGGCAGGGGAGATGGCCGGTCGCGCAGCGACCGGTCAGGTCACCTGACCATTAACTTGCTCTGCCCTTCGCGCGACGCCCGGGCGGTCGAGTCCTCGGACGTGGTGGGTGAAGCGGCCACCAGGTGATCCGGTGGTGGCAGGTTAGGCGCTGATCGCGGTCGCTGTCAGCGGCTCGTTCACCTCCTTGTCGGCCGGCTTGCTGATGAGGGTCAGGCGGGAGCGCTGCAGCACGTCCAGGCCGTAGTAGCGGCGGCCTTCGATCCACTCGTCGTGCTGCTCGGCCAGGACCGCGCCGACCAGGCGGATGACGCTGCCTCGGTCGGGGAAGATCCCGACGACGTCGGTGCGGCGGCGGATTTCGCGGTTCAGGCGTTCTTGTGGGTTGTTGCTCCAGATCTGCCGCCAGATCTCCTTCGGGAAGGCGGCAAAGGCGAGCACGTCGGCGCGGGCGGCGTCCAGGTGCTCGGCGACGGTCGGGAGCTTGTCGCTCAGGGCGTCCAGGACCCGGTCGTACTGGGCGTTGACGGCCTCGCGGTCGGGCTGGTCGTAGACGCTGTGCAGCAGAGTGCGGACCCAGGGCCAGCTGCTCTTAGGCGTGATGCTCATCAGGTTCACCGCGCAGTGCGTGCGGCAGCGCTGCCAGCTCGCGCCGGGCAGGGTCGCGCCGATCGCGGCGACCAGGCCGTGGTGGGCGTCGGAGGTGACGAGCATCGTGCCGGTCAGGCCGCGGGCCACCAGGCCGCGGAAGAACGCCAACCAGCCGGCGCCGTCCTCACCGGAAGTAACCTCCAGCCCGAGGATCTCGCGGTGCCCGTCGGCGTTGACGCCGGTCGCGAGCAGCGCGTGGACGTTCACGACCCGGCCGCCCTCACGCACCTTCAGGACCAGCGCGTCGGCGGCGATGAAGGTGTAGGGATCGGCGTCCAGCGGGCGGGTCCGGAAGGACTCGACGTGCTCGTCGAGCTCCTTGGCCATCACGCTCACCTGCGACTTGGACAGCCGGGTGATGCCGAGCGTCTCGACGAGCTTCTCCATCCGGCGGGTCGAGACCCCGAGCAGGTAGCAGGTCGCCACGACCGTGGTCAGGGCCCGCTCGGCCCGCTTGCGGCGCTCGAGCAGCCAGTCCGGGAAGTACGACCCGGACCGCAGCTTGGGGATCGCGAGCTCGAGCGTGCCGGCGCGGGTGTCCCACTCACGCGGCCGGTAGCCGTTGCGCGTGCTGACCCGCTCGTCGGTCCTGGCGCCGAACGGGGCGCCGCAGATCGCGTCGGCCTCGGCGCCCATCAGCGCTTGTACGAACGTCTTCAACATCGCCCGAAGAAGATCAGGCTCGGCACGGTCGATCTGCTCGATCCAGGGCAGCGCAGGGTCGATACTGGCAGGGACGGTCATCGTGTTGATCTCCTTCAGAGTGGCTTTCGCAGGTCTTCTGAAGGATCACGCGGTGGCCGTCTTCTACGTCCTTAAGACACGCTCGTCGACAAGGACCTCGCCCACCACGTCCATGGACTCAACTCCGCCCCCGCGCTGTCCGTGTCCTCTGGGGTCGTGCTTCACCATGAGGTGACGATGCTCGACAGCAGGGCTACTAGTGGTCATACTTGTGACCATGACGACCTCGTTGTCCCTCGCCCAGGCCAAGGCACACCTGTCCGAGGTCGTGGGGCGCGTGGGGGGCCAGCACGAGCGGATCACCGTGACAGTCCACGGCCGGCCGGCTGCCGTGCTGATCGCACCGGAGGATCTCGACTCGCTCGAGGAGACGCTCGCGCTCCTGTCCGACGCCGACGCCATGCGCCGGCTGGCGGCGGCCGACGCCGAACTGGCCGACGGCCAGGGTGAGTCCGAGGCCGACCTCGCGGCGGCGATGGAGCGGCGAGGTCGCCGGCCGATGGCGTGAGCGCCCAGCCCGACCGGTACTCGCTCACGATCGCGCCGACAGCCCGTCGCCAGCTCGCCGAGGTGCTCCCCGAGGGGGTGGCGATGGCCGCTTACGAGTTCATCGTCGGACCGTTGCTGGACAACCCACACCGCGTCGGCAAGCGCCTCCGGCCCCCGCTGGAGGACCGGCACACCGCCCGGCGTGGCACCTACCGCGTCATTTACCGGATCGACGACGTGCAGCGCTCGGTCACCGTCGTCGACGTCGCCCACCGCCGGGATGCTTACCGGCGCGCGTAGTCACGACGAGACCTTGACCCCGGTGCTGGCCGACGGTGAGCCCTGTGCGCTCTCGGCGTGCAGCCCGTCGACGGTCGCGAAGGCCTTGTCCAGCACGTGCCGGGTCTTGTCGTCGCTGGACGGCCACAGATGGGAGTAGGTGTGCAGCGTCTGGGTTGCGTTCTTGTGCCCCATCCGATCAGCGACCACGGTGACGGACTCACCGCCGTCGATAAGCAGCGAGGCGTACGTGTGGCGCAGCTGGTGAAAGGTGATCCCGGCCGGAAGTCCAGCCGTGCGCAACGCCGCAGCCAGTGAGCGGTGCAGGCTCTACCGGTTCACAGAGCTCCCCGCGCATTGCTGAAGATCATCCCAAACGGACCGGGCGGGAACAGTCGGACGTGCTCAGAGAGCGCCTCCAGCACGAACGCGGGCGCCGGCACCGTACGAAGGCTGCTCGCCGTCTTGGGCGGCCCCAGATGGGCCACCACCCCGGGAACCGACACGAGCTGGTGACGCACGTGGACTTCGCGGCGCAAGAAGTCCACGTCCTGCCCACGCAGTCCCAACGCCTCACCCTGGCGAAGGCCTGTCCCGACTGCCGTGATCACCAGCGCCCGGAAGTGCTGCGGTGTCGCGGCGACCAGACGCTGCACCTGATCCAAGGACAGCGGGACCACGTGAGATGGAGCGACCGGCTGCCGCGCGATCTTGCGGCACGGGCTCACCGCGATCAGCTGGTCCTCCACGGCCGCGTTGAAGATCGCCTTGATGAGCCGGAAATGGTTCTCCACCGTCTTGGGCGCCAGGTGCTGCCCGGAGCTGGTGACCAGGGCCTGAATGTCGGACCGGCGGACCGCCGCGAGCGGACGGTACGTCGAACACCAACCGGGCTCTGTGGCGCGATCCTCAAGGACGCGGGGCAGGCCGGGGCCCACAGCGAGGAGAGCAAGGGGTTCGAGTACTGCGACTTCCTCCTGTTGCTGCAGGCAGCGGCGAGGCTGCTGCCGCGGGCGGAGTCGCTGCCCGGCGCCCACATTCTCGCCGCCGTCACCTCCCCCCTCGGAAGGAGCTTCCGCTCCCCGGTCGGGCTCGAACCCATTCGCCTCGCCGGCGACAGGCGCGACGGCGTCGGCCAGCTCGCAGGCCTTCCGTACGACACCTCCTGCACCTGCTTCAGGTACGGCGCACTGCGCACGGTGGTCTGAGACGCGCGGACCGCGCGGCGTCAGCTGCTGAGCGCCAGCGCGTCGAGGGCACGACGCGCCCGTCGCCCAGGGGCGTTGCGCCCGCGCTCCCAGGCGATGACCGCGCTGGCGCTCACGCCGAGCACGTCGGCCAGCTGGCCCTGCGTGCAGCCGTACCAGCGACGCATCTCGGGGAGCACCTGGGGCAGCGCGTTGTCGGGCCATGGACCGGACCGGAGGTGCTGCGGGGCAGCCTGTCCCGCGGCCGCGAACACGGCCGCAGCCGGCTGCCGGTAGGCCTTGGCCAGTGCGCGCAGCGACGGCCACCTGGGTCGGCGCGCACCGCGCTCCCAGGCGAACACGGTCGACTGCGACACCTCGAGCAGCTCCGCGATCGCGCGTGCTGACAGCCCGGCGCGACGGCGCATCGCGGCGAGGCCGTTGCGCCGTACCGGGTCCGGCGGCCGAGGTGCGGGCTGCGGTCGCAGGACGTCTGTGCCGAGCCGGTCGAGCAGGCGGTCGATCGACCCGGCCGGCGCCCTGCCCGAGCGCTCCCACCGGCGCACCGTCGTGGGGTCGACATCGACGGGATCTGCGACCTGCTGCAGCGTCAGCCCGGACTGCAGTCGTGCTGCCAGCAGTCCCGGCGTTGGGACCAGCGACGTCAGCGGCAGGGGGCCGAGGGCCTGGTCGACGGACTCGCTGCTCAGGTCCAGCGCGACGGCGAGGCGTCGACGGTCGGCGTCACTGCACGGCCGCTCACCCAGCTCCCAGCGCGTGACGGTCGAGGGCGAGACGTGCACGCGGGCCGCCAGCGCTCTGGACGTCAGGCCCGCCGCTGTGCGCAGGGCCGTGAGTCCGTGCGCTCTGCCGCACGGGCAGTCGTGCACCCGGCGCGCGCGGTCCGGTCCGGCCAGCCGTCTCGCCGCGGTGCCCGAGATGCCGAGCAGTGCGGCCAGGCGGTCGAGGTTGCCGGGCGACGGGACGACGCCGCACGCCTCCCAGGTCCGCCACACGGTGCGGCCGAGGCCGAGGCGCGCAGCGGCCGCCTGCAGCGTCAGGCCGTGCTGCTGCCGGTAGCCGCGCAGCAGCAGGGGCAGCGCGCGGTCGAGTGTGAGACCGGCTTGGTCGCGGCACGACCAGTCGTCGCATGCTTGCTGCAGGACGTCGACAGCAGCAGGGCGCTGCGCCGGGATGCCGGCCCTCGTGCCACGACTCACGCTGACCTCCAGGGTCTCGATGCCGACTGCCGGTCCGTGCAATCGCCGACTAGAGACGCGCAGGGACGGGCGCCGAGGTCTCCCCCGACAGCCAAGCGCGGATGTCCGCGCCGTCGGCGTCCAGCACCGGCGGCGCCTCGTGCTGCCTCTTGGTGATCTCGGCCTCGGCCGCGTCGAAGAAGCGCAGCGGCGGTCCGGGCAGCTGCACGCTCCCCAGCCGCTGGTGCTCGACTGTGATCTGCAGCCCCTGGCTGTGCACCTGGTCCCAGCTGTAGACCTCGTCCAGGGTGCGCACCTTGCCGGCCGGCAACCCGGCCAGGGACAGCTCGGCGAGCAGGTCCTCGCTCGAGCTCGCGGCGAACGCGTCCTCCAGCACCGCGACGAGCTCGTGCCGGTTCCGTACGCGGTCGTCGTTCGTCGTGAAGCGGGAATCGACCGGGTCGAGGCCGAACGCCGCGCACAGGCGCACCCACAGGTGCGCGCTGCCGACGGCCATTTGCACCGCGCCGTCGCGGCACCGGAACATGCCATACGGCGCGATCGACGGGTGGTGGTTGCCGACCGGGTGCGGGAGCTCTCCGCCGACGGTCCACCGCGTCCCCTGGAAGGCGTGCACGGACACCCCTGCAGCGAGCAGCGACGTGCGCACGATCTGCCCCCTGCCGGTGCGCTCGCGGTCCAGTAGCGCAGCGAGAACGCCTGCGGTGCCGTTCATCCCGGCGAGCAGGTCGCAGATCGGGACCCCGACCTTCTGTGGGTCCTGCGCGTCCGAACCGGTCACCGACATCAGCCCGGACTCGCCCTGCGCGATCTGGTCGTAGCCGGCGCGCAATGCCTCGGGCCCGTCGTGGCCGAAGCCCGTGATCGAGAGCAGGACCAGACGCGGGTTCAGCTCGAAGAGCTCGGCCGTGCCGAAGCCGAGCCGCGCGAGGACCCCGGGCCGGAAGTTCTCGATCAGGGCGTCCGCCCGTCGGACCAGTGCCGCGAGGACCTCGCGGTCGGCCGGCGTCTTGAGGTCGAGGACCACCGACTCCTTATTGCGGTTGGCCGACAGGAAATACGTGGCCTCGGCCGGCAGGCCGTCGTTCGGGTCCACGAACGGCGGCCCCCAGGCGCGGCTGTCGTCCCCGACGGGCGACTCCACCTTGATGACGCGCGCGCCCATGTCGGCGAGCATCATCGCGGCGTGCGGCCCGGCCAGGGCGCGGGACAAGTCGATGACCAGGCGCCCGGTCAGGGGCCCGCCGGCGTTGTCAGCCACGGGTTCCGGCCTCCGGGTGCTGCGCCGCGCGGTGCTGGGCGAGGACGTCGACGCCGAAGTCGTTCGTCGGGTCGCGCCAGACGCAGTGCACGTGGTTGGCGTCGTCCTCGGTGTTGTCGAACTCGATCAGCGTCACGGGGCCCTCGACGCGGAAGTAGTGCGGCTGCTGGATCCGGTGCGAGCCGGCCCAGACGAAGTGCAGCTCGTCCTGGCCGGCGGCCCGGATGCGGTCCATCTCGCGTCCGACCTGGTCGGGCTTGAGCCGGGCGAGGAAGGCCTCGACGAGACGGTCGAAGCCCTCCTGCTGCGCGCCGCCGAGGCGCGCGCGCGACAGGCCCCGCGGCTGGCCCTTCACCCAGCGCAGCGCCTCGCGGTCCGCGTCGGTGATGGGGGCGTCGCGCCGGCCGACGCCGTGCACGTCGGGCCACTCCTCATCGCCCAGCACGGGAACGCACCGGCTGGCGAAGTCCGGCGGCGGAGTCGCGTGGATCGTCGCGACCGCCGCCTGCTCCTCGTCGAGCTGCGCGAGCAGGGCGAAGCCGAGGTCCTCCTCGTTGCCGAGGATCCGGAACGGCCCGAGCTGCGCGGGCTCGGAGCCGAGCAGCAGCGGCGTTGCGCTCATGAGGTCCTGACCCGCGACCGTGAAGTTCAGCGACAGGTGGTGCCCCACGAGGCGCCACCCCCAGTCGCTGTCCGGCTGCGGCTGGTCGAAGAAGGTGAGGAAGTAGCCCTCGGGGTCGCGGAAGTGCGCCGCCACGTGGCCGAAGGCAGGCGCGTTCAGCTCGCGCAGGACGTGCTCGAGCGACATCACCTGCACGACCTGGGCGTAGCCCTCGACGGACGTGCTCTGCGCGATGAGCCGGTGGGAGAGGTAGCGCTGGACCTGCGTCATGTCTCGCAGGGCCACGCCGCGACGACCGGACTCCGGCAGGAAGTTCCAGTGCGTGCGGTTCTCGTCGTCAAGGGGGACGACCACCCGCTGCCGCTGCTCGGCGTCGAGGTGGTCGTACAGCGCCATCGCGGCGAAGGTCATGAGGGTCGGGTTGAAGTCGCCCGGCACGGGCCGGTGCGCCCGCGGGTGCTGCGACGCGGCGCCGCTCACGTGCGGGCCTCTACAGCCCGGATCACCAGCATGCTGGCCGGCGCGTTGGTCCGGTTCTCGACAGCGCGCGTCGTCCCGGTCGTGAAGTGCACCGAGTCGAGCGGACCGAGGGTGACCTCTTCGCCCTCGCTGACCATGACCAGCGCACCGGACACGATGACGTACACGGTCTCGGCCGTCTGCGGCGACAGCGCGGCGCTGCCGCCCGGGAGGTAGTGCGACAGGGCGACGGTGAAGTCCGACGTCGGGGTGGCCTGGCCGCCCTGCAGGCGGACGGGCCCGACGCCCACGTGCCCGGGCGGGTCGAACCGCTCGGCATCGGCGAGTCGTGTGATGCGCATCGTCATGGCTGGGAGGTGACCTCTCGTCGCTCGGAACCTTGGGGGCACAGCTGCTGTCGGAGATCGGCGAGGATCCGGGACACGTCCGACGCCGTCCCGGCAGCGAACACGTAGAAGTCCGGCCGGGTGAGCACCGCGGTGCACCCGTGCTCCTCGAACCAGCGGGCGTACGCGCCGTCGACGTCGCGCACCGGACCGTCGGCGCTGACCGCCCGGACGGTGCCGCCGATCTGCGCGAACCACGCCAGCTCGGCCGCGGGAAGCGCAGCGGCCGGGTCGTGCTGCCACCCGATCAGCTGCCAGCCACCACCGACGACGTCGTCGTACAGGCCGGTGCGGCCGTCGACCTCGACCCGGCCCTGGACGGACAGGCGCCCCTCCGGGCCGCCGCTGGGGACGGTGATCGAGGGCTCGCCGAGACGAGGGTGCGGCGGCTCGACGGTGTGCGCCGCGGTGTCGGCCAGCTCGGCCCGCAAGGCTGCGTCGCGTGCCGCGGCGCGCTCGGGGTCGGTCTCGCAGATGACCCGGCCGATCGCCACGGCCTCCTCGATGATGACGCGGACGTGCTCGCGGCGTTCCGGGCCGTAGCTGTCCAGCACCGAGGGGTCGGCCAGGCCGCGCTGGACCAGGTCGAGCCGCCAGGTCAGCGCGCGGGCGTCGCGCAGCCCGGCGCACAGCCCCTGTCCGAGGAAGGGCGGCATCAGGTGCGCGGCGTCGCCGGCGAGGAAGACCCGTCCCTGGCGCCACTCGTGCGCCCACCGGCCGCGGAACGTGTAGACCGCATGACGCTCCAGGCGCGCGTTGTCCGGCGTGACGCCCCAGCCGGCCATGAGCCGCCACGCGGTCTCCTCGCGACCGAGCTGTTCGACGGGCATGTTGGCGCGACGCATGAACTCGAACCGGCGGCG
>JAABUN010006954.1_pt1 | contig 12611 bp, 20 predicted proteins | sample 5559311 | NCBI WGS metagenome assembly JAABUN01 (sample SAMN10711877, study PRJNA513370) | rock metagenome | isolation source: Antarctica rocks | place: Antarctica: Victoria Land, Siegfried Peak sud | reverse complement strand
GAGCGGCGGAGCGCGCTGCTGAGGTCGCCCATCAGAGTCGGCCAGGGCCCAACACGGCTCGGTGACCGTCCTCGACGCCTACGCCGTGCTGGCCTACCTTCGCGGGGAAAACGCCGCCGAGTCGTATCGGTACTGCTGCGCTCGCCGACCGTACTCTCGGCCGTCAACGCGGCAGAGGCGCTCGACCAGCTCGTGCGGGTCTACGGGCAGGACCCGGACATCGTCCACGCGGACCTTGCGCTTCTCTCTCATGCCGGCATGCGTGTCGCGCCGGTCTCAGCGGACATCGGGATGCTGGCTGGTCGACTTCGGGCCCGCCATTACCACCGCGAACGCAGGGCGGTCAGCCTCGCCGACTGCGTGACCGCCTCAACTGCGCTCTCAGAACGACGAGCTCTCGCCACGGCTGACTCGGCGCTAACGGCCGTGATCAGGGCCGAGGGCGGAGATGTCCACGCACCTCCCGGACAGCTCAGGGCGGCTGCCCTAGGGCCGCACCGCCTTGGTCGGGCAGGGCTCGGTGCCCTTCCCGACCGGTCGACAGAGGTCAGTGCACCGTGGCCGTGGCGATGGGTGACCAACCGCTGCTGACGCCGGGCGTGGAACCCTTGAACAACTTGGCCCGCAACTGGTAAGTGCCCGTCTTGTCGCCCCAGTCCACCGCCCTGAAGGTGGCGTTGCTGGCCGGTGTGCCGTAGACGAAGCTGCTCCACCCCGAGGCGCCGGGGATCTTGATCTGGACCTGCTCGCTGTAGCCGGTCGGCGTGTAGTCCGAGCCCCATCGCACGGCGAAGTAGGTAGTCCGGGTACCCGTTGCCGGCGTGACGGTCATCGGAACGACCACCTTGCCGCTGATCGCGGTACCGACCGTCGAGTGGTAGGGAAAGGTGCCGGAGTTGATGAAGGTGAAGGCGTACGTCGACCCCGCGCGCTTCGAGCCGGAGTTGTATAGACCCAACCGGCTGGCGTCGGTGACCGTATGGGTCCCCTGCTTGAACGACCACGTCACCTTGCCGCCGTACTGCACCGTCGCGGTGGGCGGGGCACCCGCAGCGGAACGGGATGCCGTCCGCGAGCCGGGGCTTGACGCTGGCACTCGTGACCCAGGGCCAAGGATAGCGCTCCCGGCCGGCCCTTTAGGGTGGGCAGCATGACCGAGCACCTGACCCCCGGCGACCCTGCACCCGACTTCACGCTTCCCGACCAGGACGGCAACCCCATCGGACTTCGCCACTTCGCCGGCCGCAAGCTCGTCGTCTACTTCTATCCCAAGGACGACACTCCGGGCTGCACGAAGGAGGCATGCCAGTTCAACGACAACCTGCATGCCTTCTCCAGCGGAAGCGTCGAGGTCGTCGGCGTCTCGCCGGACGACGCGGCGAGCCACCGCCGCTTCCGCGAGCTCTACGGCTTGAACTTCCCGCTGCTGTCCGACCCGGCCCGGGAGACGATGCGCCGGTACGGCGCGTGGGGGGAGCGAGAGCGGTTCGGCGTGACAAGCGAGGGGGTCATCCGCTCGACCTTCCTCGTCGACGAGGCCGGCCGGATCGAACAGGCGTGGTACGGCGTCAAGGCCGATGGCCACGCGACTGAGGTGCTCGCCAGCATCGGCTGATAGCCACCCGTGCTGGCGGTCTCGCTGCAGTGCAGCAGTATGCAGGCATGGCTGTGACGATCACCATCCGCAACGTTCCGGACGAGGTGCGCGAGGAGCTGGCCGCCCGGGCGGCGCGTTCCGGCCGGTCCCTGCAGGAGTACCCCGCCGCCGCGCTCGCGGAGCTGGCGTCGCGGCCTTCGGTCGAGGACGTGGTCGCGAGGGCAAGGTCCCGGGTGCTGGCCGCCGGACGCCGGCTCGACCCGGCAACCATCGTGAGCGCCCGGGACGCCGACCGGCGGTGACCGGCTCCCTGGTGCTGGACTCCTCGGCGCTGGTAGCGCTGTTGGCGGACGCCGGTCCGGTGGCAGGTGGGTCGCCGCGGCGCGACCGGCGCGGAGCTCGCTGCCCCGGCCGTCGCCGTGTTCGAGGCCGCGAACATCCTCCGTCGCCACGAGCTGACCGGAGAGCTGGCACCTGTCGAGGCCACCCTGGAGCACGCCTGATCTGATGGCGCTGCCGTTGCAGCTGTGGCCCTACCCACCGTTGTCGATCGGATCTGGGAGCTGCGGCACACGCTGACCGGCTATGACGCTTCGTATGGAGCGTTGGCCGAGATGCTGAGAGGCCCGCTCGTCACCCTCGACCTCAGGCTGGAACGCGCTAGCGGGCCGAGGTGCGCCGTGCTGACCCCGGGGCAGGAAGGGTCGGAGTAAGACTCCCCGCGGCCGCGGACGTCGACGGGTCAGACCGGCCACCTCTCCGCGGACCGCAAGCGCTGGCGCACCCCCGCGCCGCCGATCTCCTCGACCAGCGTCCGCGGGCCCACGAGGACGAGCAGCGACCTGGCCCGGGAGAGGCCGACGTACAGCGTCTCCTTGGCTCGGTCGAGGTCACGGAAGCCGTTGACGGCCAGCACCACCACCTGCCGCTCCAGGCCCTTGAACCCGAGCACGTGACGGTAGAAGACGTCCTGCTCCGGTGAACAAGGCGTCCCAGTACGCCGCCCAGCCGCCTACGTCGACGGCGTTTTTCTGCTCGGGATGACGGTGCGGGGTGGTCAGCAGGGCGATTTGGTCGGGCGCCCAGCCCTCGTCGAGCAGCGCCTCTACCGCGCCGTCCGCCACAGAGATCACGTCGTCCACGGGAACATCGACGAGCCGGGCCGGCGGGCCCTCGAGGCCGCGGGGCTTCACGAGCTCGCCGGAGAGGCTGCCGAAGAGCTGCGCGATCCGCTTGGTGTTGCGGATGTTCTCGTCCAAGACGTACGGCGGCAGCTCGATCGGCACCTCCCCATGCCGGGCAAACACCCGCTGGCCCTCGTCCAGGAAGAGCAACAAGCCGCCAGTGCGGGGTCGCGCAGGCAGGCCAGCAGCGACGGCCACCACAGCTCGCCGAAGTCCTGCGCCTCGTCGACGACCACGCTGTCGAACCGGTCCTGCGGCAGGCGCTCGACGGCCAGCTCACCGAGCCGCAGCGGCAGGCGGGCGCTCCCAGTGGTCGCTGTCGTCGTCCGACCCCGGCTCGGCGCCCCACTGGATCGCAAGCTGGTGGAGAGCCCGACGTACGCCGGTCGCTCGCCTCTTGGCCGCGACCCAGCAATCCGCTCGACGTAGCGCGCGAGCCCGCGGCTGTAGCAGAGCAGGGCCACCTTCTGGCCCTGCTCGGCGAGCCGGCGCGCCTGCTCCAGCGCGAGCCAGGTCTTGCCGGTGCCGGCGCCGCCGATCACTTTGAGGCGCCGGTGGTACCTCAGGTTGTCGAGTGTCCGAGCCTGGTCGCGGGTCATCTGGTCGACGCGCTGCTCGTGCTCCTCGGCCGCGGAGAGCAGCGACGCCTGCCCGGGCAGCTCGCCGGCGAGGGCGTCTACGAGTGCCTCGAGCGCGGCCGGCGTCAGGGACTGGTGACCAGCGCCGTGGCGTTCGATGGCCGTCCGAACTCGGCTAGCCGCGTCGGGCAGGTCGTGCTTGTCGACGACCATGGCTCGGGGGCAGTCGGGCGCCTCCCATCCGACCGGTACCAGGTGAAGGGAAAGACAACCAGGTGCGCCGCCCGGCTGCGCGCCGCCGCGGACGCATGCCGCTCGAGGTAGCGGGTGAGCGCATGCCGGCCGTTCTGCGCCTGCACCACGGGACTGCTGATGCGGCGGCGCTGTCCGCCGGACTCCTGGTGCCAACCGTCTCCGTCCCGGCTGATCCGGCCACCCTTCACCTCGATGGCCGCGAGCCCGACGCCGGGCCAGGCCACCAGCAGGTCGATCTCCTGCTCCCGATTCCCGTCCAGCAGGTTCACCGAGTGGAACAGCGCGGCGTCGTCGGGCAGCTGGTCGCGCAGGGCCTCCCAGACCACTCGCTCCGACCGGCGCTCCTCGGCGAACTACGGCTCCGAGGGGTAGCAGCGCGGCAGCGCCTTCCTACACCCGCACCCGACAACTTCCGCGGGTCATACCGTGGGCTTCCTGCCTCGGCGCCGGCGTCAGCCCACTCGACGCCTCAGCGCCGCTCGCGCGCGAGCTCGGCGAGCGCGTCGGCCTGCAGCTCGTGCAGCACCGCCAGCCGGGTCGCGACGGAGTACTCGCGCAGCTGGCGGCGCAGCCGGGGTACCAGGTCGTGCCTGGCCGAAGTGAGCTCGTCGTCGTACGGCGGGCGAGCGCGTCACCTACGGCGAATGCATCCAGAGCCTACCGAGGTTAGCTCCCGGTGCGACCACAGCCAGGCCGCTGGTGGTAAACCCCGCGGCCCGATAACCGGCGCTTCGCGGTTGCGCCGGACATGCGCGGGGCCGCCGGCACCCCGAGCGACCGTGACATACCGTCGAACCGTGGACACCGGACGGCGCGGGCTGGCGTACGGCTTTGCGGCGTACCTGCTCTGGGGGCTGTTCCCGCTCTACTGGCCGCTGCTGGAGCCGGCCGGCGCGCTGGAGATCCTGTCGCACCGGATCCTCTGGTCGGCGGTCGTCGTGGCCGTGCTGCTGGCCGCCCGCGGCCGGCTCCGTGGCCTGCGGCGTCTCCCCCCTGGCGCGGCGCTGCGGCTGACACTGGCCGGCGGGATTATCGCGGTCAACTGGGGCGCCTACATCTGGGGTGTCATCAACTCCCACGTCGTGGAGACCTCGCTCGGCTACTTCATCAACCCGCTGGTCTCGGTCGCGCTCGGCGTAGTGCTGCTGCACGAGCGGCTGCGCCGGTTGCAGTGGTTCGCGATCGGGCTCGGGACGCTCGCTGTGATCGTGCTCACGGTCGACTACGGCCGCCCGCCGTGGCTCGCGCTGCTGCTCGCCGGCAGCTTCGGCACCTACGGCTACCTCAAGAACCGGGTCGCGGTCGGTGCCGCGGAGGGGCTGCTGGTGGAGAGCAGCGTCCTCGCGGTGCCGGCACTGGCGGTGCTGGCCGTCCTCGGCGTCCATGGCACGCTCACCTGGTCGGGACACGGCGCCGACCACGACCTGCTGCTGATGAGCGCGGGCCTGGTCACCGCCGTACCGCTGCTGTTCTTCGCCGGTGCGGCCCGCCGGCTGCCGCTGTCGACGGTGGGACTCCTGCAGTACGTCGCACCGGTGCTGCAGTTCGTGACCGGGGTGCTGGTGCGCCACGAACCGATGCCGCCGGGCCGGCTCGCGGGGTTCGCGCTGGTCTGGGTCGCCCTGGTGATCCTCACCGTGGACGGCCTGCACCACCGGTCGCGCAACGGGCGGGCCGAGGTGGCGGCTGCGCCCGAGCCGCTGGTGCTCAGCCAGCCCGTTCGGTGAGCCCCCGGGGTCACAGCAGCCGCAGCCCCAGCAGCGTGGCCACGGACGCCTGCGTCTCGCTCCGGGAGGCGAAGCCCGTCTCCTCGCCCGCCTCAGCCAGCCGGGGCAGGGTGAGTACCGCGGTGGCCAGGTGCCAGGCGTCCATCGCGGGAATCGCGTGTCGACGTACGAGGCGCAGCGCATCAGCCTCGACGTCTCGCTGGGTGGCCCCCACCACCGTCACCGGCCCGTCCTCGCCCAGGTCGGCATCGAGCAGGGCCAGCAGACCCGGCTCGTCCCCGCGGCCGGCGCGGGCCGCCCGCACCAGAGCCCCGGCGACCTCGACCCGGCTCCATGTCCCGGTGACGAGCGCGAGGTCGGAGTTCGCCAGCAGCGCGGCTGCCTCGTCGTGACCGCTCTCGTCGCGGAGGTAAGCCCGGGCGAGAACCGAGGAATCCAGGTACGCGATCAGGTCCGGTCGCGTTCCTCGGCCAGCAGCCGGTCCAGGACGGGGCCGGTACCCCTCGTCGAGGCGATGATCCGGCGGCGCCGAGCCGCACTCACGGCCGCGGCCGGTGCCGGTGTCGCATCGAGGACGCCGAGCGCTGCCGCCCGCGCGCGCAGCCGGGCCCGCCGGTCCCCCTCGTCCGCATCGACCACCGCGTCCAGGATGTCGATGGCGACCGAGTTGACGCTGCGACCGGCCCGGGCGGCCCGAGCCGTCAGCCGGCGATGGATCTCGTCCGGCACCCGCAGGAGGAGCTGTTTCACGAACCAACGCTATCAACTGCCGCCTGTGATAGCAATCATTCACTGGCAATCGGATCCCGCCGCAGCGCGCACACTCTCTTGCAGCAGCGTCGCCTCAAGGTCACCGAGCCGGCCGCAGGCGCGTCGGCCGGCGTCGTGCTCGACGGCGCCCACCTGCCGTTCAGGCGGCCATCCGGGCAACGACATCGCCGAGCTCCTCCGCCTGCGGCCCGGGCATTCGTTCGGTGAACACCTGCGACAAGGCGCGGTAGTACCAGAGCTGCTCGTCCCGGCCGGCCGTGAACCGGTCCCAGACAGCCGGACCGTGGGCCCGCAGGTCAGTAGCGATGGAGCGCGCGTTGTGCAGCTTGTCGGCGAGGCTCACTCTTAGCACCGGCACGTCGGCGTGCCGGAGATGCTCCAGATAGGCCTGCTTGCGCTGCCGCCACGGCGGCTTGGGTTGCACTTCAGTGTCGGAGCAGGCGCGCACGATGCGAGCCACCTCTCCGCCGAACCGCGCCGCGATCTCCTCGAACGACGTCCGGTGCCCCTGATCCTCCAGCGCGTCGTGCAGCAGGCCGGCGATGGCTTCGTCCTCGCTGCCGCCGGCCTCGCAAACCAGCGAGGACGCGGCCAGCAGATGCGACAGGTAGGGGATGCCGGTGCCCTTGCGCTGCTGCCCGCGATGCAGCTCGGCCGCGTACGCCAGGGCCTCGTCGTACCGGCTGGTCAGCTCCACTGCGGCTCCTTCGTGCGCCTGGACCATGGCCGAAGCGCCACGCCAGCTCTGGTAGCGCTAAACTAGCGCGATGGCGACCATCCAGGTCAGGAACGTCCCCGCCGATGCCCACCGCGTCTACCAGGCCCGGGCCGCGGCCGCCGGGATGAGCCTGCAGGAATACGTACGCGCCGAGATCGTGCGCAACGCGGCTCTGCGGACTCCGGCCGAGCTGGTAGCCGAGGTCGAGGAGAGCTTGCGGGCCGAAGGCCTCGAAGGGTTCGCGCGAGTGTCGGCTGCCGATCTCGTGCGCGCCGACCGCGAGTCGCACTGACGGGCCGGACGTGAGCGTCCTCGACGCGTCGGTGCTGGTCGATGCGCTTGTCAGCGTGGGGCCGCCAGGTGAGCTGGCGCGGGCCGAGCTTCGCGACCGAGCCGTGCTCGAGGTGCCTGCCATCTTCACCGCTGAAACAACGTCGGCGCTCCGGGGGCTCGTGCTCCGCGGTGAGCTGAGTCCCGTTCGCGCGGCAACTGCGCTGGAGCAGGTCCGGACGACCAGGACGATCCCGTACCCGTTCGAGCCCTTCGCCGGGCGCGTCTGGGAGCTCCGGGAGAACTTGACCGTCTACGACGCCTGGTACGTCGCACTGGCGGAATGGCTCGGCACGGAACTGATCACGGCGGACGGTCGGCTGGCGAGCGCCGTCGGCCCGCGCTGCCCGGTGCGCCGTGTGGGGAGGAGGTAGCCGGCCGGGGCTCGGAGCCAGTTCCGCTCGGGGGCGCTTTGCGCCCGGAGATGAGCCGCTACTGCCCGCGCGAGCGCTCCTGTAGGTGCGCCACCTAGGAAAGTCCTAAGTCCGCTAGCACACCGTCCGGGCCGAGCCGCTGCTCCGCGACCAGCGCCCGGTTGATCACTGTCGTCTCCGGAACCGGCGCTCCCATGGTCCAGTAGTCCCAGCCGTCCAGCTCCAGATAGGTATGGCGGTAGCGGGGCTGGGCCGCCTCCGGCGGCCACGGCTTGATGATCCCTTCCCGCCGGATCAGCGCGACCAGCGCGAAGAACTCCGGCTCCAGGTCCAGGCGCCACTGGCGCACGGTGTATTCGTGCGGCCATTGCGGCATCGTCTTGGCGAACTGCCACGTCACCTTCGCGATGTAGGAGCGGGCATCGTCGATGGTCATTTCCATTGGCCGAAAGCATGCACAAGGGGGGCGTGGCCGCGGTTCTGCTCCTGCCGACCGCCCTGCGTGCACGAGCAACCGCGTGCGGTTGAGACGGGTTGGTCAACCCTGCTCTACGGGCCGCCCGGCCTCTTTCCACCCCTTGAAGCCGCCGTCCATGTGCGCCACGTTGTCGTAACCGAGGTTCTGGAGCGCGGCCGCCGCGAGCGCTGAGCGCCCCCCTGATGCACAATGGAGGATGATCCGGCGGCCCGGGTCGAACTCCTCGCGGTGATAGGGGTTCGTCGGGTCCGCCCAGAACTCGAGCATTCCGCGAGGCGCCTCAACCGCTCCGGCAATATAGCCGCTCTGTGCGCGTTCCGACGGTTCCCGCACGTCTACCAGCACCGCGTCACCTTGTTCCAGTTCCTGCGCCGCCTCGTCCACGGTCAGGTTCTGAACTTGCTTCTCGGCCTCGGCGACCATCTCCGCTGCTGTTGCCACGACTCCCCCTCATGCTCGGTTGTTCCGACGGTGGCGATGCTTGCAGCAGGCAGCACGCAAGTCAACGACACACCTCGTCAGCGGATGCAGCCGAGACGAGCGGCGGCCGCCAGCGGGGTTAGGCGTAGCAGTAAGAGTCGGAGGAAGCCTTCCCCTCCTCGCAGCCGCACTGCCGTAGAACGTCGGTCCCTTGCCCCGGAGGCCATAAGGTCATGGCCCGGGCTTGCTAACCGGTTTATCGGCTCTTCGGAGTTGAGGGTGGGTGAACCGGCACGCCACGCCGGCTGAGTAGCGGGTAATTGGGGTCGAGGCCCTCAGGATCGGTAGCGACCAAGCCAGCCGATTCGAAGGACCTCGACGATGACCGACCCTACGGTGTGCTGCACGTTGCCGGGCACTTACTGCGCCCGCGTCGATGCCCTGTTCAACCTCGATGGCGTGCATGTGATCGACGTTGGCTGGCACGGCGGCCGACTGTCTTTGACGGTGGAGACCGACCGGGTCGTGGCTGGCTGCCCGCGGTGCGGAGTCGTGGCCGCAGGCCATGGTCGTCGGCTTCGTCGGCTGCACGACATCCCGGCGTTCGGCGCGCCGGTCGAGCTGGTCTGGCGGGTGCGTCGCTACCGCTGTGCTGAGCCGCTGTGCCCGGCCGAGGTGTTCGCCGAGACCCACGAGCTCGCCTCCGCGCGAGCCAAGCTGACCACCCGGGCGGGCTGGTGGGCCGCCGGCTGCATCCAACGAGACACCGCCTCGGTCGCCGCCATCGCGCGGCGGCTCGGGGTGGACTGGCACACCCTGTGGGCGGCGATCAAGCCGGTGCTCGAGGCGCTCGCCACCGACCCGGCGCGCTACCAGGGTGTGCGGGTGCTCGGGGTCGACGAGCACATCTGGCACCACGCTCCACGGCCGGGGAAGGGGCCAAGGGAGCTGACTGGGATGGTCGACCTGACCAAAGACAGTGCGGGAAAGCCGCAGGCCAGACTGCTGGATCTGGTGCCCGGCCGGTCCGGACCCGCCTACGCCAGCTGGCTGAGGGAGCGCGGTGCGCAGTTCACCACAGGGGTCGAGGTGGCCACCTTGGATCCGTTCCGCGGCTACGCCAACGCGATCCGCGACACGCTCGAGGACGCGGTCGCCGTGCTCGACGCCTTCCATGTGGTCCGGCTCGGCCTGAAGGCGATGGAGGAGACCCGCCGCCGGGTCCAGCAAGAACAACTCGGTCACCGCGGCCACAAGGACGACCCGCTGTATGCGATCCGCAACGTGCTCCGCGCCGGCGTCGACAAGCTCAGCCGACGGCAGGTAGTCCGCCTCGAAGCGGGACTGGAGGCCGGGGACCCCGACTACCAGGTGACCATCGCCTGGTCCTGCTACCAACAACTGCGCTCGGCGTTCGCGGCCAAGAGCCTGCGCGAAGGCAGGCAGACCGCACTGAAGGTGCTGGAGTCGTTCCACACCTGCCCGATCCCCGAGATCGCCCGACTCGGTCGAACACTGCGAGGCTGGCGCACACAGCTGCTGGCCTACTTCACCACCGGCCGAGCCAACAACGGCGGCACCGAAGCCATCAACGGCATCATTGAACTCCACCGCCGCATCGCCCGCGGCTTCCGCAACCCAGCCAACTACCGACTACGCATGATCCTCGCCGCCGGCCGACTCACCCACCCAAATCTCCGATGAGCCGGTTTATCGCCTGCTCCTCGGCTCGCTGCCTGGAGGCACCATCTCGCGCCGCTCCGGACACGGCTCATGGTGAGCAGGGAACCGGCACGCTTCGCCGGCCTCACTCCCTGGGCCGGGCCGGAAACGCCCTTCCGCCGCTTCGTGGGCACGGAGACGGGCAGTGCCACCGTGCTGCTCGTCGCGACTCTTGTCGCCCTCGTGTGGGCGAACATCGACGCGGCCTCCTATGCCACGGTGTGGCGAACCGAGCTCTCCGTGCACGTCGGCGGGGCCGCGATTGCCATGGATCTCCGCGGCTGGGTGAACAGCCGCCTGTTGACCTTCTTCTTCTTCATCGGCCTGGAGCCGCGCAGAGAGCTCGACGTGGGAGAACTGCGCGACCGCGCCCGGGTGGTGCTTTCCCTGGTGGCGGGCCTCGGGGGCATGGCAGGCGCGGTCGCGACGTACCTCGCCATCACCGCAGGGCGGCCGTCGGCACACGGCTGGGCGTGGCCATGTCGACCGGCACCGCCTTCGCCCTCGGGGTGCTCGCGCTGGTCAGTAGGCGGGCCCCGGACCGGTTGCGGGGTTTCATCCTCACCGTCGTCGTCGTCGACGACATCGTCGCGCTCCTCGTCATCTCCACGGTCTAACCGAGGGTGTCGCGTGGGGTGCGTTGCTGGTGGGGGTTGCGCTGTTCGGGTCGATCCTGGGGGCGGTGCGGCTGCGTGTCGGCCACCTCGGCGCCTTCGACATCGACACCCTCACCCGAGTGGTCCGTACCGCCCGCCCCCGCGCAACGATGCCGTCAGCGCCCCCGTTGTCTTGATGAGGGCAACCCCACAGCTACGGCGCCGCCTGCTCCCGTACGCCGGCCCGCGGCGTACGGGATCGGTAGTCGCTGGGTCGGGTGCCTCACCGCAGGTTGACAGAGAGGAGAACAGGCCTAGCGCAGCACCCTGGTGCGCACCAGGGGCAGGGCGGCCTGGCGTTCGTCCGCCGTGACGAGGGTGAGGTCACGGGCCAGTGCGGTCGCGGCGATCCACAGGTCGTTGGTCGGCCGACGACTGGTCGCGGACCTGAGCTCGCCGTAGCGGGCGGCGACCGGGTGATCCACGGGCAGGACGGGGGCCTCGGCCAGGACGGCGGTTAGCCGCCGCAACCGGGCGGCGCGAACGGTCGGGTCGCCCGCCAGCAACACACCGGCTTCCAGCTCCCCGACCGTCACGACGCTGATGGCCCATTCCTCGCCGAGGTCCTCGTGGAGCTGGTAGTCAGAACCGACGAGAACGCTGGTGTCGACGATTGCTGGGATTAGGACCACGGCTCCTCAGCGGAGTCCCGGTCCTCGCGTCGCTGCCGTTCCAGGTCCTCGGTCCAGCGCTCGTCCACCGGCGTATTGGCGAGGATGCCGGCGAGCCGGCTTGCCGGAGCGAGCCGGTGCGGACCATCGATCGGCCCGAGCTGGGCGACCGGCCGCCCGTCCACAGTGATGGTGAAGCGCTGGCCGCTCTCGGCCCGACGCAGCACGTCACTGACGTTGTTACGCAACTCTCGCTGGGGAATGCTCACCACGAGAGGAGCGTAGCATATTGTCTACAGTCGCCGGCCGGACTGGGCCCCCGTTGCCCGCGGCCAAGGACACAATGAGCGCCGCGTGCTCGTCCCACCTAGCGTTCGGAAGGGTATTCGGAGCCTGTCCCACTCGGGCCCGCAGCGCGCGGGGGCATCCCGGCGTGCCGCCTGCGGAGTCGGGCTCGGCGCAGCTGCACCGCTAGAGCTAGCGCAGAGGCGGCGAAGAGCCCACCGCTGACCAGCAGCCACCGGCCGAGGTAGGGACGGGTCGAGAAGCCCGTGCTGGGCGCGTACGCGGGCGGCAACCGCAGGATCAGCGGGAACCACACCAGCAGCAGCAAGCCGGAGAGCATGGCCGGTACCCGCACGTAGTTGACCCAAGGCCCCGGCGGCAGAGCGCGACCACGACGTCGCAGGACGGCCGTGACCGAGCGGTCGACGATGGCATAGAGCGGGAAGAACACGACGTCGTGGGCCACGGCAGCGCCCACGAACCAGACCGCGACAGCCACGGGTCGGCCGACCAGCAGCCGGGTGGCTGCGTAGCCGGCCAGACCGAAGCAACCGAGCATCCCAAGAAGGTGCGGCGGAGACGCCCCGTACCAGCGGATCGAGCGGCGTACTCCCTCAACGAGACGCACCGCTCAGCCCTCGAACGTCAGCCGGCGGACCCACTTGGTGTTGTGCACACCTGGGGCCGCCGGCACGATGACGCGGGCCGGAAAGCCGTGGTCGAGAGAGAGATCGGCGCCGTTGACCCGAAGGGCGAGCAACGAGTCCGGATGCATCACCTGGTTGGGCGCGAGCCGGGCGGCCCGGAAGGTGCCGTGCTTCTCCAGCGACTCCACGTGCAGGCTGGGGTGCCGGCTTGATCCGACCAGCCTGGCCAGCTCGCGCAGCGGCACGCCGGTCCAGGCC
>JAABUN010006953.1_pt1 | contig 12612 bp, 11 predicted proteins | sample 5559311 | NCBI WGS metagenome assembly JAABUN01 (sample SAMN10711877, study PRJNA513370) | rock metagenome | isolation source: Antarctica rocks | place: Antarctica: Victoria Land, Siegfried Peak sud | reverse complement strand
CGGTTGGGCACGGGCGGGTTAGGGAAGCGCGGGACGGGCCCTGAGTTTTCCTGAGGTTCTTAGGTGGGCTTAGAGTTGAGGCTTCTCCACAGGACGATTTGACTGCTCCTGGTCAGCAGCCAGTCCGAATGTGGCCGTAGGCGTGAAACAGATGAAGGGCTCAGGAAAAATTGTTTACCAAAACGGTCGTTTTTCTGAACAACTAGTTATTCTGATGCTGGATGGAGTTCCTTTAGCAAGCAGCTCCATTCCGTGGAGCAAGGACTAAAAGCAGATTGCTTAGGGTGACCCGGGCTTTTGCCCCGCCCGGCCTTACTGATGGCATCAACAAGTGGGTGGGACTATGCAGCAATTAGGCAACATCATGATGCCAGCGCTAAGCCGGTCTAGCGGCGCATTAATAAAACGGGGTATGTACCAGCTTACCTATTTACCGGCATTAATTAGTAAGATGTTATGACAGTAATACTGGTAATATAAATAACACTAGTAATATGAGTAACATTTTCAACTTTAGGGTTAGCTACTTCGGAAGTATTAGAGTAATGTCGGTGGCTTAGTGGCCGTGAGTTGATAAGTTAGAGACTTGCTGTGCTGGCTCCGCATAAAGTCGAAGAACACGGACAGCTCATCCGCAAGGCGGCTTTGTTCCAGGGCGGCAAAATAGGCCTGTCGGTCTTCGCGAAATACGATGGTCAGGGGCTGGCCATAGTAGCGCTGCACGTAGTTCATGAGCAGCCGCGAGGTGCGGCCATTGCCGTCGTTGAAAGGGTGAATACTGACCAGGCGCTGGTGGGCCTCAAAGGCCAGTTCCAGTTGTTCCCGCAGGGTGGTGGCTACTGGTATCCGCTCGCACAGCTCCCCAGTGAGCTGCGCTACCAGGGCGGGCACTTTTTGGGCGTTAGGGAAGGAGCTGGCCCCGACGATGAATACGTTGCCCCGGCGCAGGTCGCCTTGCGTGGGGTCGACGGTGCCTAAGGCGGTGTTGGTGGGCCGGCCGGTGGATTGCATGACGGCCGCCGCCAGCCCGCGCAGCAGGGCTGGACCGGGCAGTTGCCGCTCATCGGCCCGCTGCAAGGCCAGGTCGAGGGCGCGGGCATGGTCGCCGAGCATGTCGTAGCCCGCCAGCGGCTTGCCCGGTCCCAGGGTCGGCGCCGCCCCTAGCAGGAAGTCGAAGGCTTCGAGCACGCTCACGCGCGAGCCCTCGATCATGGTCGAATGCGCTGACACCATGACCTGACTGAGCTGCTCGCTGGTTTGCTGCTGCCCCGCCGGCAGCTGCTGCACTTGCCGGGTCAGTCCTTCAATCTCGGCCCAGCTCATACCGCCTGCCAGCGCGTGGCCGCCCGCAGCGCGGCCACGTCCACGGTGGCCAGCGGCAAGGGCTTAGCCAGGCCCGCACCGTAAATGAGGTCCGCGGCCCACGCCGCCAGGTCAGCCGCGTAAATCATGCGCCGGCCCGCCTCGTCCTGGTATTCGGTTTTGCCCGTCATGAATGCCTCCAGGCCGGGGCGCAGGGCGGCCGGCACGTCGGCCAGCGCCTGGTCATTTAGGGACGGATGAAGAAGCCCGTTCAGGTAGTCTCGGAGGGCCTGGTAAGCGGTCTGGCTGGTGGAAGTCATTTAGAGGCGCTTAAGATGGGCCGCACGCGCAGCAACCAAAAGTAGCGATTATGGCCTGCTTTTAACGTATTCTCGGCTTATCATTAAATTAGTAACACTGTTAATATTGGTAACACTTATAACATTAACACGATAAGTAATACCAGAAGCGCTTTTCTGCTTACTTTTGGGTCATGAGCAAGATTCTGGCGTTTACCAACCAAAAAGGTGGAGTAGGCAAAACCACCTCTACGGCCAACATCGGTGCGGCCCTGGTACGCGCTGGCAAGCGGGTGCTATTGGTTGACCTGGACCCGCAGACTAATCTTACCAAAGGACTGGGCCTGGTCGAGGCGGATAAGAATGTGTACGGCGCGCTTCTGCGGGAATATCCTCTTAAGGCCTACCTGGTGCATGGTATGTGGCTGGCAGCGGGCTCGCCGGCGCTGTCGGGATTCGAGAAGGTAAAAGGCGATGAGTTGGACCGCGAGTTTCTGCTGAAAGAACTGCTGGAACCAATACGCGGAAAGTTCGACTATATCCTGCTTGACTGTCCGCCGGCGCTGGGCCTGGTCACGCTCAACGCCTACGCCTGTTCGCAGGAGCTGTACATTCCGCTGGAGGCCCAGCTGTACGCCACGGACGGCCTGGAGAAGGTACTGGAATTAGTGAGTCGGGTGCAGCGGCGGCTCAACCCGGAACTGACCGTGGGTGGTATTTTCTTCACTCGGCACGATGCCCGTAAGGTGTTACGGCGCGAAACTGCCGAGCAGATGCGGACTCAGCACCCAAAGCTGGTGCTGAATAGTTTTATCCGCGAGAGCATTGCCCTGGGCGAAGCTCCTCACCTGGGGAAGGATATTTTTACTTATGCTCCGCAGAGTGCCGGGGCCGCCGACTACCAAGCCTTGGTAGCGGAAATGCTCACCCGCTAAATTATTCCTATCTGATGGCCAAAACCTTCAAACACTTGTCCTCCGCTGGGGAATCGGTTGCTCCGAAGCCAACGTCAGAACGGGACTTTTTCGACCTGACGGACGATGACGCGCCCGTGCAAAAGCCAGCTACTAAGGCAGTGGAAGTACATAATATCAGTAATACAGATAACACCAGTAACACTAGTATTACTGGTAATAAAACCCGGGCAGCCAAAGCTGAGGGTACAACCGCTCTCTCGGCGGGAACCGATGATGCGCCCGATGGGGTGCGCCAAACATTTGTGCTCAGTCGGGGCCATTTGGAGCAGTTGCGGGATTACGTCCACGCTCGCCGCTCGCAGGGCGAATACACTTATTCGCAGAAGCAAGCGTTGCAAGAGGCACTGGACCTGCTGTTTGCTACTGGGACTCCTGCGGCCCCCCGCCCGGCTCAAACGCGGGAGCAGGAGCAACAGCGTCGGCAACGCATTCAGCAGGGGCGTCGTGCTGGCAGCAGTAGGTAAAACCGGGTTAATCTAAGGGCCAAAAGTTGAAGCGGAAGCCCTCTAGTTCAAAGGACAAGTGGGCGGCGAGCGTACAGGACGAGCTAATGCTGGCAGTGGCTGTTGGAAATTATCAGCGTAGGCCGCTCATTTTCAGGAATAGTCCCCCCGCGTTCTTTGTTACCTTGACTTTGTCCGTTTTCTGGTCGTAGATGAACTTGAACAGCTGGTCGACCAGCTTGCTGTCGTCCAGAATCTGCGTCACCAGCGTTGGCTGAACAATACCCAGATTTTCTAGGTGCTGCCGGGCGACCGACCTTCGGCCCGCCGTAGAAGGCTGCTCGGAGGGCATAGGCAGTTGCGTAGGCTTCTGGTGGGCAATTGAGAAACGAATGCTTTCGAAGGAGTGCCCCTTTTTAAGCAGCTCATAGCCAATCCTCAGCTCCGTGTGCTCACTTATTTGACGGATGGCCACCTCCAGTGCCCGCTCTTTGAGTTGACTGATATTTTTAAACAACTCTTTCTCCTTACCCTCCGGGTCTTTAAGGTAGAGCATGCACTTGAATTCATGCAGCGTATAGGTACGAGTAGATTCCTTGTCCTTCCACTGACTGACCAACTGGTATATGCGCTTGGAGTACTTGCTGGTCAGCTTCAACGCAGATTGAAGGCCATAGGAGGTGAAGTTCTCTTTGAGGTCGAATAAATAAGGGCGAATCGACTTTGTTAGTCCAATAACAATGTGGCCCTCGCCCAGCATGTAATCCACCTTATCCATCATCCATAGCTGGCTAACTTTCTTCTCATTGCCGATGACAAACATGCGCGAGCCCATATCCCCCGTTGCTTCCTGCAACTGCTGATAATTCCACTTCCGGCCAGTGGTTTGCTCCATGTCCTTCAGGTAGATGGTGTATATCTTGTCCGGGGCATCTTCCCGGCCCAAGCACGAGAGCAAATAAAACATGATGTCCATCTGACAAGCGCTGTAATCATACCGCGCCGTCGTGATAGCATTGTGCTGCCGAAGTTCCTGCGGGCGCGGAGGAGCTTCAAAGAAGGAGAGCTGGTCCATTGATGAGGGAAGGATGGGCCACAAATATAGGGGTACTTAATAGTGAAAACCACTAGCTTAAGGATTAGTGGTTTTATGCTTATAAAAAGTGGTCGTTCAGCTTATAAAAAGTGGTTTTAAACCTTTATATACCATTGATTATCAGTAAGTTATGATGTCTACAAATAGACAAATAAAAAAAATATCACAAGAATTGTTGTGTAGCTTTTTAGACTTTTGGTGGTGGGCGGCTCCCATCCCTAAACTGATTCACCGAAAAAACAAAAAAAAACAAAACAACAAAATGACCAGATACGTAAGGTGATTGCACTTTACCAATAATAATTTTAACTTATAAATCTTTAAACCACTTTTTATAAGCTGGAACCATCTTTTCAGGTCAGTAACCCTATCAGCACCGCAAAGCGCTAGAACTCTCCTAAAAAGGGCTTTCAGTGCTCTAATTAACATTTTCAACGAGCGCGTCTTACGGAATAATACAATTTATAAGAATTTTTGCAGCTCGCAAGTGTTCGAAAAACCACTTTTTATAAGCCTTGTTTCTACATAGAAACAAGGATAATGCAGTTTAGTGGCTTCAGACATCATCTAAGAGACCATTCAGACCTGCCGTAAAAAGTATTATTTCCTAGGGTTATGGGCAATTCACTGCTCAAAATCAGCTTTACGGTTAGCCAAGCAATTCCCTGAGTCAAGGGCGTTAGCTACAGGAAATGCTCAACACTCAACTAGTACGTGAGCAGTTGTTAGACTCAATCGCCGCAGCAGAGCCACAGGCACGAAAGCGGAATTGACTGGACTGAGCAATGAGCTAGACCCACTACCAGGAAAAACTAACAGTACCAGGTATGGAGATTCACCTAGAACCGTAAGCAGTTGTACTAACAGAACTACTTGATGGCACAGAAGACGAGCAGCCCCAGATTCCCGCATTGGATACCTCCGAGGTATTATCAGGATAACTAGTAAATTAGTAACATTAGTAATAATGGTAACACAAGTATTATTAGTAACTATGGAGCAAGCGGGATTGATTAAGTAGGTAGTAGTGGAGTGGAAGGGCCACACAAGTCGTATAAGCATCAGAAATGGCCCTAGAATCGACGAACGGCAAGCGGATGGTTCGGCAGTGCAGAGGCTCGATAGAAGTGTAGTGAGGGGATATGGAGCCAAAAGAGCGCGACGAAATTCGGTAGTATTGGGGGTAGCACTAGAGTCGGAACCGAAAACAACGCTAAGGAATTTTGAGCTAGTGGACTATCTCACAAAACGTCCGTTTAAACGCTATCAAGTCGGTTTTTGAGAAAAGCAGGTTCTGGCCTAGCTGGCGTGTAATTTTTGCTCATCTCACCCATCAACGGTTCATTCCAACCTGAGTAGCTGACTTATTGAGACAATTCAACTCATTCTTGGTGGTCAGATGGGCTTAGCGTTGTTTTCCGTTCTAACTGGGGTTCTCGTTACAACGGGGCGAAAAATTACGGTAAGACCCAAGTCGTTGTTTATCAGTACACTTTGCTGATGTCCCAACAAATGCTCGTTTTATGAGACGAGCGGTCGCTAGGTAAGAAGTGGCTTTAGATATTTGGTTACGTGCCTTTTATTGGCGTCTCGCGAATCAATGAATCATCCCAGAGTGGCTTGGTGAGCTAGCGAGATCCTTACCGCAATTTTCCGCCCCTTTTGGATACTGTTGGCGAATTCGTTTTGGGGTAAAAATGCTACTTTCGGATGCATCTTGAATCCTTCTTCTGATGAGCCTGCAACCACAACCTATCACGCCTATTCCGCTACAAACGCGCCAAGTAGCGCAGGCCGCTTTCCCACGAGGCAATCGCTATATGCAGTTGCGGGATACCTTCGGCACCCTCTATGACGATGCCCTCTTTGCGGACCTGTTTCCGCAACGGGGTCAAGCGGCACAGGCCCCCTGGCAGTTAGCATTGGTGACGCTGCTACAATTCGCGGAAAATCTCTCCGACCGACAAGCCGCCGATGCCGTGCGGAGTCGGATTGACTGGAAGTATCTGCTAGGCTTGGAGTTGACCGACGCCGGGTTTGACTTTAGCATCCTGTCTGAATTTCGCCAGCGGTTAGTGGCCGCCAAGGCCGAGGAACGCCTGCTCACGCACCTGCTGGGCTGTTGCCAGGACCACAAGTGGCTGAAAGCCGGGGGCAAACAACGCACGGACTCGACCCATGTGCTGGCCCGTATCCGGGCCATGAACCGATTGGAGTGCGTGGGGGAGACCATGCGCTTTACCCTCAACAGCTTGGCTACGCTCTTGCCCGACTGGTTAGCCAGCCACCTCCAACCGGAGTGGGCCGCCCGGTACGGCCCCCGGGCCGAGGAGTATCGCCTGCCGCACACCAACCCCCAGCGATTGGCCTATGCGCAACAAGTCGGTCAGGACGGGTGGTGGCTGCTGGAGCGAATAGAACGGGATGAACAGGCCGCCTTGCTGTGGCAACTGCCGGCCATTGACATCCTGCGTCGGGTCTGGCTACAACAGTTTCGGGTAGTAGACGGCCAGCTCATCTGGCGCGTGGAGAATCAGGACGAATTACCTCCTTCCGCGCAGCTCATCAGCTCTCCCTATGATGTAGAAGCGCGGTTTAGTCGGAAACGCGCTACTACGTGGGTGGGCTATAAAGTCCATTTAAGTGAAACCTGCGAAGACGACCAACCGCATTTGATTACGCAGGTAGCCACCACCGTCAGTACCGAGGCGGATTCGGACACCTTACCGCAGATTCAGCAGAAATTGGCTGCTAGGTCTTTGCTCCCGTCTCAGCAGTTGGTTGACACCGGTTATGTGAGCGCGCAGATGCTCGTACAGAGTCAGGCTATCCATCACGTGGATTTAGTGGGCCCCGCTCGGAAAGACCAGAAATGGCAGGCTTTAGCGGGGCAAGGGTATGCGGCGGCGGATTTCAACGTGGATTGGGACGCTCAGCAAGCTACTTGTCCACAGGGGCATCCGTCTCAATCCTGGATTAAGACGCTGGAAAATGGCCAGCCCCGCGTGTTTATCAAGTTCTCCCGTAAGCAGTGCGGACCCTGTCCCATTCGCCAGCAGTGTACGCGGATGAAACGCCGGGGCATTAAGCTGCGAGCCGACGCCCAGTATCAAGCCTTGCAAGCTGCCCGAGAGCGGGATAGTCAGGCGAATTGGCCCCTGCTGTATAATCAGCGAGCGGGCATCGAAGGCACCCTTTCGCAAGGAGTTCGAGGCTTTGGCATGCGCCGTTCGCGCTACGTGGGCCTAGCCAAAACCCATGCGCAGCACCTCTTCATCGCGACGGCGATGAACCTGTGGCGCCTCGTTAATTGGTTAAACGAAGTGCCGTTAGCCAAGACCCGTCGGGCCGCTTTCGAGCGATTAATTCCTCCAGCAATGGCTTAAAAACGAATTCGCCAACAGTATCCGTTTGGAAGAAGAACCCCTAATAAGGCTCGGCCGACCAGTTGGCCACTGGCCCCAACGAGCGCAACCTTTCGCACTCTACGCGACTAATGTTCACTGAGGCCAGCCGAGCTAACCAGCCGGTTAGCTCGGCTGTGGTGGGCACCTGCTCAGCGACAAGACGGAAATAGGCTCGGCTGGCCTGGTCAATATTAAAGACGGTTTGCTGATTCATAGATGCAAGTAAATAACGGCGCGCTAACAAGCTAAGCGCCGGTTAAGCCATGTAACATCTGTACCAAACTTTTAACCAATGCTTACTAGGCCACCTCACTCTGCCTTATCGAGTGGCGTCTTGCGGGCGCTGGGGTCGGTTTCGCACTGTTTGTCTCGTCCGGAAATAAGTTGACAGTTTAACAATAGTCCAGGCCTGGGTTGACCATTTCGGCGGTAGTCCTAAAAGTACTTCATTCTGGGGCCGCTGGCACGGGTGGTTTGTAGTAGTTTTTCCAGCGCCGTTCCAGTGGTCCCCAGCTACTATGCGCCTGCTGTGGACTCTGCATGTTGCAGCTCAGGTGGGGGCGCTTATAGTTGTAGAGAAACACCGCCCGTTCGAGGTGCTGCTGGGCTTCGTCCAGCGAGCGCACTGGCTGGTGGCCCAAATATTCCTGCTTCAGGATGCCATTGATGCGTTCGGCCACCGGGTTTTCCAATGGGTCGGCGTTCTCCGTCATGCTCACCTGCACATGCCACGCTGCCAGCGGGGTCAGGTACTCCTGGCTGCAATACTGGATGCCCCGATCACTATGATGAATCAGCTGTCGGCCTGCCCGCTTGGTGATTTGACGAAGGGCCATCTCCAGCGCCCGGCGAGAGTGAACGGTGGCCAGCGTGTCGGCCACGGCGAAGCCCATGATGCGGTGCGAGTAGGCATCGGTGAGCAGCGAAATGTAGAGGCAGCCGGCTTCGGTAAACCAGTAGGTGATGTCGGCCACCCACACCTGGTTGGGCCGCAACGGCGTCAGGTCCTTAATCAGATTCGGATACTTGCGAAACTGATGGCGAGAGAACGTGGTAATCGTCTTGCGCTTGCGCCGCCGAATCAGTAAGTTATGGGCGGCCAGCAAATCAAACAAGGCGTCGCGGCCCAGCTTGATGCCCTGGCTGACTAACTGCTCTTTCAGCAGATAGTAGAGTTTTTTGCCGCCCATGCGTGGATGCTCTTCCCGTACCTGGGCCACCAGAGTCAGCACTCGTTGCTCGCACTCCTCGCTGGTAAGCTGACGGCTTTCATGTTGGTAGTAGGCCTGCCGGCTGAACCCCAATAGGCCGCTCATCCGCCGCAGGCAAAAACGCGGATGGCTTACTCGCAGGAGTTGGACTACTGGGTAGCGGACTTTTTTTCGATGCTCACCCCGAGTTCCTGCTCGGCCACGCGGATAACGGTTTGGTAGTAGAGCACTTGCAGTTCGGCTTGTTCGAGTTCTTTTTCGAGCTGCTTGACGCGGCCGGCCAGCGTGTCGGCTGTATCGGCAATGCGCTCGACGAGCGTGGGGGCAGGGGGGGCGGCTTGTTTCATGGCTGGTGTACGCGCCAAGTCTTCTTGGCGCACACGTTCCAACCATTTCGTGACGGTCTGGCGGGTCAGCACCTGGTACTTGGCCATCGCCGACTCGATCGTGTGGCGGCCGAGGTTAATTTCCTCGACCATCTGGCGCATTTTCAGCTCATGTGCTTGGCTGCGAAGCAAAAATAAGTGTTCCATCTGAGGGGAGTGATGGTCAACTCATTTTAGGACAAGACACCACAGAGAGCGGATTTTGAAAGCTTAACGTGCTATATTCTCCGAATTCTGAGACGACTCCAACAAGGGCAAGCGGCTGCACGCCTTGCGGGTCTTTCTCTGGTTCGGGGGCGACGGGCTGATTCGGCGCAAGCAGGAGGAAGCGCAGCAAGAGGTAGTTGGGGCCCTGAATCTGGTAACCAACCTAGTGGTTCTGTGGAACATAGTCTATCTGCAACAGGTCGTCGACGCGCTCCGGGCAGCGGGCATCAACGTACGAGACGAAGACCTGGCTCGCCTCTCACCCGCTCGCTTCAAGCACCTTAACCAGTTGGGGAAATACACGTTTCCGCGTAGTGTAGAGGGGCAACCTAACGGCTGCCGCCCCTTGCGCACTCCAATTCAGCCACTCGGGGAGCCTTAGCGTCATTTTTCACCCTGTTGTAACGAGAACCCCGAGTCCGAAAGCAAAAATAGTTGCCCGCTTGGCCACCCTTTCAGCACCGTATCTAACGCAACCCCGCCTCGCGTGGGTGTATACTACCGCATGCAAACTGACCCACGAACAGCTGGCAGGAGAGCCAGGTCCGTGGGCCAGTCTTACCGGTGCGCCCGCTTGTAGCAGCACGGCGGCGGCGCGGGCCGTTATTGATTGGTGCAGCTTACTTTTTGGTTGATAATTTCGGTGGGGGTTTGCAGGCGCACCAGGTACAGGCCCGTACTCAGCGCGGGCGCGTCCAGCGAAAGGGTACGTAGCTCGCCCGCCTTTACTGGGCCGGTGAACAGCTGTCGCACAAGTCGTCCTTGCAAGTCATAAAGCGCCAGCGTAACCGGTCCAGTTTTCGCTACTCTAACCTGTACGGTGGCTTGCCGGTTAAAGGGGTTAGGGTAGATGGTGAGTGCAGAGTGGCTGGCCGATTCATCACCCATTGGCACCGCGCTCAGCAGCGCCGGACGGTTGGCAGCGGCTTGAAACGGCAGCAGGTTAGCTCCGGCAATGGGCTCCTGCCGAACGCCGCCGGCCAGCTGCCAAGCGACGGAGATGTACCCCGGACCCCAGCTTTGCTGGTGCAGGGCTTCGATGTAGTAGCGCTGGCCCGCGACCAACTGTACTGGGGCCGACCGCTGGCTGGGGTAGCGGTCGAAGTCGTGGACGCCACTGGTATAGAGGGTGCAGGTAGCTAGGCGCGTCTTGGTGGCGGGCTGGTCGTCGGGGCTCAGGTAGAGCTCGGCCTGGTCGTCGCCGGCCAGCCAGAAGGTGTAGGCCCCGCTTTGAGGCACGCACAGGTAGCCGCGCAGACGCGCCCCGTAGTTGAATTCGGTCTGGGTGGCGGCCTCAAACTGCGTGAGCGAACCCGTGCTGCTGGGCGGCGTGGTCAGCGGGATGGCCGTCACGCCGCTGCCGGTCACGTTGTTCCACTGCTCGCGCGTGAGCGTCCCCGTCCCCGTGCACCCCCCGGCGGGCGGGGCCGCATTGGGGTTGCGAAACACGTTGACCAGCCGAGTGGCCGGGTTGCTGCTGCTCGTAATCCCCGTGCCGGTCGCGGTGATGCTGGCAATACTGCCGGGCGAGTCCACCACGAGGGTCAGGTCTTGGAAGCGGGTATTGGGGCTCAGAGCGGCGTAGTCGAGGTCGACGGTGAGCGTGTTGCCGCTCACCGTCTGGGTTTTCACCACTTGGCTGCTCACGCGGCGGTACTCGGCAAACGCGCGCAGTGTGGTCACCCATAACTGGTCCTGGGCAATGGACTGCGTATACGTCAGCCAGTCGCTTAGCACGCCGAAGTCCAGGCCGTGGGTGAAAACCCGTTGCAGGTATACTTCCGAAGAGGTGCTGCCCGGGGCGAGCAGGGCATCACTCAGCGACTTGAGGGTGCTGGCCGTTGCCCCGTCCGCCAGGTAGCGCCGATACACGAACCGGGTAGTAGGGGCGGGCAGCGTGCTCAGGGCCACCCGGTCCTCCGTCCATTGGTTGAGCATCGGCAGGCCATCGCTCTGGCCTTGGCTCGAAACGCCCGCGTAGCCCGCATCAAACGCGGCCGTGGGATACCCGGCGTAATTGGTGGGCACAATGTGCACCGAGGGTTTATAGCCTTGCAGCCGGTCGGCAATCAGGGCATCCAGGGCGGCTACTTGCTGCACCGGGTTATCGGCCGAGTGCAGGTCGGAGTGGTTTTCGATGTCCCAGCCATTGCTGAGCAGTTCCTGGGCCTGCGGCCACAGCAGCTTATTAGGGTCGTGGTTAGGTCCCGCATCCAGCCACACCGAGTTGTTATAGGTGTTGTGCCCATTGATGGCCACGGCAGCGGTGTAGGGCTTGCTGGTGCCGCAGCCATCCGTAAAGCTGAGGCCGGGGTACGCCACGCCGTTGCGCGTGCCGCCCTTCAGCAGCGGAAACAGGTCGGTATAGGCCGCTACCGGGGAGTCGTCTTCCTCCAATTGCAGAACCCGCGTCTTGTTGTAGAGCGCCGGGGCGATGTGCACGGTGGTGCCCGCGGGCACGGGCGCGGCAAACGTGAACGTGACGCGCGCCGTCGGGCCCGCCGCATCAGCGCTGAAAAAGCTCGGCACGCCAGTCAGGGCAATGTTCTGCGCGGGCGAAGCCGTTTTGGCCGCTGTGGTCGCGTAGTCCCACTCGTAGCGCTGCACCGCGCTGAGGTTCCAGGCGGCCGGGAAGGAATAGGTCGCGCTGGCCACTTCCGAGTTATCGACCTTGGCCTGGGCCCACAGCACGTAGCGATAGGTCCCGTTTTTGCTGAACGCCGCGCCCTCGGTGCCGGTGGGCAGGGCCAGGGCCGCCGTGCGGGCCGCGTCGTAGACGAAGCCGTAGAGCAGCTTCGAAGTCGTGGCAAACGCCTGCCCCAGCTGCGTGGTCTTTTCCGCGCCCGGCGCGTCGCGGTTCAGGTTTTCATACAAGCCCATCAACCCAATCTCATCGGCACCCGACACCGACTGGCCCACCGGCGGGGCATTAACGCCCTCCCCCAGGGAGTAGAGGTAGAGCTGCTTAATGTTGTTCTTCTGGGCCAGCGCCAGCGTTTTGATGCCGAAGTTGCGCTGCATCTCGTCCGAGCCCGTGCGGTCGTCCGAGGTGCGGCGGCTGATATTGGTTTCGGTCATTAGCAACTGCTTAGCCGGGTACTTGGTGCCGTCATAGCCGTACTTGGTCAGCACATCGACTATTTTTTGCTTGTCCTCTATCACCTTAGCCGCGGCGAAGTCAGAATTGCGGGTGTAATCGAAGCCGCCCGTGGTATTGTTCCAGTAGTGTAGCTCGTACGAGGGATAGCTGTGGAAGCTCAGCACGTCCAGGTACGCTCCCGCCG
>JAABUN010006952.1_pt1 | contig 12612 bp, 13 predicted proteins | sample 5559311 | NCBI WGS metagenome assembly JAABUN01 (sample SAMN10711877, study PRJNA513370) | rock metagenome | isolation source: Antarctica rocks | place: Antarctica: Victoria Land, Siegfried Peak sud | reverse complement strand
GCGCCGCACGTCGCCCACCCGGGCCGCAACTCCGACAACCAGCCCGACGCTGGCCCGCATCGACAGACGCCCAAACCACCGATCGCCCGAGCACAGACCGATTCATTTCCAGGCTCTCAGCCGGCGGGCTGCCCGGCGGCACGGTCCAGCAACGTCTCGACCGCCGGCAGGATGCGGCGGATGATCTCGGCGACGCCGCGGGCGTTGGGATGGATGCCGTCCGCCTGGTTCAGCGCCGGGTCGGCGGCGACGCCTTCCAGGAAGAAGGGGTACACCATTACGCCCGGCCGCTCGCTTGCCAGGCTGTCGAACATGGCGGCGAATTCCCGGCCGTAGTCGGCGCCGAGGTTGGGGGGCGCCACCATGCCGGTCAGCAGCGTGGGAATGCCCCGCGACGCCAGGCGGTCGAGGATGGCGGCCAGGTTGGCCTGGGTCTGCCGCGGCTCCAGCCCGCGCAGGCCGTCATTGGCGCCGAGTTCCAGGATCGCCGCCTGCGGCTGCTCGGCCAGCGCCCAGTCGAGCCGGGCCAGGCCGCCGGCGCTGGTGTCGCCGGAAACCCCGGCATCGAGCACCCGCACGCCCCGGCCGCGGGCCTGCAGCGCCGCTTCCAGGCGGGGGACGAAGCCCTGGCCGGCCGGCAGCCCATACCCCGCGGTCAGGCTGTCGCCGAGCGCCAGGATGCGGAGGGGCGGGTTGGCGCGGAGCGGCAGGCCGGGCAGGGCCAGGACGCCGACGAGGATGCCGCCGAGCAGGGTCCTGCGGGCGCCGCCGTACGGTGCGCCTGCGGCGGGGGCCGCCCCGTTGCCTCGCGCGCCTGCGGCATGAGGCAGCCTATTGTCTGGCGTGCCTGCGGCATGAGGCAGCCTATTGTCTGGCGTGCCTGCGGCACGACATGGCTTGCCACCCCGGAACCTCGTCGGCACCATGGATACCATCGCAAGCCACTCCCGATCGCTGCCCGACACCAGGGGGCTCGCCGCCAAAAGCCTGGCCGGGGAGACCCGCCACCCGCTGATCGCCGCGCGCGACCTGACCTTCAAGGTGGTGGGGGCGGCCGGCGAGGTCAACATTCTCCGCGGCCTGGACCTGACCGTGGAGGCTGGCGAGGCGGTCGGGCTGGTCGGCCCCTCGGGTTCGGGCAAGACCTCGCTGCTGATGCTGCTGGCGGGGCTGGAGCGGCCGGGCGGCGGCACGCTGCTGGTCGCCGGCCACGACCTGGCGGCGATGGGCGAGGATGCGCTGGCGCGGTTCCGCCGCGACCATGTCGGCATCGTGTTCCAGGCCTTCCACCTGATCCCGACCATGACGGCGCTGGAGAACGTGGCGGTGCCGCTGGAATTCGCCGGCCGGCGCGATGCCTTCGACCGCGCCGCGGATAGCCTGCGGGCGGTCGGCCTCGGCCACCGGACTGGGCATTATCCGGGGCAGCTTTCGGGCGGCGAGCAGCAGCGGGTGGCGCTGGCGCGCGCCACGGTGGCGGAGCCGCGCCTGCTGCTGGCGGACGAGCCGACCGGCAACCTCGACCGCGGCACCGGTGGGCAGGTGATGGACCTGCTGTTCGGGCTGCGGGAACGGCTCGGTACCACGCTGCTGCTGATCACCCACGACCCGCTGCTGGCGGAACGCTGCGGCCGGGTGGTGCGGTTGGAGGACGGGCTGATCGTCAGTGACAGCCGCGGCTAAGGGCGGCCATGCCACCGGTCGCCGTTCCAGGCGTTCAATCTCATCCCAGGGGGTTCCGACTGATGCGCCTCGCTCCATTGCTGCTCGCCTGCCTCGCGCTGTCCGGCTGCGGCCTGGTGGCGTTGCCGTTCCGCGTGGCCGGCGACGTGATCGCGGTGGTGCCGATCATCGGCAAGCCGCTCGGCGCCCCGATCCACGCCATCGGCGACGTGATCGACTGACGACCAGAAAAGGCTGGGGGTCTGGGGGAAGCCTCTTCCCCCAGCCTCACTTCACTGCAGCGCCCGCCAACGCGCGACGTTCCGGTTGTGCTCCTCCAGCGTCCGCCCGAAGGCGTGCCCACCATTGCCGTCCGCCACGAAATACAGCTCATCCGTCTGCGCCGGCCGCGTTACTGCCCTTAGCGCGTCCCGCCCCGGCGCGGCGATCGGCGCCGGCGGCAGGCCGCGGACCCGGTAGGTGTTGAACGGGCTGTCCCGCTCCAGGTCGGTCCGGCTCAGCGCCCGTTCCAGCCCGCCGCCGGCCGAGGCCGCATAGGCCACCGTCGGGTCCGACTGCAGCGGCATGTTGCGGCGCAGCCGGTTCAGGAACACCGCGGCGATGCGGGGCCGTTCGGCAGCCACCGCGGTTTCCTCCTCGACGATGCTGGCGAGGATCAGCGCCTCCCGCGGGGTGGCCAGCGGCAGGCCCTCGGCGCGTTCGGCCCAGGCTTCGGCCAGCGCCGCGGCCATCGCCGCCTCGGCCCGGCGCAGCAGCGGCGCGCGGGCGTCGCCCCATTGGTAGGCGTAGGTTTCGGGCAGGACCGCGCCCTCGGCCAGGGCGGGGATCGGCCCGACCAGGCCCTCGGCCCGTTCGAGCAGGGCGACGATCTGCACGGCGGTCAGGCCTTCGGGGATGGTCAGCCGCCGCTGCACCGGCCGCGCCTCGCGCAGCACCGTCAGTACTTGCTCCAGCGAGGCGGCGGCGGGGAAGGCGAATTCGCCGGCCCGCAACGGTCTCTGCGGCCGGGTTGCCCAGGCGGCGAGGGCGAAGGCGCGGCTGTCGTCGATGATGCCGGCCCGCAGCAGCGAGGCGGCGATCACGTCGGTTCCGCCACGCGGCACGAGGTGGTTGAGTGGCGCCGCGAGCGGTCCGGGAGCTTCGTGCAGCCGTTTGGCCTGCCAGACGGCGAGGCCCGCCAGGACCGCCAGCAGGACCAGGCTCCCGCCCAGCACGCGGAGCACCCGCCCCATCGCCGTCGACCCTCAATGCGTGCGGGACCATCCCCGTGCCGGAAACAAGGCGCGATCCCGGCCGGAGGTTCCGTCCGGCCGCCGATCACGCCCCGTCAAGGCGCGCGGCGGAAGACGATGCTGGCGTTGGTGCCGCCGAAGCCGAAGCTGTTGGACAGGGCGACGTCGATCGACCGTTCCTGCGCCACCTTGGCCACCCGGTCGATGGCGCTGGCGCGGGAGGGATTCTCAAGGTTGAGCGTCGGCGGCGCCACCCGGTCGCGGATCGCCAGGATGGAGAAGATGGCCTCCACCGCGCCGGCCGCGCCCAGCAGGTGGCCGATGGCGGATTTGGTCGAGGACATCGCCAGGCCGCGCCCGGCATCGCCCCACAGCCGCTCCACCGCGCCCATTTCCAGGTCGTCGCCGAGCGGCGTCGAGGTGCCGTGCGCGTTCACGTATTGCACCTGGTCCGGAGTCGCGCCGGCGCTGCGCAACGCTGCCTTCATGGACCGGTAGGCACCATCGCCGTTCTCGGAGGGCGCGGTGATGTGGTAGGCGTCGCCCGACATGCCGTAGCCGACCACCTCGGCATATATCCTGGCGCCGCGGGCGCGGGCGTGGTCCAGCGCTTCCAGCACGCAGACCCCGGCGCCCTCGCCCATGACGAAGCCGTCGCGTTCCTCGTCCCAGGGGCGGGACGCTTCGCCCGGCCGGTCGTTAAAGGCGGTGGACAAGGCGCGCGAGGCGCAGAAGCCGGCCATGCCGATCTCGGCGACCGCCGCCTCGGCGCCGCCAGCCACCATCACATCGGCGTCACCGAAGGCGATCAGTCGGGCCGCGTCGCCCAGCGCATGGACGCCGGTGGCGCAGGCCGTCACCACCGAATGGTTCGGCCCCTTCAGGCCATACTTGATGGAGACGTGACCGGAGGCCAGGTTGATCAGCGCGCTCGGGATGAAGAACGGCGAAACGCGCCGCGCCTTGCCGGCGGCGATCTGCTGCGACGCCTCGTAGATGGTCTGCAGGCCGCCGATGCCGGAGCCGATCATCACGCCGCTGGCGTTGCGGTCCTCGTCGGAGGTGGGCAGCCAGCCGCTATCCTCCATCGCCTCGGTCGCGGCAACCACGGCGAGCTGGATGAAGCGGTCCATCTTCTTCTGGTCCTTCACCGGGATCCACTCGGCGAGGTCGAGCTTGCCTTCGGCCCGGCTGCCCTGCGGCACCTGTCCGGCGACCTTCGAGGTCAGGTCCTTGGTGTCGAAGGACTGGATGGCGGTGATGCCGCTCTGCCCGGCGACCAGCCGCTGCCAAACCCGTTCCACGCCGAGGCCCAGCGGGCAGGCGATTCCCATGCCGGTGACGACCACCCGCCGCGGGCTGGCGCCGTGTGCGAACACGCTCGGTTTCTCCGTTCTTGCCTGGACGCCGCCGAGGGCGTGCCTCAGGCCGCCTTCTGGCCCTCGATGTAGTCGATGGCGTCCTTGACGGTGGTGATCTTCTCGGCCGCGTCGTCGGGGATTTCGACGCCGAAGGCTTCCTCGAAGGCCATCACCAGTTCGACGGTGTCGAGGCTGTCGGCGCCGAGGTCGTCGATGAAGGACGCCTCCGGGGTTACCTTGCCCTCGTCCACGCCGAGATGCTCGACTACGATCTTCTTGACCTTCTCGGCGGTGTCGCTCATCGCAAACCAGTCTCCTGCTTGGCGGGGCCTGCTCCGGCGCCCCGATGGAATCGCCCCGACCGGACGCGACCTGTGGTCCCGGCGGCCCGAGGGTTGGGCACCCCGAGGTTCGGGCCGGGGCCTTACCATGGAACCCCGAAGGGGCAAACCACGAAGCGGCCTAGGCGGTGTTCGCCGCGCTGGCAACCCTTGCCGGGTCCGCAGCCAGCGCCCCATCGCGCTCTATCCAGGCGGCGGTTCATCGCGCCTTATCCAAGCGGTGCTCCATCGCGCCGCAGCAACAGCCGGGCCAGGCAATCAAATTCGGCCACCTCCAACGTCTCGGCACGGCGGTCGCCGGCGATGCCGGCGGCGTCCAGCAGCGCGGCGGCATCGCCCAGGGCCTTCAGCGCGCCGCGCAGCATCTTGCGCCGCTGCCCAAAGGCGGCCGCGGTCAACCGCTCCATGGCGCGGAACAGCGCGGGTCCGGGGTCGGCCGGGTGCGGCACGAAGGCCACCACCGCGGACCACACCTTGGGCGGCGGGATGAAGGCGCCCGGCGGCAGCCGCAGCGCCAGCGCGCACCGGCAGCGCCACTGCGCCAGCACCGCGAGGCGGCCATAGGCATCGGTCCCCGGCGCCGCGCAGATGCGCTCGGCGACCTCCTGCTGGAACATCAGCGCCATGCCCTCCCACGCCGCCGCGCCGCGCAGCCAGCCGACCAGCAGCGGCGTCGCCACGTTGTAGGGCAGGTTGGCAATGATCTTGCGCGGGCCTTCGGGTAGGCCGGAAGGGTCGAAACCCAGCGCATCGGCCTCGACCACCCGCAGCCGGCCGGGATGCGTCGCCGTGAGTTCCGCCAGCGCCGCCACCGCGCGGCGGTCCAGTTCCACCGCGGTGACGCTGGCGGCCGGGGTCGCCAGCAACGCACGGGTCAACCCGCCGGGGCCGGGGCCGACCTCCAGCACGTGTCGCCCCGCCAGGTCGCCGGCCAAGGTGGCAATCTGGGCGCAGACCGCGGGGTCCAGCAGGAAGTGCTGGCCGAGCGACTTCCGAGGATCAAGCCCATGCCGGGCGATGGTATCGCGCAGCGAAGGCAGCACAGCAAAGTCGGCCGTCAGCTCCGCATCTCGATGTTCGCCCGCCGCCGCAGGTCGCGCTGCAACTGCCGCGACAACAGCTCCACGCGGTCCCGCAGCAATTGGGTGCGCGCCTGCTCGGGAGTGAATTCGGCCATGTTACGCTGCTCGCGCGAGCAGACCATCATCACCAGCACGCCCTCCGGCGTCAGGATCGGCTGCGAGGCGCGGCCCGGCTGCAGCCCGGTCAGCAGCGCCCGCAGCGGCGGCGGCGTCACCGTCTCCAGCCGGACCGGCCCAGGGTCGGCGGGGCGGTCGCCGCCGCGGGCGGCCTGTTCCAGCGCCTCGCAACTGCGGGCGGCGGCGGCCAGGCGCTGCGCCTTGTCCACCTGTTCACGCTGCTGCGGCGTCGGGTTCTCGGGGTCGAGCGCAGCACTGAACGGGAAATAGGCCTGGCGCACCGCCAGCATGGTGGCGATCTCGCGGCCGGTCTCGCGGCGCTGCCGCAGCGACACCAACTGGTAGCCGCCGGCCACCCGGATGGGATTGCTGATGGCGCCCGCCGGCATCCGTTCCAGCACCGCCGCCACCTCGGGGTCGACCTCCTCCTTCCGCACCCAGCCGAGGTCGCCGCCCTGCAGCGCCGTCTGCGCCTGGCTGAATTGGATGGCGGCCACCGGGAAGGGAATGCCGGCACGCAATTGCCGGACCACCTCCTCGACGAAGCGCCGGGTTTCCGGCTCGGCCGCCGGGTCGTCGATGGGGACGAAAATTTCGGAGACCAGGTATTCCGGCTGGCCGACCCGGGCGAGGGCGTTGGCGACCGCCTCCTGCACCTCGGCCTCGGCCGGGGCGGCGGCGGGACCGAGCTGCCCGCGCAGCATCCGGCCCCAGCCGAGCTGGGTGCGGATCTGGTCGTACAGCACCCGCGGCTGGATGCCGACCTGCTGCAACTGCGCGCGCAATTGCCCTGGCTGGAGGCTGTTGCGGCGCTCCAGCTCGGTGACCGCCTCGGCGATGTCGGCATCCGGCACCAGGATGCGGCGGCGCTGGATTTCCTGCAGGCGCAGGCGCTCGTCGATCAGCAGGCGGGTGACCTGCGGGGTGAGGCGTTCCAGCACGTCCGGCGCCACGGCCATGCCGGCGTTCAGCGCGAACAGCCTGGCCCGGCCGGTGATGTCGGCCTGGCTGACGATCTCGCCGTTCACCACGGCGACGATGCGGTTGCCCTGCGCCGCGCCGGCCGCGGCGTTGGGTTGCGCGGCAACCGGCGGCTGCGGCAGCCGCTGCGCCGCGGCCGAAACCGTCACAAGCCCAAACAGGGCAAGCGCCAACAGGGAACCGAGGGTTGGGCGGCTAGGCCAGGGAGAAGGGCAGGGGCGGCTTGGCATGGGGCGATGCTTAGCCGCCGGCCGGCGGGCCGGCTAGGGGCGAGGCGGCCAGCCTCCCCCGGCAGACCCGCCGCAGGATGCGGCGCCCAGGCCCGATATCGGCCTGCCGCTAGAAGCGCGACCCGACATGCAGCGCGACGATGCCGCCCGCCAAGCTGCGGTGCGAAACCCGTTCCAGCCCGGCCTCCCGCAGCATCGCCGCCAGCGCCGCCTGGTCCGGGAACCGGCGGATGCTTTCGGCCAGGTAGCGGTAGCTTCCGGCATCGCGCGCCACGCGACCGCCCAGCGCCGGCAGCACGCGGAACGACCAGGCGTCGTACAAGGGCGCCAGCGCTGCCACCTCCACCCGGCTGAATTCCAGGCAGTGGAACCGCCCGCCCAGCCGCAGCACCCGCCTGGCCTCGCGCAGCACCGCCGGCTTGTCGGTGCAGTTGCGCAGGCCGAAGGCGATCGAGACCTTTTCTACCGAGCGGTCCGGCAGCGGCAGCCGCTCGGCGTCGGCGCACAGGAACATCAGGCCCGCCGCCAGCCCGCGTTCCAGCGCCCGGCCCTGCGCCACGGCGAGCATGGCGGGGTTCACGTCGGACAGGATGGCGCGGCCGGCCCCGGCCTCCAACGCCCGGAAGGCGATGTCGCCGGTGCCGCCGGCGAGGTCCAGCAGCGTCTCCCGGCCGCTGGCGCCGATGGCGGCGACGAAGGCCCGCTTCCAGGCGCGGTGCAGGCCGAGCGACATCAAGTCGTTCATCAGGTCGTAGCGCGGCGCCACGCTGTCGAACACTTCGCGCACCATGGCCGCCTTGCTGGCGCGCGGCACCTCGCGGTAGCCGAAATCGGCGGTCGCGGGGCCGCGGGGATGGTTGCCTTCGCCGGGGTCTGGGGTCATGCCCCAGAAGATAGAGCGCATGGCCGCCGGCCGCATGGCTCGTTGGGGAGAAAAATGCCCGAACTGCCGGAAGTGGAGACGGTGATGCGCGGCCTGGCCGTCGTGCTGCAGGGCAGGGTCATCCGCCAGGCATCGGTCCACCGCGCCGGCCTGCGCTGGCCCTTCCCGGCGGGCCTCGCGGAGCGCCTCGTCGGTGCCCGCGTGGAGGGCTACCGGCGGCGCGGCAAATACCTGCTGATGCGGCTTTCGGGCGGGGATTCGGTGCTGATCCACCTCGGCATGTCGGGCCGCCTGGTGGCGCGGCCGATAGCGGACTGGCCGAACGCGCCCATTGCGCACGAGCATCTGGCGCTGGAAACCACCGACGGCACCCGTGTTGGCTTCGTCGACCCGCGCCGCTTCGGCAGCGTCGACCTGGTGCCGACCGCGGCCGAGGACGGCCACCGCCTGCTGGCCGGCCTCGGGCCGGAACCGCTGGAGCCGGGCTTCACGCCGGCGGTGCTGGAAGCCGCGCTGGCCGGCCGCGCCACCCCGATCAAAGCCGCTTTGCTGGACCAGAAGGTGGTGGCTGGCCTCGGCAACATCTACGTCAGCGAGGCGCTGCACCGCGCCGGCATCTCGCCGCGGCGGCTGGCGGGCAGCGTCGGCGCCGTGCGGGCGGCACGGCTGGTGCCGGCGATCCGCGCGGTGCTGGAGGACAGCATCGCCGCCGGCGGTTCCAGCCTGCGCGACTACGTCCAGGCCGATGGCGGTATCGGCTTCTTCCAGGAGAGCTTCCGGGTCTATGACCGCGCCGGCCTGCCCTGCGGGGACTGCCCCGGCCCGCAGCCTTCCAGCGGGCCTGGCTGCGCCGGCATCCGCCGCTTCGTCCAGGCTGGCCGCGCCACCTTCCATTGCCCCCTCCGCCAGCGTTGAGGTAGGGCTTCGCGGGCAGTACGGAGAAGACGGGCATGGCCGAATACGGGATGATCCTGACGGAGACGGAGGGGCAGGTCGCGGTGATCCGCCTCAACCGGCCGCAGGCGCTGAACGCGCTGTGCGACCAGTTGATGGAGGAGCTCGGTCAGGCGCTGCGCGGCTTCGACGCCGACCCCGGCATCGCCGCCATCGTGCTGACTGGCACCGAGAAGGCCTTCGCCGCCGGCGCCGACATCAAGGAGATGCAGGCGCGGAGCTACCCGGCCGTGTACCTCGACGACTTCATCGGCAAGCGCTGGGAGACGGTGACCCATGTGCAGAAGCCGGTAATCGCCGCGGTCTGCGGCTATGCGCTCGGCGGCGGCTGCGAACTGGCGATGATGTGCGACCTCATCATCGCCGGCGAGAACGCCAAGTTCGGCCAGCCGGAGATCAACCTCGGCATCATTCCCGGCGCCGGCGGCACCCAGCGCCTCACGCGCGCCATCGGTAAGTCGAAGGCCATGGAAATGGTCCTGACCGGCCGGATGATGGACGCGGCCGAGGCCGAGCGCGCCAACCTGGTCGCCCGGGTGGTGCCGACCGACCAGGCGGTGGCGGAAGCGGTGGCGCTCGGCGGGAAGATCGCGGGCCTGTCCGCCCCGGCGGTCGCGGTGGCCAAGGAGGCGGTGAACCGCGCCTTCGAGACCACCCTGGCCGAGGGCGTGAAGTTCGAGCGCCGGGTGTTCCAGGCGCTGTTCGCGACCGAGGACCAGAAGGAGGGTATGGCGGCCTTCGCGGCCAAGCGCAAGCCCGCCTTCCGCAACGCCTGAGCCGATGGCGGCGGCTGGCCCATACCGAACCCGGCCGGCTTGACGGGCGCCCCGGCAGGGGGTTAGAAGCCCCCCCTTCCGGCAAGCTTGCGCCGGACCCCCAAAGCACCTTGCGCTATTCCCTGCCACCTCCTGTTGAATCGAACCGAAAACGCCATGGCGAACACGCCTTCCGCCCGCAAGCGCATCCGCCAGGCGAAAAAGCGCACCACCCGCAACCGTGCTCGAAAGTCCCGGGTGCGGACCTTCCTGCGAAAGGTGGAGCAGGCGATTTCCGGCGGCAACAAGACCCAGGCGCAGGATGCCTTCCGCAGCGCGCAGCCGGAACTGCAGCGGGCGGCGACGAAGGGGGTGTTCCACCGGAATACCGTGTCGCGAAAGCTTTCCCGGCTATACGCCCGCATCAAGGCGTTGGATGTGCCTGCCTCCGCCTGAAACCTCTTGACGGCCGGGGTTTACCGGTTCTGTCAGGCAACGGTTTTCCTTAGATGAAGTAACGTTCTCGCTAAGTGCTTGGCCAGGAGTTCATGGCCTTGCAGAATTCTCATGCGGTTATTGTTCATGTCGTGATCCTGCTTCAAATCGCCGGGTAATCCCAAACTTAATATTTGCCCGTCCCGTCCCGCCGCGGTATCGTCCTATCAGGCAGGGTGGCTGGATCGTTCCCCTGAACCCCATGCCACATCGTTCCCGGTTTCCGGGTCCGGGCTGAGTGCCGGCCTGACGGGTCGGCTCCGGCCATGGCACGGGCCGTCATGCGGATGACAACAGGAGGCCGGCGGCTTGTCCCCTCAGACGTCCGGACAGATGGTTGCCAGTTGGTCCCGCATCCGCGGCCGGCTGCGCGAGGAGGTTGGCGAGGTCGAATACCGGGCTTGGCTGCGCCAGATGACCCTGGTGGGCATCGAGGGCGACGAGGCGGTGATTCTGCTGCCCACGCGCTTCCTGCGCGACTGGGTCAACGGCTACTATGGCGACCGCCTGCGCGCCCTGTGGCAGGCCGAGAACCCAGGCATCCGCCGCATCGACATCCGGGTGACGCAGCCCGGCGCCGTGGCGGACTTGGCGCTCGGCGACCAGCCGGACGGACAGGCGCAGCACGCGGCCTTGCCGGATGGGCTGGCGGAAAGCCTTTCGCCACCGACGAACATTGTCGGGGACGGCCCGCGGCGGCGGGAGTCGCCTTTCGCGGCCCCGCCCCCGACCATCTCGCCTGGGATCACGTCGTTCGAGAGCGCACGCCCCGAGGCCGGACGCCCTGAAGCCGTCCGCCACGAAGCTGGGCGTCCGGATTGGCCGCGTTCTGATTGGGTCGTGCCGCTGGAGGCGCGCTTCACCTTCGACACCTTCATCGTCGGCAAGCCGAACGAGTTCGCCCATGCCTGCGCCCGGCGGGTGGCGGAGAAGCCGGCCTCGCAGGGCTTCAACCCGCTGTTCCTGTATGGCGGCGTCGGCCTCGGCAAGACCCACCTGATGCACTCGATCGCCTGGGCGATCCGCGAGCACCACGCCAACCGCACCGTCGCCTACATGTCGGCCGAGAAGTTCATGTACCGCTTCATCGCCGCGCTGCGCTCGCAGAACACCATGGAGTTCAAGGAAACGTTGCGCGCCGTCGACGTGCTGATGATCGACGACCTGCAATTCCTGATCGGCAAGGACAACACGCAGGAGGAATTCTTCCACACCTTCAACGCGCTGGTCGACCAGGGCAAGCAGATCGTGGTTTCCGCCGACAAGTCGCCCTCGGACCTTTCGGGCATCGAGGACCGCCTGCGGACCCGGCTCGGCTGCGGCATGGTCGGCGACATCCATGCCACCACCTACGAACTCCGGCTGTCCATCCTGGAAGCCAAGGCTGCTGCGGCGCAGGTGCCGGTGCCGCCCAAGGTGCTGGAATTGCTGGCCCACAAGATCACCGCCAACGTCCGTGAGCTGGAAGGCGCGCTGAACCGCCTGGTGGCGCACGCCAACCTGTTCGGCCGTCCCGTCACCTTGGAATTCGTCCACGAGGTGCTGCACGACGTGCTACGCGCCCATGAGAAGCGGGTCTCGATCGAGGAGATCCAGAAGCGCGTCGCCGAGCACTACAACCTGCGCCTGACCGACATGAGCAGCGCGCGGCGCGCCCGCAACGTGGCCCGCCCCCGGCAGGTGGCGATGTACCTGGCCAAGCAGCTTACCCAGCGGTCGCTGCCCGAGATCGGCCGCCGCTTCGGCAACCGCGACCACACCACGGTCATGCACGCGGTCTCCCGCATCGCCGAGCTGATGGCGGCCGATGCCAGCTTCGCCGAGGACGTGACCCTGCTGCGGAAAATGCTGGAGACCTGAGCGTGCCGGGTCCGCAGCCTGGCGGGTCCGGGGGGCCGCCACACGATGGGGCTTGGTCCCTGGGCGCGGAAACCCTAACTTGCCGGGGCGAATCCGCGCCGATGCATTGAACGCGGCACGTGTTGGGGAGCCTGGGTGGCATGAAGTTCACGGTGGAACGGGCGGTCCTGCTCAAGGCGCTGGCGCATGTGCAGAGCGTGGTGGAGCGGCGCAACACCATCCCCATCCTCGCCAACGTGCTGCTGGACGCCAAGGACGGCGTGCTCCGCCTGACCGCCACCGACATGGAGATCGCCGTGGTCGAGGAGGTGCACGGCGTCGAGGTCAGCCGCGCCGGCCGCACCACCGCGCCGGCCGCGACACTGTACGACATCGTCCGCAAGCTGGCCGACGGCGCCAAGGTGGAACTCGACCACGCCGGCGGCGAGGCGCAGCTCGCGCTCCGCGCCGGACGCTTCAACACCAGCCTGGCGGTGCTCCCGGTGGACGACTTCCCGTCGATGACCGAGGGCAAGATGCCGCACCAGTTCGCCCTGCCGGCCGGCCTGCTGCGCGACTTGGTGGACCGCACCCGCTTCGCCATCAGCACCGAGGAAACCCGCTACTACCTGAACGGCATCTATCTCCACGCCACCGAA
>JAABUN010006951.1_pt1 | contig 12612 bp, 9 predicted proteins | sample 5559311 | NCBI WGS metagenome assembly JAABUN01 (sample SAMN10711877, study PRJNA513370) | rock metagenome | isolation source: Antarctica rocks | place: Antarctica: Victoria Land, Siegfried Peak sud | reverse complement strand
CGCCTTCTCCCTCGTCGACCTGCTCGAGCACGGCGGCCCCGCGGGCGGCCCGTCCTACGACGGACCACGCCACTTCGACTACAAGCCGAGCCGCACCGAGGACATGGACGGCGTCTGGGATTCGGCTACGGCGAATATGCGGACCTATCTGCTGCTCAAGGAGCGCGCCGTCGCCTTCCGCGCCGATCCAGAGGTCAAGGCGGCACTCACTGCGTCACGCGTCTCCGAGATCAACGAGCCAACGCTCAACGAGGGCGAGGGCTACGAGGCGCTGCGCGCCGACCGCTCGGCCCACGAGGACTTCGACCCCGAGGCCTACTTCAACGGCAAGGGATTCGGCTTCGTGAAGCTGCAGCAGCTCTTCATCGAGCACCTGCTCGGCGCCCGCTGACTCATGGGCCTCGTTGCCGGCATCGACTCGTCCACCCAGAGCTGCAAGGCCGTTGTCGTCGACGCGGCGACCGGCGCCGAGGTTCGCACTGGCCGCGCACCCCATCCGGAAGGGACGGAAGTGGACCCCCGCGCCTGGTGGTCGGCGCTCCTCACCGCCCTCGAAGCCGCAGACGGGCTTGGGGACGACGTCGACGCCCTCTCGATCGCGGGCCAGCAGCACGGCATGGTGCTCATGGGCCGTGATGGCCGGGTGCTGCGCGATGCCCTGCTGTGGAACGACACCCGGTCAGCTGGTGCGGCCCAGGATCTTATCAATGAGGTGGGCGCCGACGAGCTCGTGGCCCGCACCGGGTCGATGCCCGTCGCATCCTTCACCAGTACCAAGGTGCGATGGGTGCGCGACGCCGAGCCCGACGTCGTTCCCGCCATCGCAGCGGTCGCGCTGCCCCACGACTGGCTGACCTGGCGCCTGCGCGGCTTCGGTCCGGAGGGGGAATCACCCCTCGGACCGATTCTGGAGGAACTCGTGACGGACCGGTCCGACGCGAGCGGCACCGGCTACTGGAACCCCGCGACGGGCAGATATGACACCGCCCTGTTCGAGCTCATCCTCGGCCGCCGTGCCCACGAGGCGCGCGGAACGGGGCACACGACGACGCCGGACGCTTCCGCCGACATCGTTCTCCCCCGCGTCCTGCCCGCGGACAGCGCCGCGGGGGCGATCCACCCTTCGTTGCTCTCCGCGGGCAACCGCCGCATCGTACTGGGAGCCGGTGCCGGTGATAACGCCGCTGCTGCCCTGGGCCTCGGTGCGGAAGAGGGCGACGTCGTCGTGTCCCTCGGAACGAGCGGCACGGTCTTCGCCGTCGCGCCCGGGGCGGTAGCCGATCCCTCCGGAACTGTGGCGGGCTTCGCCGACGCGAGCGGGCTGTTCCTTCCGCTGGTGGCGACACTCAATGCCGCCCGGGTCCTGTCCTCCGTCGCGGGAATTCTTGGAGTTGGCCATGACGGGCTCGCCGACCTGGCCGCCGAAGCGTCGCCCGGATCGGCCGGCGTCGTCCTGGTGCCGTATTTCGAAGGTGAGCGCACCCCCAATCTTCCGACGGCGAAAGCCAGCTTCCACAACCTCAGCATCGCCAGCAGCACGAGGGCCAACATCGCACGGGCCGCGATCGAGGGGATGCTGTGCGGGCTGGCGGACGCCCTGGATGCGGTACGAGCCGCCGGTGATGCGCCGCGCCAGCTGCTGCTGATCGGTGGAGCTGCGCAGAATGCCGCTGTACAGGACGTGGCCGCTCAGGTGTTCGACCTCCCCGTCCGGATTCCGGCACCGGGCGAGTACGTCGCGCGCGGCGCGGCTGCCCAGGCAGCATGGGCCCTGACGCGTTCGAGGCCGCACTGGGCGGTTGACACCGTCGAGAACCGCCCGTCGGATCATCATCCAGCCATTCGTGAGCAGTATCGCAGGGCCGCGGATTCGATCACGTTCTGACGTCCCATGACGATCAGAAAGGACGAGGCGCCAACCCGCCGGGTTGGTGCCTCGTCCTCGTCGTCTCCGCGTGGCGTGCGGCTAGCGGCCGACCCGGTGGTTCATGCCGACCTCGTCGACCCTGCGGTGGAAACGCATACCGGCCTTGCCGCCGAGGATCGCACCGATGAGGGGGACGAGAATTGCGATAGCCAGCCCGATGAGCCCGCTCGTCGTCAGTGCACTGCCGTCAACCGGGATGCTCGGGGCGCCGTTGAGGTTGGACAGTACGTTGAACTGGTCGCCTGCCACGAGGGCGAGGATCGCGAGGACGATCGCGATGATGATGCCCCAGAGCCAGACGGCTACGCCCTGCTTGACGCCGTCGAACCGCGCCATGCGGCCGGCGACGTATCCGCCGCAGAAATATGCGACGAACAGGATGATCGCCAGGACGATCGCGCTGACAACCCCGATGGTCTCAGCGTTCTGAGTCGCCTGATTCGCTGCCTCGTCGGCGCTGCTGGTATTCGCCGCACCAATACCGACTCCGATCGCCGTGGCGATCGCACTCAGGATCACGGTGAGGCCGATTGCGGTCAGCCACCCGAAGAACGCCGATCCGAACTTGATGCCACCGAACCGCTCCTTCTCGGCTGCGACAACGTCATTGCGCCGCTTCTTCGGGGTGCTCGCGCCCGCTGTTCGATCTGATGCCATGATGCATACTCCTTGGTAGTAGGGCCAGCCCCACTGGTCACAGCGCATGATGGCGCCGCGACCAGCAAACTAAGTCTGCTTACCATCTTGACCGGCTGATTGATGGAAGCGCAAGAAGAAATTCGATTGCCCGTGGTGCAGAGGGCTGTTACCCCGCAGAGGGAAGCATGTGGCCCAGATCACAGCGTCGCGGATCGTTTGTCGCAGTGGAGCCGCCTGATGCGGTCAACACCCGGCGGGGCGAACGGCACCGAGGGCCTTCGCACACAGAACCTGTCCCAGATCCTGACGACGGTTCACCCGCGAGATCGTGGCTGACCTGCAGCCGGTTCTCGACGGACTCGACCGCGTTTTTGGCGTCGGCATCGCCGCCCCGGGCCTTATCAATGCGGGGGCTGGCCGAGTCCTCATCGCGCCGCACCTCGGCTGGCGGGAGGCGGACCTCACTGGCCCGTTCAGCTCGGCGCTCGGACTGCCCGTCGGCGCAGCGAATGACGCCGCGCTGGGGCCCGTCGCCGAGAGCATCTTCGGCGCTGCTCCGGGGGTCGGCACCGCGATCTACCTCAACGGTAGTGCCAGCGGCATCGGCGGCGGCATCGTGACCGAGGGTGCGCAGCTTCGCCTCAGCAGGGTTACGCCGGAGAGCTGGGCCATACGCTGGTCCGAACGGGCGGAACCCGATGTCACTGCGGTCAGTCCGGCTGTTTGGACGCGGAGGTCCGGCTCGAGCGACTGCTCGGCGCTGCAGGCCTGGCCAGCGGCGGGATCGAAGCGCTCGAGACGGCCTTGAGCGGGGAATTCATCCCCGCACGTGAATAGCCCTCGGGCGGCGCGCTCTGCGGACCGCGGCGGAACTGCCTCATCTGAGTTCCCAGACATGCAGAACGGAGTTCCCAGACGTACAGAACGGCGCATCGGCCCCTGAGGGTTGATGCGCCGTGTGTCGTCTACAGAAAGGGTGCTGGGCGACGATCAGCCGGTGCGACGCGAGTCGCTCTCCTTGCCGTCGTCGATATCATCCGCGTACTTGTCCGCATAATCCGAGTAGTCCGGCTCAACCGGCTCCAGGGATTCGGTACGCCGAGTGGACGCACGAGTACCCGGGCCTGTCAGCTCTCGCTGCAGTGCCGAATAATCAGTGGCCGGGCTGAAGTACTTGATGTCCCTGGCCTGCTTGGTAGCTTTTGCCTTTTGACGGCCGCGCCCCATGGCGTGACCCCCTTTGTGCGTCGATCCGGAGGTGGTCACTGGGGCGCGAGGCCCAAGGCTGCAGCGAGGCCCCGGAGTATTTGGTCGATTTGTCGTAACTATAGGTTACATGCTTTCACCCGCATCCAAGTGCGGGTTCAAATCGGCCCACCGGGTCTGCACCGCCGCGCCGGATGCCCAAACCCGTGGCGGCGTTCCACCGGGTCTGCGCCGCCGCGCCGGATGTCGAACTACCGAGCGACGCGCACCAGCAGTCCGCCCTGGCCCGCATCCGCGCCGAGAGCGTCCGCGTCACGCTCCTGCAGGTCGACGACGACGGTGTCGCCGTCGAGGATCTCGCCTGCGAGGATACCCCTTGCCAACCGGTCGCCGATCTCGCGCTGCACGAGCCGACGCAGCGGACGCGCCCCATACGCAGGGTCGAAACCGGTCAGGGCCAGCCACTCGCTGGCCGCAGCACTGACCTGGAGCTCGAGCCGGCGGTCGTGCAGCCTCTCACCGAGAGCCCTCACCTGCAGATCGACGATCCGGGAGAGCTCGTCGAGACTCAGCGGATCGAAGATGACCACGTCGTCGAGCCGGTTGAGGAACTCGGGCCGGAAGTTGGTATTCACGGCGGACATCACGGCGAGGCGCTTCGCGGCGTCGTCGAGCGACGGATCCACGAGGAACTGCGATCCGAGGTTCGATGTGAGCACAAGGATGACGTTGCGGAAATCGACCGTCCGACCCTGGCCGTCCGTCAGGCGTCCGTCGTCGAGCACCTGCAGCAGCAGGTCGAAGACCTCGGGGTGCGCCTTCTCCACCTCGTCGAACAGCACCACGCTGTACGGTCGGCGGCGCACGCCCTCGGTCAGCTGGCCGCCCTCCTCGTAGCCCACGTATCCCGGAGGGGCGCCTATGAGGCGGGCGACGGAATGTTTCTCCGAGTACTCGGACATGTCGATCCGGATCATGGCGCGTTCGTCGTCGAACAAAAAGTCCGCGAGCGCCTTCGCGAGTTCGGTCTTCCCCACCCCGGTCGGGCCGAGGAACAGGAAAGAGCCCGTGGGGCGGTTCGGATCGGACACACCGGCCCGCGCCCGCCGGACGGCGTCGGACACGGCGGACACCGCTCGCTGCTGGGCGATGAGCCGGGCGCCGATGAACTCCTCCATATGCAACAGCTTCTCGCTCTCGCCCTGCAGCATCCGGCCGGCCGGGATGCCGGTCCAGGCGGAGATCACCTCGGCGATGTCGTTCGCGCTGACCTCCTCCGCGACCATCAGTTCGGGGGCTTCAGCACTCTGCTCCTCGGCCTGGGCCGCCTGGAGTTCACGCTCCAGCTGCGGGATCTCGCCGTAGAGAATGCGCGACGCAGTCTCGAGGTCACCCTCGCGCTGGGCGCGATCAGCATGCGAGCGGAAGTCGTCGAGGGAGGCCTTGAGGTCGCCGACGCGGTTAAGGCCGGCTTTCTCGGCCTCCCACCGCGCGTTCAGCGCGTCGAGGTCTTCCTGGCGGTCCGCCATCTGGGCACTCAGGGACTGCAGCCGCTCGAGCGACGCGTCGTCCTTCTCCTGCGAGAGGGCCATCTCCTCCATCCGCATGCGCTCGAGGGACCGTCGCAACTCGTCGATCTCCACGGGCGCGGAATCGATCTCCATCCGCAGCCGTGAGGCCGCCTCGTCCACCAGGTCGATCGCCTTGTCCGGCAGCTGGCGGCCGGGGATGTATCGGTGGGACAGCGTTGCGGCGGCCACAAGCGCGGAGTCCGCGATGGAGACCTTGTGGTGCGCCTCATAGCGCTGCTTCAGGCCGCGCAGGATGCCGATGGTGTCCGGCACCGATGGCTCGCCCACGTAGACCTGCTGGAATCTGCGCTCGAGGGCCGGATCCTTCTCCACGTTCTGACGGTACTCATCCAGCGTGGTCGCGCCGATGAGCCGGAGCTCGCCGCGCGCCAGCATCGGCTTGAGCATGTTCCCGGCGTCCATCGAGCCCTCGGACGCACCGGCGCCGACCACGGTGTGGAGTTCGTCGATGAACGTGACCACCTGCCCGTTGGACGAGCGGATCTCCTCGAGCACGGCCTTGAGCCGTTCCTCGAACTCGCCCCGGTACTTGGCCCCGGCGACCATCGACGCGAGATCGAGGCTGATCAATGACTTGCCCCGCAGAGACTCGGGCACGTCGCCAGCCACGATGCGCTGGGCCAGTCCCTCGACGACGGCGGTCTTGCCTACGCCAGGCTCACCGATGAGCACCGGATTGTTCTTGGTACGGCGGCTGAGCACCTGCACGACGCGGCGGATCTCGGCGTCGCGCCCGATCACGGGATCGAGCTTCCCGCTGCGCGCCACCTCCGTCAGATCCACCCCGAATTTCTCGAGCGCCTGGAAGGGGTTCTCCGGATCGGGCGTCGTCACCCGGCGTTCTCCGCGTACGCCGGGCAGCGCGGAGGCGAGCGCCTCCCGGGTGAGTCCTACGGATCGCAGGATCGTCCCGGCTGCACCCCCGTCGGCGGCGAGTGCCATCAGCAGGTGCTCGGTGGAGACGAACTGGTCGCCGAGCGTCTCGGCCTCCTGCTGGGCGGCATTCACTATCAGGACGGCGCCGCGGGAGAGCTGAGGCTGGGCCACGGAGGAGCCGGACGACGACGGCAGCGCCTTGATCGCGGAGCTCGCCTGCACGCTCACGGTGTCCGGATCGGCGCCGGCGGCCCTCAACAGGGCCACGGCGGTCCCGTCACGCTGGTCCAGGAGCGCCTTGAGGAAATGAGGCGTCTCGATCTGGGGATTTCCCGCCGTGGAGGCATTCATTGCAGCGGCTGATAGCACCTCACGGCTCTTGGTGGTGAAGTTGTTGTCCACGAGCGGTTCCTCTCTCGGGTTGCGTCCGCCGGCTGATTCCACCGTGAGTGTAACTGACTCAACTTCGGTCGTGGTGGGCAATATTCCTTCTACGGGAGCGTCACTGCGTCACCGGCAGCAGCAGGTCGCGAAGGAGGTCCTCGAGCTGCCGTTGGACGAAATCCGATGCCTGGTCGCCGAAGGCCCACCGGAGATGCCCGGCCACCTCGACAGAGACGATTCCGAGCATCCGGTGCCACCCGACGACGAACGGGTACATCTCGCCGGGCCGCATCGGCAGCCCGAGCCGCGTCGCGGTTGTGGCAAGAGCGGCGCCCATGCTCGGTGGCAGGTCGCCGTCGTCGACCGCGCAGAGGCGACCCGCCGCCGACGCCTCGGCGAACAGGGTACCGAACAGGTTGCCGAAGCGCTGCCCTGCCTCGACGGTCGGGCCCTGCTCAGGGGCGGCGTAGTGCATGATCGGCGTGCCGTACACGAGGCCGAACTCCGACGGGTGCGCAAGTGCCCAGTCGCGGAACGCCAGGGTAGCGCGGCGAATCCGCGCTCCGACGTCCCCTGTCCCACCGTCCCCGAGCGAGCGCAGACACGCAGCCGTCACCTCCTCGGTGCACGCCGTAATCAGCAGGGTCAGCAGGTCGTCGCGCCCGCTGACGTAGCGGTACAGGGCAGGGGCAGTGACTCCGAGCCGCCGGGAGACTTCCCGGACGACCACCGCGTCCGGACCACCCTCGACCAGCAGTGCGCGACTCGTCGCCACGAGGGTTTCGATCGAGAGGGGCGTAGCGGTCACGATATGAGTCTTTCGGAAGGAACCGGGGAGCATGGGGTATTGCCGAGTGAACAGCGTTAACCCTACACTCAGTAAACACTGTTCACTAGAATGAGAGGCTTCACATGCGACTCGTCTATCTGATTCTCGCTGCCGCCGGCGGCATCGGAACCTGGTACTTCAATTCTCGCTCCATGGCAGCAGGCGAGGACTACTTCTCCGGATGGTTCGCTAACGCCGCGTCCTCGTCGGCTGCCGTCGACGTCATCATCGTCGCCCTCGTGGCGTGCACGTTCATTGTCCTCGAAGGCCGTCGACTCGGAATGCCGAGGGCGGTGTGGCTGCTCGTCCCCGCCAGCTTCATCATCGCGATCGCATTCACCTTCCCGCTGTTCCTCGCGTGGCGTGAACATCATCTTGTGAAGAACCGCGACCTCACCTTCACACCACGGCAAGATTCGGTTTCCCGGTGAAGCCGCTCCCCCTGCTCCGCACAGCCTGGCAGGTCAGTCCCGGACTGGTGGTACTGCTCGCCTGCGCAGCGGTCGCCCTTCCGTCGTCCATCGTCATGACCGTCATCGATTCGACTCAGGTAGCCGGCGTTCCCGTCTGGAACAAACCACTCAAGTTCGCAATGTCCTTCATCGCCTTCACCCCTGTGATGCTCTGGATCTACGCGCAGATCAACCGCGGACGCCTGACAAGGATCGCGCTGGAGACCCTCGGCTGGGCCCTCGTCGTCGAGCTCGGTGTCCTCCTGCTGCAGGCGGCACGAGGTCGGCAATCGCACTTCAACACCTCGACGCCACTCGACGCGACCCTATGGGCTGTCATGGCCGCCGGCATCGGCATCTTCTCGACGGGAATCATCATCGTCGGCGTGATCCTGGCCCGACGACGCCTGGCGGGCGGCCTGGGACTGGCGGTCCAGCTGGCCGTCCCGATCATGACCGTTGGCGCCCTGAGCGGCTACGCGATGACCAGCCCGCGTCCCGGGCAGACCGCCTCCGGCCCGATGACGGGCGGGCACACGGTCGGCGCTCCCGACGGTGGACCGGGCCTGCCGCTTCTCGGCTGGTCGACGGAGTTCGGCGACGGACGTGTCGCACATTTCGTTGGTTTACACTCCCTACAGGTGCTGCCACTGATCGCCCTCGTGCTTAGCTGGCTGGTGGGGCGCGGCGTGATGCACTTGTCGGAACGGCGGCAGCGCCGGGTAATCGCGGTTGCAGCCGCCGCATACCTCGGGCTTATGATCACACTGTTCGTCCAGGCGCAGCGCGGGCAGTCCGTCATCGCTCCGGACCGCTTGACCATCCTCATGACAATCCTCCTGGTCGCACTCCCCTCGGCCGTCGCTGTCGTCCTCGCGATGAGACGCGAACCCGTCGCGTCGTCGTCGCCCCCGGAGGTACTCGTCCAACCGGCGGTCCAGGCCCGCTGACTGCCAGAGGAATCGACCAGAAACAACCCACTCGAAGCGGGCTCGATGCCTCCTCACTACCCATGCTCAGTGTGCTTCCAGTAACCTTGACGGGCCACGAGATCCGGTCGGCCGTGGTCACCGCAGAGATTCGGTCCGCACGAACGCCACCGTCACGGTGGCGCCCAACGAGAGGAACGAGATGAGCCAGACAGCCGATGCTCCGCCCACAACCGATGAGGACGGCGGCGCCGGCAGTGGCCCGGTCCCGCGGACCCGCGTCAACTGGACCGTCTTCATCGGATCGGCCACGGGAATTCTCGCGATCGCCATCTGGGCGATAGTCGATGCCGCCGGCGCGGAAGCACTGATTGGCTCCATCGTCACCTGGGTGTCCACCAACCTGGGGTGGTACTACTTCCTGATCGTTACCCTCGTGGTGGTCTTCGTGCTGGTGCTCGCACTGACGCGGGTCGGCAAAACCAAGCTGGGTCCGGACCACTCGAGGCCCCAGTTCAATCTCTTCACCTGGGCCTCCATGCTCTTCGCCGCAGGCATCGGCATCGACCTCCTGTTCTTCAGCGTCTCCGAGCCCGTGACGCAGTACCTCGCACCACCCCAGGGCGACGGCGGCACCGCGGAGGCAGCGCGGCAGGCCATGGTGCTGACCCTGTTCCACTACGGCATCACGGGGTGGGCGCTGTACGCGCTCATGGGACTGGCGCTCGGCTATTTCGCCTACCGGCACAACCTTCCGCTCAGCATCCGCAGCGCGCTCTACCCGATCTTCGGCAAGAAGGTCGACGGACCCCTCGGTCACGGCGTGGACATCGCAGCACTGCTCGGCACCATCTTCGGCATCGCCACCTCGCTCGGCATCGGTGTTGTGCAGCTCAATTACGGGCTCAGCCTCATGTTCGGCCTCCCTGAAGGCGTCTCCGTGCAGATCGGACTGATCGTCGTCGCCGTCGTCATGGCCACCGCATCCACGCTGTCCGGCGTCGAGAAGGGCATCCGGCGGCTCGCCGAACTGAATGTCATCCTCGCCCTCGGCCTCATGCTCTTCATCCTCGTGAGCGGAAAGACCAGCTTCCTGCTTGACGGCATCATCCAGAACACCGGCGATGTCCTCAGCCGATTCCCCGGCATGACGCTCGACACCTTCGCGTACGACCGGCCGGGGGACTGGCTGCAGGGCTGGACGCTGTTCTTCTGGGCCTGGTGGATCGCCTGGGCACCCTTCGTCGGCCTGTTCCTGGCACGGATCTCCCGGGGCCGCACCATCCGGCAGTTCGTCCTCGGCACCATGATGGTGCCCTTCGCCTTCATCCTGCTGTTCATCTCCATCTTCGGCAACAGCGCCCTCGACATCGTCATGAACGGCAATTCCGCTTTCGGCGAGACAGCCATGGCCCAACCCGAACGAGCCTTCTACGGACTGCTGGAGCAGTACCCCGCCGCGCCGCTCATCATCGGCCTCGCTACCTTCACCGGTCTGCTGTTCTACGTGACGTCGGCGGATTCCGGTGCTCTCGTCATGGCCAACTTCACCAGCCACCTGAAGGACGCGAGCGCCGACGGACCCAAGTGGCTCCGCGTCTTCTGGGCACTCGTGACCGGACTCCTGACCCTCGCGATGCTGTCCGTGGGTGGTGTGACCACACTGCAGAACGCCACGATCATCATGGGGTTGCCACTGTCCATCCTGCTGTTGTTCATCATGTTCGGCCTCTACCGGGCCCTCCGTGTGGAGAACTCACTCGCGGACAGCTACCGCGCGAGCCTCCCGGGCATCATCTCGGGACGCAGCGCCGAGGGCACGTCCGGACGCAACTGGCGTCAGCGGCTACACCGGGCCATGACCTACCCGGGGCGCCGGCCATCGAACCGCTTCGTGGACACCGTGGCGCTGCCCGCCCTGCAGGAGGTGTATGGCGAACTCCTGACGCAGGGCGCGGACGTCACCCTCTCGACCGGCGTCGTCGAGCCCTGCGGAATCCGGCACGTGGACTTGAACGTGGGGCTCGGCGGCGAGCGCCCCTTCAAGTACCAGATCTACCCGGTCCAGTACGACACCCCGTCCTACGCACCGGGCAACGCGTCACTGGAACCGAAGTACTACCGCATGGAGGTCTTCTCGCTCGAGGGAAGCCACAGCTACGACCTCGCCGGCTACAGCAGGGAACAGGTCATCACCGACGTCCTCGACCACTACGAGACCCACCTCGAATTCCTGCACCTGAACCGAGGTGACCCGGGTAACACCGCCCTTGTCGAGGATCAGGCGTCCAAGGACAACTGGGAATCCGACTTTCCACTCCAGGAGGAGGCACAGTGACAGCACCGGCAACCCTGTTCATCGACGGCGCGTGGGTACCAGCATCGGACGGCGGCACGCGCACCATCAGCTGCCCCGCGGACGGCTCGTTCGTCGCAGAGGTGTCGGAGGGCACGAGGGCGGACGCGGAGCTCGCCGTCGCGGCGGCGCGGCGCGCGTTCGACGGCGGCGCTTGGTCCTCCGTCCCGGCGCCGCAGCGCGGCAACTTCCTCCTGAAGGTGGCGGCCGAGCTGCGTGCCCGCAAGGACGAGTTCGCTCGGGCCGAGACGATGGACACCGGGAAGCGCCTGGTCGAGAGCCGGATCGACATGGACGACATCGCGGACTGTTTCGCCTACTTCGGCAAACTCGCGGGGCAGAACGCCGGGCGAATTGTCGACGCCGGCAACAACAGCGTCATCAGCAGGATCGTCTATGAACCGGTCGGTGTCTGCGCGCTCATCTCACCCTGGAACTACCCGCTGCTGCAGGCCGCGTGGAAGATAGCTCCCGCGCTCGGCGCTGGCTGTTCCTTCGTGCTGAAGCCGAGCGAACTCACGCCGTCAACCTCCATCCTCATGGTGGACGTCCTCGACACGCTGGGACTGCCGAAGGGCGTAGCGAACCTCGTGCTCGGGCCCGGTGCCGTCGTCGGTGCTCCCCTGTCCGAAAGCCCTGACGTGGACATGGTGTCCTTCACCGGCGGATTGGAGACCGGCCGCACCATCGCCGCAGCCGCTGCGGGCACCGTCAAGAAGGTGGCGCTTGAACTCGGCGGGAAGAACCCGAACATCGTGTTTGCGGACGCTGACTTTGACGCCGCCCTTGACAACGCACTCAACGCCGCCTTCGTGCACAGCGGCCAGGTCTGCTCTGCCGGGGCCCGGCTCCTTGTAGAAGAGCCGATCGCCGGGCGCTTCGTCGATGAACTGGTGCGGCGGGCGCAGCAGATCCGGCTCGGCGGCCCCTTCGACTCATCGAGCGAGACCGGACCCCTGATCTCAGCCGCACACCGTGAGAAGGTCACCGCCTACGTGCAGAAGGGCATCGAGGAAGGCGCCCGGCTGCGCTGCGGGGGTACCTGGGGCGACGGCGAGCTGGAGAAGGGCTTCTATTACACACCCACGGTATTGGATCAGGTCACCCGCGGCTCGTCCGTGCTCGTCGACGAAGCCTTCGGTCCGGTCGTCACCGTGGAGACCTTCACCGGCGAGGACGAGGCTGTGGAGCTAGGCAACGACACCCACTACGGCCTCGCCGGTGCGGTGTGGAGTCAGGACGCCGGGAAGGGACAGCGCGTCGCGTCGCGCCTGCGTCACGGCACCATCTGGATCAATGATTTCCACCCGTACCTACCGCAGGCGGAATGGGGCGGCTTCAAACGCTCGGGGACAGGCCGCGAGCTCGGCCCCATGGGCTTCGCCGAGTACCAGGAGGCCAAGCACGTCTACCACAACATCG
>JAABUN010006950.1_pt1 | contig 12616 bp, 15 predicted proteins | sample 5559311 | NCBI WGS metagenome assembly JAABUN01 (sample SAMN10711877, study PRJNA513370) | rock metagenome | isolation source: Antarctica rocks | place: Antarctica: Victoria Land, Siegfried Peak sud | reverse complement strand
GCCCGCCGCTGCGCGGCCACCTTCGGCGGGCCTGCGGGCCGGGGAGCTGGCGCGTGCGTTGTCTGCGCCGGCGGGCGGACGCCCGGCATGCCCGACCACCACCCCCATCTGACGCCCACCCGGCCGACGGCCAAGCAGCACCGCTACCTCGGGCAACTCGCCGAGCAGACCGGCACCTCCTTCACCCCGCCCAAGACCAAGGCCGAGGCGAGCCGGGAGATCGAACGACTCCTAAGCCGCGGCCGCGACGCGCGCGGCGATCGGCTCCGGGACCGCTGCGCGGTGCAGAACGACCTGCAGGCCGGAACCGGCGACGCGGTGCGACACCGCGACTCAGACACCACCGGTTACGGCGCGAGCGCCCGCTGGGCCCGCGGTGGCGAGGAGCCGGGGCGATGAGCGCCGCCATCACGGCGGGGAAGCGCCGCCTCTACGCCGAGTACGAGATCACTACGGGACGGCGGGGCCTGTACGCGCAGCGCATCGACGGGCACGTCGCCCTCACCGACGCTCCCCTCCAGGAACAGGACGAGGGGCGGGTCTACCTCGTCGAGCGGCACGTTGCGTCGCTCGCCGAGCTCGACGGGCTCTGCGCCGCCTACATCGAAGACGCCACCCGTTCCGACGAGCCCGCGATCCTCGCAAGCCGCCGGCGCCTCGCCGCCCTCGCTGAGGACAACCGATGACCGCCCGCAGCCCGGATCGCACGGCGGCGATCGAGGCGTTCTACCGCGAGCACCACCACCGGCTCGAGCGCCGCATCGCCGCCCGGCCAGCGGTTCTGTTAAACCGCTGGCTTGGGCCGAGGCGTCTCGGCAGGCGCCTGGGGGTTTATGCGGCATCGGGCGTCGACGCCGCGAGTCGGGCTCGCTCGAGCGCCCGGTAGCCGTTCCCCTTACGGCGAGGTGGCTCCGCCGGGGGGCTCGATGGTGGGGCGGCCATGAACGCCGACGAGTTTGGTCAGCTGAGGACGGGTCTGGTCTCGGGACTCAGGGCTCCAGGTCCATTGCTGCTCGGCCGCTCTGGTCCATGTGGATGGGTGTGGATGCGTGGGTGTGGGTGATCTGCCAGTCGGCACGGTCTCGCGGAGGCCGACGGTTAGGCGGAACCACATGCCGAAACCGTCGGGTGTTCCCATTCTGCTCAGGCAGTGCGCGTAGGCGACGTCGTCGCCGACGGTGATGTCGAGGTCGCGAGTTTCGTACTCGAACGGGAGGTCGCCGAAGCATGTTCGCTCAGCTCAATCTTGTCTGACTTAGTTGGCACGGCTCAATCTTGCCGCAGGTCGCCCATCGGCGCGGAGCTGTGCCCGCCGGAAACGACTGCTTCACATCCCCTGCGCGCGGAGATGCCACGGTCCGCCCCGGTGCAGAATCGACGAAGGGAGCCGGGACCGTGACGCGTTTGAGCCGGAGAGAGCTGTTGGGGGAAGTCCGCCTTGGGAACGGGGGCCTTGTGGGCGGCGGCCGCCGGGGTCTCGGCGGCTCCGGTCCTCGCCCGCCAGCGTCTGGCGGACTACCCCTTCACCCTCGGGGTGGCGTCGGGTGACCCGTTGCCGGACGGCGTGGTGTTGTGGACGCGTCTGGCTCCGGAGCCCCTGGCCGCCGACGGGCGAGGCGGGATGCCTGAACGGCGCGTCCCGGTGACGTGGGAGGTGGCCGAGGACGAGGCGTTCCGTCGCACCGTGCGCCGCGAACGCGCGGTCGCCGTGCCTGAGCTCGGGCATGCGGTGCACGCCGAGGTCCAAGGGCTTCAGCCGGGCCGCGAGTACTTTTTCCGCTTCGTGGCCGGCGGCGAGGTGAGCCCCGTCGGGAGGACCCGCACCGCACCGGCGGGAGCGACCGACGAGATTCGCTTCGCGCTGGCCTCGTGCCAGGCGTGGGTCGGCGGTCGCTACGCGGCGTACCGAACGATGGCGGAGGACGACCTTGACCTGGTGGTGCACGTCGGCGACTACATCTACGAGCGCCGCGACACCGAGACGCTGCAGGACTTCCGGCTCCTTCACGCGCTGTACAAGACGTCGCCCGACCTGCAGGCCGCGCACGCCCGCTTCCCGTTCGTCGTGACGTTCGACGATCACGACGTCGAGAACAACTGGGCCGGCGACGTCTCCCAGCCCGACGGCGAGGCGAGCAACGAGCCTGGCCGCTTCATGGCCTTGCGGGCGGCGGCGTTCCAGGCGTACTACGAGCACCTTCCGCTCCGTCGCCCCCAGCGACCCAAGGGGCCGAACCTGCACCTCTACCGCGGGCTCGGCTTCGGCGACCTGCTGGACTTCAGCGTGCTCGACACGCGGCAGTATCGCTCCGACCAGCTCACGGAGAACTTCCCCGCCGGTCCCCGTGATCCCCGGACCGACGACCCGGGACGGACGATGACCGGCGCCGTCCAGGAACGCTGGCTACTTGACCGCCTCGCGCGCTCGCCCGCGCGCTGGAACGTGATCGCGCAGCAGACGATCGTCGCGCAGTTCGACTACGACCGCGGCGAAGGCGTCAGCGTCAATCATGATCAATGGGACGGCTACGCCGGGGCCCGCGACCGGCTGCTGGACTTCGTCGCCGCGAAGCGTCCGGCGAACCCGGTCGTGCTGACGGGCGACTGGCACTCCAGCTGGGTCAACGACCTCAAGGCCGACTTCGCCGACCCCAGCTCGGAGACGCTCGCCACCGAGTTCGTCGGAACGTCGATCAGCTCGAACTGCAGCTGGGCCCCCGCCGTCGCGCAGGCCGTCGACGTCAACCCGCACGTCAAGTTCTTCGACGGCGACCGCCGGGGCTACGTCCGCTGCACCGTCACGCCGGCGGCGTGGCGCTCGGATTACCAGGTCGTCGCCGCGGCGAACGACACGAGCGCGCCGGCGACGACGCTCACGAGCTGGGTCGTGGAGAACGGGCGACCGGGAGCGGTGCCCGCCTGAGGGTTGCCGCCTGAGGGTTGCCGCGCGAGCCGAACCCCCGCTCAGCCGTGCCGGAACGGATCGACGTAGACGTCTGCGACCATCGCCCGGACCTTGGGGGTGAATCGGAAGGCGACCTCGACCTGCTCGTCGTTCACCAAGGCGAGCAGGTTCGGGACCACCGGAAGCGGCAGGGCCGGCTGCCACGTGGCGCCCCCGAAGGCGACGCCGACCGGCAAGGCACATGCGACCCGTGGTGGCGATGAGCCCTGAGGCAGCGCGAGCGACGACGCGTCCCACTCGGAGTTGACGTAGAAGATCTCGTTGCCCCGGACGCGCGACGCCGTCCCGTCGAGGTCCCAGCCCGTCCCGCTCTCGACCGTGCCGTACGGTGCGAGGACGTAGCCAATGCGCTACTGGACCGACCACGGCTTGCAAGGATTCACCAACCCCTACCGCCGTTTCCTGGACGCCAAGCGAACCGCCGGATGCGGACCCGCGCGTCCGGTGGTGTGGGAGGGGCCGGGGTGAGCCCGGCCCTACCCGATTCGCGGGTGGTTAGTGGCGGGCCTTGCGCGTCAGCGCGCGGCGAGCCCCGCCACCGTCGAGGGCAGTCCTTCGAAGGCACCGATCGGATCGAGGTCGCCGTCGGCTTGCGTCTGCCAGGCGTGCACCTTGCGCGAGGTGATGTCGATGGCGTACAGGTAGCGCCCGTCGGCCGACAGTCCGTGATCGCGCACGGACAGCTCACCGAGCGTGGTGAACGCGGCCACCGGGTCGAGCAAGGCGAGGGTCCCGTCCGGCGCCACGGTGTAGCTTGAGATCGTCCCGTTGCCGAAGTTCGTGACGTAGGCGAAGCGCCCGTCATTCGAGATCACGGTCCAGCAGACCTCTTCCTGACCATCACGTACCGAGCCGCTGACCGCCGTGAGGCGGCCGGGTTCGCCGAGCGAGTACGACGAGGTCGCCGCTCGTCCGATGGCGCCGCCGAACGCCTCCGTGACGACGAAGTGGCCGTTATCGGTGAAGTCCCCGCCGAACGGCGTCTCCCCCGAGGAGGGGTGCACGACCGGGCCGGTCGCGTAGCCGTTGTCGTTGACGCTGAAGGTGTCGATGCGGTTCGTCGCCTTCTCCGTCACGACCAGGTTGCGCCCGTCGGGTGAGAAGCGGACCTGGGCCGGATCGGCGCCGTCCGCGCTGAGCGGGCGAGTGCTGCCCTTCAGCCTGGACAGGGCGCCGCGCCGATCGATCCGGAAGCCGGTGATGTTGCCCGCGCCGGCGCCGCCGTTGTTGAGGGCGTAGAGGCGGGTCTGCCGGGGGTTGATGGTCAAGCTGTAGGGCAGGTCTCCTCCCGACTGCTCCCTGTCGATCAGCCGGAGCCGATCGCCTCCGACGGCGAACACCGAGATGTCGTCGCTGCCGACGTTCACGACGTAGAGCCGCCGCCCATCGGCGCTGAGGACGACAGGGTCCTGCGAGGAGAGACGAATGCGCCCGGTGCCTCGCCCTCCTGTGTCATAGCTCCCCCGTCGCGTGAGCTTCCCGTCAGCGGCGCGCGAGTAGGCGATGACCCGGTTCGCGTCCGCCTCGTTGGTCATGACGTAGACGGCGCCTGGCCCGTTCGTGCCTCGCTCGCCGTCGTCGCCACCGTCCGCAGCGAGCGCGCTGCTCGGGATCGCCGCCACCGCGGCCGACGCGCCGGCGGCCAGCAGAAGCGTCCGTAGGCGTGGACGTCCCCGAAATGATCGTGTGCGAGACACGGTGCTCCTGTCCGTTGAGGCTGGATAGCGACCCGGGAGCGCCCTCGCGGGCTGCGCCTTCGCGCGTGCCGACCATCGTGCACCAGACAGATGACGGGCGGCTTACACGCTCACCGACGCGCAGGCAGCGACGGCTCCGAGACCCGGCGCCTCCATTCCGCCCTCGCCGTGGGGCCCGCGAGGACGCGCTGCGTGCCGGGTTCGAGGTGAAGCGGGACGCGGTGGCGGCGGCGCACGCCCGCGCCTGCCACCCGCCCGATCGAGGTCTGGGTCGGAGGTCTACCGTCGGTGCGCGCATCGGGCGCCGGCGCGCGGGCTGAGCGGTTCTGACGGCCCGTGCTCTCGGGGGTGCCGTCCCGTTGACCGGGGAAATGTAGGGCGGACGTAGCCTCCGCTTTGTCCTGACAAGACGAAGCTGATGGAGGTACGCCCGCATGGCGAAAATAGTCCCGAGTGAGCGGCTGCGCCGCGAGCTCGATGAGGCGTTGGCCGGCGTCGAAGAGCACGACGATCCGGTGGAGGCGGTCGAGCGCTTGGACGCGCGACTGATCTTGCAGCAGGCGCTGGAGGACGAGGTGAGCGAGTTCGCGGCCGCGAGCGCTACACGCGCCGGCGGACGGTGGCGCGATCTACCGCAACGGCTACGAGCCGCGGACCGTCAAGACGACGAGCGGCGCGATGGAACTCGAGCGGCCCCGTGTCCGCAACGCCGCGCAGCTGGGGCCACCTCGTGGTACACACCCAAGCACTCCGGCGACGCGTCGAGCTGTGGTCACACGCTCCCGTCGTCGCGGGCACGAGCAGACCGCATCCGGGACACGCGGTCGACATCACCGCTTCAGGATGACGCCCGGAACCCGCTGCGTCCGAGAGTACCTGCGGCCCGTGCGTCCGGCGCTGAGCGCGCCAGCCAGCTAGGTGCACGAGTGCCGGAAGGGGATCCGCCCACGGGATGGTGATCACGGCGGTGGGCCGCGGAACGGCGCTGCGACGCCCGAGTCGCTTACCGCTGAACATCACGCTCGATCTCGGCCGCTGTGGCGAGCTCGGCTGCGAGCACCGCGCGAGCGCCGTCACCAAGATCGAGCGCCCGGATCTCGGCCAGCGCGTCGGTCGCCCGTCGGGGATCGCCCATCCGGAGCGCGAGGTCGGCGCGGTAGACGAGCGCCGGCACCCGCTCGGTCGCCGGGGCGTCCGCGTAGCGGACGAGCCCCTTGTCGAGCATTCGGGCCGCGGTCGCGTGATCGCCCTTGGCATCGCCCAGTCGCGCGGCGCTTTGCAGCACCAGCGTGAGCCCCTTGCCCGGCTCTTGAGTGTCTTCTGTGTCTCCGGCACGCGAGATCCGCAGCCAGTTACCGCCCGGGTCCACGACGCTGAACCCGCCGACGGTCCCTCGCTTCAGGCGCGGCCGCAGGATCCGGGGGATCCCGACCGGCGGGAGCTTGCCGTAAGCGGCACGCAGCCGGTCGGCGAACTCGCGGTACAGCGCGTCGGCGTCCGGCACGACGACGATGACGCTGCCGTAGGAGGACTCTGGCTCGAAGTCGGCGATCCCAGCGAAGTGCAGTTGAAGATCGTCTCGTCGAACGACGGCGTAGGGGTTGGGCCGCGACTGCCGGAAGGTGACGTCGAACCCGAGGACCTCGTAGAACGGGAGCAAATCATCGAGCTCCCGGCACGGGAGGATCGGAAACGTCCGCTCGCCGGCCATCGCGAACACCGTACGCAAGCAGGAACCGTCGTGCCCAATCGCAACTGCAGAAGGCCGCCCGCCGGGATCGCGTTGGCGACACTACGCGCCATCTCACAACCTTCGGTGACGCACGTCCCGTCCCGCAAGCCGATCCTCTCGCGCGGCGCCGTGCTAATCGTCACGCTTGCGTTCGAGCCTCAGGGGCGGGGAGGAGTTGCAGAGCGTGGCCAGCATCAGACACGAGGTCGAGGTCGAGGTCGAGATCGAGGCGACGGCGAAGCAGGTGTGGGACGCGGTGCGCGGTGTCGACGCTGTGCACCGGCGGCTGGTCGACGCGATGCGGATCTCCCCGGACATCGGCACGCACTACGAGCCGCCCGACGGCGACGTCTCCCAGCCCTCGGGGCGCGGCGCCGTGCTCGCCGGCCGGGCGCGCGCCTTCCAGCACGCGCGCCTGTGGGTCAACGACCCGGACTGCCTGCTCGCCCGCCCCGGCATCGAGCGGCGGGAGGCATGGGCCGAGCATGTGCGGGCCAGCGGCGGCCTCGCAGTCTCGAGCGATCCGCTGCGCGCGCTAGACGCGTGGGGCCTCGAGACTACCCGGCGGCTCCTGGGGCCCTCCTCGCCCGAGCCGGTTCCCGGCGCGGCCGTCGAGCACTGAGCGGCATGGGCCGGTCTGGACGGCGCGAGGAAGCGCGCGTGGCCTGAGCTCGACCCCTGGCGATCAGCTCGGCCGGCCCGCGTTGACGCCGTGACCATCGCCCAAGGACCTCGTGAGCGATCCTCTCCTCCTCGCCGCGACCTCGTCGAGACCGAAGACAGAGAGAAACCGCGTGGTCCGCTTCCCCGATGACCATGCCACTATTGCGTCCGGGTTCAGCGACTGACGGACCCGCTTGAGCCGGCGTGCATCTGCAAGTTCTCGGAGAAATTGTGCCCTCTGTTTGTGCCCCGTGGAGCCACCGAATCCGGCCTCCGAAACGACGAAAGCCCCGCGTTACCGCGGCCGTCTCCTGGCCGCCGCGACCGCCGCTCGGTTCTACCTCTCCGACCGGCTCGAGCACGGCGACCCGGTCGAGCGGTCCTTCGTGCCGTTAATGTGCGCTTACGCCCGCGACGTCATCACCGGCCAGCTCCCCGGTCCGTACAGCGAGGACGGCGCGCGGCGCTACGCGCGCTACTGCCTGCTCGCGCCCGGCTGCGGCGAACTGCTCGAACGACCCCACGTCGACATCCCTCGCACAGCCCACGCGCTCGGCGTTCCCGAAGCCGAACTCAGAGCGGCTCTCAGGGCCGACCTATGAACTCACGGCGCGGCAGCATCCGCTCGCGATGCCAGTGCTTGACCGTCGCCAGGATCTCGACGGACCCGAACGCTTCGAGGTTCTCGGCGCGGATGTGGTGCAGCAGCTCACGACCGGGGACATCGCCGGCGTAGGCGTCGCGCAGCAGCTCGAGCCACTCCGGCGCGGGTCGCAGGCGGGCCTGGGCGGCCGTAACGGGCGCTGCGTGCGGGAGGTTGCTGAAGTAGGCCGTGGTGCCGTCGGGTTGTGCCCAGTGCGCTGCCGGCGACGCGGTCGCCCGGCGAGGCGGGTGGACGCCCGGCATGCCCGACCACCACCCCCACCAAGCGGCACCCAAGTCGACCCCAAGGCAGCAGCGCTTCCTGCGGCAGCTCGCCGAGCAGACCGGCACGAGCTTCACCCCACCCGCCACCAAGGCCGAAGCCAGCCGCGAGATAGAACGACTCCAAGCCCGCGGTCGCGACCCCAGAAGCGACCAGCTGCGTGAGCGTCGCAGCGTCCAGGACGACGTGCAGCGCGGCGCCGGCGACTCGGTTCGCCACCAGCCTCACGAGACGAGCGGGCACGGCTCAAGCGCCCGCTGGGCGCACCAGGGGACGAGGCGATGAGCGCCGCGGGCGAGCGGCGGTTGTACGCCGAATACGAGATCACCGCCGGCCGGCGCGGCCTGTACGCACAGCGCGTCAACGGCCACATCGCGCTCACCGACGCCCCGCTCGAAGGCGACGGGCGGGTCTACCTCATCGACCGCCACGTCTCTAGTCTCGCCGAGCTCGACGGGCTCACCCGCGCCTACATCGAGCACTCCACCCAAGCCGACGAGCCGGGCGTCATCGCCAGCCGCCGCCAGCTCGACGAGCTCGTCGAGACAACCCGATGACCGCGACCTCTGAACGGACGTCGGAAGTCGAGGCGTTCTACCGCGCTCACCGCGGGACGTTCGAGCGCAAGGTCTCAAGCCGGGTGTCCGGCGCTAGCCGGGCGCTGATCGAAGACGCCTGCCAGTAGGCGTGGACCATCCTGCTGCGCCGCCCCGACATCATCCTCGACTACCGCGGCTTCGCGTGGACCGCGCTCGTCGCGACCCGCGAAGCGTGGCGGACCACCAATCCGGGTGAGGTCCCGGCCGGCGCCTACGGACTACCCGACGACCACGGGATCGTCCCCGAGCTCGGGCCTGATCCGAGTCCGGACCTCGAAGAGAGCATCATCGACCGCGAACGCCACCGCGCCCGCGTCCGACTGCTCGCCGAGCTCAAGCCGGTCGAGCGCCAGGCGCTCGCACTCAAAGCGCTCGGCTCCTACACCGAGATCGGAGAAATCACCGGAGCGACTACACCGCCGTGAACCGGCGCCTCACCGAAGGCCGCGCCGCGCTACGACAGCGAGACGTCGCGCACACATGACCGGGGGGGCGAGAACGCCGCCGAATCACCTAGCCATGTCATGCTCGAACTTCAGCCCATCACGTTCCGTGGCCACCTCGTGGCCGTCGCGAACTCCCGCCACTTCTTCTTGTGTGATGACCTCGACGCCCGTCGGTCGGGTGATCCCGAGATGTCGAATCCGAGTGCTAAAAGCCTGATGGTCGCGGCGAGGTTGCTGCCCGATGGCGTTGAGCGTTCTCGCGCCGCGATCTGTCGATTGCATGGCACCTCAGCTGTCTAGCGGGATTGGGAGTGGGTAGGCCGAGGAGGCCAACGTCGAATCAGGGAGAGCCCATGATGGTTCACGCCATCTCGCAGGCTGGTCATGCGGCGCCTGCGCTTCGGGTGTGTGACTCGCAGTCGCCCCTGCCATCCGCGCGCTGCCGTATGCGCACCCAGTGACGGTCGTGTGTGCGCGCTTTGTCTGTGGCGAAGGGTTGTCGAGATGAGCGATGCGGCGCCGTCTGTGAACGGGTCTTCGCGGCGTCAGCGGGCTGATGCTGCGCAGAGCATCGAGCGGCTGCTTGAAGCGACGGCGAAGGTGATCCGCGACGATCCCGACGCGCGGATCGACGCGATCGCCAAGGAAGCTGGGGTGTCGCGGGCGACGTTGTATCGGCATTTTGCGTCGCGTGGCGATCTGATCGCTGCGGCTCGGCAACGGTCGAGGGAGCTCTCGGAAGCCAATGAGGTGGATGGTTTGCGCCCGCCGGGTGAGCTTGCGGGCGGGCCGACGCCGCTTGACGTGGCGGATGTGTTGAACAAGGTGCCGCCGCATCTTTTGGGTGATCAGATCGTCGCTGAGGCGCAGCGCTTGGCGGGGGTGACGTCGGTGGCGTTGTATCTCGTCGATATCGACGGCACCAACTTGTTGCGTCTGGCGGGGTCGGAGGAGTTTCCCGAGGTGCTGGCGGCCCCGTTGGCGGTCGGCCCGGAGCTGCCGCGTGAGGGTTTGTTGTCGCTTGACCGGCTTGTCGCGGATGAGCTGCCGGGCACGGTGGTTTCGCCGTTGTTTCTGCGGGGCCGGGCGATCGGGGTGTTGTTGGCCACCGACGCCCCGAGCGAGCCGTTGCAAGAGCTCGCGCGTCAGGCTGCCGCGTCGTTGGCGCTCGCGAACTCCTACACGGACGTCTTTGACGCGACTCGTCGGCGTAGGGAGACCAGCGCGGCGTCAGAGATCCAGCAGAATTTGTTGCCGCCGCGGGTCGCGCGGATCGCGGGCGGGATGATGGCGGGCAACGTGCTGCCGGGTTATGACGTGGGCGGGGATTGGTTTGATTACGTTGAGAATCGCGACGGGGCATGGATCGGCGTCGCTGACAGCGTGGGGCGCGGGACCCGCGCCGCCGCCTTGGGGGCGGTGTCGCTTGGCGCGTTTCGCGCCAAGCGGCGAGTGAACGCTCGACTTGACGAGGTTGCTGTGGCGATCGACGTGACGATGCGCGAGCTTGAGATCAGCGAAGCGTTCGTGAACGCGATCCTGGCCCGGTGGCACGGTCCCTCGTCGACGTTCACGTGGATCGCGTGCGGCAGTCAGAGCCCCGTGCTGCTGCAAGCCGACGGCGGGCTTCTGTCACTCGACGAAACCCAGTACAGCTCCCTTGGCCGAGGACCGATCCAGCGTGACTTTCGCGCCAGTCGCCGCCGGCTGCTGCCAAACGAACGGCTTCTACTGCTGTCTGACGGGGTGCTCGAGCGACGCAAAACGGACGGCACCCAATTCGGGCTCGACGGCATTCGCAGCGCCTTGTCTGAGACGGCCCAAGGCGCGGCCGCCACCGTTCGAGCGATCGAGGACGCAATCACCGCGGCATCCGTCGAACCGCTTGAGGACGACGCGACAGTCGTCGTCTTTGCACCCACCGGCTCCTAGGTAAAAACAGACGCAGCGTCTCGCTTCGAGGGTCGCGATCGAGCGTGGTTACGCCGAGTTCGACGATAAGTAAGACGACTCATCTGACTTAACGTAGATCTGAAACTTTCCCGGTTTGAGGCGACTCACGGGTTGGACACAGAGCGAAGCGAGTCGTTTGGGCGGGCGTTCAACGACAGCCTCGCAAACATCCCCGATGGGAAGGAAACCACATGAATTTCAGCTTTGCCGCCGTTGATATCGGCGCGTCGTTGCAGCAGGCGTTGAACTCGTTTTTTGAGTTTCTGCCGCGCCTGATCGGCTTTCTGCTGATCCTGCTGATCGGCTTTATCGTCGCGAAGGTCGTCAAGAAGGCCGTCACGACGCTGCTGGGCAAGGTGGGCCTGGATAAGCAGACGCATAAGGGCGCGGTCGGTGATTACGTCGACAAGGTCAACCCGAACTTCAAGCCGAGCGGATTGATCGGGTCGGTCGCGTTCTGGTTCATCTTTCTCGGCGCGATCTCGATCGCGGTGTCGCAGCTCGGGATCGCGGCGGTCACGACGTTTGTCGCGGCGATCGTCGCCTACCTCCCGAACGTCGTCGCCGCGGTCCTGATCTTCATCGTTGCCGGTCTGGTCGCGGCGGCGGTCGGTGGTCTGGTGGCTCGGACGATGGGGGACACCCCGACCGGCAAGATCGTCGGGACGGTCGTGCCGATCTTGGTGATGGGGATCGCGACGTTCATGATCCTCAACCAGCTCAAGATCGCTCCGGCGATCGTACAGATCACGTACGTCGCACTGCTTGGATCGGTGTCGCTCGCGCTGGCGCTCGCGTTCGGGCTCGGTGGCCGAGATGCCGCCGCCAAGCTGTTGTCTGACGCGCAGCAGAAGGGCGCAGAGCAGAAAGGCCAGGTCAAGGCCGATCTGCAGAAGGGCAAGCAGCAGGCCCAGTCCGACGCGCAGACCGCCAAGGCCAAGGCCGAGGCAAAGACTGACGGCGGCTCGCCGTCTGCGGCCTCGCGGGCGGCGCGATCCGAAGGATCCACGTACCGCTAGGCCACACCAAGTTCGGGTGACCGGGTGGCGCCGATCCTCTCCCCGGAAACGGCCGCCCGGTTGCCCGAACGTTTTTACCGCCTCATCATCCAAATCAACTCCAAGGAGTTTCATCGCATGCCCCAGATGGACGAAGTTCTCAAGTGGCGCGGCCAGGAGGTCGTGGATTCCGACGGCAGCAAGGTCGGAAAGATCGAGGAGATCTACCTCGACGAGGAAACCAACCAGCCGGAGTGGCTGGCGGTCAAGACCGGCATGTTCGGCGCAAAGCTTGGGTTCATCCCGCTCGCCGAGGCGTCTGATCAGGGCGGCTCGGTTCGGGTGCCGTACTCCAAGGCGCAAGTCAAGGATGCCCCCCACGTCGACGCTGACGGCGCGCTCTCCCAACCGGAAGAAGCTGCCCTCTACAAGCACTACGGCCTCAACTACAGCGAAAGCCAGTCCGATTCAGGGCTCGCGACCGGCGGCGGCGATACGCGCCGCGGCGATTCGACCCCCCAGGGCTCCCCCGGCGTCGTCGGCAACGACGTCTCCGGCCCGGAAACCGATGACGCGATGACGCGCTCAGAAGAAGAGCTGCGGGTCGGCACCACGCAGCGCGAGACCGGCCGAGCCCG
>JAABUN010006949.1_pt1 | contig 12618 bp, 11 predicted proteins | sample 5559311 | NCBI WGS metagenome assembly JAABUN01 (sample SAMN10711877, study PRJNA513370) | rock metagenome | isolation source: Antarctica rocks | place: Antarctica: Victoria Land, Siegfried Peak sud | reverse complement strand
AGAACGAGGCGTACACGCTGTTCCAGGACCTCATGAACTCGATCTGGGCGGACTTCGCCCGCATGATCTACAACGTCGAGGTCGACGTGCAGGGGGAGAACGGCGACTCCGAGGTCGCGGCCCCGATTCCGTCGGCCTCCAACGCAACCGCCGGCGCTTCACTCGCCTACTCGGGCGGCACGCTCGACGACCAACCGAGCGCCTACACGAGTGAAACGGACCTCTATGCGCAAGGGGATGAACCCGAGCCGGCGTCCACCCGCGTGGTCCAGCAGCGGCGCGTGGAGGAAGCCGAGCAGCTCGGGCGGAACGAGCCCTGCTGGTGCGGGTCGGGCAAGAAATTCAAGAAATGTCACGGCGCCTGACCCACTAGCCTGACCCGATGGTCACTCCCGCCTCGTCCCAGCCCACGCCGCAGCGCCTCGCGGCGATCCGGGAGCAGCTCGCCCTCCTCTCGGACTATCTTTGACCCGGCTGGGCTGAGAATACGTCTGAGCGAGCTCGAGGGGGCCATGGGAGAACCCGGGTTCTGGGACGACCCTGAAATCGCCTCGAAGACGAGCTCTGAGCACTCGAGGGCCACTCGGAAGCTCGACACCTTCGGCTCCCTCGAAGTGGACGTCGGCGACCTCGAGGGACTCGTCGAGCTCGCCGAGGAGGACGAATCCCTCGCGGGAGAAGTGGAGGACGCCTTCGCGTCAGTCGAGGTGCGGCTCGAGGCGCTCGAAGAGGAGCGGCTGTTCTCGGGCCGCTATGACCACGGAAACGCGCTGGTCGCCGTCAACGCCGGGGCAGGGGGCACAGACGCGCAGGACTGGGCGGAGATGGTCCTGCGCATGGAGATGCGATGGGCCGAGCGGCGCGGCTTCTCAGTCGAGCTGCTCGAAGCCACCGCCGGGGAGGAGGCCGGCCTGAAGTCCGCCACCTTCCGCGTGGCGGGCGAGAACGCCTACGGCCTGTACTCCGCGGAAAAGGGCGTGCACCGGCTCGTGCGCCTCTCGCCCTTTGACTCGGCCAACCGCCGCCAGACCTCCTTCGCGGGGGTTGAGGTCTCTCCGGTCGTGGAGGGCGCCGGCGAGGTGGAGATCGACGAGGACGATCTGCAGATCGACACCTACCGCGCCTCGGGCGCAGGCGGCCAGCACGTCAACAAGACCGATTCGGCCGTGCGCATCACCCACAAGCCGACGGGCCTGGTCGTGCAGTGCCAGAACGAGCGATCCCAGACGCAGAACAAGGCCGTCGCCATGAAGGTGCTCGAGTCAAAGCTCACCGAGCTCGAGGAGCGCCGGCGTCGCGAGGAGATCGCCAAGGAGCGCGGCGAGGCCCAGGACGTCAACTTCGGCTCTCAGATCCGCTCCTACGTCCTGCACCCGTACACGCTGGTCAAGGACCACCGCACCAACGTCGAGGTGGGGGACGCCAACCGGGTGCTCGACGGGGATCTCGACCCGTTCGTACGGCCCTACCTGCTGGCCTCGGCCGGGGCGCCGGCATGAGCCAGGTAGCGCACGACCCCTACGCGACGGGCTCTCCCCGCGACGCGGCCCCGCCGACCCGCGACCAGCCCACGGCGCCCTACCTGGACGCGGTGGTGGCCTACGCCTTCCGCGGCTCCACCCGCTTCCACGTTCCCGGCCACAAGGCGGGCGCGGGCGCTGACCCCGGGCTGCGTTCGGCGATCGGCGCCGCGGCGCTGGCCCTCGACATCCCGCAGGACATCGAAGGCATCGACTTGGGGCCTTCGCCCACCCCATACGAGCGAGCCGAACAGCTCGCCGCCGAAGCCTACGGCGCAGCGCGGAGCTGGTTTCTGACCAACGGCGCCACCCAGGGCAACCACGCACTCTGCCTCGCGCTTACGCCACTCGGCGGCCGGGCCGTCGTGCAGCGCAACTCGCACGCGTCGGTGATCGACGGGATGGTGCTTTCGGGAGGCGTTCCCCACTACGTGGCCCCGGAGTACGACGGCGAGCTCGGGATGGCCCACGGCGTGACGGCCGAGGCGCTCGCGGGCGCCCTGCGGGAAGCCGGGGACGCTCGCGCGGCCTTCATCGTCTCACCGACCTACTACGGGTTGGCCGCCGACGTCGCCGAGTGCGCCGAGGTCGCCCACGCGGCCGGGGCGGCACTGGTGGTCGATCAGTCCTGGGGTCCGCATCTGGGCTTTCACCCGGCGCTCCCGCCCAGCGCCCTGGCGCTCGGCGCTGACGCGGTGCTCACCTCCACGCACAAGATCGTCGGCTCGCTCACACAGTCCGCGATGCTCCATCTCGGCGACACGACGGGGCCCACCCGGATCGACCCGGCGAGCCTCTCGCGTGTCATCCGGTTGCTCCGGACCACGTCGCCGAGCTCGCTGCTGCTCGCCTCGCTGGACGCCGCCCGCCGGCAGCTCGCCATCCACGGCGAGGCGCTGCTGGAATGCACGCTCAACGCGGCCGCCCGCGCCCGCGAAGCGATCAATCGGGTGCCGGGCTGCGTGGTGGTCGGCGAGGACCTCGTGGGTGGCCCGGGTGTCGCCGCTTGGGACCCGCTGCGGATCGTGATCGACGTGCGCGCGACGGGGTGCGCGGGATACGAGGTGGCTGAAGCGCTGCGTGCCGCCTTCGATGTGCAGGTCGAGCTCGCCACCCAGGCCACGCTGGTGCTCGTCCTCGGGCTCGACCAGCCGTTGGACGCCCTCGAGCGCTTCACGCACGACCTCGCGTCGACCGTCGCGCGGATGGCCCGCCCGGGCGCCGGCTCGGTCCTCGCGCGATCGCCCGGCGCACTCGTCAACGAGGTGGCCGCCACCCCTCGTGAGGCGTTTCTCGGTGAGACGGAGGTGATCGAGGTCTCACGAGCCGACGGGCGGATCTCCTCCGAAGCCATCGCGGGGTACCCGCCCGGCATCCCCGCCCTGCTGCCCGGCGAGCGGATCACCGTCGAGCTCGTGGACTACCTGCGCGAGCTGGCGGGCGCAGGAGCACGATTGCACGGAGCGAGCGACCCGGAGTTCCGCACCGTCACCGTGCTCCGCTGAGGCGATGGACGCCGAGTCGCTGAGCGCCCTGATCGATCGGGCCCTGGAGGAGGACATCGGCGCGGGAGACGTGACCACGGAGGCGACGGTTCCGCCCGCCGCCCGGGCTCGGGCGACGATCACCCAGAAGCAGCCCGGCGTGATCTATGGATTGCACGCGGCGGAGGCGGTGTTCCGCCGCTTGGATCCCGACGCGCTGGTCGAGCGGCTGGGGCGGGAGGGAGAGTGGCGCGAGCCGCCGGTACCGGTCCTCCGCGTGACCGGGTCCGCGAGTGCGCTCCTGACCGCCGAGCGAACCGCGCTGAACTTCCTGCAGCGGCTCTCGGGTGTCGCCACCGCGAGCGCGCGCGCCGTTCGCCTCGTGCGCGAGGCCGGAGGGAGCGCGGTCATCCTCGACACCCGCAAGACCACTCCCGGCCTGCGAGTCCTCGAGAAGGCCGCCGTCGCCGCAGGCGGCGCCGCCAACCATCGTGCCGGGCTCTACGACGCGTTTCTGATCAAGGAGAACCACGTCGCCCTGGCGGGGGGGATAACCCAGGCGGTGCGAGCCGCGCGCGGCGCGCATCCTGACCTCGCCGTCGAAGTCGAGGTGCGTGATCCGGCCGAGATCGACGAGGCGCTCGGAGTCGAGGCCGACCGCCTCCTGCTCGACAACATGGAGCCGGACGAGATCCGACGGGCTGTCGCCCAGGTCGGCGGCCGAGCGATCCTGGAAGCCTCGGGAGGCATCGAGCTCGAAACTATTTTGGTCTATGCGACCATTGATGGGCTAGACTACGTCTCGGTCGGCGCCTTGACCCATTCGGCCCCGGCTCTCGACCTCTCCCTGGCCCTGGAGGCCTCCCCATGAGCCTGCTCACGCTCGACAACGTCCCCGCCATGCAGGATGAGGTGCGCGCCCTCGCGCAAGAGCACGAGGCCGTCATTCTCGCCCACAACTACCAACTGCCGGAGATCCAGGATGTCGCGCATCACGTGGGCGACTCACTGCAGCTCTCGCAGCTCGCGGCCAGGGCGAGCGAGAGCGTGATCGCCTTCTGCGGCGTGCATTTCATGGCCGAGACGGCGTCCATCCTTTGCCCCGAGAAGACAGTTCTGCTTCCCGACCCGGACGCAGGATGCTCGCTTGCCGACTCCATCACCGCTCCGCAGCTGCGCGACTGGAAGGCCGAGCATCCCGGCGCGACCGTCGTGATGTACGTCAACACCTCCGCGGAGGTCAAGGCTGAGAGCGACTACTGCGTGACCTCTTCCAACGCGGTGGCGATCGTGGAGTCGATCTACCGAGAACGAGGCGAGCAGACGGAGATCCTCTTCGGCCCGGACATGTTCCTCGGTGCCTACGTCGAGAAGATGACGGGCCGTGCGATGCGCGTATGGGACGGCGAGTGCCACGTGCACGCCGGAATCCGTCCGCGCGACATCGCCGACCGGCGCGAGGCGCACCCAGATGCGGATTTCCTGATCCATCCAGAATGCGGGTGCTCGACCTCGGTCATGGAGTACGCCGCCGCCGGCGACATCGCCCCGGCCGGGGTGCAGATGCTCTCGACGGGTCAGATGATGGGCTACGCGCGTGAGCGGGCCGGCTCAGGCGGGACCGCCATCGTGGCAACGGAGACCGGCATGCTGCATCCGCTGCGGATGGCGGCGCCGGACGTCGACTTCGTGGCGGCCAACGAGGCGGCGAGCTGCCGCTACATGAAGATGATCACGCTGCCGAAGCTGCGCGATGTGCTGCGCTCGGGCGGCCCGGTCGTCAAGGTGCCGGAGGCGATCGCCGACCGCGCCCGGCTGCCGATCGAGCGCATGGTCGCCATGGGGTAGCGCTGGTCTTCAGGCCGGCTCGGGCGAGAGCTCGAGCCCGCGCTCCAGCGTGCGACGCACCACCGGGAGCTGTTCGCGCCGGCGCTCGAACTCCGCTGGGGTGTAGCAGTGGACGTCGGCGGGCGCGCCCATCTCGAGGCCGTCCCACAACCGGCCGGCCTGATGCACGCGCTCGAGCCACGGAACGCCGTCGAAGAATTCAGAGATGAAGATGACGACGTACTCGGGTCCCCGCTCGCGCTGAGGGCTGGCGCCCCGGGCGTCGTCGACTCGCGCGCCGCCGAGGAGCGCCCGTTGCACAGGCCAGCGATCCGCCACCCTGGACACGTAGCGCTCGAGCTCGCGCTGGTTGAGCTCTGCGGAAGAAGTCACGCTCGCCACAGATCATGGCGCTCACTGCGCGGGCGCGCAAGTCAGGCGAATTCGCCTTGGTCGTGCGGGCCGACGCAGGCGATCGACAGCGCCTCGGAGATGCCGCGGGCGACGTCCGTGACCTGCTCGTGGGTCACGCCGTCGAGCAGCGCGATCGAGCGGTCGGGATCGATGTCCTCGCCAAAGACGATGCGCTGATTGGCGGCGTACCGGGCCACCGCGTTCGTGTTCTCGAAACCGAGCACTAGCCGCCCCGCCGCGTAGGAACGGGCGCGCTCGAACTCATCCGGACGGGGGCCGTCCGTGCGCAACTCCTCGACGATCTCGCGCATGCGCGTGTAGGCATCGACGCACTTCGACGAGTCAAGACCCGCGGAGAGCTGCAGGATCGGCACGTCGGCGAAGGAGTGGTCCAGCGCGTAGACGGAGTAGGCCAGGCCGCGCTGCTCGCGGATCTCGTCGAACAGCCGCGAGCCCATGGAACCGCCCAGCAGCGTCGAATAGACCCCCAGGGCAGCGCGCTGCTCGGGGTCGCGCGGATCGATCTGCGGCCGGTAGGACATCCGCAGATGCGACTGCTTGGAATCCCGGCGCTCGACCAGGGTGGTCGGTGCGAAGCCAGGGGCCGGCTCGAACGTGCCGTTGGGGCTGATGGATGGAAAGCGGCCGAAGAGCTCCTCGAGGCGATCGTCGCCGGGCAGGGATTCGAGGTTGCCGACGACGAACGCCCCGCCGCGGTCACCGGCCCACTGGCGCTCGCGGAACGCGACGATCGCTTCCCGGGAGAACGAGCGCAGATGATCCTCCGGCCCGAGCACGGGGCGCCCCAGCGGGTGGTCACCGAAGGCTGCCCGGTCGATGAGATGCTCGGCGACGACGGATGGCTGGTCCTGGGAGCGCGCGATCTCCTGGATGACGACTCCGCGCTCACGGTCGAGCTCTTCGGCATCGATCTTCGGGCGGCCGACGAAGTCCGTGAGCAGGTCGATCGCCTCGCCGACCACCTCGGCCCGGCAGGTGATGTGAAAGGCGACGAGGTCGTGCGACGTGTAGGCGTTGAGCATGGCGCCCATCGCCTCGGCGGTCTCGTTGACCTTGCGGTAGTCGTCGTAGGTCTCACCACCTTTGAAGACGAGGTGCTCGAGGAAGTGGGCCATCCCGTTCTCGTCACGGCGCTCGGTCCGCGCGCCCGCGTCAAAAGCCACCAGCACGGTGACCGCGCGCGTCCCCGGAAGGCCGACGCGATAGAGGGGCAGGCCGTTGGCCAGCGTGGACGAGGCGATGATTGGCATGCACAGATCCTTGCATGCAGGGATTCCTGCCCGGCTGCGCCCGGTTGGCAGCTAGCGTGCCGCGCCGAATGGCAGCCACCGAACGCAACCTCCGCCGACGGAGAGATCGCTCCCACGGCCCGGGTCAGCCCGTGCCGGCCGCCGGCCGGGCGGCCGCGGTCGCATCGGACGCCCCTGGCGCGATCGTCGAGTTGCAGTCCGTCTCCAAGGTCTATGACGGGGGGCACGTCGGCTTGGATCAGGTCTCTTTCGCGGTCAATCCCGGCGAGTTCGTCTTCCTCGTGGGATCCACGGGCTCGGGCAAGTCGACGATCATGCGCCTACTGATCAAGGAGCTCGAATACGAAGGGGGCAGCATCCGCGTCGCGGGTCGCGACCTGCGGGAGATCTCACGCTCGCGGGTGCCCTTCTACCGGCGCAACATCGGCGTCGTCTTCCAGGACTTCAAGCTGCTTCCCAACCGAACGGTGCACGACAACGTGGCCTACGCGCTCCAGGTCACGGGCGGGACCCGCCGCGACATCCGCGCCAAGGTGCCCGACACCCTGCGCCTGACCGGCCTGTCGACCAAGCTTCACAACTTCCCCGACCAGCTCTCGGGCGGCGAGCAGCAGCGGGTCTCGGTGGCTCGGGCGTTCGTGAACCATCCGCCCCTCCTGCTGGCCGACGAGCCGACGGGCAACCTGGATCCCGAGACCTCGATCGGGATCATGCAACTGCTCTACCGGATCAACCGCGCCGGCACGACTGTGATCGTCGCCACCCACGACAACGTGATGGTCGACAAGATGCGTCGCCGGGTCATCGAGCTGCGCGAGGGCCGCGTCGTGCGCGACGAGCGTGCCGGCCGGTACCGGCTCGACGAATCCACCCGCGAGTTCGCGGCGCGCCTGCGATCTGATCCACCCTCTGACCCCCTCACCTGGTGAGGCTCGGCTTCTTCATCCGCGAGGCCCTGCGTGCCTTGAGGCGCAACGGCGCCCCGTCGTTCGCCGCCATGGCGACCGTCGTGGTCACGGTGCTGGTGCTCGGCGTCTTCATCCCGGTGGTCCAGGCCACCACGGGCGCCGCCAACGTGGTCCGCGGCAAGGTCATCGCCGATGTCTATTTGAAGTCGGGCGTCACCAGGCCCGACGTCGAACGCGTGCGACGGCTCATCGAGTCGACCCCCGCCGTCGGAAAGGTCGTCTACGTCTCCAAGGAGCAGGCCTACGCGGAGGAGAAGAAGCGCAACCCCGAGGCGTATGACCTCCTCGGGTCAAACCCGCTGCCCGACACCTTCCGCGTGACTCCCACCCGGCCTGACGACATCACCAGCGTTCGCAACGCACTGGCCCCCCTGGGGCCGTCGGGTGAGCGCACGGTGGCCGACCCCGCCATGGACGAGGTCCGCAACCGGGAGGAGGACACGAACAAGATCCTCTCTGCTACGCGGGTGGTCAAACTCACCATCGCCGGCCTGGCGGTCCTGCTCGTCATCGCGTCCGTGCTGCTGATCGCCAACACGATCCGGCTCTCGCTCTACGCCCGGCGGCGTGACGTCGAGGTCATGAAGCTGGTGGGAGCCACGGACTGGTTCATCCGCTGGCCGTTCGTCATCGAGGGCGTCCTCGTCGGGGCGATCGGCGGCATCGTCGCCGTGGCGGTCCTCACCGTCATGAAGGTCGCCTTGGTGGATCCACTCGCGGCCGACTTCGCCCTGATCGCCGCTCCTGAGACGATGAACTACGGGTTGCTGGTGGTGGTCCTGCTGCTCGCCGCGGTCGGCGTTTCGGCCCTGGGCTCCGGGCTCTCGCTCCGGCGCTTCCTGCGCGTCTAGCAGGCGCCCGCTGCGAGGGTGCGAAGGTCAACTGCGGCTGGGTGAGGGCTTGTCTGTCTACTGGTTGCTGATTGGTCGGCTTCCGGACCGGCCAACGTGCATCTCGGCTGGCCTTCATCGTCGAGATCCCCGTTCATCCTGCCAGGACAACGTGCATCTCGACCCGCGCCGCAGGCCGAGATGCACGTTGACCTCCCCGACAACGCGACGCCCCCCGGTCGCCCTCGACCGCACTTCTCCCCTACCCAGCCGGGGTTGAATTCGGGCGGCGGGATGACGGCACCTGCTGGCAGCCGCCAGGCGCCAGGCTTAGCTCAGACAAAGCCGCCGGGCTACCGTAGATCGCCATGAGGTCCCGTCGCGCGCTATTCGCCCTGGTGCTCCTGTGCCCGCTCCTGCTCGTGGCGGGGATCTATCTCGGCGGCCATCCGCAGCTCTTGCCCGGCGCGGCGCGCGACACGCTCGTGGCCGACTCCGACGCGCAGCTCTACGAAGAAGCGCTCGACCTGATCGCCAAGGACTACTACCGGCCCGTCGACCGACGCGCGCTGGTCAACCGGTCGCTGACCTCTGCGGTGGAGTCTCTGCGCGACGACTTCTCGAACTACTTCACGCCGACGGACTACACGGACTTTCGGCAGACGACGAACGGCGAGTTCGTCGGTGTGGGAATCAGCGTCGAGGCGGCCGACAAGCTCAAGCAGGGGCTTCGCGTTCTGAAGGTCTATGACGGCTCGCCGGCCAAGCGCGCGGGACTGCGCTCGGGAGACCTGGTCACGAAGGTGGACGGGCGAGCGACGGCGGGACAGAGCACGGACGCGGTCACGACGCAGATCAAGGGTCCCGTCGGCACGTCGGTCTCACTCACCTTCGGCTCGGGCGAGCGCCGGCTGACCGAGCAGGTCAAGCGCGAGCGCGTCAGCCTGCCGATCGTGCAAAGTCGTATGGAGCGTAAGGACGGGCGCAAGGTCGGGTACGTCTCGCTCGCGTCCTTCACCTCCGGGGCGCACGGCAAGGTGGGGGCCGAGGTGCGCAAGCTGGTCAAGCAGGGAGCGCAGGGGATGGTGCTCGACCTGCGCAACAACGGCGGCGGCCTGCTGAACGAGGCCGTGCTGATCTCCTCCATCTTCATCGGGGAGGGAACCATCGTGAGCACAAAGGGCCGTTCCAAGCCCAAGCGGGTCTACACCGCCACGGGCGGTGCCATCGATTCCGACGTCCCCGTGGTCGTCCTGGTCAACGGCAACTCTGCGTCGGCTTCCGAGATCGTCACGGGGGCGCTGCAGGATCGCAAGCGCGCGACCGTGGTCGGGACCAAGACCTTCGGCAAGGGCGTGTTCCAGGAGGTCAAGCAGCTCTCCAACGGCGGCGCGCTCGACATCACGGTGGGCGAGTACTTCCTCCCCGGAGGCCGCAACCTGGGAGGTGGCGGAGTCCGGCGCGGCGCGGGAGTCAAGCCGGACGTCGCGGCGTCCGACAACCCTCGCACCCGGCGTGACGAGGCGCTCGACCGCGCGCTCGACGTGGTCGGATCGACGGCGGCGACCTGAGCCCTCGCAAGGGGCCTGCTCGCCCGCCGGCTGCCCTTCCACACGCGGACGCGGTGGTCGCCGTGCTCGAGAAGCGCGGACGCTTCATGGCGGCCACGCCGTTCTTCGAGCGTGGACGCCGGCTCAGCGTGGACCGCGACAAGCGTGGATCCGCAGGTCCGGGGGATCTCGTGCTGGTGGCCCCGCTCGGCTCGCGGGCGAGCCATGGGCGCATCCAGCGGCGGCTCGGGCGCCCTGACGTCGCGCGTGATGTCCTCGAGGCTCTGCTGCTTGACCGCGGCCTGCGCCGGCGCTTTGATCCGGCGGTGGAGCGTGCCGCACGGGAAGCCGCACGCACACCGCCGCTCGGCGACACGGTGACCCGACGCGACTTCCGAGACCTGCCGACCTTCACGATTGATCCCCCGACCGCGCGGGACTTCGACGACGCCGTCTCGGCCGAGCGGGCGCCGAGCGGCCGGACGCGGATCTGGGTCCACATCGCCGACGTTGCCGCCCACGTGCGGCCGGGATCGCTCGTGGACCGCGAAGCCTACCGCCGGGCCACGAGCGTCTACGTGCCGGGGGCCGTCGAGCCCATGCTGCCCGAGGCGCTCTCCAACGGGGCCTGCTCGCTGGTTCCCGGCGAAGACCGTCCGGCGGTGACCGTCGAACTCGAGTTCGACGGCGCCGACGTGGTGCGAACCGCCTTCCACCGTTCGATCATCCGCTCCGACGAGCGGCTCGACTATCCGCGTGTAGATCGGATCTTCGCGGGCAACGAGCCGGCGCGGGCGCCCTGGGGCGAGCCTCTGGCAGCGGCGAGGGCGGTCGCGACCTCCCTCGAAGCGGCGAGGGCGGCCAGCGGCGCGCTGGCGGTCGAGTCCGCCGAACCGGAATTTCGGTTCTCGCGCGAAGGTCACGTGACCGAGCTGAGGCGCTCGGTGCAGACGGAGTCACACCGGCTCATCGAGCACCTGATGATCGCCGCCAACGAGGCCGTGGCGGCCCTGCTCGAAGACCGCAAGCTTCCGGCGCTCTACCGCATCCACGAGCGCCCGGGACCCGAGCGCGTCGAGCACCTCAAGGAGCAGCTCGTCTCCCTCGACGTCCCGACGCCTCCCGTTCCCGAGAGCATGACGCCGCAGCAGGCCGGCGAGCTCGTGGGAGACATCTCGCGCCGGGTAGATGAGCACGTGCGCCGGACCGGCCGCGGTCGCATGGCGTTGACCTCGCTCGTGCTCCGCTCGCTCAAGCAGGCGCGCTACCAGCCCGAGAACGTCGGCCACGCCGGGTTGCGGTCCGCGCGCTACTGCCACTTCACATCCCCGATCCGCCGCTACCCCGACCTCATCTGCCACCGCGCGCTGCTCGCCGCGATCGGCGCCGGGGAGGACGCGCCGCCTTCGGCGCCCATGTGCTCTCTCGGAGAGTGGTGCTCGAAGCGTGAGCGCGACGCGATGGTCATCGAGCGGACGGCCGACGACGTCGCCCGGTGCTTCATGCTCGAACGCGAGCTCTTCACCCAGCGGGCATCGCGCTCGGGCGCAGGCGAGAAGGGACGGTCCGCCGAACGCACGGGCGAGATCATCGGCCTGATCGGCGCAGGCGCCTTCGTGACCTTCGGGGAAGGCCACGAGGGCCTGCTGCCGGTCCGACGCCTGCGCGGCGACTGGTGGGAGCTCAACGAGTTGGGCACGATGCTCGTCGGCGCCCGGTCAGGAAGGGCTCTCAAGCTCGGCGATCCGGTGATCGTGCAAGTCGAGCGGGTCGACGCGCCCCGCGGCCGCGTGGACCTCTCGCCCGTAGAGTTGTAGGCGTCATGGCCAAGGGCACCAAACGCAAGACCGATCCAGGAGACGTGGCGACCAACCGCCAGGCCGCCTACCGCTACCACCTGCTCGACCGCTTCGAGGCGGGCATGGTCCTGACCGGCACGGAAGTCAAGTCGCTGCGCGATGGCAAGGCGCAGATCAAGGACGGCTACGCGCACCTGCGCGACGGGGAGCTGTGGCTGCACAACGTGCACATTCCGCCGTACGCGGCGGCGGCGCGTGACAACCACGAGCCCGAGCGCCCGCGGAAGCTGTTGCTCCATCGCTACGAGCTCGAGCGACTCGTGGGCAAGACCAAGGAGCGAGGCCTGACGCTGGTCCCGACGCGCCTGTACTTCAGCGGTTCGCGGGCGAAGGTAGAGGTGGCGCTCGCGAAGGGCAAAGACGTGGGAGACAAGCGCCAGACCATCAAGGAGCGCGAGATGAAGCGTGAGATGGATCGGGCCATGGGCTCGCGGCGCTGATCCTCGGCTCGATCGGCTCGGCCGGCTCGGGCTTCTCCCCGCCCGACGGTCAGGGCCTCAACAGCGGTTCGGGCGCCCTCGACTACTCCGCAAGGAAGGGCTCTACGCGCTCGACCACGGCGTCGCGAGCAAGGGAGCGGTCCAAGGCGTCGGGAGCGACCGGCTCCTCGCGGAGAAGGCGGACGACGGCGGAGTGGCGTGCCTCGACCTGTGCGATCGCACCAGCGACGGCGAGCACCTGACGGTCCGCGATCCCGGTCATCGCGCCTTGATAGGCCCCGACGCCCAGCTCCTCGAGCTGCTGCGCGACCTCGAGGAAGCGGCTGTTCGAGGAGAAGGCATCGCCGAAGTCGAATTGCGGCTCGGTCACGGGCGTGGCGCCGAGCCGGCGGATCAGGCGACTGAGGACGCGCACGTGCTCGAACTCGTTGTCACGCAGCTCGGCGAGCCCCGCC
>JAABUN010006948.1_pt1 | contig 12620 bp, 14 predicted proteins | sample 5559311 | NCBI WGS metagenome assembly JAABUN01 (sample SAMN10711877, study PRJNA513370) | rock metagenome | isolation source: Antarctica rocks | place: Antarctica: Victoria Land, Siegfried Peak sud | reverse complement strand
GTGTCTCAGTCCCAGTGTGGCCGGTCACCCTCTCAGGCCGGCTACCCGTCGTCGCCTTGGTAGGCCATTACCCCACCAACAAGCTGATAGGCCGCGAGTCCATCCCAGACCGAAAAACTTTCCACCCCCAGCCCATGCAGGCAGGGGTCATATCCAGTATTAGCTACAACTTCTCGTAGTTATCCCAGAGTCCGGGGCAGGTTACTCACGTGTTACTCACCCGTTCGCCACTAAACACCCAAGCAAGCTCAAATGTTCCGTTCGACTTGCATGTGTTAAGCACGCCGCCAGCGTTCGTCCTGAGCCAGGATCAAACTCTCCGTAGAAAAAAATACCTCCACAAGAGGTTCAAAACCAACCAGATCAAACTGGCAAAAAAAGACCAGTCCCAACCGCATTCCTACCGGGGGGAAGAAACACAACCAAAACCAGCCACCAAACAAAAACCCAACCACCACAACCACACCACCACCAAAACAATGATGACACCAGTCACGACAGCCAGGATAAAAATTGGCATCGATCATTAGCACGCTGTTGAGTTCTCAAGAATCAAACACACACCAACATCAACCAACACAACCACGCCAGCATCAATTTGGGGCAACCTCTCAAGCCTAACTGCCTGGCTGCCCTTCGTCAATCTCGGTGAAGGCGCTTCGAGGCACAGGATCGAAACCCTGTCGGCGTTGAGGTGTGTCATTCCGAGGGACCGGCCGCCACGCTCGTTGTTTCGCGCGGTGTCCGTGCCTCCCTGTCGGGCTGACGAGAAGGAACATTACGTCTCTTGCGACGCGGTGGCAAATCGCCCGTTCAGACCGCCCGTTGGTGCAGCGCCGCAAGACTCTTTCGCCCCCGCTTGAGCACGGCAACGTGGCCACCGAGAAAGTCGGACGGGGTCAAGACGGCCTCAGCGTCAACGACTTTTGCGTTGTTAAGGCTCACGCCTCCCTCGGCGATGAGACGTCGTGCGCCACCTCGAGATGCGGCGAGATCCGTAGCGACTAGTGCGTCGACGATGAGCGCACCGGGGGCGATCGTGGCGTTGGGTAGCGCCGCGGTCGCATCGAGCAGCGTCGCTGAGTCCACACTCGAGGGGTCTGCCTTACCGAAAAGCACCCGACTGGCCTGCTGCACCATCTCGGTTGCTGCTCGCCCGTGGACCAGGGTTGTCACGTGCTCAGCGAGAGTGCTTTGTGCGGCGCGCTTGAACGGCGCCTCCACCGTCGCTGTCGTCAACTCTTCGACCGCTTCGCGATCAAGATCGGTGAAGACCTTCACCAACGTGATGACGTCGGCATCGTCGACGTTGAGCCAGTACTGGTAGAAGGCGTAAGGACTCGTCAGGGCTGCGGAGAGCCAAATCGCGTTGCCCGCGCTTTTGCCGAACTTTTCCCCGGACGAATCGGTCAGCAAGGGCGTAGTGAGCACGTGAACCGACTCCCCCTGGACTCGATGCACCAGGTCCACGCCGGCGGTCAGGTTTCCCCATTGGTCTTGCCCGCCGGTCTGCACGGTCACGTTCTCGGCTTGAGAGAGGTGTAGGTAGTCCAGCGCTTGCAGAATCTGGTAACTGAACTCCGTGAAGGAGATTCCCTCCTGACTCGTCAGACGTGCTGCCACCGCGTCCTTGCGGATCATCTGGTTGACCCGAAAGTGTTTGCCGAAGTCCCGCAAGAAGTCCAGCGCACTGATCGGTGCAGTCCAGTCCAGGTTGTTGACCATGATGGCCGGGTTATCGCCGTCAAAGTTCAAGAAGGGCCGAACCAAGTCTTGGATCTGGGCGACGTTGGAGGCCGTCTCGTCTTTGGTCCGCAGCAGGCGCTCCGACGTGGGGCGAGGGTCCCCGATCAAGCCGGTCGATCCGCCGACCAGGCACACCACGCGGTGGCCAGCACGTTGCAGATGGCGGAGCACGATGAGTTGGACTAGGTTGCCGAAATGCAACGATGGAGCGGTGGGGTCAAACCCGCAATAGATCGATCGCGGCGCGCCCGCTAGGTGCTCTCGCAGAGCCGATTCGTCGGTCGTTTGCGCGACCAATCCTCGCCACTGCAACTCATCGATGATGTCGCTCACGTTCATTGACCCTTTGTCTTATCGTCGCTGACCCGCTCAGGGCAGCCACCGCATACCTTGCCTTAGTTAGTGTGAACGTGGGGAACGCGGGGGACGAGTCTTGGCGGCTCGGTAGGTCGAGACCGTGGGATCGCCATCGATCCAAAAGCGCCAGGGGTATATCGTCCCGTCGCCACCGGGACCGCTGACCCCCACTCGTGGGCCGGCCGTGACTGCGTCACCAAGGCAGGCGCCCCCCGTCTCGAGCCGCACCATGGACGAGGGGTCGCACAGATCGAGGCCCTTGTGGTGCAGGTCCACACCGAGGGCAGATGCCAATCGGGCGGGACCACGAGCAAGGTCGCGCCCGCGGTGTGGACGCGAGCGACCGGCATCACGGCGGCTACGAGCTATTTCGAGCCCGTCTATAACCTCCCCACCTCGAAGGAGCACGGCCGACGCGGTCCCCACCGGCCCGCATACAACGTTGAGGCAATAGTGCATGCCGTAACTGAAGTAGACGTAGGCGAAGCCCGCCTCGCCGAACATGATCTGCGTCCGGGGCGTGGGTCCTCGGTAGGCGTGCGAGCCAGGATCCTGCGATCCGGCGTACGCCTCGACCTCAGTCAGCCGAATTGCCACGTCACCAGATCGGATCACGCTCCCCAGCAGGGACGGCGCGACCCGTGGGGCTGACCCAGACAATGATGTGCGTGGCCAGAGGATCAGCGTTGCCTTTCGCGGCGGCGCAGCGGTGTCGGTCGTTAATCCGCTCCCCGCGTCGTGCCTCCTCGAGCCCATAACGGATTTTGACACCCTAGACCGCAAGCGTCAAGACCCATTTACCGAGCGGCGTCTGCCGAGGCGCTTAGCGCCGCTCAATGGGGATCTCGACCCACTCACAACTCTGGGCTAAGCGGCTCAACAAGAGGGCCCGCTGTTCAGCCACCCGCACGGGCGCGGTCCCACCGGCCGCGTCACGCGAGGCCAGCGAGCCGGCCACCGTGAGTACGTCGTGTACCGAGGGGGTGAGATGCGCACTGATGGCAGCGAGGTCATCGTTGGACAGGTCTTCCAGCCCGATACCGCGCCCTTCACAGACCCGCACGCATTCCCCCGCCACTTCGTGGGCCACCCGGAACGGCACACCCTCGCGCACCAACCACTCGGCCACATCGGTAGCCAGCGAGAAGCCTCGGGGTGCCAATTCTTCGAGCCGCTCGGTGTGGAACGTCAGCGTCGCGACCATCCCGGCGACCGCAGGCAGGAGTAAACGTAACGAGTCGATCGCATCGAAGACTGGCTCCTTGTCTTCTTGCAGGTCGCGGTTGTAGGCCAGCGGCAAGCCTTTGAGCGTGGCTAGCAAACCGGCCAGGTCGCCGATGATCCGGCCCGCTTTACCGCGCGCCAACTCGGCCACGTCGGGGTTCTTTTTCTGCGGCATGATGCTGGACCCGGTTGAGAAGGCGTCGTCGAGCGTGACGAATCCGAACTCTGCTGTCGCCCAGAGGATGACCTCTTCACTGATGCGCGACAGGTTGACGGCGATCATGGCCGCGATGAAGCCGAACTCGGCGGCGAAGTCGCGACTGGCGGTGGCGTCGATGGAGTTCTCCATCGCGCCCTTCATACCCAAATCGGCCGCGATCGCCTCCGGGTCCAGGCCCAAGGACGACCCGGCCAGCGCGCCACTGCCGTAGGGCGAATAGGCCGTGCGCTCGTCCCAATCGTGAAACCGCTGAAGGTCACGCAGCAGCGCCCAGCCGTGGGCCTGCAGGTGGTGCGCCAGCAACACCGGCTGGGCATGCTGCAGGTGGGTGCGGCCGGGCATCGCCACGGTGGCATGTGCGGAGGCCTGATCGGTGAGGGCCTTGATGACTTCGGCCACTTCGGCCGACAGCACCCGAGCTTCGTCGCGCAGGTACAGCCGGAACTGGGTCGCGACCTGGTCGTTGCGGGAACGCCCGGCCCGCAACCGGCCGCCAACGTCGGGCCCGATGCGCTCAATCAGGCCGCGCTCCAGAGCGGTGTGCACGTCCTCGTCACCCTCAAGGGCCACAAAAACGCCAGACGTGACGTCAGCCAGCAGCGAGGCAAGACCGTCCAACATCGTCGCCAGGTGCTCATCACTGAGTAGCCCCGCGCTGTGCAGGACCCGGGCGTGGGCCCGGGAACCGGCGATGTCGTAGGGCGCAAGTCGCCAGTCGAAGTGCGTGCTCTTGCTCAGCGCGGCGAGGGCCTGACTAGGCCCACCCGCAAACCGACCTCCCCAGAGGCTGACGCTCATTGAGCCGCCTTGAGGTCGCGCGCTGCGGCCATCTTGGCTGGCAAGGCCCACAACTCGATGAAGCCCTTCGCCATCGACTGGTCGAAGGTGTCTTGTTCGTCGTAGGTCGCCATGCCGTAGTCGTACAACCCGACCTCAGAGCGGCGACCGGTCACGGTGGCGCGTCCACCCTGCAGGGTCATCCTCACCTCGCCGCTCACGTGCTGCTGCGAGCTCTCGATGAAGCCGCGCAGCGCCATATGCAGTGGAGAGAACCAGAGGCCGTCGTAGGTCAGTTCGCTCCACCGCTGACCGACTCCGCGCTTGAAGCGAGCTAGGTCGCGTTCCATCGTCACGTTCTCGAGTTCCTGGTGAGCGGCGATCAGCGCCATCGCGCCCGGGGCCTCATAGACCTCGCGGCTTTTGATCCCGACGAGGCGGTCTTCGACAAGGTCGAGACGACCCACACCCACTGCACCGGCGCGAGCGTTGAGCTGCTCGATGGCCGCCAACATGGTGACCGGCAAGCCATCGATGGCCACCGGCGCTCCACCGTCGAAGGTGATGGTGACTTCGTCCGCTTCGTGTGGCGCGGCGGGGTTGGAGGTGTAGGCGTAGATGTCTTCGATCGGTGCGTTCCAGATGTCCTCAAGGAAACCGGTCTCGACCGCGCGGCCCCAGACGTTCTGGTCGATGGAGTAGGGGTTGCTCTTGGTGGTCTCGATCGGAAGGTTGTTGGCGACGGCAAAGTCGATGGCCTTGTCGCGGGTCAGGGCCAAGTCGCGGACCGGGGCAACGCAGGTCAGGTCGGGGGCCACGGACAAGATGCCAGCCTCGAAGCGGACCTGGTCGTTGCCCTTGCCGGTGCAGCCGTGTGAGACCGTGTTCGCCCCAAATTCTCGAGCCGCCTGGACCAGGTGCTTGACGATGACGGGGCGAGACAACGCCGAAACCAGGGGGTAGCGGTCCATATAGAGCGCGTTGGCCTTCAGCGCCGGCAGGCAGTAATCGTCGGCGAACTCCTCGCGCGCGTCGGCAACGTAGGCCTCGACCGCGCCGCAGTCGAGAGCGCGTTGGCGGATGACCTCGAGGTCTTCGCCGTCTTGACCAACGTCGACGGCGACCGCAACGACCTCGGCACCGGTAGCCTCAGCGATCCAGCCGATGGCTACCGAGGTGTCGAGTCCGCCGGAATAGGCCAGGACGATGCGGTTGGTCATGGGTGTGCTCCTTGAGTTGCTGTGCGCGGTCGATAGCCGCTGGGTATGCGGTGGGACGAGCATTCGGGCGGACGTTGCGGTGTTGCGGGTCGCGGTCGGAAAGCGTAGGCGATCAGTCACCGCTGACGGTTCGCTCGACGCCGGCGAGGGCTAGGAAGCGTAGGGCCGTGGCGCCTCCCTGGTCGGCGTCACGGGTGATCACCAAGATGGTGTCGTCGCCGGCAATCGTGCCCAGGATGTCTTCGGTGTCGCTGCGGTCGATGGCTGACGCCAAATACTGTGCGGCACCCGGAGGGGTGCGCAAGACGACTTGGTTGCCGCAACTACGCGCGCTGACGAGCAACTCCTCGCACAACCGGGCTAGGCGGTGTGAGACCTCGACCCCGCTTTGGGCTGGGCGAGGGGTGGTGTCCCCCCCGGCGCCGGGGACGGCATACACCAAGCTTGCTCCTGGATTGGCGCGAATCTTCACCGCCCCTAGCTCGAGGAGATCCCTGGACAGGGTGGCCTGGGTGACGCTGATGCCATCGTGCTCGAGCAGGATGAGCAGGTCGGCTTGCGAAGACACCGCCTGGCGCTCCAACAGGTCGGTGATGCGCTGATGGCGGGCTGCACGAGTCGCGGGGATCGCCCCCTCGACGCTGCTGATACGTGCTTCACTCACAGTCACAACGCGGAACTATACAGACTCGTGCATGATTATTCACATCCCCTAGAGGTCCATGCCGTGCCAGTGATTGAGGAGATCGGTCCCGGTCCGCGCATTCGCCTTTAGGAAGTTCCTCATGATCGGCTGTCGAAACGCAGCCAACCTCACACGAGAGAAACTGCGGAAAATTGCAAAGTTAGCGCCCGGCGCGGCGGTCGTACAAAATAGAACGCAGCCCCATTGATCCTGTGTCGTATGACATCCCTGTCCCGGTGAGAGGTCCGGACGGGGCTGCCGGGACGCGATGTCTTGGTTGAACTCCTGAGGCGCGTCGTACCGCGCAGGTCACCGTTTGTGGTTCCGCATACGGAACGCCCAGTCACGATGGCAGGCGGGGCGCTTTAATGCGACCATCCGAATATGCTGCCTATCGCCCGATGTGACGCGTCGACCCGAAGGCGTCCATAAGCCGGTTGTCAGCGCAACACCGGATCGGCTGATAGGGGCGAATCTATTGCGGCTGCGGGCTCCAGGCGAAGCGCCTGACCTTCGCCGCGCGGCAAGCGTGCACCCGGCCCTGAACGAGTTGCTAGGGGGCAGTCGGCTTTTTACTCCTCGACCCACAGGATGGTGGCAAGGTAGTCCGCGTCGAGGGTGCATGCCGAGCCGGCTTGGTTGACGGTGTCGGTGACGATGTCGACCCATGACGACAGGACCTCGTCGCGGCCGGCGGTACCCACGATTGGGCCGTCGACGTGGCGCCACCCGTAGAGGCGTTGCTCATCCCACGGGACGAAGTGACCGCCCATGACGGGGTCGGGGCGGCGAAAGATCTGGGTAGGCGGATTCACGGTCAGACGTGCGGTGTAGTCGCCGGTGACAGGCAAGGCGGAGCGCGTGGTCAGGAGCAGAGCGAGGAAGTCGAGTGCTGTGGACTCGACGTCGGTGGTGGGAACCTGGCTGCTTTGGTGCCCTTCACCCGGGATAGCCCCGTCGCGGGTGAAGGCCACGGCGACCGTCCCGTCGGCATGCACTTCGACGCGCGCGCGAGCTTTCGCGGACCCAGCCTGGTTGATGGTGCGCGTACCTGCGCGGTCAGCGGCGACGTCCACGCCGACTCGATGACCTTGTTCGCGCTGACGGGGGCGAAGGTGCGTGGACGGGTGTGCGGCTGGTCGGGTACGGCGAAGGCGACCACCCAGCGCAGCTGAGTGGTCTGCGGCAGCGACGAGGTGAACTCGTCGAAGCGTGCCTCGAACTCGTCGCGGCGTCGCCGTCGGCCGGTCTCGCGTTCGGTGTAAGCGGACGCGAGCTGCCGCTCAACCATCCATTCAGTGTCCGGTCCGTGCCGGTAAGGTGCCGCGAACCAGTCCGTGCCATTGCTGGGGTGAACGAGGTGCGGCCGGTCGACACTGTCCCGCACCAGCAGCACCAGTACGCCGGCCTCGGGGTCGTCATTCGGGGCCAGCGGGATGAGGTCAAGGCCGACGACGGGCGGGTAGATCAGGTTGCCGGCGACCCGCCGGATGTCGCGGGTGGCTCCCTCGGCGATCAGGCCGACCCCCAGGATGCTGTCGGCCGCCGATGTGCCTCCTTCGCTGGTCTCTTGGACGCCATAAACGAGCATGCCGCCCCCAGAGTTCGTCATGGCTGCGATGTCCTTCGCCAACTCGAGCTGTTGGGCCTGCTTGGCCTTCGCATCAGTCTTCGATGCGGTCAGTGGCAGTTGTCTTTTCCAGTCTAGGTCGGCGCGCTCGCGCACGCTTTCGGCGCAGGCACGTTCAATGAGCGCGAAGTCGAGCGTCCCGCTCGGTTCGCCGAGGCTGGCGTGAAGCGGTGTCCAAGGCACCCGAGCACCGTAGCCGTTCAACGGAGCGCGACACAGCGAGGTTCAGGTGTGTGAGCTGATCGGCGGTCGGCGAGGTCCAACGAGAGCAGCTTGGGCTCGAGCGCTCGACAGCGGCGACTCCTGTTCGTCGCTTTACCCGTTCAGCGTCTGCAACCGGTCGTAGGCATCCGAGTCCTGAGCCAACTTCAAAATCTGAAGTTGGTACTCCATCTGCATTCGCTCGACTTCACCGGAGGAATCTGACTTCGGGACTAACGCAAGAATCAAGCGCTGGACGATCTCGGTCAGTGGCTGAGCCACCGCAGCCTTGAAATTGAAGCCGACGAGCTGCAGGATTTCGAGGGTCTCCTTCGACAGAAGCTCCTTGACCATGTCGACGAGTTCAGGATCCGGTCGATCATTCTTGTCAGACATCTCGATCATTCGCTCGACCGTGGGAACGAGCTTCTCCGTGATGAAGGTGAGGTCCTCGTCAGAAATGCGCTGAGCGACCACTTGGCCCTCCAGTCCACGAGCGATACCGATCAGCTGTGTCTTCTCTTCAACCAGTTCATTGATGATGTCGACGAGCTCATTGGTCGTTGATTGATCTGTTTTGCGCGTCTTCACTGACTGAACTCGCGTATAAACAGCCCCTGCGCTGTTTCGCACTGCAAGTTCCCCGAGGCGAACCAACATCTCTTGGATCTCGAGTGGCATCGACATGTGCTCTCCTTTACAAATGTGGTTCACGCTTCGATCAGTTCTAACACGTGCAAATCGTTTTCGGGGCGGGATCCTTCAACAGCACTTTAGGGCGGGCACGTATGGGCGGGTTGTAATTCTTCACTTCGCGATGAAAAGCATCCGCGCGAGCACGCGCTGTACTTCGCCCAGCTCGTTACTGGACAGAGCGATCTCGGGTGCGGGGCGGCGAAGGCGCTGCGCGGCCAGGGTCCGCACCTGCTCGGTGATGACCCACCCGCCACCGGCGTCGACGCGAACTCGGTGCAGCCAACCCGGCCGTTGCACCGACGTGAGGGGCAGTACCGTCACCAGCGCCTTGCCGGTCAGGTTCAAGTGGAACTCGGAGGAGACGACGAGCGCGGGTCGATCTTTGCCTTGTTCATGGCCGAGGACGGGATCGAAGTCGCAGAACCACACCGAGCCAGGTTCGATCTGCGGGCGGTTCACGTCGTCAACCACTCGTCGGTGAGCGGAGCGTCCGCGGCCGACAGGGCTTCAGCCTCGGCGAGGTAGTTCGCCCAGCCCTGTGGATCATCTCCCCGGTACTGCTCCACGGCCGCGAGTGCAGCAGCCTCCCAGTGCTCGTCCAGCAGCCGCTGGATTGCGTCGTTGGCGCTTACGCCCCCGAACTCCTCGCGGGCGAGGCGATGTATCCGCTCGCGGGTCTCGTCACTAACGCGCAACATGCCACAAGTATACATCGGTGTAAACGGTCACGTAGACATCGTTTAGCGTGTTCCGTTTGGCCATCCCCAAATGGCGATCGCGACAGGCACCGGCTCTAGATTGTGTCCGCGGGTCGTCCTCGTATTGGCGGCCGGCGACGTCGGCGGCGTGAACTGTCCGCAACCTTTATCGAGGTCCGTCGTCTAATGCAGAAGCTTCCGGGGTGGGTGTAGGGGGTGACCACTGGCTTCAAGCTTGGTGAAGCCACTTGTTCACGTCGTCATCTACCAGGGCGCTGACTCGCGCGGCGTAGTGGTCAAGGTCGCAGGGGGTCAGGATGTCGGCCCACTGACCAGATTTGCCGACGTTGAAGAACCCAGCTGGGTTTTTGATCAGCCCCATTCCTTCGTCGGGAATGACCGTTTGGGCCCCAGCGCGCATCGACTCGAAGCGGGCTGCCGAGACGAGGTCCGGCCAGGTCTTTGCGTTCACGGCGATGCCGAGCCGGTTGGAAAACGCCTTCATCGTTCCCTCGGGGTCGGCTGCGACTTCCTGGTAGTGCAGAACGACCACATTCGGCTCGGATCGACGGTGCCACGCTTGCCCAAGGTGCCAGGTCATCCCCTTCAGTGAAGAAAGGGCATGAGGGACAGGGTCGTCCGCATAGAACCAGGTCAGCGCATCCGCACGTACCCGGTCCCCGGTGAGTGCCAGCGGCACCTCACTCGCAGGCAGTGTCCTGTTCCCTAACTTCGTGCCGATGGTCTCGGCGTCCAGGTTGGCTCGGTGGTGACTCATCGATACCGCGACATCACGGGGATCTCGACCCATCACCACGTAGGTGACGCCTTCGTGCGCTGGAAGTCCGTCGAGCGGGGTGTGGGTTTTGATGAACCGGCGGTGCTGCTGTCCGGCAAGTCGACCATAAATCTCCGATGCGGGTTGCAGACGCATATCGAGCCAGGGTGAAAGGTAAGTCAAGGGGCTCGGCAGTTTCGGTCCGAAGATCAAGAGGGCGCACATCATCTGGAGCCACGTGGTTCCACACTTGGACGGAACGCTGATGACTATGTCGCCAGGGCGAAAGTCGAAGGTCGCCCAACGACGACTGTCGGTTAGCCCTTCTTCGTAGATGACCGGTGTTTCCACCAGACCAGGCTTCCACAACGAGGAGCTGCGAGTCGCCCGTGCCCATGCGCCCATCGCCGATCTCTCGGCGGACGGGGTGGCTGATGTCCTTCACGGCGGGCCCGGCGCAATTAGGGAATAGGCGGGATAGTAATGACTAGTGGATGTGTAGCCGTGAAGGTGCATGTCGTGCCAGCCATCGGCATGCAGAACCGATCTGACTGCGGTTCCTTCAACGGCGTAACCGCAACGTAGAGCGACCCGGCACGAGGCCTGATTACCCACTGCATGTTCCAGTTCAAGCCGACGCAGACCGCCCGTGGCTGTAGCCCACACGGTCAGCGCCTCAAGTGCCCTCGGGCTGATCTTCTGTCCGCGGTGCTGCGGGCCTGTCCAGTAAGACACCTCCGCTCGACCTTCGACCAGGTTGATAGCGCAAAACGCCACCCGGCCCACCACTTGTCTTTCGACGGTCACAGCCCAGTCGGCAGCGGTTTCGTTGACCCATCGACGCTTGCGCTCCGATATCCACTCATGAGCTTCTCCCAACGTCAGGCAACGAACGTGCCACTGCTGAATGACTGGGTCGGCATACGCCTGTTCCAGGACTTCGGCGTCCAGAGAGACCCACGGGCGCAGGGTGAAACCTTCACCGACAATGGTGGGCTGAGGTAGCGATCCCCACGTTCCGGGCGCCACCACTGGATTAACGAGACGCGGCATGGCAACAAGTCTAAGAATTGACCCGTCGCCTCGTCCCTGCTGTCTAGTAGTCCCGCGTGGTCCGTGCTTCGTCGGTTGGGGATTCTTCTACGGCGATGTCAGCGGGACGTTGACGAGGAGGGGACGCGCGCGGCTCGCCATAGTTGAGGCACCAATACACAGATGCTTAGCGCAAGCAACGTGATCACCGCGTGCCCAAAACGACCCGCAGTGATTCCTCCACTTGTATCCAAGGCGTACTTCGCCCAGCCATTGGCCACGGCGTTGGAAACGAGGATTGCTGCCGCCAAGACCACACCAGCACGGGTGCACCGGGCCAGAAGCACAGCGGCCAACTGGTCCAGATGGTTAGGGCGACGAAGGATGTTCTGAGCCATGTGGGCAGTTCCGGATAGGGATCGAAACCACTCCCGACGAGATGGACCACGTGGACTGCAGTGCCGTAGGCCAGAACGACCACGAAGATTGCCGCGGCGATACGTACCCCTTTCGCAGATCCACACCAGCGACTAGTCATCCCGTCATCGTGCCAGTCAGCGATCCTTCATCGACGCAGACGTGGGTGTTACACGTGCAAGTCGAGACGACCGATTGTGAAGAACACTGGGGAAGGGACGGGCGGTAGTTGACGGTGTAGTAGGGCTCCTAGAGCGAGGCGTCCCCACATTCGATTGTCGGGAGCACCGGCGAAGAAGATGCTGAGGGTGCAGTGCTCGGGATTGGCCCACGCGGCTGTGGGTGCGCACATGCCTTTGGCGGTCCATTCGTAGCCGGCGTCTTCTGCCGCGAAGACTCGAACGGGATCTGACCACGCGGACCGCGGATCGGTGGGTGCGTTGGCGCGGCTGAGCCAGACGCCTTGTGGGGGATTGTTCTCTCGCCCTTCGAGGTCGGAGTCGCGGGTGATCACCATGAATGCACCCTGGTCGTTGTTGACCATGACGCTGTCGAAGAAGCCATCGGCGGTGCCGAACCATTGGGTCGGAGTCGTCCAGCCGTCGCGACCGTTCGCGCTGGTGGTGTGCATGATCCGAAACAGGTTCGGGTCTTCTGAGCCGGGTCTGCCCTCGGGGATAGTGAGAAAGCGCATGTGCCAGCGATGATCGTGGTAGTCGACCTTGGGCTCCAGAACGCTCGGCAGGTCGGGTCCGTGCAAAGCCAGTGGCTGGTCGATGCTGCGCCATGGCTCGCTATGGCGTCGTTCTAGGTACCCGATCCGGTAGGGCAGTCGCTTGTTCAGCACGGTCTGCGATGAACGGCCGGCGTGGTAGATGCGCTCGACCTCTGTCCCATCGGCGACGCCACGCACGTAGCAAACCGCGTGCATGCATGTGG
>JAABUN010006947.1_pt1 | contig 12620 bp, 12 predicted proteins | sample 5559311 | NCBI WGS metagenome assembly JAABUN01 (sample SAMN10711877, study PRJNA513370) | rock metagenome | isolation source: Antarctica rocks | place: Antarctica: Victoria Land, Siegfried Peak sud | reverse complement strand
GGCTGCACAGCTCGCTGGGCTATCAGACCCCGGAGGTTTACGAAAGCTTGAAGCAAGCGCCAACAGCTTTAGCTCCCCTGGCGGCTTAGGTTATACTTCGATTGTCCCAAGTTGCAGGCCAAGACCAGTCTGGCTCGTCCCCGATGCTGGCCTCGAGCGCCTCGTCTCCAAACGGGAGTTGGACGTCCTCACGGAGGTAGCGTCGGCACGTACGTACCGCAAAGGTGACCGCATCTTCAGGCGCGGCGAGCCGGTGGACGGTTTTCACGTCGTACTCGAGGGGTATGTCAAGATCGTGAGGCCGGGGACGGTCGTGGGCGATCAGGTCGTGGCAGTCTCTGGGCCGGGCGACCTGTTTGGGACCGACGCGTGCTCAGGCTTCCTCGAGCACCGCACGGACGCGCTGGCCCTACGGGGGGACACCCTGGTGGCCGCCGTGACCTGCGACCGGCTCAAGGAACTTGCCCAGCGAGCGCCGGGCGTTGCCCTGGCCCTCTCGCAGGTGCTGGCGGCGCGCGTCACGGCGCTCGAGGAACAGCTCGAGCAGGTTATGCTGCCCGCGCAAGCCCGCCTCGCGCGCGCCTTCCTCGCGCTCGCTCAGCGCTTCGGGCTCGAGACCGAGCCCGGTATTTTTGAATTATCTTTAGACCTCAAGCACCACGAGATCGCCTCTTTGGCGAGTGTCACCAGGGTTAGCGTTTCCCAAGCGCTCGCGTCGTGGCGAGGTCTGGGCATCGTGCAGGGTACGCGCGGCGTGTACTGCGTAGACGCGCCCAAGCTCGTAGCCTTGCTTGAGGTGCTCGAGTTTGAGCACCTTGGGTAGTCCTTAGCGAACGCTTCAGGCCACCTATGCCTTGGTTGATAAGCCCATCCCTCGAGCAGTACTCACCCTCGCCTACGGCTTTCAGGTCTCTCCCAGCAACTGCGCCCTGAAGCTGTGCGAGGTGGCGAGCGGTGAGACATGGAACCTGACCGAGCCGGTGCTCTGGGGTCACGCGCCCAGTTTCGATCCCGAAGGCAACTATCTCTACCTCGTTTACGCCTTCTATGGATACCTACCAGCCCCGCTTCCCGCATAAGCCGAGCGACACGCTTGCGAGAGCAGTGAACATCGTATGTGCGGCGCAGCTCAGCGTGGACACGAGGAGCGCCATAGATGCCACGGCTCTTGGTATGGATAGCCTTGATCCGCTCTAACAGCTCAGCGTCTCTTTGCGCTCGCTGAGCTGGAACACGCTGACGCCACGCATAATAGCCGCTAGGGGAAACACCCAGCACTCGGCACATCCGTGTGACACGGTGATTCGCCTTCTCTCGCTCTACAAACTCGAACGCCGCTAGCGGGTTCGGTCGGTTTCCTTGACGAAGAAGGCGGTCGCTTTTCGGAGGATTTCTCGTTCTTCTTTAAGAACCTTGTTCTCACGGCGTAAACGGCTTAGTTCCACTCGTTCGTCCTGCGTAAGACCTTCACCGCTGCCGTCTTCGACCTCGGCACGTCGTACCCACTCTCTGAGCGAGTTGGCGGTCATGCCAAGGTCTACAGCGACTTCTTGCAGACTCCTACCGCTCGTGCGGTAAAGCCTCACAGCTTCGGCTTTGAATTCCGGTGGATATGGTGGGTGACTTCTGCGCATGGATACCTCTTCCTCACGCTATCTCAAGCGTGCCGGTATCCACTAAATCGGGGTAACTCCACGACTGATATGCACCTCTTTAGCGAACACTGCTCGAAGCCAATCGACCACCTTGCAACCGTTCCAGACTTTACCTTCGGCATAGTCTTTACGAACGACTTGAGCTAGCAGCAGCAGCTCTTCATCGCTCAGCAAGCTGGGCGCACCGGGGTTCTCGTGACGACGGTCCTTCAGACCTGCTAAGCCTTGCTCGTTATAACGCTTGATGATCTCTCGCACGCTAAAGCTCGAATACGCTAACAGCGCCATGACTTCCTCGCGGTTGCGCCCTTCGCATAGCCACCACACCACTTGGACGCGCCGCCTTTCTACCGCACCTGTGCAGCCTCTAAAGTGTTCTTTGAGCTCCTCAACGCTATGCTGCGCCTTCAGCTCTTTGGCGGGTCTGCCACCTTTGTTCATGGCTTTAGCTTACTGGGGAATTATCCGGAATGGGTATAACAAACTAACCCATTGACAAACAGAAGCTCAACCATTAAGCTAGAAGTTAGCCACAACCTTAGTAATTTGTTACGTTCGTCTTTATTTCATAGTTCACTTTGGAATCGATTCCAAAGCCTGATAGAGGTGTTGACATAGCTCGTAAGTACACCATTCAGGATATCGCCAAGCGTGCCGGGGTCGGTGCAGGTACGGTCTCACGAGTACTCAACGAGCACCCCCACGTAAGCGAGGCTTCGCGCAACAAAGTCGAACGAGTTATTGCGGAACTCGACTACCGTCCCAGTTTTGCGGCGCGCCACATGCGTACCAAGCAGTCGCAAGTCATCGGATTCATCACCGACGAGATTGCAACCACACCCTTTGCCGGTCGCACCATCGAAGGCGCGCAGCACTGTGCCTGGGCGTTTGACAAACTGCTGTACGTTGTCAACACAGGTGGCAATCTCGAGTTTGAACATTCAGTCATCGAACAGCTGTTAATACGTCAAGTCGAGGGTGTCATTTACGCTGCGATGTACCACAAAAGGGTTCAGCCTCCCCCCATACTGAAGGAGGTTCCAACCGTACTTTTGGACTGCTATAGCGAAGACGGACGTTATTCTTCTGTGGTCCCCGATGAAGTGCGTGCAGGGTTTGAAGGAACCGAGTTACTGATTCGGAAGGGTCATTGCCGGATCGCTTTCATCAATGCCCGCGCCGGAACAGCCGCCACCACGCTGCGTTTGACGGGGTACAAGCGGGCACTCGCGGAGCACGGCCTTTACTTCGACGAGGCACTCGTACGCCCCGGCAACTGGGCCGCGGACGGCGGGTTCGAACACACGTTGGCGGTCATGAAGCTGCCGAATCCGCCCACGGCGCTCTTTTGCGCCAACGACCGCACCGCGATGGGGGTCTACGACGCCCTGCGCGAATTGGATTTGCACGTACCCCGAGACGTGGCGGTCCTGGGCTTCGACAATCAGGAGGTGATCGCCGCCTTTTTGCGACCGGGACTCTCGACGATGGCCCTGCCCCACTTCGAGATGGGTCGGTGGGCGGTTCAGCACCTGCTCAGCTCAGGTAACGCCTCAAAACCGACGCAGGAGAAACTTCACTGCCCCTTCGTCGCTCGAGCCTCTATTTAACCGAAAAGAAAGGAGCCGTAACCGTCCGCACATGTTTCTCGACACGTAGAGCAGCTTTAGGTAAAGCAGCATCAGAAGGTACATTCCCGAAAGGTGGAACCCATGACTCGAGCCACATCAAGACACCTGATCTTCACCACCGCAGCCCTATTCGCGTTGCCCTCGGCCACGGCCCAGGGCGGCAGCGAGATCCCTATCTGGTTCCACGCCTCCGGCGCGTCGCCCATCTATGAGGAGCAAGTAGAGCGCTTTAACGCCTCGCAGGACGACTACCGCGCCGTCATCACCGAGATCCCCGGCGGCGCGGTCTCGGGCAGCGGTTACAACGACGCCGTGAACGCCGCTGCCGTCGCGGGCGACCTGCCGTGCGTGCTCGACTTGGACGGCCCGAATGCCTACAACTACGCCTGGGCAGACTTTTTGGAGCCGCTAGGTGACTACATGCCCGAGGGCTACATGGACGACTTTTTACCATCCATCGTCGAGCAGGCGACCTACAACGACCAGCTTTACGCCATCGGGCCGTCGGACTCGATCACCGGCTTAGTGAGCACACGTTCTGTCTTGGAGGCTATCGGCGCACGTATCCCCGAAGGGCTCGACGACCCCTGGACGTTAGAGGAGTTCAACGGCTACTTGGAGGCTGCACAGGCCCTGGAAACGCATGACTACGCGCTCGACACCAAGATGAACTTCGGCGCTGGCGAGTGGTTCACCTACGGCTTCTCGCCCGTGGTGCAGTCGTTTGGCGGCGACCTCATCGACCGCAGCGATTATCAGTCCGCTGAGGGTGTCTTAAACGGTGAGGAGGCCGTCGCGGCGATGACCTGGCTTCAGGGACTTTTTGAAAACGGCTACTCAATCCTCACCCCGCAAGACGACAACGAGTTCGTGGACGGCAGGGCGGCGATGGGCTGGTTTGTGAACTGGATGTACCCCGGCTACAAGGAGGCGTACGGCGACGAGCTGGTGGTCCTGCCGATGCCCGACTTTGGGCAGGGCGCAGTCGCGGGCATGGGCTCGTGGGCCTGGGCGATGAGTTCGCAATGCGGGAACAAGGAGGGGGCTTGGGCGCTGCTGGACTACCTACTCGCCCCTGAGCAAATTAGAGAAGTAACTGACGTGACAGGTTCCCCACCGGGGCGCGTGTCGGTCTTAGATGAGCAAGAGGTCTGGCGCGAGGGGGGCGATATGTACGTGCTGAGACAGCAGTTGGAGGGCGGCGTCGCCGTGCCGCGCCCCATCACTCCCGCCTACCCGGCCATTACGGCGGCGTTCTCTACGGCGATGGACAACATCATTAAGGGCGCGAACGTGCAGAACGAACTCGATACGGCGGTGGACAACATCGACAGTAACATCGAGCAAAACCAGGGCTACCCGCCGACGAGCTAAGGGGGGTTATGCCGTCGGCTTGGTGAGGTCGCTCCTGACCTAGCCGATGGCACACCCGTTGCGGCCCGCTCAGGAAAACCCGTCCGCCACGGTTCAACGTGATGCTCGTGTCAGCTTGTAGTAGCAGGCCTCGAGACCAGCTAGGGAGTTCTAGGAAGGTTTATGGCCCAACTCAACTACCGCCAACGTGAGCGGCGCGCCGCTCAACTTATGAGCCTACCGGCGCTCATCGGCCTAAGCGTCTTCGTCGCCCTGCCGCTCATCCTGGGCGTGTACTGGAGCCTCACCGACAAACGCCTTATTTCGCCCCTGCCGACGCAGTTTATCGGGCTCGAGAACTACGACCGACTCCTGAATTTACGCGTGATGACGCTCGAGGCCGAAGTAGACGAGGCGACCGGACGCCCAGCCGTAGACGAGACCGGAAGCCTTATCTACCCACGCGTGCGCAGTTTAGTCCGCGAAGACGAACGCTTAGAGAACTTCCGTGAGTGGTTCTCGTTCGACGCCTTCGGCGAGCGGCGCGTCGTTTTGGCAAAAGACCCCGCCTTTATGCGGGCTTTGGTCAACACCTTTGTCTTCGTGGCTTTGATCGTACCGGGGCAGGGCGGGTTGGCGCTCATCTTGGCGCTCCTGGTCAACCAGCGGCTCCGGGGTATCAACTTCTTCCGCACGGCCTACTTCACCCCGATCGTTACCTCGATGGCGGTGATCGCAATCGTTTGGACCTTTCTCTATAACCCCGACCGGGGACTCATCAACCGCTTTTTGGAGGTCGTCACCTTCGGAGCGGTAGGCAACATACCCTGGCTCATCTCGACGGACACGGCGCTTTTAGCCATCGTCATCCTCTCTATATGGCACTCGGTGGGCTTGCAGATGGTCATCTTTCTAGCGGGGCTCCAAGGAATTCCCGAGGTGCTCTACGAGGCCGCTAAGATCGACGGCGCGGGGAGTGTACAGCGCTTCCGCTTCGTCACCGTACCGCAGCTCCGCAACACCCTGATCTTCGTGATTATCTCGACTACCATCTTAGCCTTCCGGGTCTTTACCCAGATCGACGTGATGACGCGCGGCGGCCCGGAGAACGCCACCCGCTCGGTCGTCTACCATGCGGTAGACCAGGGCTTCCGGCAGCAGCAGATCGGATACGGCTCCGCCATCACCCTTATCTTTTTCGTGACGGTGCTGCTCATTGCCTTTGTCCAGCGCAGGCTGCTCCCGACAGAGCGTCCGGTAGGAACGTGAGGGGGAGGTATGGCGCAAAGCGTTAAGGCTTACAAAAACGAACAAGTCAGCGCGCGAAGGCGCTCGAGGGGCAAAGGGGCGGCGCAGCGCTGCGCCAACTACGGTTGCATGACGCTTCTGGCCGTATTCTTCTTGTTCCCGCTAGTCTTTATGTTCGCCTCGTCGTTCAAGCCCGAGCGGTTGATATTCAGCGACCTGCAAACGGTCATCTACGCCTTTATCCCACGCGGTTTTACCACCCAGAACTACGAGACGGTCTTCCGCACCGTGCCGTTCGGGCGCTACATGTTCAATTCGGTTTTTATCACGCTCATAACGGTAGGGTTGGGGCTCTTTGTCAACAGCATGATCGCGTACGCCCTCTCGAGGCTCCGCTGGCGGGGCCGCTCCTTTATACTATCGCTGGTCATCGCCCTGATCATCGTGCCCTTAGAGGCCATCGCGGTGCCGATGCTCGTGGTCGTCAACTCGCTCCCGTGGGCAAACCTCGCTTGGGGAGAAGGGGCGAGCTTTTTAGGCCTCACGCTACCCGCGCTCGAGGTCACCTCGACGTGGTTGGATTCCTATCAGGTGCAAATCGTCCCCTTTATCGCCAACGCCTTTTCCATCTTCTTGTTCTATCAGTTTTTCCTCGATATCCCAAAAGAGTTCGACGAAGCAGCCATCGTGGACGGCGCGTCGCCCTTCGACATCTATTGGCGCATCATCGTACCGCTCTCGCGGCCCGCTTTCGCTACGGTCGCCATCTTGGAGGCGCTGAGCGTCTGGAGCGCCTACCTGTGGCCGCTCATGACCACGCGCGGGGTGGACTACCGCCCCTTAACGGTGGGTATCACCGCGCTCTACCTGGAGGACATCCAGTGGGGACCGATCCTGGCCTTCGCCGCGATGGTAACGATCCCCGCGCTGGCGCTCTTCTTGGCCTTCCAACGCTGGTTCATTCAAAGCGTGGCGTCTTCCGGGGTGAAGGGCTAAGTGGCGGGCCTGATAGAGAGTTACGTAGAAGCGGCGAAGCGTCTACGCTTAGGTTTCGCGGACGCCCGCCACCGCCCGCGCTTTCACTTTCTGCCCCCGTCGAACTGGCTAAACGACCCCAACGGCGTCATCTATTGGCGAGGGCGCTACCACCTCTTTTACCAGTACAACCCGCACGGGCCGAACTGGGGGCAGATTCACTGGGGCCACGCGGTCAGTGACGATTTGGTCCACTGGCAGGACCTGCCCATCGCCCTCACGCCGACCCCCGGCGGCCCGGACGAGGGTGGCTGTTGGTCGGGCTGCGCGGTAGACCACGAGGGCGTACCGACGATCTTCTACACGGGCATTCGGGGCGAGCCCAGCTCCGCCCAAAGCCAAGTGACCTGCCTGGCTCTGGGTTCGGACGACCTTATAACCTGGGAGAAGCACCCCGCGAACCCGATCGTCACCCCGGAGTCGACCGGCTTAGACCTAGTCGGCTTCCGCGACCCGAGTGTGTGGCGGGAGGGCAACAGGTGGTATCAGCTCGTCGGGGCGGGTATCCGGGATGTTGGTGGGGCGGTGCTGCTCTACAGCTCACAAAACCTTATCAACTGGGTGTACCTGGGTCCGCTGCTTGTCGGGGACAAGCGCGACCGCCCCCTCTGGACGGGCTCGGTGTGGGAGTGCCCGCAGCTTCTGCCTTTCGGCGACCGGTACGTGCTCGTGTTCGGAGTCTGGGAGGATGGGACGCACTACACGGTGGCGATGACAGGCAGCTATGTCGACCACCGCTTCGTCCCGGCGCGCACCTGCAAGCTCGACGCGGGCGACCGGCACTTCTACGCCGCGCAGACCCTAACGGACGAACGGGGACGCCGCCTCATGTGGGGCTGGATTCAGGAGGACGGGGACGCGCGGCACGCGGCGGGCTGGTCAGGGGTGATGTCCTTGCCGCGAGAACTCTCCCTCGCCCGGGACGGCACCCTGCTGATGAATCCGCCCGAGGAGCTAAAAATCTTGCGCGATACCCATACGCAACGTTTCAACCTCGCCTTGAACGGCGCGCGTTATCTGGGTCTCGAGGGTTTACAGCTCGAGCTTCAGGCAGAATTCCGCCCCAACGGTTCAGAGTGCGGCCTTAGTATTCTCCGTTCGCCGGACGGGGTGGAGCAAACTCACATCTTCTACGACCCTGTTCGCAAGAAGTTGGGGGTCGATAGACGGCGCTCGAGCTCAGGGACTGGCCCCGGCCTAAGCTCGGACGTGCAGGAGAGCAACTTCGAGCTGCGGGCGGATGAGCCCTTAAAGCTTCACATCTTCCTCGACCACTCGGTGATAGAGGTCTTTGCCAACGACCGCTTTTGCGTGACCAGCCGCGTGTACCCAGAAAACCGTGACAGCACGGAGCTTCACGCTTTCGGGAACGGAGCTGAGCTTAGGCGCATAGACATCTGGACACTGCGCTCTATCTGGTGAGGTGTGCGGAAGGTTCGTGCGCTGTCACAACCTCCCGTTGGGGACTAAACAGGCGGATGTCGTGCTGCGTCTCCCCTTGCGTCGCCAGCTCCGCCATGATCTCCCCCACTACGCTGCAAAACTTGAAGCCGTGCCCCGAAAATCCTGCTGCGAAACTCACCTGCGGGTGCTCGGGATGCGCGCCGATGATGAAGTGCTCATCGGGGCTGTTGGTGAACAAGCAGGTTCTAAGCGCCATCGTCGGCCCGTTTGCTTCGGGGAAGTAGCGGCTCACGGCGGCGCGCAGAGCCTCCTCGTCACGCGCATGAATCTCGCGGTCTACTCCGTCTGGTGGCGTGGCCTCCCCCAAATGGTGAAACCGCCCGATCTTAAAGCCGGGGACGCTGTAGGCGGGAAAGCCGTAATAGCGTCCCTCTGGGACGTTGAGGTTGAAGACCGGAAAGCGTTCGGGCGAGAACAGCTCGGGGTTAGAGGGCTGAAACCACCCGAGCACCTGCCGCTCGGGAACAGCGGCCCGCGTCAAGCCGGGGAGGAGCTGTGAGGTCCACGGCCCCGCCGTGACGACGAGCGAGCCAGCCTCGTAGGTACTCCTGTCGGTTCGCACCCTTACGCCGTCTCCAGAAGCCTTCCACTCGAGCACCTGTTCGCGCGCGTGAACCTCCGCGCTTTGGGCTTGCGCCGCTAGTACATTCGTAACGATGCAGCGTTCCGAGAGCAAAAAGCCGCCCTCGGCCTGGTAGAGCGCCATCAACTCTTCAGGCAGCCGGTAGCCGGGAAACCGCGCCGTCAGCTCGGCGCTGCTCAAGACCTCGTGGGGCAGACCGTGCTCGAGGCACGACGCGTGCGACCCCCTAAACACGTCGTCGTCCGCCGGGGCCGCGTCGATAGACCCGGTGATATGCAGAATCTGCTCGCCCGTGACGCCCTCCAGCTCGCGCCACAGTTCATACGAGCGGCGCAGCAGCGGCACATACGAGGGGTCTTCGTAGTAGGCCAAGCGGATAATGCGGCTGACGCCGTGCGACGACCCCTGATCGTGGGGGATATCGAACCGCTCCAAACCCAGCACCCGTTTGCCCGCTTTGGCGAGGCTCCGCAACGTGGCGCTGCCCATCCCGCCCACCCCGACGATGATGACGTCATAGGGGCGCGTCATAGGGGCGCGGCGCGGCTTAGCAGCTCGGCTTGTTCGGGCGCGTAGAGCTGTTTGAGAAGCGCGAACTCGTCGAACAGCGTCCATTCCCGGACGAACTTCCCGTCCTTGACCTCGTGGTGGGTGATACCCAGCAGGTAGATACGTTTGCCGGTCGGCTCGCCGTACACGCCGGGGCCGTCGTGCGTCCCGGTCAGCGTCCAGCGGGTCGCCACCCGAAAGCCGTCCGTTTCGTCCCCGATAGCGCAGACGTGATCGACGCTCAGCATGGCGTCCGGAAACACCGCGAGCATCCCGAGGACGAACGCCTTGAGGTCGCCCCAACCGTAGAGCTGCCGGTTGGTCGAGACCTTTGCGACGTAGTTCTTAGCGTAGTAATCATCTACTTTATTAAGCAGTCACCAGTTCCACACTTCGTGCAGGGCGCGCCGCACGAAACCCTCCAGATCGCCGTCCTGAACAGGCGGCAGCACCTCGGGCGTCCCCTGACCCAGAAGCCTCTCCACCTCACCCTGCGCGACCGGCCTCGGGCTACCAAGACCCCGCGCCGCATCGTGCGCCGCCATCTTGCGCGCCAGCGCGTGCTCGTCAAAACCGAGCTGACGTACCAGCGAAAGTTCGTCGCGGCAAATCCACTCCTCGACGATGCGGTTTTCCTTGACGAAACAGTGAGCGATCCCCTGACGGATGATCTTGCGTCCGGTCGGTGGGCCGTAGACGCTGTAACCGGTGTTGCGTCCGACCCAGGTGATGCGGTGAGACGAGTGGAAGCCCCTTTCGTCGTCGCCCGACCAGATCACGTCGTCGGCGAAAAGCCGGGAGTCGGGAAACGCCGAGAGCATCTTTGTCGAGTCAGCGATCACCTTGTCGCGCCCGTAGGTCATGCCGTCGGTGGTGTGAATCACCGCGTTGTGACGGTAGTGGGTGTAAATGAGCCCCAAACCCTTTTCTTCCCAGATCTTATGGGTGCAGCGGACGATGTAGTCGACGATATCGACGTAGTCGTCGTCGAACCCCTTCATGCTCTGGCGTTTTTCGGTGCCAGGGTTCATGAGTCTGTTGAAGTCGGCGTGCTGCACGTCGGTGACGGGCAGGGTGCCGTTGCTCGAGCCCTCTTTGACCGACAGCTTTTGCGACGAGGAGCTCGGTTGTACGTGTTCCTTTGGCGTCTCCTGTTGTAATCGTTCTTTTTGCACCTTACACCTCTCGTTCCTGAGTTGCTCCGCATTCTGCTCGGTTTCCACCCTACAGGTGATGTCCGCTCATGTTGCAACCGTCCCGTTGGATGACCGCCCTGTTGAATAAAGTGTCGAGCACGGCTCGCCTCCTACGGTAAACCCGACCTCAGCTACACCCAGCCACCCCCCTCTCGAGCCTCTAGCTGAGCGGGCGGCCCCCATCTACCGGAATAATACAGCCCGTGCTGAAGGTGAGCTGCGTCACCACGGCAAAGACAGTTTCGGCTATGTCTTCGGCGGTTGCGAGCCGTCTCAGCGGCGTCCGGTCGGCTTGGGCCTGCGACCAGTCGGCGTCGAGCTTGTTGGTGTAACGGCCCGCTGTCAGTCCCGGCGACACCGACACCACGCGGATAGCCGGGGCGAGCGCCCGGGCGAGCGAACGGGTCATCGAGTCGAGGGCGGCTTTCGAGGCGCAGTAGGCGACGTTGCTGCCCTCCCCGGTGGTGGCAGCGAGCGACGAGATATTGACCACCACGCCGCCGCCGTCGGCCCGGAGCAGCGGCTCCAGCGCCCGCACACACGCGAACGCGCCGCGCCAGTTGACGTGGAAAATCTGATCGATGAGCGCGTCGTCGAGTGCTTCAAGGTCATTATGGGCGACAAAACGCGTCGTTCCGGCGTTGTTGACGAGCAGCTCGAGGCTGCCGTAGTGAGCAGCGACCCGTTCTGCCAAAGCGGTCAGCGACGCACTGTCGTCTACCGCGGCCTGCACCACCAGATGACCGTCTCCGGGAAGCGCGTCGGCGAGCGCCCCGGCCTCGTTCTCACGGCTGTGATAGGTCAAGACGATCCGGTACCCGGCGCGCGCCAACCGCCCGCAGATCGCCGAACCGATACCGCCCGCCGCGCCCGTCACCACCGCGACGCGGCCCCCTGTCGCCGCCACGCTACCCGGCCACCGCGAGTACACGGGAACGCGTCGTGGTCCGTTCGATCAGGGGGCCGGGGAACAGTTTGACCTCACCTTCGGCGTCGGGGTCGTAGCGGCTCAGCAGCTCGAGCGTCGCGCCGATCATCGTTTCTACCGGTTGTGCAACCGTTGTGAGCGCGTTTCCGGGCCAGCCTGCCGCCGGGATATCGTCGAAACCGACGACCGCCACGTCTTCGGGAACGCGGAGGCCGGACTCCCGCAGCCCGCCCAGCACCCCCAGCGCGATGATGTCGTTCGCACAAAAAACAGCGTCTACAAATCTGTTCGTATCGGCCTCGTCCTTGTGCAGCGCCCCCGGCAGAACCCGCGCGGCGTGGTAGCCCCATTCGTACGTATACTCTTTTTCTACGGACAGCTCGAGGTCGCAACCCTGCTCTCTAAGCCGCGTGACGAAGCCCTCCCGCCGGTCCTGATTAGTCGAGGTGTCGGGGTTGCCGCCGATAAAGGCGAAACGACGCCCCCCGGCCCGCAGCAGCGCGTCGGCGACGGCCCGTCCACCCCGGACGTTGTCACACGAAACCGCCCACGATCCCGGCTGCTCGGCGTAGCGGTTGAAAAAAACCACCGGTACGTCGCTCCCGGCAAACGCGCCCGCCACGGGTGAACTTAGCGTCGCGGTGGTGATGATCAGGGCTTCGACGCGGTACTGAAGCGCCAGCAAAAGGGCGTGCTCGGCGTCGCCGGAGGTGAGCAGCAGCACCTGTTTTCCGAGCCCCTGAAGCCTTTCGGAAAAGCGCGTCAGCACCTGCGGGTAAAACGGGTTGGCGCTGTCCCCGACGACGATACCGACGAGGTTTGAACGCTGCGTCACGAGCCCGCGCGCCATTGCGTTGGGTTGGTAGCCGAGCTGAGCCGCCACCTCGAGCACCCGCGCGCGCGTCGTCGCCGAGACCTTGCCGCCCACCGTAAAGGCGCGCGACACCACCGACTGCGATACCCCCGCCGCTTCAGCCA
>JAABUN010006946.1_pt1 | contig 12622 bp, 10 predicted proteins | sample 5559311 | NCBI WGS metagenome assembly JAABUN01 (sample SAMN10711877, study PRJNA513370) | rock metagenome | isolation source: Antarctica rocks | place: Antarctica: Victoria Land, Siegfried Peak sud | reverse complement strand
TTCAGGGAGCACAAAACATGTTAAATCTTAGAGTGGTCAGAAAGAATTTGCAATGGGCGAAAATTATTGAATTGACAAAATCCGAATTTAAGGCAGTCGCCTAATTGCGAAAATTTGAAATGCACCCGGCAGAAACAGGATAGTACCTCATAACCCTTTTTAAGGTAAGGAAGCTCTATATAAGTATTCATAACTTATTTTTTATGGCGTACTCCTAACTCAAAGAATTCCCTCATCCGCAAAACTATAAAAACCCTCTTCGCTTACAATTATATGATCGAGAATTTTTATATCAAAGTATTTAGAAGCTTCTTTTATCTTGTTGGTAAGCTCTTCATCCTGCCTGCTTGGCTTTAAACTTCCGCTGGGGTGATTATGGCAAAGAACAAGGCTTACAGCATCGTGCTCTAAAGCCTTTTTTAAAATAATTCTTGGGTCGGCAACAGTTCCGGTTATCCCACCTTCGCTTATTATTTCGTAATGATTTATTTTGTTCGACCTGTTTAAAAATACCACTGCAAATACTTCATGCTTTTTATATTGCAGTTGTGCCTGTAGGTATTGGGCAATATCCCTGCTTGATGTAATAACTTCTTTTTTATTATCAGCCATACTTCTTCTTACGCCTAATTCAAGAGCGGCTGCTATGGTTATGGCTTTTGCAGGTCCTAAGCCTTTAATTTTTAAATTAACCATCTCTTTTACTGAAAGTTTTGCAAGCTTTTGCAGGTTGTTATCAACTGATGACAGCAATTCTTTTGCAAGGTCAACAGCACTTTTTTCGGGGCTGCCGTTATTTATAAGGATGGCTAATAGTTCAGAATTACTTAAAGTGTCAGAGCCATTTAAAGCAAGCTTTTCTCTTGGCCGGTCGTCAATTGCCCAGTTTTTTATTGTTCGTTTTTCCATTTAAAATTTAATACGGCACTAATTTATAATTTTCTATGCCTAAATTCTATCTTCGCCGCACATTTCTGTTATGGCTAACAACCCTTCTATTAAAATTTTCTCTGGCACCGGGTCTCAAACTGTTTCTACAAAAATCGCTAAAAGTTTCGGTGCTGCTTTGGGCAAGATAAATATTCAAAAGTTTAGCGACGGAGAATTTCAGCCGGTTTACATGGAAAGCATACGTGGAGATTATGTTTTTCTTATTCAAAGCACACATGCGCCTTCTGATAATTTGATGGAACTATTGCTGATGATTGATGCAGCAAGGCGGGCAAGTGCTTATAAAATAGTTGTGGTAATGCCCTATTACGGATATGCCCGGCAAGACAGAAAGGATAAACCCCGGGTGGCAATAGGCGCTAAATTGATCGCTAATCTTTTGGTTGCCGCCGGTGCCCACCGTGTAATAACCATGGATCTGCATGCTGCGCAAATACAAGGCTACTTTGATATACCTGTTGACCACCTCGACAGCTCAGCTATTTTTATACCTTACATAGAAAAACTTAAACTCGAAAACCTTACCTTTGCCGCCCCCGACGTTGGAAGTACAAATCGGGTGCGCGAAATTGCCAGTTATTTTAATTGTGAAATGGTAATTTGTGATAAACATCGAAAAAGGGCAAACGAAATTGCCAGCATGGTGTTGATTGGTGATGTAAGCGGCAGAAATATAGTTCTTATAGATGATATATGTGATACCGGCGGAACTCTTGCTAAGGCAAGTTACCTCTTAATGGAGAAAGGCGCAAAAAGCGTAAGAGCTTTATGTACTCATCCTGTTTTAAGTGGAAATGCGTATGCAAACATAGAAAACAGTGTTTTGGAAGAATTGGTGGTTTGCGATACAATTCCATTAAAACAGGAGTCGCCTAAAATAAAAGTGCTATCGGTAGCTGATCTGTTTGCAATTGCAATAAGAAACGCTTACGAAAACAGGAGTATAACTAACCTGTTCATTCACTCGCAGTTAAAAGCAAGAAGAAGTGAAGCACCCTAAGCATGAAGGGGCTAAAACATAAAAAATGAGACGAGCCGTAAGGCTACTGCATTTGACCTTTAAATAACAAACAAAATACAAATGAAAACAATTACAATCGAAGGACAACTGAGGACCGAAATGGGCAAAAAAGCCACCCGCCAGCTTCGCTCTCAGGAACTTGTGCCTGGTGTAATTTACGGGGGTGCTAAGGAGATCAGTTTTTCTGCTCCGGCAAAGGCTTTTAAGTCAATCGTATATACACCAGAATTTATGCAGGCACAAGTAAATGTAGATGGTGCAAGTTACACCTGCATTTTAAAAGATCTTCAGTTTGATAAAGTAAGTGATGAACTGCTTCACATTGATTTTTTAGAACTGGTAGGCGACAAAAAAGTAATAGCTACGCTTCCTTTACATTTAACAGGCGTACCTGCCGGTGTAAAAGGTGGAGGTAAACTGGTTACCAAAATGAAATCTTTAAAAGTGAAAGCTTTACCTAAAGATTTAAGAGAGTCAATTACAGTAGATATTACCAATCTTGAATTGAATGAGAACATTCGTGTTGAAGATGTAAAGGCGGAGAATATGGAAATCTTAAATAGTCCCCGCATCCCAATTGCTACCGTCGTAATGACCCGTCAGTTAAAACAGGAAGAAGCAAAAGACGAAAAGAAGAAATAATTTTTACAGAAACCCGGATGTTTAAATCCGGGTTTTTTTATGGGCTGGTAATTTCAGCCTTACTAACAATCTTAGTTCCCGCCACAGGTTATTGCATTATTATTACTACATTTATTCCGCTATTTCCGCTATTTTTCTGTTGTTTTAGAATAGGTGTAAGCATGTTATTTCTAAACTCAAAGTATTAGTATCTTTTACGAGTATTTTAGCTCATGAGTAAATACCTTATTGTGGGGTTAGGAAATATTGGTTCAGAATATGCACATACCCGTCATAATATTGGTTTCGATGTAGTTGAGGCATTTGTACAAAAGCATGGAGGTTTTTTTAAAACCGAAAGACTTGCCGAGGTTGCAGAAGTAAAATGGCGGGGCAGGATTTTTATATGCATTAAACCTGCCACCTATATGAACTTAAGTGGCCGTGCTTTTAAGTACTATTTAGATAAAGAAAAGGTTGAACTGGAACACACCTTAACAGTGGTGGATGATCTTGCGCTTCAGTTAAATAAAATACGATTACGCGGAAGCGGAAGTGATGCCGGGCATAACGGTTTAAAAGATATTCAGGCAATACTTGGAACAGATAAATATCCTAAATTACGTTTTGGTATTGGCAATAATTATCCAAAAGGAATGCAGGTAGATTTTGTTTTAGGAAAGTGGACAAAAGATGAGCTTGCGACAGTGGATGCAAAAATAGAGAAATGTGTAGAGGCTATAGAAAATTTTGCATTTATAGGCTTGGAAAGAACAATGAATTTGATAAATAATTCGGTTATATAATTTTTTATTGCCTTACTGATATAAAATACAATAAAAGCAGTTGCTAAAAATCCATAACTAACTTACAATAAACTGCTTTAGTGCTATTTTATTAAAAATCAAACTATGAAAATTTTCTGCGTTGGTAGAAACTACATTGAGCATGCAAAAGAACTTGGAAATGAAGTTCCGGATGAGCCGGTAATTTTTATGAAACCAAAGAACGCTCTGCTGCAATCTAATTCTCCTTTCTATTATCCTGAATTCAGCAACGAGCTTCATTACGAATGCGAGCTTGTTTTACGCGTATGCAAAAACGGTAAATACATTAACGAAAAGCACGCAAGTAAGTACTTTAATGGCATTACTGTCGGTATAGACTTTACTGCCCGCGATATTCAGGCCGAGCTAAAGAAAAAAGGCTTGCCATGGGAGAAAGCAAAAGCATGGGATAATTCTGCTGTTGTTGGTAGCTGGAAAGATATAGCTTCTGATTTGCTAAATAAGCCCATTAATTTTTCTATGAAAAATAATGGGCATGAAGTTCAAAAAGGTATTACTACAGATATGATGTTCAATTTTGATGAGATTGTAGCACATATATCCAATTACTTTTCTATAAACATAGGCGATCTTATATTTACCGGAACTCCTGCCGGTGTAGGTGAGTGTGTGGTAGGTGATGTATTGGAAGGCTTTTTTGAGAATGAAAGGTTGTTTGAGATCGAAGTAAAATAATAAACGTATTAGAAGTTGTTTTTCAACCACTTCCGATAACTATCGGAAGGAATATAGGCACAATAGAATACAGAGTAGATTGTGTACAAAAATTTTCCTATTTTCCTATCTGCTTAGGTGGTTAAACATATTTACCAAAGCAATTAAAATGCACTGGGGCAATACACAATAAGAACATCCATTTTACATGCCTGACGCTGATATTCTTTTACATGCTTACCGATTAATGATAACTGCTAAAAAGATAGCAGATACTTATGAAGCGAACAGGCAGATTTGTAAATACGTACATTCAACATCAAGAGGGCATGAAGCTATACAAATAGCAACCGGTTTACAATTATTGCCCTGCGATTTTGTTAGCCCCTACTACCGCGATGACAGCCTTTTATTGGCTATAGGCTTTAGCCCTTATCAACTTATGCTTCAGTTGCTGGCAAAGGCAGATGATCCTTTTAGCGCGGGCCGTTCTTATTATTGTCATCCTAACAGTAACGATGCAGATAAGCCACGTATCATTCATCAAAGCAGTGCAACAGGCATGCAGGCAATTCCCACAACAGGTATTGCACAGGGCATTCAATTTTTAGAGCAAACAAATTCGCCGTTGTTGCTTAAAGGAGCAAATGACGAAGCGCCTGTTGTAATTTGTTCGATGGGCGATAACAGTGTAACAGAAGGTGAGGTAAGCGAAGCGTTTCAGTTTGCAGTATTAAAACAATTGCCAATCATTTATTTGGTTCAGGATAACAACTGGGGAATAAGCGCTACCGGAGAAGAAGTGCGTACCATGAATGCTTTTGAATATGCAGCAGGTTTTAAAGGAATGCATCGTATGCAATGCAATGGCAGCGATTTTATAAACAGCTACCAAACAATGGAACAGGCAATAACTTTTGTACGCAACCAAAGAAAGCCTGTTTTGGTGCATGCAACAGTTCCATTATTAGGCCATCATACAAGCGGTGTTAGAAAAGAATTTTATCGTTCGAAAGAAGAACTTCTTCAACAGGAGTTGAATGATCCTATCCCCAAATCGCGCCAGTTATTAATACAAACACAAATAGATGAAGATCATTTATATGAAATAGAAAGTGATGCCGCAGAATTAGTTAAACAGGCTTTTGAAAATGCTATGCAGGCGCCAGAACCTTTGGTTGAAACAGTAAACGTTCATGTATTTGCACCTGCTATAATTACAGAAGAACAGGGTACAAGGCAACCTGCAAATGGCAATAAAGTGATAATGGTAGATGCGGCACTGCATGCGATTGAAGAAATAATGCAAGACCACGACGAAGCAATTTTTTTTGGACAGGATGTAGGTCGCAGGCTTGGTGGCGTTTTTAGAGAAGCCGCAACACTTGCCAATAAATTCGGCGATCATCGGGTGTTCAACACAGCCATTCAGGAAGCCTATATTATTGGCAGTACAGTTGGTTTATCTGCTGTAGGAGTGAAGCCGATTGTTGAGGTTCAGTTTGCAGACTATATCTACCCCGGATTGAATCAATTGGTTACCGAAATATCTAAATCATGTTATTTATCTAATGGTAAGTTTCCTGTTAATATGGTGCTTAGAGTTCCCATAGGGGCTTACGGTGGTGGCGGCCCTTATCATAGCGGAAGTATTGAAAGTACCTTGCTTTCCATTAAGGGAATTAAAGTTTGTTATCCTTCAAATGCTGCTGATATAAAAGGGTTATTGAAAGCAGCTTTTTATGATCCTAACCCCGTTATAATGCTCGAGCATAAAGGTTTATACTGGAGCAAATTACCAGGAACGGAAGATGCAAAAACAATTGAACCTTTCAGGGATTATATATTGCCGTTAGGTAAAGCAACTATTGTTTTAGCCGCCGATAAAGAAAGACTTGAAAAAGGAGAAACGATATGTGTAGTAACTTATGGAATGTGTGTTTACCGTGCAAAAGCTGCTGCTGCAAAATATAATGGTCGGATAGAAATTATAGACCTGAGAACATTGTTTCCGTTAGATGAAGAGCTGGTATTTGAAACAGTAAAAAAACACGGAAAATGTTTGGTATTAACTGAAGAGCAATTAAATAATTCTTTTTGCGAAGCTTTGGCTTTACGCATTTCAAATGCATGCTATTACTGGCTTGATGCAAAAGTTGAAACGATGGGATCTTTGAACCTTCCTGCTGTTCCCATAAACATTGCTTTAGAAGCAGCTATGTTGCCAACAACAGAAAAAATAAGTCAAAAAATTAATGAGCTTTTGAACTATTAGCAAAGGAGTGTGTTTATAGAAAAGGCAATTGAGATTTAACATGCAGTCTTTTTATTTATTTTTTCATTCTCATTAATAAGCACACTTTTGCTTTATGAAAAAACATTTGGATATTCTTTTAGTTGAAGATGACATTGATGATGTTGACTTATTGAAAGATGCTTTGAATGATAACAATGTTTCTTATGAAATGGAAGTTATTATGGAAGGCGACAAAGTGTATAACTACCTTAAAGAAACTGCAAGGTTACCAGGTATAATTGTGATGGATCTTAACTTACCAAAAACCGATGGCAAAGAAATTTTGCAGGAAATAAAATCAAGCTCTCCTTTTATTGATATTCCGATTATTGTTTTAACAACTTCATCTTCACGCGACGATATGGACTATTGTAACAGGATGGGCATAAGTAAATTTATTACCAAGCCCGTTACTATGGAAGGCTGGAATACCACTATCAGTTCGATACTTGATGTGGCTTCTGCAATTAAAAACTGATCGTATTAATTCTACACGTCGCCCTTATATCAATATTGTTAACTTCACGATGACTTATACTATAAGTCCTCCTAAAAATAATTCTTATAATTTCATCCTTACTTATGTGAATAATTTTAAGTATAACCCAAATTATTCTTTTATACAAGTTTGGATCAATCATGAAAAAAATACTGTTCCTATTATTAGCTCTTGTTTCGTTACAAAGCTATTCTCAAAATAAGAATTCTTCACCTACCAAAAGAACTGGTACCGGAAGTGTACAAACTGCTACAACCAATACTACACTTATACCAACCGACAAAGGCAGCAGCGAAAGCGTAACCGGCTTATCCCAACAACAAATACAACAAACAGTTGGCATTAATAACGTAGTAGCATGGGGTGCAACTCCCGACAATCCCAATGATGATGATTTTCCTGCTATCCAGGCATGTGCATTTTATGCAGCTTACAGTCCTTTAGCCAAATCGAAAGTTGTTTACTTTCCGCATGGGGTTTATCATACCAATCACACAACACAGGTTACCGATGGCGACAACAGGTTAGGCAGTGTGGTTTGGTACGGAGAAGGCGGTGAGTTTGCTTACGATCCGGGAGCAGCTAACTTTAAAGGTGCGATCATTAAATACAGGGGCGGGGCAGGTGCAGCAGTAACTATCCAAGGTGGTTATAATATATTAATTCAGGGCGTGGGTGTAGAAGGCCAGAACATGGCTTCGATGTGGTACGGCAGAGAGCAGCTTGTTAAGAGTAATTACCTGAAGATGAACCATGCTTATCCAAATGCAGATGCAGATCATCAATTTGCCAGCTATAGCGGCTTTGCCATTGACCCCTACACCGGTTCACGACGCTTAGGAGTAACTTATCCCAACCAGGAAGGCGTGAAAACCCAGTGGAACAAATCCCCAAGCTCCATAATTAAAATTATCAACTCTAATATTTCTCACTTTGCTACCGGCATAATAATTAACCCTTGCGGGGGAGATGGCCAGGCAGAATTTGTATTAATACAGGGTAACCGGATGCACTCTTTAGTAACCGGATTCTCAAGTTGTGCCACGCAAAACAGGTTAAACATTATAAGAGGGAACTATATTGACCGTGTTTGGTGCGCAATCACTAACAACACGCATGGTAACCAGCAAGGCCGTATAACCTTGTCGGAAAACAACCACATTAGCGGACATCATTATATTGATCTCGGTAATATGGCCTGGAATGGTGGCTTTGTATCGCAACACAATTATGCAGAGAGTTTGGTAAAAATAGGTCATGCTGGTAATACAAACACAAATGCTGCATCTGCGGTGTTTATAAACGATACATATAGTTTAGGGCATCATCAACAAACTGCGATACCCACGGGCATTTTAACCGGAAACATGGTAGCTATGTATCACACTACTATTTCCGGGCTTAACCTCGATTTTAGTTTAGTTGAACCACCCATTTTAGAAGACTGCCATTTAAACATAGATGCTACTTATGCCTACGATCCTGTATTTCATAGGCAGAAAAATTTAGAGGTGTACAAGCAGGCATACAAATTACATCCGCAGGATGTAGGGCCGCCAAAAAAAGTGCATGCGAATCATTCTAATATAAACATCGATAATTTTACCTACCCCTATGATGCCACTACTGCAGGAACAATGGCCTTTAGTAACTATCCTGAATTTAAAACTGTTGCTCCGGGTTCAACTAATCTTACTAACGACTATTTATGGAAGAGTAAAAGCAATGGCACTAATGTTCTTGCCAACAGGGCATTAAACGGCATTAATTTTTCGTTTATATTAAATGGATGGAACGATGAAACAGTTGCAGGTCTGATGGGCATAGGAGATATTTTGTACCTGCAGGGGCCAGATGTAAAGTTTATGATTACCGGCAGAACAGGCAATAAGTTTACATCAGTAATGCTGAACGGTTTTAAATTTAACGGACAAACTTTTGCTTTTGAAGGCTACTACGACTTTGATCCTGCAACAATGTGGGGCAACAACATACAGGTATTTTGGTTTAACACAAATCTGTATGAAACGAGAGCTACAAAAGCTGCTGGCGATGGCACTAATGTATTAAAAAATGTAGCTTACGCATTTGCAGCCGACGATAACGATACAACACCTGCGGCGCAATTTAAAATAGGTTCGTATATAAACATGTACACTTATACCACTACTATAGAATACCCTTCAAGCGGCACTTTTAGAAGAAAGATCACCGCCATTAACCCAACAGCAGGAACAATAACACTCGATGGTAATTGCCCTCTGGGGCAGGTGTATTTGTATAGCTTAAAACAAAAGTTTTAAAACGGTATAAAGGCGATGTTTTGAAGATGTATGACAAAATACAGTCTTTACTGCAATACCTGTTTTATCAAAGGAGCTAACATCTCTGCCCATTTTTTATATTCAAGCCCCGAAGGATGCAACCCATCATTTGCAATTAATGAAGCATTGGTTTCAGCTTGCCGCGTAGAAGGTGTAATATCTATATAAGCAATATTATTTTGCAAAGTAACCTGCTTATTAATGGCATTAAATAAGTCAACCTCTCTTCTTACCCTTGCCTTATCTGCCTGTTGTACAAACGGAGTAACGCTGTAATCAGGTATTGACAGCACAAACACATGCGATGCTTTTCCGCCTGCTAATTGAACGGCTTTATTTAATAACTGGGTAAACCTTGTTCTGTATGTTGCGGTGTCTACGCCCTGGTATTGGTCGTTTACTCCAATTAATAATGTTACCAAATCAAACGGGCCTTGCGGGTTTTGAGTATTGATAGCTGTCATTAAATTAGCGGTCGTCCAACCGGTAATGGCAATGTATTGCGGGTCTTTGATTGAAATATTTTGAGCACGTAAAAGCGCAACTGTCTGGGCAGGAAAACGTTCGTTCTCTGCAACACTTTGCCCTATCGTATAACTATCGCCTAAAGCTAAGTATCTTTTACCTGTATCGTTTGTATTCATGGCAGCCGGACTGTTATTGATATTATTATTTTTAGAACAGGCGGTAAAGCTTACAAACAAAGATATTATAAGCAACACTATCAGGTTTACACGAGGCATTTTCATCAGCATAATATTTAATAAAGTACGTAACAGATTAATTAAATGTTTTCTGTCATTTTAAATTCTTCAACCTTACTTTTGTATCCGCTTTTAAAAATCTTTAAACAAAACCAACAATGGCTGAAAAAATTAAAGTTGCCAATCCTGTGGTAGAAGTGGATGGCGATGAAATGACCCGCATTATCTGGAGATTTATTAAAGATAAATTAATCCTTCCTTACCTCGACCTTGATATTAAATATTACGACCTGGGAATTGAATACCGCGACGAAACAAACGACCAGGTTACTGTTGATGCAGCCAATGCCATTAAGCAACATGGCGTAGGTATTAAGTGCGCAACCATTACTCCCGACGAGCAAAGGGTCGAAGAGTTTGGGCTTAAGCAAATGTGGAAATCGCCAAACGGAACTATTCGAAATATTTTAGATGGAACGGTTTTTCGCGAACCTATTGTTATGAGCAATGTTCCCCGGTTAGTTCCTAATTGGACTGCACCGATTTGTATAGGCCGTCATGCCTTTGGCGATCAGTACCGTGCAACCGATTTTGTAACTAAAGGCAAAGGAAAGCTCACGGTTAAGTTTGAAGGCGAAGACGGCACCAAACAGGAGTTTGAAGTGTACAACTTTAAAGGAGATGGGGTTGCATTAACCATGTATAATACAGATGAAAGTATAATGGGTTTTGCGAGAGCCTGTTTCAACCAATCGTTAATGAAAGGCTGGCCTTTATACCTGTCAACAAAAAATACGATTCTTAAAAAATACGATGGTCGCTTTAAAGATATTTTTGAAGAGATCTATCAAAACGAGTTCAAGAAACAGTTTGATGAAAAAGGATTGACTTACGAACATCGCCTGATTGATGACATGGTAGCAAGCGCTTTAAAATGGAATGGTAATTTTGTTTGGGCTTGTAAGAATTATGATGGCGATGTGCAAAGTGATACTGTTGCACAAGGTTTCGGTTCACTTGGTTTAATGACCTCTACATTGGTTACTCCTGACGGTAAAATTATGGAAGCCGAAGCGGCACATGGTACAGTTACCCGTCACTACCGGGAGCACCAAAAGGGTAAGCCCACTTCTACCAACCCAATCGCTTCCATCTTTGCATGGACGAGAGGTTTGGAGTTTCGCGGTAAGTTGGACGGCAACCAGGAATTGATCAACTTCTGCCATGCTTTAGAGCAGGTTTGTATCGAAACTGTAGAAAGCGGCAAGATGACCAAAGACCTTGCAATTACCATTAAACCCAAAGTTGAACATGGTACTGATTATTTATACACAGAAGAATTTTTGGAAGCTTTAGATCAGAATTTGAAAGGTAAATTGGCTAAGTAACCAACTGCGAATAACAACAAAAAGTGCCAGCTAAGCCCGGCATTTTTTGTTGAAGTATGGCTATTGGTTTTAGCATAGTGATATAATAATAAAATAGGGTGGAAGGCTACCGTAACTTTTTGTGTTACTTTATACCCTTAGTCACTTTAGTGGTTCCATTTTTTTAAAATTTTAAACAGCTTCTAACAATCACAAAACAATATTTTCAACCAGGTTGCTTTTAGAAGGATGATCAGTATTAAAATGCAGCCCCCTGCTTTCCTTTCTAAACTCTGCTCCCTTTACAATTAAATATCCTACGGTTATCAAATTCCTTAATTCAAGCAGGAACGAAGAAACACGGGTAGTACGGTAAAGGTCTTCCGTTTCATGAAATAACAGATCAATGCGCTTCATAGCTCTTGCCAAACGAACATCTGTTCGTACAATACCAACATAATCACTCATAACCAATTGAAGTTCTTTAAGGCTTTGCGTAATCAGGATCATCTCTTTCGGTTCACTTGTGCCTACATCGTGCCAGTCGGGAATAGCCCCCTCCCGTCCCACCCCTGTGGGGGAGGAGTTTTCCATCTCTTGAGCTCTTTTTATTGAATCGAGGTAAGCACGATGACCAAACACCATTGCTTCTAAAAGACTGTTACTTGCCAAACGGTTAGCGCCATGTAAGCCGGTACTTGCGCACTCACCACATGCATATAAATTACGAATAGAAGTACGCGCCATCTCATCTGTTTTAATACCGCCGCAACTGTAATGTGCTGCCGGTGCAACAGGTATTATGTGTTGCGAAACATCAATTCCAATACTCAAACACTTTTCATAAATGTTAGGGAAGTGATGAATGAACTTATCAATATTCATGTGGCGGCAGTCAAGGTAAACATGTTCAGTACCGCCCTTTTTCATTTCGTTATCTATTGCGCGGGCTACAATATCCCGCGGCGCCAAATCCTTTCGCTCATCGTAGCGTTCCATAAATGCCTCGCCGTTTTTATTTCGCAGAATGCCGCCATCGCCTCTTACTGCTTCTGTAATTAAAAACGAAGGAGAAACGCCTGGCTGAAATAAAGCAGTAGGATGAAACTGAATGAACTCCATATTTTCAATTCGTCCTTTGGCGCGATAAACCATTGCCACGCCATCGCCTGTTGCAATTTTAGGATTGGTAGTAGTGCGGTACACCTGGCCATTTCCACCCGTAGCCAAAACGGTTACTTTCGAAAGTATCTTTTCAATCTTGTTTGTATGAAGGTCTAAAACATATACGCCATAACATTCTATATCTAAAGTTGCTTTGGTAACCAAATATCCTA
>JAABUN010006944.1_pt1 | contig 12626 bp, 8 predicted proteins | sample 5559311 | NCBI WGS metagenome assembly JAABUN01 (sample SAMN10711877, study PRJNA513370) | rock metagenome | isolation source: Antarctica rocks | place: Antarctica: Victoria Land, Siegfried Peak sud | reverse complement strand
CCGGTGCCGTGCAAGCACGCCAGGATATGATGCGCTTCTTCCTGATCGATCACGCGCTCGATTGCCCGGTCTGCGACAAGTCGGGCGAGTGTAAGATGCAGGACTACACCTACGAGTACAACGTCTATAACAACCCATTCCGCCGCCCGAAGCGTGCCGAAGAGATGCGCCACTACTCGCCGTTGATCGCCTATAAGCTCGACCGCTGCGTCGTCTGCGCGCAGTGCGTCCGCGTCTGCGAGGAGATCGTCGGCGCGACCGCGATCACGATGGCGCAGCGCGGCTACCATTCGGAGATCGTCCCGGCCTTCGGCAACAGCCTCGCCGATACGCAATGCACCCACTGCGGCAACTGCGTGGCGGTCTGCCCGGTTGGCGCGCTGCTGGACCGCAACTACACCGACCATGAATGGAAGATGGACCACACCGTCACCACCTGCAACTACTGCGCGGTCGGCTGCAAGATCGACGCACGCAGTCTCAGCGGCGAGTTGAAGCGGATGGACGGCGTGATGTACGAGGGGGTCAATAACGGCTACCTCTGCGTCAAGGGCCGCTGGGGCTACGACTACGCACAAGCCGCCGACCGCCTGAAGCAGCCGCTCATCCGGCGTGCCGGGCGCTTCGAGCCCGCGACCTGGGACGAAGCCCTCGGTTACATCGCGCTGCGCCTCGGCGAGTTCCGCGACGGTTCGTTCTTCGGCGTCGGCTCCACCAAGGTGACGAACGAAGAGTCGTACCTCTTCCAGCTCTTCACCCGCGTCATCATGCACACCAACAATCTCGACAGCAAGACTCGCTACAGCCAGGCTCCCTGGCAGCGCGCCTTTGCCCAGTCGTTCGGCCTCGCGGCAACCACCAACGAGATCGCCGAGATCCGCCAGATGAAGTGCATGATCCTGATCGGGGCGAACGCGCCGGAAACCCACGCGATCACCTCCTACTGGATGAATCTGGCGGCGCGGACGCACGGCGACCCCGCCGGGCTGATCGTGATCGACCCGCAGCGCAATCTCCTCTGCAATGTTGCCAACCTCTGGCTGCGCCCCAAGCCGGGGACCGACGGTGTCCTCCTCAACGGGATGGCGAAGTACATCATCGACGAGGGGCTGGCGAATACCGCGTTCACCGACGCCCGCGCCGAAGGGTACGCCGAGTGGATCGAGTCGCTGGCCGACTTCACGCTGGAGCGTGTCAGCCGCGTCACCACCGTCCCCGCTGACGATATCGCCGCCGCCGCCCGGATGTATGCCACCGGCTACAACCACAAAGAGGGTGATGGCTGGGGTCCGTCGGCCGCGTTCTTCGGCAACGGGCTGACGCAGCATGTCGGCGGCGTGGACAACGTCCTGGCGCTGAACAACCTCGCCATTCTCACCGGCAACGTCGGGCGCGAGTTCGCGGGCGTCAACACGTTCGTCGGCGACAACAACACGCAGGGGTCGAGCGACATGGGGATCGCCCCCAATCGCCTCCCCGGTTGGGCCAGCTACGACGATGCCGAAACGCGCGGTCGCCTGGAAGAGCTCTGGCTCTCGCGCTGGGCACCCGACACGCGGGTACAAGGACTGCCGACCGAGGCGGGTTACACCCTGGCCGAGCTACCGCTAGCCCTGGAACAGGGGAAGGTCCGCGCCGTCTGGATTCAGGGCGAGGATTTGATCGACGCCGCGCCGAACCAGGAGCGGATGGAGCAGGCGCTGGAGCGCGCGGAGTTCCTGGTCGTGCAGGATATGTTCCTGACGCCGACCGCCCAACTCGCCGATGTCGTCCTCCCCGCCGTCAGCGGCTACGAGAAGGACGGCACCTACACCAATCTGGAGCGGCGCGTGCAGCGCGTGCGAAAGGCGATCCCGCCGGTCGCGGGCAGCAAGCCGGACTGGCAGATCTTCATCGACCTCGCGCAGCGGTTCGGCTACGATCTGCCCTACCGGCACCCGAGTCAGATCATGGACGAGATCGCATCGCTGATCCCCGACTACGCCGGGATAACCTATCGCCGGATCGACAAGGACGGGATGCACTGGCCGGTGCCTGCTGCGGATCATCCCGGCACGCCGACCCTGCACCTCGACGGTTTCGCCACCCCGAGCGGCAAGGCGCAGTTCGTCCCGACCCGCTACGTCCTGCCGGGCGAGGCGGTCGATACGCAGTTCCCGCTGGTCTTACAGATCGGCGGCTCGCTCAATCACTGGGATACCGGCGAGCGGACACGGCGAGCGGTTGGGCCGCGCAAATTGGAGCCGGATCCGTCGCTGAAGATTAGCGCGACCGATGCCGAGCTATCCGGGGTGCGCGATGGCGATCTCGTGCAAGTCACATCGCGGCGCGGCGCAGTCTCGTTGCGCGCCCACGTCACCGACAAGTTGCCAGCCGGGATGGTGCGGATGGACGGCCACTGGCCGGAAGCGCCGATCGGGCGACTGGTCACCGAGGCGTTCGAGCCGAGCACGGGGACGCCGGAATTCAAGTACACCGCCGTGCGCGTGGGCCGCGCCCCCGTGGGGCAACTGACCGGGGAAGTCGCGGCAGATAAGTAAGGGCAGGATACGGGACTGATCGCCGATCGTGCCGAGGCGAAGCGCGAAACGGCGACTGCCGACACGATCTGCGACCAGGCCCGCGACCATTGTGACCGAAGGGAGCGCCGATGATCCCGCCGACGAACCAGAATCTCGGGATGACCGCCATTTTCATGGCTATCGTCCTGGTCATCTTGCTCACGACGATGGCGATGTTGACCTGGATCGAACGTAAGGTGCTCGCCCGGATGCAGAGCCGCCTCGGCCCGACACGCACCGGTCCGGCAGGGCTGTTGCAGCCGCTGGCCGATGGGATCAAACTGCTGGCGAAGGAGGATGTCGTCCCGGCGAACGCCGATCGCTATCTCTTCCTCTTCGCGCCGCTGATCTCCTTCGCCACGGCGTTCATCTCCTTCGCCGTCATCCCGCTCGGCCTCGAAACGCTGCCGTTCCCGTTCCTCAACAGCCGGCTCAGCCTCTTCATCTCCGATGTCAATATCGGCGTCCTCTTCGTGCTGGCGATGAGCGGCATCGGCGTCTACGGGATCATCCTGGGCGGCTACGCCTCCGGCAACCGCTACTCGCTGCTGGGTGGGCTGCGCGCGGCGGCGCAGGTCATCTCCTATGAACTCATCCTCGGCCTCTCGCTGATCGGGCCGTTCCTGCTGACCGGCACCCTCTCGCTGCGCGGGATCACCGAGTGGCAGCAGGCGAATACCTGGCTGATCCTCGTGCAGGCACCGTCGTTCATCCTCTTCTTGATCTCCGGTATCGCCGAGACGAACCGCGCACCGTTCGACCTCCCCGAAGCAGAATCCGAACTCGTCGGCGGCTATTACACCGAGTACACCGGCTTCCGCTTCTCCCTCTACTTCCTGGGCGAATATGTGGCGATGCTCGTCATCTCCTCCGTCGCGGCGACGATCTTCCTCGGTGGCCCCGCCGGGCCGTTCTTGCCCGGTCCGATCTGGTTAGCATTGAAAGTAGCGGGATTCATCTTCGTCTACATTTGGCTGCGCGCCACGTTGCCGCGCTTCCGCTACGACCAACTGATGGGCCTGGCCTGGAAGCTCTTGCTCCCGCTGGCCTTGCTGAATATCGTCGTCACAGCCATCGGTCGGCTCTATGCGCTGGGCCTGCTACATTTTTGAGTCGGCAGTCGGCAGTCGGCAGTATTTGGTCACGAGGTAGGGTCCGCATAATGGCGGCAGGGCGCACGAGTAGTGTATAAACGTCGTCGGTTCGCACGCGCCGACTGCCGACTGCCGGCTGCCGACTGATCACTAAGGAGTTGGCGATGCTGCCACAGATCAAGGGCTTCTTCGTCACGCTACGGCAACTGACGAAAAAGCCGATCACTATCCAGTACCCCGATGAGCGGAAGCCGATCACCGATCGCTTTCGCGGGATGCCTTCGCTCCGCTCCGACCCGGATACCGGGCGCGTCCTCTGCGTCGCCTGCGGTCTCTGCGAGCAGATCTGCCCGACCGGCGCGATCGTGATCAACGTCGAGCCGACCGAGCGCGACGAGGAGCGAAATCTGGTCGAGTACACGCTGAAGCTCGGGCGCTGTATGTTCTGCGGCCTCTGTGCGCGCGTCTGCCCGGTCGATGCGGTGACGATGAGTAAGCACTACGAACTCGCGTCGCAATCGCGCGACCAGTTCTTCCGCCAGAAGGGCGAACTGTCGATCCTGGGCCAGGACGAGTCGGCCTACTATCAGCAATAACGGACGGTGTAATGACGAGTGACGAATGACGAGTAAGCTTGACGGGAGGGTTTTCACGGTGGGCGGCTATAATCTCATTCCTCTTCGTTATTCATACCCTGAAAGGCATTCGTCATTCGTCATTCGTCATTCACCCGGAGGGTGCGCGTGACTGGATCAGAAATCGTTTTCTACTTCCTTGCGACGCTCTCCGTGCTGATGGCGGGCGGTGTCGTCTTCGCGCGCAATCCGATCCATTCGGCCTTCTTCCTGATCATCTCGTTCCTCAACGTCGCCGGGATCTATGCGCTGCTCGGGGCCGAGTTCCTGGCGGCGGTGCAGATCATCGTCTACACCGGCGCGATCCTGGTGGTCTTCCTCTTCGTGATCATGCTCGTGCGCCCGGAAGACCTCGGCGAACTCAACCAGGGCTCGAAGCTGCAAACAGGGCTCTCCTGGTTGCTCGGTGTCGGGCTCTTCGGTGAGATCGCCACCGTCATCGCGACCGGGATCGTCCGCGGCCAGCAGGGCACGATCGACGCACGAGCAATCGCCCAGGTCGGGGGGAACACCCAGGCACTCGGGCGATTCCTCTATTCCGAATACCTCCTACCATTCGAGGTCGCCTCGCTCGTCCTGCTCGTCGCGACGATCTCCGCGATCGTCCTCGGTATCCCCGAGCGGATGATGAAAATCCCCGCAGGGCGCTCGACCGGCAGCATCTCGCTCGGGCATCCGACCGGTAGCGACCGGATCCTGGAAGACGAGCGACTCGGTATCCCCGCCGTCACCGCGCCCGACTTGGACAATGAGGGCACTATCGATGTCAACGCGCCGACACGCCCGGCTCGGCCCGGCGTGCGGACGGTAGTGAGAGATTAGCGGTTTAGTCCGTAGTCCGTAGTCCGTAGTAGAGGTTCGTTGTCGGCACAGAGCTATATCGCCAGTGCCCAGCTACTACGGACTACGGACTACGGACTGCCGACTAATGCACGGAGGCAAGATGGGGAACGGACTGACACTCGAACACTTCCTGACGCTGAGTGCGCTACTCTTCGTGATCGGCCTGCTCGGCGTCCTGACGCGCAAGAACATCTTGATCATCTTCATGTCGGTCGAGTTGATGCTCAATGCCGTCAACATCAGCCTGATCGCCTTCGGGGCGTCGCTTAACTCGATGGCCGGGCAAGTCTTCGCGGTCTTCGTGATCACGCTCGCCGCCGCCGAAGCGGCGATCGGCCTGGGCCTCATCCTGATTCTGAGCCGGACGCGCGACTCGGTCGACGTGACAACGGTCAGTGCGCTGCGCGACTGAGCGCAAGTACGAACTACGAAGTACGAAGTACGAAGTAGTCGTGCAAAGCCGTCAGCCAGTTCGTACTTCGTATGTATGCCCGTATGGGTGCTTCGTAGTTCGTACTTCTCTCGGGGGTAGGTGTGGAACAGTTCTTATTCCTGATTCCGTTGATGCCACTGCTGGCGTTCACGTTCGATATCCTGCTGGGCAAGCGGTTTATCGGCAAGGCGGCGCATATCCCGGCCTGGATCGCGATGGCGATCGCCTTCGGGGCCAGCGTGGCGGCGGCGCTGGAGATCGGGCGCACCGGCGAGGCGCTGAACCAGACCCTCTGGCGCTGGATGCCGGGGGCGTATCTGGGCGGCGTCGATATCCCGCTGACCATCCATATCGACCAACTCAGCGCGATCATGACCTGCATCATCACCGGGATCGGCTTCCTGATCCAGATTTACTCCGCCGGCTACATGGGCCACGACGCGGGGTATTATCGCTTTTTCGCCTACCTCTCCCTCTTCGTCTTCTCGATGCTCGTCCTGGTTCTCGGTGACAACTATCTGGTGATGTTCTTCGGTTGGGAAGGGGTCGGCCTCTGCTCTTACCTCCTGATCGGCTACTGGTTCGACCGCAAGTCGGCCGGTGACGCCGCCAGGAAGGCGTTCATCGTCAACCGGATCGGCGACTTCGGCTTCATCATCGGGATGTTCGTCGCCTTCACCACCTTCGGCACCCTCTCCTTCTTCGGCGATGCCGGGATCTTCGCCAACATCGACGGCAAAGGCGAGGGCGCGTTGACCGCCATCGCTCTCCTCTTCTTCGTCGGCGCGATTGGCAAGAGCGCGCAGTTCCCCCTCTACGTCTGGCTCCCGGACGCGATGGAAGGCCCCACACCGGTCTCCGCGCTCATCCACGCCGCGACGATGGTCACGGCGGGCGTCTACATGATGGTGCGCTCCTGGTCGCTCTACGAAGGTGCGCCGATCGCGATGGAAACGATCCTCTGGGTCGGCCTGATCACCTGTTTCCTGGCCGCGACGATCGGCCTCGTCCAGACCGACATCAAGCGCGTGATGGCCTATTCGACCGTCAGTCAGCTCGGCTACATGGTCTTCGCCGTCGGCGCGGGCGCATTCATCCCCGCGATCTTCCACCTGATGACCCACGCCTTCTTCAAGGCGCTCCTCTTCCTCGGCTCCGGCTCGGTGATTCATGGGATGGAAGCGGTCTACGGCCACGACCCGATCAAGACGCAGGATATGCGCAAAATGGGTGGCCTCCGTAAGTACATGCCGATCACCTACTGGACGCTGATGGCCGGTTCGGTCGCCCTCGCCGGTGTGCCGCTGACCGCCGGGTTCTTCTCGAAAGACGAGATTTTGGTCGGCACCTGGCACGAGGGGTTCCCGATCGTGGCGATCATCGGCTGGGTCGTCGCCTTCATGACCGCCTTCTACACCTTCCGCATGATGTTCATGACCTTCCACGGCAAGCCGCGCTTCGATGAGTCCGGCCACACGCCGCACGAGTCGCCGAAGGTAATGACGATCCCGCTGATCGCTCTGGCGGTCCCCTCGTTGGTCCTCGGCCTCGTCGTCGGCCTGCCGCCCGACCTGGGCCTGATCCACCAGTGGCTCGGCCCGATCTTCGAGCCGCACGGTGCCGGTCACGCCGGGGTCACGAGTGTCCTGGCAATCGCCGCTGCGGAAGAAGGCCACAGCCTCCCCTCGGACGCGCTGACCTACGGTGGCTTCTTCGCCTCGGCGATCCTTTCCATCGGTGGTATCGTGCTGGCCCGCGCAATGTACGTCACCGGCCAGATCTCGCCCCAGGCGATGGGCCAGCGCTTCGGCCTCCTCTACGACCTCTTCGTCAACAAGTGGTATGTGGACGAGATTTACAGCGCCATCATCGTGCGCCCGCTGAACGCCCTTGCGGTCTTCCTCTGGAAGTGGATCGACGCCGGCTTCATCGACGGGATCGTCAACGGCGTTGCCTACCTCACCGGCGGTATCTCGCAGCGCCTACGCCACGTCCAGACCGGTGTCGTCTCCAACTACGCACTCGCGATCGTGCTCGGCACGGTGCTGATCGTCGGGGTTTATCTGATCTTTGGGCCGCAATTCTTAGGACGGTAGTAGCGAGTCCGTAGTCCGTAGTAACTAGGCGGTAATCTCAAGACACTGCGCTAACAACGAACCTCTACTACGGACTACGGACTACGGACCCTTTTCTCGCTAAGGAGCAACGCGTGAACGGCATCCCAATCCTCTCGATCATCACCTATCTCCCGATTATCGGGTTGCTGGTGATCTTCGCCTTGCCGCGCATGAGCGATAATACGGCGCGGTGGACCGCGTTGTTCACCAGCTTCCTCACGCTAGCGGTTTCGCTGCTCCTCTTCACGGGCAACGCCTTCAATACGGCGGCGATGCAGTTCGAGGAGAATATCAAGTGGCTGCCGGAGGTCGGGATCAGCTACCACTTCGGCGCCGATGGCCTCAGCATCCTGCTCGTGGTGCTGACGACGCTGCTGACGCCGCTGGCGATTGCCGTCTCCTGGACCTCGGTCAATACCCGCGTGCGCGAATTTCACATCGCCATGCTGCTGCTGGAAGCGGGACTGATCGGCGCGTTCTTCTCGCTCGACCTCTTCCTCTTCTATGTCTTCTTCGAACTGAGCCTCATCCCGATGGCCCTGATCATCGGGATCTGGGGGAGTAAGAACCGCGTCTACGCCGCGATCAAGTTCTTCCTCTACACCCTCGCCGGGAGCCTCCTGATGCTGGTGGCGATCGTCGCCACCTACCAGCGCTACTTCACCCTTACCGGCGAGCGTACCCTGGACGTGCAGAAGCTGGCGAATCCGCCGCTGGCCGCGCTCGGGATGACCTCGATGAGCCAGTTCTACACGATTCCGTTCCAGTACTGGGTCTTCGCGGCCTTCTTCATCGCCTTCGCGATCAAGGTGCCGATGTGGCCCGTCCACACCTGGCTCCCCGACGCCCATACCGAGGCCCCCACCGCCGGGTCGGTGATGCTGGCGGGGGTCATGCTGAAGCTCGGTGGCTACGGGATGCTCCGCTTCTGCCTGCCGATCTATCCTGATGCGGCGCGTTACTTCGCCCCCGCGATTATGGTCCTCTCCACGATCGCGATCATCTACGGCGCACTCGTCGCGCTGCCGCAGCCGGACTGGAAGCGGCTCGTCGCCTACTCTTCCGTCAGCCACATGGGCTTCGTCACGCTGGGGATCTTCTCGTTCAATCAGCAAGCCCTCCAGGGCGCGACGATGGTGATGTTCGCCCACGGGCTGAACACCGCCGCCCTCTTCCTCCTGGTCGGGATCATCTACGAGCGGGCGCACACCCGCGAGATCGCCGCCTTCCGTGGCCTCTCCACGACGATGCCGATCTACTCCTCGCTCTTCCTGGCCTTCACCTTCGCCTCGATCGGCCTCCCCGGCATGACCGGCTTCGTCGGTGAGTTCCACGCGCTGATGGGTGCCTACCGTGGCGGCACGGTCGTCTACCAGGTCGCCGCGATCGTCTCCACCGCCGTCGTCATCTTCTCCGCCTGGTACATGCTCTGGCTCTACCAGCGCGTCGCACAAGGGACACCGGTCGGCGCGACCGAGTCGCACGCTCGCGACGCACACGGCGCGCACGGCGATGATGCCGACCCACACACAGCCGGCCTCGACCCACACCATAGTCAGCCCGAGCCGCCGAGTACGCACGGTCACGGCGAGCATGACGACCATGCCCACGATGATCACGGCCAGCAGCCGCAGGGGATCGCCGCCCGCTGGCCCGATCTCAAGCCGCGCGAGTTGAGCACGCTGGTGCCGCTGCTGGCTCTGACGATCTTCTTCGGTGTCTATCCCGGCCCGGTCTTCGCCCTCGTCTCCCACGCCCTCGCCAACCTGCTCCGCCCGTTCGACGGCGGGATCGCCGCAGCGGCACTCGGACGATAGTGGGTGTAGTGGGACGGGTGGTCCAGTGGGCCAGTAGCGATCGAAAAGAGCGAACGCTTACGTTTTCTCCCGTCCCTACTGGCCCACTGGACCACTCGCCTACTACGCCCACTGACTGCTGACTACTGACTACTGACTATTCACCCGGAGGTTCCGTGCCAGATCCAGTAGCGAATCCACCAATCATCGCCTGGGCCGTGCTGCTGCCGCACGGGATCATCCTCGCGCTGGCCTTGCTGACCCTGCTGGCCGATCTGGTCATGAGCGAGGAGTCGTGGCGCGGCCCGATCCTGACCTCGATGTCGGTCATCGGCTATATCGGCGCATTCATCGGTGTCCTGCGGATCAACGGGCGCTACCAGGAAACGTTCTCGCGGATGGCGAAGGCCGACGATCTAGCCGGCTTCCTGATGATTACCATCCTGGTGGCGGCGCTGATGACCGTCTTCATCGCCGCCACGACGGCGCAACGGTTCAGGATGCCGCTCGGCGAGTTCTACACCCTGCTGGCCCTCTCCACCCTCGGCGGGATGCTCGTCGCCTCGACCACCAATCTGGTGATGATCTTCGTCGGGATCGAGCTGAGTTCGCTGTCGGTCTTCGTCATGGCCGCCTTCGCCAAGCGACGGCGCGACTCGATCGAAGGTGCGCTGAAGTATTTCTTGCTGAGTTCCTTCGCCACCGCCATCCTGATCTACGGGATGGCCTGGCTCTACGGCGTCACCGGCTCGCTCAACCTGACCGAGATCAGCCTGCGCCTCGCCGGCGTGGCCGACCGCAATCAGCAGTCGCTCTTGCTGGCGACGCTGCTCATCGTCGTCGGGCTCGGCTTCAAAGCCGCCGCCGTCCCCTTCCACATGTGGACCCCCGACGCTTACCAGGGCGCACCGACACCGGTGACCGCGTTCATGTCGGTCGCGCCGAAGGTGACCGCCTTCGCGGCGATCGTCCGCGTGCTGGTGCAGGGACTGGAGCCGATGCGCGCCCAGTGGGTACCGATCGTGATCGTCCTCTCGATCCTGACGATGGCCCTCGGCAACCTCGTCGCTATCGCACAGCGCAACGTCAAGCGTATGCTCGCCTACTCCTCGATTGCCCATACCGGCTACATGCTCGTCGGCCTCGCCTCCTTCCAGGGGATCATCGCCGGGGACACCGCCATCACCGGGCTCCTCTTCTACAACTTCGCGTACACCTTCATGAACCTCGGCGCGTTCGCGGTGATCACCTGGATGGAAGCCCACGGCAAGGGCCAGGAGATCGAGGACTTCAACGGCCTCGCGACCACCGCCCCGCTCCACGCGGCGGCGATGGCGGTCTTCCTCTTCTCGCTGACCGGCGTGCCCCCGCTCCTCGGTTTCTACGGCAAGTATTATGTCATCCAGGGAGCGCTGGCCGCGAACCTGACCTGGCTAGCGATCGTCGTCGTGATCTTCAGCGCCATCTCCGCGTTCTACTACTTGCGGATCGTCGCGGCGATGTACTTCGGCGAGGCCGAGAGCGAACCGGCCCGGCTCCCCAGCCGCTTCTTCGGCGTCGGGATCGGCGTGATGGTCCTCGCCACCCTGGTCCTCGGCGTCCTCTCCGGGCCGATCCTGGACCTCGCGCGGCAGTGGTATCTCTCGCTCTGATCGGCACTATCATCAAGCGTCGCGTTGTAGGGTCGGGCGTTTTGAGCGCCCGGCCCTTCTCTGTGTATCTAACGACGGGCAGTTATCAGTGGGTCGCCGGTTGAAACCGGCGCTAGGTGGCTGCGGCCACAAAGCCTACTGAAGTAGGCTAGATCCGCTGCGAGGTGATGCTCTTGCAGACAGGCATCGCGCTTGAACCAATCCTAGTCCACTTCAGTGGACTTCGTGGCCCGCAGGCCACCTAGCCGGGGACTTCAGTCCCCGGTCCACCGCCTTACCGAAATACGTCGTCATGTCCCACCAACCGCCAGCCCCACCCCCTTCAACAAATCCAATCCCTGAACGCGCGCGTACATCCGTGGATACCGTAGCCCACTGGTACTAAATTTCCTCGTACTTTGGCATCGGGCCGGAGCCATATGGTATCCTCGATAGTACCGAGAACTCATTGAATACTTTGCCACCGAAGGAGATAGTTAACACCGATGGCGCAGACAAAGAAGCCACGTCCCGCAACGAAGGTCGTCGGCGGTAAATCGCAAGGCACAGCCGCGATGAACGAGAAGATCACTGCCGCCGAGCGCCGCCTCCAGCGTGCCGCTGAAGCCAAGGTGAGGCAGCAGAAAAAGCAGCGCCGCAATCTGCTGATCGGCGCGGCGGGGGCGCTGCTCCTCCTGCTCGTCGCGGGCTACTTTGTCCGCGAAGCACTCGCCAACCAGAATATCGGCACGCCGATCACCAGCGAGGGCCAGGGCCACGTGAACGTCGGCGAAACGCTGACGTTCAACCATATCCCGCCCTCTTCCGGCAAGCACTACCCGACGGCGCAACCGTCGGGTATCTACCGCCAGGAAGTGCAAGAGGGCTTCTGGATCCACAGCCTCGAACATGGCTACGTCGTCGCGGCGGTGAAATGTACCACCGACTGCGATGCGATCTTTAACCAGCTCGAAGAGATCAATAAGGGCTTGCCGAATAGCCAGTTCGGCAACGTCAAATTCATCGCGACCCCTTACAGCAAGCCATACACCGATGGCGATGCCAAGATCACCCTCCTCGCCTGGAATAACGAGCAGAAACTCGACTCGGTCGATAAGGACACCATTACCCGCTTCTACAAAAAATTCGTCGATAAGGGACCGGAACTGGTGCCGTAAAGTACGAAGTACGAACTACGAACTACGAACTGGAAACGGGACGACCGCACACGCGGCATCTCCCCCGCACATCCTACTTCGTACTTCGTAGTTCGTACTTCGTACTTTACCCCGTCCCCTTCGCCACCCTCGGTCGCCAGTCCAGGTCATCGAGCGCGCCGACGAGCGCGAGGCTGAGGAGCAGATCGTCGTGGGTGCGCGGGTCGTCCACGCCCCACGCGAGCAGCTTGCCGGGTCCGGGTCGCACTTCGTAGGTGCAGGCATCGAGTTGTCGCCAGAAGAGTTGTGTTTCCTCCGCGCCGTCGTCGGCGTACTCTTTCAAGCGCCCGCCATCGATC
>JAABUN010006941.1_pt1 | contig 12629 bp, 15 predicted proteins | sample 5559311 | NCBI WGS metagenome assembly JAABUN01 (sample SAMN10711877, study PRJNA513370) | rock metagenome | isolation source: Antarctica rocks | place: Antarctica: Victoria Land, Siegfried Peak sud | reverse complement strand
CGATGCGGACATCGGCCAGGAGCTGCTGTCGCGATCCCGTCTCGGCGGTGGTGCCACGGTGGCGCACCACACGGACGTGGGCATGGGGCATGACGTCCTGCGGGTGCCGACCGAACAGCAGGACGACTCCGACCGTCGGCCGATCCGCTCCGAGCACGAGACCCCGGGTGAACATCAGTCAGAAGGTCATCGGCTCGACGGGCGAAGCGACCAGGAAACCGCTGGCCAGGCGAAGTCGCCTCCGAATTTCTAGAACACGTTGCAGATCTTCCGATTGCAACTCACTGACCTGCATGTATCTGGCGCGCTTGGAGGGACTCGAACCCCCAACCTTCTGATCCGTAGGCGGTCCCGACGGGTCCGTCTGCTGTTGTCGAGTGCCGTTCTACCAGGTCAGCTGTGGTGCGAGGTCCGGCTACGGCTATCGAATCCGGGCCGTGACGGGCCGTGGATTGCCAATCGGATTGCCAGACCCCGTCGGCTGCAGAACCGTTCGGTCGGCGGACGCCCGGCGTTCCTGTCACCCCCTCTTCGTATGGTCATGGGGAGAATCCACCGACAAAACGGAGCGACCGATCGTGGCCGAGAAGAAGATCGTGTTCATCGCCTTCGCCAAGGAAGACGAGGGCACCCGCAACCTGTTCACGGGTCAGCGCGTCCACCCTGACACGCCGTTCGAGTTCATTGACATGAGCGTGAAGGAGCCCTACGAGAGCGGGTGGAAGGAGCGAGTGCGCGAACGCATCCGCCGCAGCGACGGCGTGATCACCCTCATCTCCTCGAACACTGCGAAGGCAGATGGCGAGCTGTGGGAGATCGAGTGCGCCGTGGACGAGGAGAGGCCGCTCCTCGGGATCTGGATCGAGGAGGGCTACCGCACCAAGCCGTCGGAGATGGGCAGCGCTCCCTGCAAGGAGTGGACCTGGAAGAACGTGGCCGATTTCATAGACGGCCTTGCGGGATGAAGCGCGCCTTGCTCATCGGCGTCGACGACTACGCCAACTTCCCTGCTCTCGCCGGCTGCGTCAACGACGTACAGGCAATCGAGCCGCTCCTCGCCCGGAACGAGGACGGCACCGTTAACTTCAACTGTCAGGTGCGGATCGCGCCAGGCGTCGTCTCGCGAGACGCTCTCATCCGCGATGTCCAGGCACTCGTCGGGCCTGGCGCCGATGTTGCGCTGCTCTACTTCGCAGGTCACGGCGCGGGAGAAGGCAACGACGTGGCCCTATGCACCTACGACGGGACAAGCATGACCCCGGGCCTACCTCTCTCCCAGATCCTCGGGTACGTCCAGTCGTCCTCCGTCCGAGAGGTGATCATCGTCCTCGACTGCTGCTTTTCCGGCGCTGCCGGTAGCGTTCCGCAGCTCGGACCTGATCTCGCCGTACTTCGGAACGGCGTGACAATGCTTGCGGCGAGCCGTGGCGACCAGACCTCCGCCGAGACTGCGACCGGTCGAGGACTGTTCTCGACGTACTTGGGCGGCGGGCTCGAAGGCGGTGCGGCCGACGTCATGGGCAAGGTCACGATGGCCGGCCTGTACGCCTACCTCGATGAGTCCTTTGGGGCGTGGGACCAGCGTCCGGTGCTGCGGGCGAACGTCGACCGGCTCCATGAACTGCGGCGATGCGCAGCAGCCGTGCCGCTCGAGCATCTCCAGCAGCTTCCCAAACACTTCATCGGGCCCCACTACGAGATGCCGCTCGATCCGTCGTACGAGCCGCTTGCGGACCCGCATCATCCGGAGCACGAGAAGGACTTCGCCCTGCTTCAGGCGTGTCGCGCAGCGAAGCTCGTCGAACCCGTGGATGCCGAGCACATGTACTTCGCGGCCGTGCAGAACAGGGCGTGCCGCCTCACTCCCCTTGGCCGGCACTACCGCGCGATGGTCGAACAGGGGCTGCTGTGACTGTCATCGGCGCTACAGGGCACCAAACCATCCCACCTGAGGCAGCATCTCACATCGCCTCAGAGATCGACGAGGTTCTGCGGTCCCGCGAGGAACTCATCGGGGTCTGCTCACTTGCTGCGGGTGCGGATCAGCTGTTCGCCGAAGCGGTTCTCGCCATGGGAGGCGCGCTGCACGTGATCGTCCCCTGCGAGCGGTACGACGAGACGCTCAACGGAGCGGACCTCTCGCGGTTCCGCGAGCTGCTCGGAAGTGCCGAGGTGGTTGAAACGCTCAGACACCCTGAACCGACCGAGGAAGCGTTTCTTGCCGCCGGCCATCGAGTTGCCGACCTCTGCCAGGTTCTCGTCGCTGTGTGGGACGGCGAGCCGGCCCGGGGACTCGGTGGCACCGCAGACATCGTGGAGTATGCGAGGGAAGCCGGTCGCGGAATCGTGATCATCTGGCCATCCGGCGTCACACGATGACGCCGCGCTCAGGCGGCTGGCGCGACCTTCTTGACTGTGTCGATCGGCATGGAGATCGTGGAGGGCTCGTCGACAACAGAGCCGCTCAGCTCGGGCGTGAGCAATACGACCACGTGCCGGCGAGGGGGCGGGCCGTAGACCTCCTGGACAGTGCCTCGGACGTCGTCCTCGAATCCCCACGGGATGAGAACTTCGTCGCCGTAGGAAAGGTCGGCTTCTGCCATCGTCATCTGCCTCTCACCAGGGTGCCGGGATCTGAAGACCGGACTTCAGCTCGGCCGAGACCACTCGATCCATGGTACCGACCAGTCCTGTCAGCGAACTGCGGTGTCGCCGGTACGATCCGAGGGTCGCTGCGATGTCCTCGCTCGCGACGTACGCCTGGATCGATGTCTCCTGCCCGTGACTGATCAGGTTCCGGAAGTCGATCAGCACATCGAGCTGCTCGAGGCGCTTCACCGTGAGCACTCCCTTCGCGCGGAGCGCTGGGAGCAGCTTGAACCCGAGACGACTGAAGTCGTTCTCGAGCGCATCGGTCCTTGGATTGCCGACGTCGAGCTTCCGGCCCTGGGTCAAGAGCTTGCGGAGAACCGCTTCCTGGCGAGCATTCGCATTCGTGACGTGCACCTCGACGGCCTCGTCATGGAGGTCACGGCAGTAGGTCTGGAACTGCGCAGAGAGCGTGAGGAACATGCTGCGGTTCAACTGGTCGGTCCCCCACCGTCGACCTCGGTTCGTCCCGTGGGCCGCCACGTGTACCTGCTCGAGCTCGTCGAGGCGAGCCTTCGCTGTCGTGTCCCACTCGCTCCTGGCCGCGGATGCCACTATTTGCCGCCGTTCCGAACGGCGGCCACTGTCCGGCCGTTCTCGGAGTGCATCTCAAGGAGGGGGTAATCCGAAGCCTCCGGCTCGAGCTTCAGCGTCGCGAGCTCGTTGGCGCGGGAGAGCTCGTCGATGCCGACCGACTCGACCTGGCGCGTGAGGATCAGCGCGTGCAGGAACCAGCTCGCGAACGGAGCAGGAGCAATCGGCTGCACGCCGACGGCGTAGGGCGCACCCTTCAGTCCCTTCAGAAGACCGAGGTTCCGCATCGTCGCGAGGGTCTTCATCGCCCCTGCGTCGACGAACTCTCGCTCGCCAAAGGTCGCGCGAGCGAAACCCCTGACCGCTCGAGGCTCCACACATCGCTCTAGGTGGAGCTGACGCCCGACGGCAGCAGCGATGCTCCCGACGAACGGGAACGTCGCCAGGAGGGCCCCGAGGTGAAGGGCTCGCCTGTCGGGGCACTCGTCCTGGTTCTTGATCGCCCAGCGGATCATCGGCTGCGCCGGTACGGGTGGAGCGACCCAGACGCGAGTCAGGATCTTCTTCGTCTTGTTCGCAGCCTCCTGCGGGGTCACGTAGTCACGCAATGCGACCGACAGAAGTTGGCGAGCGTCCGGATCGCCGTCGTGTTCCGTCGCCACGCGCAGCGCGACGTCAAGCAGCTCGGGGCTGAGCGCTCGGTCGAGGATCATGCCGATGCTCCCGCCGGCGCTCATGCCGTCACCCTCGCGAGCGGGACGATGACCTCGTCGAAACTCAGGCCGCCGTGGCTGACGCTGACGCGATTGTTGGTGAACGCTTTCCGACCCGCCGCGAACAGCAGCGGCTCCGCGGTCGACGGCAGGCCTGGGATGTCGTCCCAGACGATGCCCTCCGCGGCAGATGCGTCCCGGAGGGTGCGGTTCGGGTAGCGGAGCAGCCGCTTGCCACTCGACTCGATGGCGACTCCTTCGGAGATCGAGCCGGTGCCGATGCACTCGAGATTGCCGTGATCGGCCGTGATCCAGGTCTCGATCCCGTCCGCGCTCGCGCGGGTGACGAGGTCGGTGAGAAACCCGTTCTCGGCCCAGACATCGAGGTTGGCGAGGAGCTGGGCGTCCCCGAAGAGCCCTGAGGTGTGCATGAGATCATCCACCGCGTTGACGACGACTCCGTTGACCGGGGCGTCGCCGAATCCCAAGTGGTCATGCGGTAGGCGACCTTTCACACGATTGTACGCGACCCCTGTGACAGCCAAGCCCTCGCTCGCCCAGTGCTCGCGCCATCGCCTCGGCTCGGGGTGGGTCGTCCAGAGCGTGTCGGGGAAGGACGTCGGCAGGTCACCGGCGAAGATCGCTTGCCGAGAGACTGTCGTGTAGGTGGGGACCAGCGCGAAGGTGGAGCCGGCCTCGACGACCTCGATCGGCAGCCGTTCCCGCAGATGGGCCCACTGTGCGTGGCCCAGGCCGTCGAGGACGACGAGCAGTACGCGCTCGGCGTCGCCGTCACGCACTCGTCGAGCGAGGAAGTGCGCGACGCGGTGAACCGCCGTTGGCCACCTGGCGGCGCTCGACAGCAGCGTCCCGTAGCGGGCGCGCAACCACGGCAGGAAGGCAGCGTCGAGCTCGGCCCAGGTTCGCCACGCGTTCTCGCGGAGCTCGGTAGGGGCCGCCGAGACGTGGCGACGAACGTCACCCCACCACTCCGCCACAACATGCCAGCCCTCGAGGTCGGTCGGATGCTCGGTGGGTGCCTCGGCAAGGATCTGTCTGGCGCGCTCCTCGGATGACGGCCGTCGGATGCCGATGCTGGCCCAACCATCGACGGGCGTGGCGCCAACCACGGGTTCCAGGAGCCCGACCGTGAACAGCTGAGCGACCTCCGCGTTGGCACGCTCGATGTCTTCGGTCCACTCCGCACTGGCTCCCGAGACGAAGTCCTGCCATGCCAGTTGGCACCCTGCGGGCTCAGGCGGCTCGCGGAGCAGAGTCTCAACGACCGGTCATCGACCCACCGCTGCGCCAGCCCCACCAGGGCTCGAGAGCGCGGCGAGCGCACGGCGAGACGCGCCGCGAGACGCAGTTGATCGGCGCGGGGCAGCCGATCACCACGGACGTCGACGCCGGTGACGGCCCGAAGCAGAGCGGCGTCCTCGTTGGTGGACGCAGCGTCGACGGACGCGATTGCTCGATCTGCCTCCTCATCCTCCAGTTCGATGAGGGCGCTGCGGACGGGGGCGGGCCCGGGGAGCTTCAGGGCCGAAACGGCGGCACACGCGTGCTCGATGTCCCAGGGCAGTTGCTCCGTTGCCAGCTGGCCGACGATGACGATGACCAGCGGCGGCAGATCGCTCGATCGTCCCCTGCCATCACGCTCGTACGCGCACCGAAGGGCCCACCAGTCCTCGACCACGGCGACCAGGCCCGGAAGGGACGCCGGGTCTGCGAGGCGGTCTCGGTCGAGGACGACGATGACACCAGAGCTCGCCGAACGAGCGGCGGTGAGGCAGCGCGACACCCACCGGTTCACGGATCGACCCGAGCGGCGAGTCGGAGCGTCAACGACGGGATCGCGCCCTGCGGATCTCGATAGGTGTGGTCAGCGGCCAGGACGCGGAGGCGCTCGTACTCGTCCTCGGGGAGTGGGCGGGTCGGGCCGGGCTCGCGCGTCTGGGTGAGTGCCGTCCACATGCGTTCGGCGATGTCGGGCCGGACGGCGCCGGCGTCGGTGACGAACAGCGCCACCGCGGCGTGCTCCGTGCCGGTTCGTACCTCCCACATCGTCCACCACCCGCTTGTCGTGCCCGCCAACACCGGGATTGGTTCGCCAGGAACGACCTGCGGGATGGTGCCGTCGACCCGACGACCGCACTCGCGGAGGCGGCCCCGGGCGTCGTCGGCGATGTCAATCCAGCGCCTCAGGGACGATGGCCGGGAGGCGCCTACAGGCGCCACGCTCGGACCAAGCGCCTCTCGGAGCGGTTCGGACTCGCCGACGTCCGCTCGCGCGCCGTCGGCCATCTCGTCGGCGGCACGCGGGAGGTTCTCCGGTTCGAGGATCGCCGTCGCGTACAGGTCGTCGACGCGCGCTTCGACGCTGGCCAGTACGTCGGTGGTCTTGTCGACGCCGAGCTCGGCGAGGATGACGGCGAGCTTGGTCTGTAGGACGTCGAGCACCCGGGCGTCGATCGACGACTCGAGCACCAGGTTGTGGGCAACGACGTCGCACGTTTGGCCGATGCGGTCGACTCGTCCGATGCGCTGCTCGATTCTCGTGGGGCTCCAGGGCAGGTCGTAGTTGATGACGACGTGCGCGAACTGGAGGTTGACACCCTCGCCGCCGGCGTCAGTGGAGACCAACACGCGTGCGTTCCTTTGGAACTCCTCCTGAGCGTCGCGCCGCTCGGCGATGGACATCGATCCGTTGATGGCCACGGCGCTGATCCCTGCCCCGTCGAGCACGTCGAGCAGCATCTCCTGCGTGGGGACGAACTCGGTGAAGACGACCGCCTTCGTCGTCGGATCTCCTTCAGCGCGGGCGATCTCGCCGAGGAGATCGAGGAGATAGCGCGCCTTCGTGTCGATGCCAGCCGCCATCGACTTCCGGGAAAGGTCGACCAACAGCTCGACTTCAGCGCGCTCGTCGCCCCATGCCGCACCCTGCGCGTCGGCGAGCGCCGCCAGCTGCTCCTCCCCAGTGAGGTCACCCCATTCGCTGACCCGGTCGCTGAAGAGCCGAAGCTGTTGACCCTCGACAGTGACCGCGACAAGGCGCCTTTCGAGCGCCGCCAGGATGGCGGCGGTGCTCGACGACACCAGCCGCTGCATGAGCAGCACCAGGAACCCAACCGCCGGCCGTCGTTCCGCCCGCGCCCGGCGGTAGCCGTGGCGCACGTAGTCGGTGACGGCCTCGTAGAGGGATCGCTCGACGGCGCGCTCGCCGTAGGAGACGGTGGCGAGCGTCGTCGTCCGTGGTCGGAAGAGCGCACGCCCAGCACTGTCGGTGGCGTGGCGCTTCTCGGTGCGGACCACCAGGGGCGACACGACTGATCGCTCGATCGGCCTGCCGTGGAGGAAGCCCTCGTCGAGGAGGCCGAGCAGTCGGGCGAACGCATCGGACTTCCCGGAGTGCGGGGTGGCGGTCAGCAGGAGGAGCCGCGGGGACGCGTCTGCGAGGCGCCGCCCGAGCTGGTGTCGAGCGACCTCCTCGCTGGACCCGGCGACGTGGTGCGCTTCGTCGATGACGACGAGATCCCAGCCGGCTTCGACGATCGCTTGGATGCGCCGGCTGTTGTGCTCGGCGACCCGTTCCGGCGTCCAACCAGTGCGCCCGCGAATCGGCTTCACGGCGTCGAGCGAGCAGACGATCTGGTTGAACGCGCCCCAGGGGTTGATGCCAACGTCGAGGGGGATGCCCCCGGTCCCGACGAGGACGAACTCCTCTTCGAAGCGGTCCGCCATCTCCGCTACCCACTGGAGCTGGACACCCTTCGGTGCGACGACGAGCACCCGCTGCACGATTCCTCGAGCCTTGAGCTCGGCGATCACCAGCCCGGCTTCGATCGTCTTGCCTAGGCCCACCTCGTCGACCGGCCCTCCGCCGCCGCCAACACGACCCGGGCCCGCACCCGGACCCGGACCTTCGCCGTGTCATCTTCGACCAACGCCTCCAAGGCGTGCCGGTCGTGGTCGGTCAAGGTCACCGATACCGGTGATGGTCCAGTTCGTGCCATGAGCTTCGCCTCCATGATCGCTCACAGACACGAACGCGCACCCACCCCTCAAAATGCCCGAAACACCAAGATTCTTTCCACCGCTGATTACCGACTCAGGACACTAGGGGATCGGCAGCGCGCGCGTGCCTCGCGCCATGTCGTGCTGTCTGGCCGCTTCCACAACGAGGCGGTCGCCCCACTCGCTCCTGAAAGGCCCGAAGGTCATGGACTCCGACTCGACCCCATCAACCAGTTCCTCGTTGCCCGTACCGACGCCGTCGCCCAAGACGACGGCAGGTGTACCCCGAGGACAGTTGCCGGCGTTCCTGACGGTCGAGGAGGCGGCGGAGATCCTTCGGATCGGCCGGACGACGGCCTATGCCCTCACCCGAGAGTGGCGCAGGACGAGGGGCAAGTCGGGGCTTCCGGTGGTGACCGTCGGCCACAAGCTGCGGGTGCCGGTGCGTCGCCTCGAGAAGATGGCCGGCGGGAAGCTGGCCGCTGCCGGTACCGCCTTCCTGGGTCCAGAGCCAGGGGAACCGCCGATACGGATCGCTGAGGGATCCGCCGGCCGACCGCAGCCCACGCCCGCCCCAACGCAAACCCCAACCGAAGAAGCCCGACCCAACCGACGTCGCCCCCGGTCGGCTGACGCCGGCCAGGCCTCCCTGTTCGGCGAAGCGTCATGACCCGGCGCACGGAGGTCCCGCCAGAGGTCCGGATTCAGGAAGACGCACTTGCACCATTGGTGCCCCTGCCGTCGCGTGTCAGTCGGTGCGGCGGGGAGGCGGCGTCGTGCTGAGCATCGGCAAGCTCGCCGCCGGGCGAGCCGACTACTACCTCGCCACCGTCGCCAAGGGCGCCGAGGAGTACTACCTCGGCTCTGGCGAGGCGCCCGGCCGCTGGGTCGGCCGGGGAGCCGAGCGCCTCGGCCTCGCCGGTGACGTCGACGGCTGGGTGCTGCGCAACGTCCTCGCCGGCCGTGACGGCAACGGGCGAACGCTCATCGGCCGCCAGGGCCCGGACCGGATGTCTGGCTTCGACTGCACCTTCACCGCCCCCAAGTCGGTCACCCTCCTGTTCGCCCTCGGCTCGGCCGAGGTTCGCAGGGAGGTGGGCGCCGCCCACGATGCCGCCGTCGACGCTGCCCTCGCCGTCTACGAAGCCGAAGCCGCTCGGGTGCGGCGGGGGAGGGGCGGCGCACGTGTCTTGCAAGCCGACGGCTTCGTGGCCGCTGCCTTCCGTCACCGCACCTCCCGGTCCGGTGACCCGCACCTGCACACCCACGTCGTGGTCGCCAACATGGCCCACGCCCCCTCCGATGATCGCTGGACCACCCTCGACGGCCGCCAGCTCTACGCCTGGTGCCGCACGACCGGGTTCCTCTACGAAGCCCATCTGCGCGCCGAGCTCACCGAGCGGCTCGGCGTCGCCTGGCAGCCACCTCGCAAGGGCATCGCCGACATCGCCGGGATCCCGAGACGGGTCATCGACCACTTCTCCCAACGACGCCGCCAGATCGTCGACCGCATGGCCGAGATCGGCAGCATCGGTGGCTACGCCGCCCAGATCGCCACCTACGCCACCCGCCGAGCCAAGGACACCAGCGTCCCCTACACGGCATTGCGCGACTGGTGGGAGAAGCGAGCCGAGAAGCAGGGCCTCGACCGGCGAGCCCTGGCGTCGGTCTGCGATGTCACCGCCCGACAGGCACCGACACGAGACGACACCCAGCTCGAGTTCCTGTTCAACCGGCTCGACGCCCCCAACGGCCTCACCGAACACCGGGCGTCGTTCGACCGGCGCGACCTGATCCGCCAGATCTGCCAGGAGTCGATCGCTGGCATCACCACCGACGAGGCGCTCGACCTCAGCGAGGACTACCTCGGCTCCCGTCGGGTCGTCTCGCTCGCCGAGCCCGGCAGCGAACGCATCCGCCGGGGCGACGGGCGCAGCGCTCCGATCCCCACCGACACCCACCGCTGGACCACCCCCGACATGCTGCGTACCGAACGCCACCTCATCCAGATGGCCACCTACCGCCAACGCAGCGGCGCCGGCCTCGCCCACCCCAGCCACGTCGAGCAGGCCATCGCCGACCGAGCGACTCTCAGCAGCGAGCAACAGGTCATGGTCCGACGCATCTGCGGATCCGGCGCCGGCGTCGACGTGGTCCCCGGTGTCGCCGGGTCCGGCAAGACCCACGCCCTCGCCGCCGCCCACCAGGCCTGGCGAGCATCGGGCCGAACCGTCATCGGAACCGCCCTCTCGGCCCAAGCCGCCCGCCAGCTCCAAGCCGGATCAGGCATCCCATCCTCCACCATCAAACGACTGCAGAACGACCTCGACCGCAGCGGCAACCCCGGGCTCGGCCCGGACCACGTCCTCGTGGTCGACGAAGCGGCGATGGTTGGCACCCGCACCCTCGTCGACCTCGTCGCCCGAGCCCACCAGGGAGGCGCCAAGGTCGTGCTCATCGGCGACGCCTGCCAACTCCCCGGCGGATATGGATAGAGAAAGTGGAAGCCGACGACCTTGCCTTGAGCCACTCCGGCCCCTGCCAATCGGCACGCAGACCATCCTTTCGATCCGAGAGTACGCAGGGGGTCTGACAACGAGGATCGGCCCTGGTCACTCGCTCGTCGATTCCAAGTAGGCCCGAATCCGTCGGCCCTGTTCACGTGGCGGACGCCATCGAGTCAGTACGTCAGGCAATCGAGGAGGAGTAACTCAGGGCTCCAGGTCGAGGCGCTCGATACGGGTTTCGTGGACGGCGTAGATGAATGGTCCCGGGTCAGCGCATGCCTTCGTGATCGCTTCGAGATGGCGAAGGTAGCGATCGGCCATCTGAGCGGCGGTCAGGTCTTGCCGGGTGATGCAGAAGCAGCGGACGTTGAACTGCTTCACCGTCCTGCGTTCGAGCGACCGGCTTCTGACCCGAGCGTCCTTCAGGAACACCACCCATCCGTTGCGGCCGGCGAGCTCGAGCCACTCCTCGTCGGCGACGTCCTCGTCGGCCGGGATGCCGTAGTGCTCGGTGAGGGTCACCAACCGGAGCCCGGCGTCACGCAGAAGGCCCGGGACCTGGATCCGTCCCAGGCTCCGATCGAGGAAGAGGTCAGGCAGCTCGCCGGGATGCGACACGCAGTGCGTCCTCGAGGTCCTCGATCGGCACCCCGAAGTCGGCCGCCAGGTCTGGCAGCGATTCGCCGGCTTGGAACCGGTCGATCACATCGCTGACCCTGGCGCCGCCCCTGACGAACATCGGCTGGCCGAACGACCGGCGGGGATCGGCAACGACCTGGAGGCGCTGGTAGCCCGGAAGGTGCAGCAGGCGGGCGTAGCCATCGGAGCCGTACTCGATGCGCTTCAGGTAGTCGGCGACCACTTCGGTGAACACCCGCTGGCCGCTGCGGAGCACGACGAGTTCCTTCGCCGGTGCTGCGGCGCTCGACGTCGCGTGCTCGCGGGCGAAGTCGTAGAGCACTTCGGCGCCGTCGGAGTACAGCTGCTCGCTGGCGAGCGCGTACTCGACGCCGATCGTCTCCTGGAGGGCGAGCAGCGCTGGCCGGATGCGCTGCATCGGCACGCCGGTCTGGCGGATGGCCGCCAGGACCATGCCCTCGGCGAGTGAGATGAACGGGACCGACAAGCCCAAGGAGCCGACGACCGTGGTGAGGACAGGAGCCCCGGTTACGGGTCGGCGGTCTGGAGAGCGACGGACGTAGCCCTTGGCCCAACTGGTGAACGTGGTTGTCGGCACCGCGAGGTACCGAGCGGCCTCGGCCAAGGAATAGAGCGGCACGTCGAACCGGAGATCAGGGTCAGTCATGGTCACGACGCACACCTCCTCGGTCCCCCGGGTGTCCGGCGCTGGACACCGCGGAGCCCCACATTACCGGGGCTGGCTCACCGGCCCAGGGAGGAATCTCGCCCGGGTGCCGAGGGCCGCGAGATTCCTCCGCGCTTCGTGGTCGAGATCGGCGTGTAGCTCAGCGGTAGATGGCGATGCAGGTAGCGAGCTTTGCCGGAGCTTTCAGAGTAAGGGTCGCGGAATCGTCGGAGCCGCCAGCGCGGCGCTGAGCTCGGCTCTGCTGCGGGACGCCGGGGACGAGCGGTACTCGCTCAGGCTTGCCTTTCGGGACGTGTCGGTCGATCTTGATAAGGGCTCGGGCCTCGCCGTCGAACTCCCTCGCTGCAACGGTCAGTAAACCCCGGTCGAGGACCACCAAGAACTTATATTTCGGCGCGTCTGCCAAGTGGATGACGACCGGCAGTGGGGCATCCGCAACGGCACCTGACATGCTTTCGACGGCGGGCTTAGCGCGCTTGATGTCAGCCATCTTCTCTAGATCCTCGGTTGACACGTCCATGTCCGGAATGCCCATCGATGCGAGATCGGTGAACGCGTCGAGCAGCGGCGCGACCGCAGCGAGTCCAGACATCTGATCCATGGTGCGAAAGAACTCTGGAACCTCCAGCGTGACGACAGTCTCAACAATCTCGCCGACCTCGAGACCTTCCCAGATAGTGTCGTCCGCAACGCCCAGACTTGAGAGCTCGTGATCGGTCTCAAGAATCTGGTGGAGGCGATTGAATCTGGACGGACCAGACTGCATGAACACTGGGCGAGTTCAACCGGTCATCGCGACGGCTGCATGGTAGTGGTCGAGGGCACAGTTCCAGTTGAGGCTGCGCCTCGGCATGGTGTTGAGCCGGTGCTCGACTCGGC
>JAABUN010006940.1_pt1 | contig 12631 bp, 15 predicted proteins | sample 5559311 | NCBI WGS metagenome assembly JAABUN01 (sample SAMN10711877, study PRJNA513370) | rock metagenome | isolation source: Antarctica rocks | place: Antarctica: Victoria Land, Siegfried Peak sud | reverse complement strand
GTCCACGGTCAGCATACCCCGGCTGCGTTCGGGGAGGTCGCGCTTGTACTCGGGGTACATGCGCGTGATCTTCTTCCCGAACATGTGCTTGAGCGTTATGCCCATCCCCTTCAAAATTCCCTGCCCTAGCCCAGGCATACTATGAACCTTCCTCTATCTGAAAACCTACCGGAACACCGGCGAGACTACCTATCATGTCCATCACCATATCAATCTCTTCGTTTACGCGCTCTCCGATACTGTCACCAGCAGGGACCCGCACCAGGTTGGCGTTGACATACTCGCTTCTCTCCAGTTTCCACACCGCCCCATTGTGCCCTCTCGCGTCAGCCGATATCTCCTTCAGGTCCATCTACCCTCGCTCCTGAAAAACCCGTGACCCAGATCCCATCACATCTGACTCTTGCAACATTACGAACCTTGCGCTGTCTCTAGCTACCCGATTATACTACTAATACTATTACAAAATATGTAGCTATTAAATGGTTCGAGGAGCCTGGAAGATGAACAACATCAAGAGTAAGGTTGTGGAGGGGGCCGGTAAGATTCCGGGCGAACGGTTGCGGGCGGGACGGATGCCGGGACACTGGCTTCTGGCACGGCTGGGGAAGAGGGTGTTGCGTCCCGGAGGGATCGAGCTTACGCGTGAGATGCTCAATGGTCTCGGTATTGGTCCTTCGGACCAGGTGGTGGAGTTCGCCCCCGGGTTGGGGAGCACCGCCCGTCTGGCGCTAGAGCGAGACCCCCATTCGTACGTAGGCGTCGAGCGCGACGAGGCGGCGGCGGGAGTGGTGTGGAGTTACCTGCGTGGTCCCCGGCAGCGGTGTGTTGTTGGGAGTGCGGAGGCCACAGAGTTGGAGTGTGGGTCTGCTAGCGTAGTCTACGGGGAGGCGATGCTCACGATGCAGCGGGAAGAGCAGAAGCGTCGCATCGTGGGGGAGGCGCACAGGCTGCTCGCACCCGGAGGACGGTATGGAATACACGAGTTGTGTCTCGTCCCAGACAATTTGGAGGAAGACACGAAGGAGGAGATTCGGGCTGCCCTCTCCACGACGATCCGGGTCGGGGCGCGGCCGCTCACCCTCTCGGAGTGGCGCGTGTTGCTGGAGTCCGAGGGCTTTGAGGTGGTGCAGACCTCGACGGCGCCGATGCGCCTGCTGGAACCCGGGCGTCTCCTGAAGGATGAGGGGCTGCGGGGCACTGCGCGGTTTTTGTGGAACGTGCTGCGGGCCGGCGAGGCCCGCAGCAGGGTGTTGGCGATGCGTAAGGTTTTCAGACGTTACCGGCCGCACCTGGCGGGCGTCGCGCTGGTCGGGGTCAAGCCGGCCTGGGGTGCAGCGGAGGGCGAGGAGCCTGGTGGCTGAGGCACTGGCGGAGAGGGCGGGGCTCGGCGCGCCTTGTAGCTACCCTCCGGACCCACCGTTAAGATGAACTCTACGGATGGGAGTAGCATGATGATCTTCAGGAAGAACAAATCGGAGACCGTTCCGTTGCGCTCCGGGGAGAAGGCTCCGAATTTCCAGCTTCCCTCGGTGCAGGGCGGTCTGTTCCGGCTGGATATGAGAACGGCGCAGGGCCCGGTCGTACTCGCTTTCGTGGACGCGGGGGAAGGGGGCCGCGAGTTGTTGGAGCATCTGAAAGAGCACGAAGCAGAGTTCCAGCGCGCAGGAGCGTACAAATACTACCGCCCCAACCCGGAGAATCGGACTACCGGCAGGCCGCACTCCAGCATCGGGCCCACGGTGGCCGCTACGGTGGCCGTGGTCGTCCGGGCCGAGGCAATGAGGCCGGTGCGGGAGATGCAGGAGCAACTAGAGCTTCCCTACTACGTGTTGTGGGACGAAGCGGGCCGGGTCTCCGGGAAATACGGCGTGGCAGAGGGAGAGGTCGCGGCCGCAGTCGTGGGAGCCGATGGCACTCTCACATGGTTCTCGGAATCCACGGAACCGCCGCAGGTCGGGCAGATACTGCGGGTGGTTCTCCCAGAGCAGGACGAAAATCCAGACCCCGAGACGTAAACCTGCTCGTATAAGACCGCGATTCATGTAGACGGAGTCTGCCGGAACAAGTGGGTGGTGCGCTTTTCCTTGCAACGAAGCATACCGTCGCGGTGTGCGAGTCGGCCCCCAGACCGTTCGACGGTTCTCGCCGTGTGAGGAGTGTGGTATTTTCGTGAATACCATGCGACGCACTACACCTCTGGACAAGGACGATGTATCGTCGGCGCGATGCAGCCCGGCCTTGCGCCTGTCACTGCTCCGGCGGGTTACGCTTTTTGCGCAGTTGGACGATTCGCAGCTCGCTGAGGTCAACCGGCTGTTTCGAGAACGTGGCTACGCGGCGGGTGAGAGGGTCTACTTCCGCGGAAACCTTGCGCGCTTCTTTTATGTCGTAGCCGACGGGAAGGTCAAACTGGTACGGCCCGCGGGCCGCGGCCCGCGGCCAGGACGTGCTACTGGAGATTCTCGGTCCGGGTGACACCTTCGGCACCATGCCGATGTTCGGCGACGACGTCTACCCCGACACCGACGAGACGCAGACGGATAGTTGCCTGCTGACGATCACCGCCGCCGACCTGCGGACGGTCCTCGAGCGCCATCCGCCGGTGGCGCACAAGCTCATTGGCGTGCTGAGCGAGCAACTGCGTTCGGCGCGCGAGACGATTCGGCGGGTCAGCACCGGGTCCATCGAGAGCCGTGTTGCCGCATCGCTCCTGAAGCTCGCAGACCAGCTCGGCCAAGACGATCGGGGCGCAGTCCTGATCCAGGTCCCGCTAACCCGCCAAGACCTCGCCGACATGACGGGCGCGCAGGTCGAGACGGTCAGCCGCATCATGAGCGGGTTCCGGAAGGACGGTCTGATCCGCAGCGGCCGCGGCTGGGTCGCGGTCGTCGATCGCGAGCGCCTCGCCGCCATCGCCGCCGACCCTTCTCGCTAAGCTCCGCTTCTTCTCGAAAATCCAAAACTTTTGCACTTAGAGGCCGCGCCAATAGGCGGGTAGCGTATGTGCCAAGGGCCGGCGGAGGACCGATGCTATCATCCCGAGCGTCATCATATGCGAAAAGTATCTAGCCTATTGGCGCAAGCTCTTACTTGAGCCAGATCATGGTTGTTCCCGCCGGTCCTTCATACATTAGAGATGTAGTTAAAAGCAAGAGATTCGGAGGACAACGGATGAAGACACTGTTGCGAAGCCAGGAACTGTCATGCCCGTCGTGCATCACTAAGATCGAGCGTTCGCTGAAGTCGCTCGACGGTGTATCGGAGGCGACCGTGCACTTTACAACTGGACGAATTGAAGTCGAGCATGACCCGGAGCGCGCCGAACCCGGCGCGCTGGTCGAGGCCATCCGCTCCGCTGGCTACAACGCCAGCGTCGCGGCTTTCTAGATGGGTGTACTGGCAACCTTGCATGGGCAGCGGCTCTCATACGCGCCGCCGTTCGCGCATCGCTTTTGAGACCGGAGGAGGTACCATGCAATACTTGCTAGACCTGTGGCGCAACCCCGCCCGGCGCCGCCTGGCGCTGACGATTTTGAGCGGGGCGTTGATCTTGATCTCACTGGTGGCCGAATATAGCTTTGGCCTGGCGGCTACGGCGTACCCGCTAATGGTCGCCGCCGCGCTCATCGCCGGCTCGGACATAGCCCTGCGGGCGTGGAGTTCGCTGCGCAGCCGCTATATCAGCATCGAGTCGTTGGTCACCATCGCCGCGGCGGGCGCGCTGGTGATCGGCGAGGCTTGGGAGGCCGCCGCGGTCACCTTCCTGTTCCTTCTGGGCGCGACGCTGGAGGCGCGTACCATGGAACGTACGCGCAGGACGCTCCAGGGTCTGCTGGAGCTGGCGCCGATGAGTGCGATAGTGCTGCGCGACGGGCGTCAGGTCAAGGTCTCGCCGCGGGAAGTGGCTCGCGGCGAGACGGTCATCGTCAAGCCCGGCGCGACGATTCCGGTGGACGGTGAGGTTATAGATGGACGAGCCGCCGTGGACGAGCACGCCGTCACGGGCGAGTCGCTCGCGGTGGAGAAAGAGGCGGAGGCGCCGGTCTACGCGGGCACGATTGCGCAGAACGGGCTGCTCCGGGTGCGGGCCGAGGGCGTCGGCGCCGATACGACGCTGGCGCGGATCATCCAGCGCGTGGAGGAGGCGCAGGAGGCGCGTGTGCCGGTGCAACGCTTTATAGACCGCTTCGCCCGCTGGTATACGCCGGCGGTCATAGGCTTGAGCGTCGCTGTCGGCCTGTTCTTTGGTGACGCACGGCTCGCGCTGACGCTGCTGGTGATCGGCTGTCCCGGTGCCCTGGTGATCGCCGCGCCGGTCGCCGTCGTTGCGGGCATCGGCCGCGCCGCGCAGCACGGTATCCTGATCAAGGGCGGCGCGTACCTCGAGCGCGCGGGCAAGATCTCGGCCCTGACACTGGACAAGACCGGCACGCTTACCGAGGGACGTCCGCGCCTGACCGATGTGGTAACGCTCGCCCCGGTGCCGACGGTCGCCGGCAAGGCGCCGGCGCTCGAGTCCGAAGGCGCGGAGTGGAGCATGGCCCAGCGCGACGTGCTGCGCTGGGCGGCGATCGCCGAGTCGGGCTCCGAACATCCGCTGGCCCGCCCGATCGTGGCGGCGGCCGAGACGCTGGAAGTGGTGCCGCAAGCCGAGAGCGTGGCGTTCTCCACCGGACGCGGCATCACGGCCACTTACGACGGCCACGTCATCGGCGTCGGGAGCTCGGGTCTCATGGACGAGCTCGGGATCGAGGTCGCGCCCGAAGCCCGGTCGGCGCTCGAACGGTTGCGCCATACCGGACGGACGGCCGTACTCGTGGTCCTCGATGGCCTGGTACTAGGCGTTCTCGGCATCGCCGACACCCTTCGGCCCGGCGCTCGCGAAGCGGTCGAGCAACTGCGCCGCGCCGGAGCCCGGCGGATCGAGATGCTTACCGGCGACAACGCGCGGACGGCGCGGGCGATAGCCGAGGCTGTGGGAGTAGACGCGGTCCAGGCGGAGTTGCTGCCCGACCAGAAACTGGAGCATATACGGGAGCTGCAGCGACAAGGGCACGTCGTCGCCATGGTCGGTGACGGTATAAACGACGCGCCTGCGCTGGCCACCGCCGACGTCGGGATCGCCATGGGCGCGGCCGGTAGCGACGTGGCGATCGAGACCGCACCCGTGGCGTTGATGAGCGACGACCTGGATCTCCTGCCCCAGGCGGTCCGCCTCTCGCGAATGACGCTGCGGATCATACGCCAGAACCTGGCGCTGGCGCTGCTAACCGTCGGCACCCTACTGCTGGGCGTGCTGTTCGGTTACGTCGACATGGCGGGCGGCATGCTGATACACCAGCTCTCAGTGTTGCTGGTGGTCATCAACGGCCTGCGCCTGATGCGAGCCTGATGTTTGCTCGTCCGGCCGCACAGGATAAACCCTTCACAAAACGCCTTGCAGATACAGCCCGTACGTGCGAATATACAGTTACAATATTGGTAATAGTAACTGGACCGTTGAGGTCCTGAGCGAGAGGAGAGGTAGATGCTTTCTGTGGAGACGACCGTAAGCGATCTCGTCGTCGAGCGGCCGAGCCGTTCGCGGGTGTTCGAGGAGTTGGGCATAGACTACTGCTGCGGGGGCGGGGTGCCGCTCGTAGAGGCCTGCGCCGGTGCGGGGCTAGACCTTGATAAGGTACTCGCGGAGCTGGAGCGCCGGGAGGCCGGACAGACCGGGGACGAGGCCGGCCTGACGGACATGGGTCTGGACGAGTTGGTAGACCACATCGTGGAGACCCACCACGCCTATCTGAAGGAGGAGTTGCCCCGTCTGAGCTTTTTGGTGGACAAGGTGGCGAACGTCCACGGCGGCGCACATCCGGAGCTATTGGAGCTGCGCGGGGTGTTCGAGCGGCTTCGCACGGAGCTCGACGAGCACACGGCGAAGGAGGAGAGGATGCTCTTCCCGGCCTGCAAGGAGATCGAGGGTGCGGAGACCATACCCTCACTCCCGTTTGGAAGCGTCAAGAACCCCATCGCGGCGATGATGGCCGAACACGTGGATACAGGTGAGGGGCTGGGGAAGATTCGGGAACTGACGGGGGAGTACGCTGTACCGAAGGACGCCTGCAATACTTACCGGGCGATGCTCGACGGGCTCGCGGATTTGAAGCGGGACACCCACTACCACGTCTTCAAGGAGAACAGCATCCTCTTCCCGAAGGCCGCAGCGGCCGAGACAGCTCTCGCCGGAGGCTGAGAGACCGGGAGACGGCACGTGGGGGACATCAAGGGTTTCCTGAAGCACGGGCGCGCAAAGATCCCCAAGCGCCCGGTAGCCGAGCGCGTCCAGGATTACCGGTGGTCCTACGAGCCAATGCCCACGGAAGAGTTGCAGAAACAGGCCTCGCGTTGCATGGACTGCGGGGTGCCCTTCTGCAGCACTGGCTGTCCGGTAAATAACCTCATCCCCGACTGGAACGACCTCGTATACCGCGACCACTGGAAGCAGGCCATAGATCGGCTGCACAAGACCAACAACTTTCCAGAGTTCACGGGGATTCTGTGTCCGGCGCCGTGCGAGTCGGCGTGCGTGCTCTCCATAAACGACAAACCGGTGACCATCAAGGAGATAGAGCGTTCGATTATCGAGCGGGCCTTCGAGGAAGGATGGGTAGTCCCCAAACCGCCGCCACCGGAGAGAAGGACCGGCAAGAGGGTAGCGGTTGTTGGCAGCGGCCCGGCGGGTCTCGCGGCGGCCCAGCAGCTCAACCGTGTCGGACATTCGGTGGTCGTCTTCGAGAAGGACGACAAAATCGGGGGTCTCTTACGCTACGGCATCCCGGACTACAAGATGGAGAAGCCAGTGATCGACCGCCGACTCGCGCAACTCGAAGCCGAGGGCATTGAGTTCCGAACCAACTCCGACGTCGGCTACGACCCGACCACGGAACAACTGCGCAGCGAGTTCGACGCTGCAATTCTCGCCGTTAGCGCTTTGCAGGGGCGAGACCTACCCATTCCGGGACGCGAGCTCGGCGGCATACATCCGGCGGTGGATTACCTGGTGCAGCAGAACCGGCGGGTCGCGGGTTTGCCGGTCGAGGAAGAGGAAATAACAGCCGAAGGCAAGAAAGTCGTTATCCTCGGTGGTGGCGACACGAGCGCCGACTGCCAGGGCAACGCCAACCGGGAAGGCGCGGAGTCAATCCAGGTCATTACCCACGGCGTGAAGCCGCCCGAGGCCCCCGATCCCCTGGAATGGCCGGACTGGCCTTTCGTGTTGCACACCTACCCGGCGCACGAGGAGGGCGGAGAGCGGGAGTGGAACGTCGCCATAACTAGCTTCTCCGGCGCGGACGAGCGCGTCGAGCGGGTGCGCGCCGTCAGGGCGGAATGGACTCCCGAGCGCACGATGAGGCGCGTGCCCGGAACGGAGTTCGACATCGAGGCGGATCTCGTACTTCTTGCTATCGGTTTCACGGGACCGGTGCGCGACCGTCTGCTCGAAGACCTGGACCTCGGCTACACTGACCGCGGCGCCATCCGTTCGGAGAACGGCTTCGGCACCAAGGGGTCCGGCATATTCGTCGCCGGCGACGCCAAGCTCGGGGCGTCCCTCATAGTATGGGCCATCGCCGAGGGCCGTAAGGCCGCTCGCCAGGCCGACCTCTACCTGATGGGTGAGAGCCGGCTCTCGCCTTAGACTGCAATCCTATCCCGCACCTGCACCGCGAATGCTCCCGAAGGAAAGCGAGCCCTCATGCTAACCGAACCACGAACATATGCGACTCTCGAAGCCCGGTGTCCCGGATGTGGGGACTCCTATGCCGGAGAGAGTCTGCTCTTCCTGTACTCAGACGAACTGGGCGCCCGCTGCCCCGGCCCCGGCTGCGGTAGTATCCTGGCAGTGGGTAACGCCGGTGGCTGGTGTGGGGAGGACCGGAACTTCTGTCGTCATCTGGTGCTCCCCGAAGACCTCGAAGGCTCGAGGCTGCACCAAATGCTGGCCGAGTTAACTGCAGGAGGGAAGGAGTTGCGGGTTGTAGTGGACTGCACGGGCGAGGCCAGGACCATTCGCCTGGAACCTGCGGACTCGCTGGAGCAAGCGTGACTCGCGGTAGGCCAAGAAATACGCTAACTGATTACCGGAGGGTGGAAACGTGGTTACCGAGGAGCGTGTGAGGGACCAGTTACGGAGCGTAGTGGACCCGGAGATCGGCTTGGACCTGGTGGAACTTGGATTGATCTACGACGTAGAAATTCACGAGGCCGGAAAGCACGTTGACGTGCTCTTTTCCCTTACCAGCCCCATGTGCCCCGTCGCGGGTATGCTCCAGGAGCAGGTCGAAGCCGAGACCCTCTCCATAGAGGGTGTCGAAGACGTAAACGTCCAGATTACCTTCGATCCGATGTGGAGCCCGGAGATGATGAGCCCGGCTGCCAAGCTCTTCTTCGGTCGTTAGATGAACGTGACCAGGTTACAAGCGAAACAAAGGAGAGATGGATGGCCGAGATAAAAGCCTACACGCCCGGTATCTACGCCCGCTCCGAAGAGCTGGTGCAGGCCACCCGCGACTTCGACCGGGGACGCACTACCGCGGAAGCGGTCAGGCAGCGGCAAAACGAAGACCTACGGAACTTCCTCGAAGTACAGCGGGAGGCGAACTTCGATTACCTCTCCGACGGCCTCTTGAACTGGCAGGACATCTTCCGTCCGTTCGACGAGGCGGCCGTAGGACTGCGCCCCGGTTCCCTGACGCGCTTTCTGAACACGAATACGTTCTTACGGGCACCGGCGTCTGAGGCGGGCACACCGACGCTGACCGAGCCTCTCGGAGAACCTTATTTCCGTATCGGAGATTTGCCAAGAGACAGATGGGTGGCGACGTTGCCTTCGCCGCACGCCCTGGCGGTCACCGCAGCGGGTGAGTTGGAACCGCAGGTGGTCGCCGAAACGATGATCGGACCGCAGATACGATGGCTCGCCGGAAATGGCTGCGCGATGGTGGTCCTGCAGGAGACCACTCTATTCGAAGGCAGTAGCGACATCTTCGTGCTCAGCGAAGCACTGGATGCCCTAAAGAGCCCCGTGCCGCTCGCGCTCCATCTACCTTTCGGAGATGCCGGAGAGGTGCTCGGTGAGCTGGTGGAGCTCGACGTAGAAGCCATCGGGGTAGACTTCTACGCCACACACGTTGCCGCCCTACCGCGCCCGTTCCCCAAGACCCTGCTAGCCGGAGTCGTGGACGCCCGCAACTCCTTGTTGGAGGAGCCTGAAGAGATCGCGGAGTTTGGACGGCAGCTTCTGGAGGAATTGGGAGGAGATCTGCATCTGGTGCCTAACGGGGACCTGCAGTTCGTGCCGGAGGAGATAGCCCGGGAGAAGGTGCGGCGTCTCGGTGAGGCGGCCCGTATCTTGAAGGAGGAACGGTAGAATGAGTGAAGTCAGGTTCGTAACGCGTGAGATCGGAAGCCTCGCCAAACCCGGCTGGCGCGTCAAGTCCATCGCCGGACGTCCCGTCGAAGAGCCGGATGTAGAGTACGCCCGAAAGTGGGGTGCGCGTCTCGGGATAAACACCGAAGAGCTCATCGAAATACTCCAGAAAGGACAGGGCTTCTCGGATTCAGAGAAAGCAAAGATTCAGGACTACGCCGCCCTCTACGGCATTCGACTCCTGGAAAACTCCGGCCTTGACGTAGTCTACGACGGCGAGCAACGTCGCAGCGAGATGTACGACCACGCCGTAAAACACGCAAAAGGCTTCGAGACCCGCGGTACGGTGCGCTCCTGGGACAACAAATACTACACCAAAGCCGCCGTGGTCGAGAAACCGTTGGTAGAAAAAACCTACGATCTCGAAGAGTGCGAGTTCGTCCGCGAGCACACCGACCGCACCGTGAAAGTCCCTTTTACCGGCGCCTACACCATCATGGACTGGTCCTACGACGAGCACTATGCTGGAGAGAGTAGCCTGCTCGGAGCATCGGCGGAGCGCCGCTCAGAGGCTCGACGGGTGTTTGGAGTGGACGCCGCCCGCGACGTGGTGCGGCCTAATTTGGCCGGTGTTGTCGAGGCCGGTGCTGAATGGGTCCAAGTCGACGAACCCGCCGCCACCACTCGTCCGGAGGAAGTGCCGCTCGTCGTCGAGACCTTCAACGCAACTCGCGAAGGGATAGACGCCCGCTGCTCCATGCACATCTGCTTCTCCGACTACAGTTGCCTCTTTCCCTACATCGAAGAGCTGGACGACTGTTATGAGTTGCAGCTAGAGTTCTCGAATCGCGACTCGCTGGAAACCGGAACGAAGGGTGCGGACAGGCCCGGTTACGCTATCCTGGATCGTTTCCGGGAGAGTGCGTGGGAAGGCAAGATCGGGCTCGGGGTCATAGACATCCACACCGACTTCATAGAGCCTCCGGAGTTGGTACGCGACCGCGTCTTGCATGCGGCGAGTGTTCTGGGACCGGAGCGTATCGAGGTTAACACCGACTGCGGGCTCAGGACTCGTAGTTGGGAGGTCTCCTACGAGAAACTCGTGAACATGGTGGAAGGCGCAAGGTTGGCCGAAGAGGCGTTGAACGGCCGTTAGAGTGGTTGAGGGTTAACGGGGCGCACCACCGAAGATGAGTGATGGATCTGGGTCTACCGTGTTCCGCACTATCTACCTCCAGCCTGGCGGCAACACAACACGAGAGTCCGTGATCCAGGTCAACGCCTGGCTTCGGGCCTCGCGTCAAGGGATATAATGACCAAATATGTAATGGTTTCTGGAGTCGATTCCGGAAAGGGGCGAACGATGGCTTTCGTTATAACCGAAGCGTGTATCGGAACGAAGAACACCGCTTGTGTAGGGGCGTGCCCGGTGGACTGTATCTATGATGTGGGGGACCAGTACATGATCAACCCCGAGGAGTGCATAGACTGCACTATGTGCATGCCCCAATGTCCGGTGGAGGCTATTTACCCCGGTGACGAGGTCCCCGAGGACATGCAGGGCTACGTCACTAAGGCCGCCGAGTTCGATTACTCGAAGATTGCACCGGGCTGGGGAGTCAACTAGGTAGCCCCTTTAGGAGTAACGGGTCATGGCCGAAATGAAGCATCGTAGCCTCGAAGAAGTAAAAGCCTTGAGCGTTGATGAGGCCGTGGAAATTATGCGCCAGGCCGGCATAGTCGGCGCGGGCGGCGGTGGTTTCCCAACCTACTTCAAGTACAAAAGACCCCAGCCGCATCTGATCGTCAACGCTACCGAGAGTGAGCCCGGCTACTGGGGAGACAAGCTGCTCCACAAAGAATATATGGATGAGTTCATCCAGCTTTTCGAAGGTATGAAGGCGATCTTCGAGTTCGAGCAGATCTCTTTGGGCGTACACGAGAAGGACCGGGAATGGTTCGCCGGTTATGAGGAGCACACCGGCGAAGGCATCTTCGACGTACGCCACGTGCCGGACACTTACGGCCTGGGCGAGGAGAAGACCCTCGTCAAGCACGCCACAGATAAGAAAGTTCCCCTGTTCACGAACAACCCCGATGGCGCCAGGCGTCCTGGGATGCCACCGGACGTGGGCATCGTCGTCAACAATTCGGAGACGCTGCTCAACGTCTACAACGCGCTCTTCCTGGGCAGGCCCGTCACTACGGTGTTCTTCACCATCTTTGGCATGGAGAAAGGCATCATAGACCTCAAGGCGTACGAAGCACCGATAGGCGCTTCGGTGAGAGAAATCCTACAGATAGCGGGGCTAAACGTGGAGGAAAGGATAGCAGGCGTACGGAACGTCGTAGGAGGTGTTGAGGATTCTAACCGCCTGACGGTCGCCGACGGTGGACCGTACCTCAACGATATTATAGATCCCAAGGCCATAAAGAACGGCGGCGCCTACATCCGGCGTATGACGAACTCCCTGCTCTTGATCCCCGAAGGCCGGCAGACCAAAGAATACGCCCGCGAGATAAAGACCCATCCTCCCGAGGAGGGCATAGTCTCTCTGGTAGGAAAGGTTTCGAGTGTGCAGTTGCCTCTCGGGGGCGGTTTGCTGACGCCGGCCACGCCACTAATCTCCGAAGGCGACGAAGTCGAGTACGAGCAGAAGATAGGCGATCCTGCGGACAAAGGCCTCTCGGTCGGTGTCTGGGCGAGTATGGGAGGAGAGATCTCTTCGATAGAGGACGGCATGGTCGCCATCACGGGCAGCGCTATAGACGAGGAGGATGCTGAAGTCCGGGAGGAGGCTAAAGCCCAGGCCAGCGCCGGCGGTGCACCACCTCAAGGGGAGGTCGAACCCTTCCAGGAGGCCGAGGATGAAACGAGGAGGTAAAAGGGCAGCCAGGGTACCGGCAACAATGGAGGAGCGGTACGCAACACCCTCTCCAACGCTTTGAGGTAGAACGTCGAGATCTGGCTGCACGCGCAGCTTTCTTGAAGGAGGTGGTCGCAAGAGGATGAGTGCGTTTCATAAGGTTACTTTTGAAAAGAGCGACATTACCGTAGACGTCGCCGAAGACGAGTACTGGGCTTCCCCCGGTAAGACGGATGGGCTTCCCCCGCTAGAGCGGACACGTTTGCCTTACGCGACGCTAGCTTTTTCTATTCTATCCTCCTCGAAGTCGGTCGGGCTGCTGTAACCCAGAGATGAGTGCAAG
>JAABUN010006939.1_pt1 | contig 12641 bp, 16 predicted proteins | sample 5559311 | NCBI WGS metagenome assembly JAABUN01 (sample SAMN10711877, study PRJNA513370) | rock metagenome | isolation source: Antarctica rocks | place: Antarctica: Victoria Land, Siegfried Peak sud | reverse complement strand
AAGCACCCGCGGACGCGCCGACCTCGGCTTCGAGATCGTCGAGAGCCTGTCCTATCAGGCGCTCATGGTCGTCACCGTCAAGCTTCTTGCCGATCACCTGCTCGGATGCCTGTATAACCATCCCGGCGACTTCGCGACGCACGTCGCGCACAGCGGCTTCGCGCTCGCGCCCGATCTCGTCTTTAGCCCGCTGGATGATGCGGTCGCCCTCCTCACGGGCTTCCTTCTTTGTACGCTCGCGCTGGGCGTCGCCCTGCTTGCGAGCTTCATCCAGGATACGCCGCGACTCACCACGGGCTTCATCCATCTGCTTGCGGTACTCGGCAAGAAGCTCGCGGGCCTCGGCTCGGGTCTTCTCCGCTTCGTCGATAGAGCCCTCGATCTCACGCTGGCGAAGGTTGATCTGATCCCGCAGTGGCGGATAAACATACCGGGAGAGCAAGAAGAGCAGAATAATGAAAGCGACGATCTCCCAGAACATCAGGCTCGTATTGAGTATGTCGAAAATACCGGTCTCGTCCAGCATACGTTCTCCTTATCTAGACTTCTGAGACTCGGCTAGAAGATCTGCAATCCGATGAGCAGCGCGAAGGACAGGCCGAACAGAGCCTGCGCCTCGACGAGCCCGATGCCTACGAACAACCACGTCCGGGAGAGCTCGAAAGCCTCCGGCTGACGGTGAATCGACGCGATAGTCTGGCCGAACAGGTAACCCATCCCGATCCCCGACCCGATAACCGCCGTACCCGCCGCCACCCCGAAGCCGATCAAGTACGTCTGATCACTCCCCTGAAGTAGCACCAACAACGGCTGAATCATTGCCAAAATTTCCATCTAACTTTCTCCTCTCGATTTTTTGTACACGATTTACTAGTGTTCCTGACGGTACATCGCTATCTCGATATAAACCTGCGTAAGGATAGCGAAAATATACGCTTGCAGCACGGCGATAAAGACCTCGAACGCGAACAACACAACCGCCGCTGGAACTGAAAATAGCGCGACCGCCGGAGTGCCGAAGTACAAGATAAAGCTCAGGAATATGAAAATGAGCAAGTGACCAGCCAGAATGTTGGCGTAGAGCCGCATCGCCAACGTAAGCGGCTTGGAAAGCTCCGAGATCACCTCGATCACGAACATGAACGGCACGAAGAATATTTTGAGCGGCAAGTTTGGTGGAACGAACGCCGCGACATACCGTCCCGCGCCGTTGCTCCTTATCCCCTGATACTGGGCAAGACCGAACGTCAGCAAAGCAAGCACCAACGTGAACGAGATACTACTCGTAACCGGATAGCTGTTGGGGATGAGCCCCATGAGGTTGAGAACCAGCAAGAAGACAAACAGCGAGAGCGTGTAAGGAAACCACTTTTTGCCCCCTTCGCCCATCTGTCCGGCCAGGCTGTTGGCTCCAAAACCGTAGATCTCCTCGACTATAACCTGATACGCGCCGGGGCGATTCTTCAGTGCCCGACTGCCAAAGAACAACAACAGGAAAGTCACCAAGCTCCCGATCCACAGCCAAACTACAGCCTTTGTTATGGAGATATCCAGCCCGAACAGCGACAGCTCCACATATACATGCTGCCCCGACTCGAAGGTGTGGATAATCTGCTTGCGCAGTTCTTCGCCTCTTATTTGCGCCAAAGTGAGCGCCATGTTCAAGCTTCGATCCTCCGTTCCCTGATTTCGTTCCGCCAACTAGCCACGGAACTACCCGACCTTCCCAGCACCACCAGAACCGTAACGTTCTCGACAGCATACACTACGGCGAACCCGCAGAATATCCAAGCTATGGACCAGTCCGCTAGCGCCACCGGCACGCCGATTGCCAAAGCCGCGAAACCTAGCCGCCCTGCATAGACAATTGCTCCAAGAAGCATCCGACCGCCGGATGTCGGTCCCATTATCAGCGAGACTGTCAACGCAATGGCCGTAAAGACAACGACCCCAACGCCGACACCATACGCAAAAGCACCCGAGTTCGCCGCCCCAAAGTAGTAGTACACCGCCGCAGCTACCGGCAACGTCGCCAGAGCTATAGCTAGAAAACCCTGAGCAGCGAGTTGGCGCAAGGAGATCATCGGCCTACATCTTTCAGCCTCACGAAGAGGTAGTACAACGCCGCTCCGAGCCCAACGACCATACCCAGCAGCAGAAACAGTGGAAGAGTTCCGAAAAGGATATCCAAACCGTAACCCGCCGCTACGAAAAGCCCGATCACTAACACGAAAGTAAACCCCAGACCAACGAAACGAGTGTAACTCCCGTCGAAATTGTTCCCATTGGAATCGGTATCTGGCATCACAAGCACTATACCGTATCTGACAATCTGTGACAATCAGTTTCAAGCTCGCAAAACCAAGCTTGTCCAACGAGAAGAAGTTCATCAGAGAGCCAACATCAGATCTGTCGCGCCACACATCCCTGCGATCAAGACCCACGAAAGGAAGCATGAGTGATGGGTTGTCAACGGTTGCTCGTTTTTGCATCGTGGGACGACACAAACCTCTCTATACGCTCCGCCAGCAGGCACGGTTGATCCTCGGGTACAAAAGCGCGAGAATTTGGGGCGTGTTCCAAAGTCGCATCGGGAAAGTCGTTGCGTAGTCGCTCGGCATAACGGGGCAGGAAAAAGAAATCGTCTTCGGCCCACACTAACAAAACCGGATTGCGGAAGTTTCCGAATGATCGGGCGGCTTCGAGCGTATAGCGGTTCGAGATGCTACTCAAGAAGCGTGTGAGGTCTTCTCGAGTATCACTATTGGAGATCAAAGGCTTCATATAGGAGTCTAGCGTGGATATGTCAGGTCGTCGCTTGGAGACGGTCCATAAGATTCCACGCTGAATCACCCGGAAGCGCAAAAACCAAGCCAGAGTATTCGTGAACTTTATCCCGAAGATCCGTGGTAAATGCTGAAACAGGAAACGAAACGCTAAAGGAAGAAAAGCCTCGTAGGCATCGCAATTGGTAAGTATGAGACGAGATATGTTCCGAGGATCTTCGGAGATAACTATCTGACAGATGGCTCCACCGGTATTGTTACCGACCAGTGTAACGTCTTCGAGGCCCAACACCTCGATGAGATCCGTGACGATACGAGCCACTCCCTTGGGCGTGAGATCCACATTCTCCCCCATCGGCACCGAATGGCTTCCTAACGGCAAATCCGGAACGATACACCGATACTGCACCTGAAGACGCTCCACGACATCCCGCCACAACAGGCTGTTCACCAATATCCCATGAACAAAGACCAATACAGGACCATCACCCACATCCCGGTACCGGATCACACCCTGCGGCAACCGAACCTCTCGCAACTTTTCCGACAACCCCGAAACCGTCATCACCACTCTCCTCTCGACATATCCTTGTAATAACATGCTACTTCTTTATTGACATTTTGTCAATAGACACTGTGTCATTAACGTCGATAATGGATTATGATTGGCTCCATGTTTAGAGAGTTCGTGGATTGAGCGGGTCGAGTAAGCCCCGTCGGCGGCGACATACGGCTGAGCAAGCGGAGCGGGCTATCCTGGCTGCAGCGCGGACTTTCTTGGCGGAACATCCGTTTCGAGAGTTGACAGCAGAAACGGTGATGGCCCGCACGGGGTTGTCTCGCCAGGCCTTCTACGCTTATTTCCAGGATCGTTACGACCTAGCCACGCGGCTACTGGAGGGAATTGGTGCGTTGCTCTTCGCGGTGGATCGCGCTTGGTTAGAAGGCGCGGAAGAGACTCGGGATGAGGCCAGAGCGAGTTTGAGCGAAGCACTCAAGAGAGGTTCCGAAGCGTTTCTGTATTACGGACCGGTACTAAAGGCGATCTCGGACGCCGCGAGTCAAGATACGAGGGTCGAGGAAGTTTACAGATTCGGGTTGATCGAGAACTTCGTCAACTCGGTCGCAAAGCGTATAGAGCGTGATGTGCAGACAGGAATGTCGCCCGCAGACCTGGACCCTGATGAAACAGCTAAAGCCCTAGTTCTTCTGACTGAGCGTTACCTTCTCGACGCTTTCGGTAGACCACAGTCAAAACCTTCCGAAGCGCAAATCGCGACAGTCGCCAGCACGTTGGAAAGAGCCTGGATCAATACACTCTACGGTTCTTAGCGGCGGATGCTCAGTTCCCTGTAGTAGCGAACTGCATCATCTCTAGTCCACCTTCTGCCGCGAGATCCATCGCCAGAGGGTCCGGGTATCCACTCGCGTAGTGGACTTCGCCGATACCGGCGTTCATGATCATCTTGACGCACATCAAACACGGCTGGTGGGTGCTGTAGATCGAAGCTCCAGTAACCGATACTCCGTGATACGCTGCCTGAATAATGGCGTTCTGCTCGGCGTGCAATGTCCGCTGACAACTCTCCCGCCCATCCACGATGCGGATGAGACACCCTACGTCGTCGCAGTGCGGCAAGCCCGATGGTGAACCATTGTAACCGGTAGTCAGAATTCTTTTGTCACGCACTATGACCGCACCGACGGCGAGGCGTGGGCAGGTGGAACGGGTGGCTACTTCGTGGGCTATGCGCATGAAGTATTCGTCCCAGGAAGGCCGGACGCGCTTTAGTTTCTCGTGCTCGCCGGTGGTGTCTATTTCGGGATTTTTAAAGGGTTCCATAGAGGCGATCCCCTGCGTCGCCGAGTCCGGGAACTATAAACGCATCGTCGTTTAGTTCGGGATCCAGGGCGGCGGTATAGAAGTGTACGTCGGGGTGCTCGGCGGTCACGCGCTCCACGCCGGGCGTAGCGGAGACTACGTGGAGACAGGAGATCCAGGTGGCTCCTTCTTCTTTTAGCTTGGTGAGGGTTGCTGACAGACTCCCGCCGGTCGCGAGCATCGGGTCAAGGACAAGCACTAGATAATCTTCCAATTTGGTCGGTAGGTTGACGTAGTATTCGATTGGCTCGGCTGTCTCTTCGTCGCGTTGGAGGCCCATGAAGCCCACGGTGGCGTTTGGTAGCAGGGCGAGTGAGCCGTCGAGCATACCGAGGCCCGCTCGCAGTACGGGGACCAGGCATACAGGAGCGGAGATCTCCTCGACTTCCGTCTCTGTAAGCGGCGTGTTGATCTTGGCCGTCCGGGTCGGCATGAGGCTGGTGGCCTCCGCGACCATGATTAGCGCGACTTCTTTGATGGCCTGCCGGAACATTGTGGTGTCGGTCTTCTCATCCCTCAACACCGCGAGCTTCTGACGACTCAGTGGACCATCGACGACGTGCAGGTTTTCGGGCAGCGAGCTACTCATAGAGCGGAAAAGCTTCGGTGAGCGACGCGACGCGGTCGCGAAGACCATCGGTCTCGCCTCGGGTAGCCCGGACGATGATGTCGGAGATCTCACGCATCTCGGCCTCCCCCATGCCACGCGTCGTCATGGCCGCCGTACCCAGCCGAACACCACTCGTTACTGTCGGTGGCTCAGGATCGTCGGGGACCATGTTCTTATTGCACGTCACACCGACGGACTCAAGTTTCTCTTCGAGTTCCGTGCCGTTCGTGTCGGTGTTTCGTAGATCCACGAGGACTAGATGGTTGTCCGTGCCGCCGGAGACGAGGTCTATGCCGCCCTCCATCAGACCTTCAGCGAGGGCCTGGCAGTTGTCTACTATCTGTTGCGCGTAGTTCTTAAATTCGGGCTGGAGAGCTTCGCCAAAGGCGACGGCTTTTCCGGCAATGGCGTGCATCAGGGGTCCGCCTTGCATACCGGGAAAGACGCGGCTGTTTACCTTCTTAGCGAACTCTTCGCGAGCCAGGATCATACCTCCACGAGCACCGCGCAGCGTCTTGTGAGTAGTCGTGGTCACGACCTCACAGTGCGACACGGGCGATGGATGAACTCCGGCGGCTACGAGACCGGCGATGTGAGCCATGTCGGTCAGAAAGAACGCGCCAACTTCGTCGGCAATTTCGCGGAAACGCTCGAAGTCGATTATGCGCGGGTACGCGCTGGCACCGGCCAGGATCATTCGCGGTTTCTCACGCAGGGCGATTTGGCGGACTTGATCGTAGTCGATGTAGCCATCCGTCCCTACGCCGTAATGAGCGAAATCGTAGAGCCGCCCGGAGAAGTTGAACTTCGCGCCGTGCGTGAGGTGTCCGCCGTGCGCGAGATCCATCGCAAGAACTTTCTCGCCCGGATCAAGGAGCGCAGAGTAAGCCGCTTCGTTAGCCTGACTCCCAGAATGCGGTTGCACGTTGACGTGATCCGCGCCAAAGATCTGCTTCGCCCGCTCGATGGCGAGCACTTCTACTTTATCGACTTGCTCGCAGCCACCGTAGTACCGCTTGCCGGGATAGCCCTCAGCGTATTTGTTCGTGAGGACGGAACCCTGGGCGGCGAGAACCGCCGGAGAGGCGAAGTTTTCGCTGGCTATGAGCTCGATGGTGGTTCGCTGACGTTCCAGCTCACCGTCCAGAGCGTCCTGGACTTCGGAATCCACTACTTCGGTGTAAGGTCCGATCAAGGTCTACCTCCGCTATGAGTTGAGGGGTTTCGTAGTCGAAACAACACTGCCATGTGTCACTTTTGTTTCGCAGCAACCGAGAGTATAAACCTTGTCTGAAGCGCCCTCAAATTTCATCGAGATCGAAGCTGAGTAACCAGGATCAGACCTCCGAACCAAGATGCTCTGAGAACTCCGAGGAGATCCTCTTTATGTGCGGTATTAGCTCTTCGAGCCGCGCTTCGTTGAGACGACCAGCTGGCCCAGAGACACTCATAGCAGCGAGAATTTTTCCGTCAGATGAGAACACGGGAGCGGCCAGGCAACGAACGCCTTCCTCCATCTCTTCAGTGTCTAGAGCGTAACCTCGCCCACGAATACTCTCTAGCTCACCCTTCAGTTTTTTCGCATCCGTTATGGTGTACGCCGTGAAACGCAGAAGATCCGACTCTTCCATCAATCGATCCGCGACTTCCGCAGGCTGATAGGCTAGAAGTACCTTTCCCGTACCCGTAGAGTGCAAGGGCGACCGCTTGCCGGGTTCAGTGAACATTCGAACCATACGCGAGGCTGACACTTGGTCCAGATACACCACAGAGTTTTTTTCCAGCGTAGCGAGGTTGGATGACTCCTGGCTCACTTCCATTAGCTCCGTCAGGAAGGGGCGAGCCAGCGGCCCCAGGTGTTCCCGAGCGGCAGTGGCTAGAGTGTAAGCCTTGATCCCCAGCGCATACCTGCGGTTCTCCGGATTCTGGCGAGCGTAACCGCGTCGTATCAGGGTGGAGAGCAACCGGTGCGCCGTGCCGTTGGCAAGTCCAACCGTTGGCGCTATCTCAGTTACCCCCAACTCATTTTCCGACTGACCAAGCAACTCCAGAATGTCCAGAGACCTTTCGAGCGACTGGACTCCACCCGCCGACTTACTAGACTTTACGTCAGTCACTAACACCGCTCGCTTTCTAAAAAGGTTATTCCGTTCGATGAAATTACTCGATACGAGTATACCTTCCAACTGGATATCCAGGGATTAAAGGAGCCAAAGATTCCGCAGTGTACCCCCTTCTATGCACGCTCGAAGACTATATCCTGAGCACCTTCCCAGAGTGTTAGTTCCCCTAGCGGACGCAAGTTTTCGTGGCCTTCCGTGATGGTCAGCAGGTGGTTCGCCGCTAGTACGCCCAGCTTGCTCTTGAAGACTGTACCGTAGTAAGGGAAGAGGATCTCGGTCTCCGAGTAACCGCCGGGGTAGAACAGGATCTCTCCGGCTTGCGGCACGCTGGTCGCATCTTCCCACGGGACTCCGAGATCATAGTCGCCCAAGGGAATCCAACAAGATTCACCGCTCCAACGGACGTGGATGATATTCTGCTGGTAGGGCAGCAATTTCTCGAAAGCCTCGCAAGTCTTGGGACACCGCTCCCGCTCCCAACGCGCCAGAAACTCGTACGGCCCAGCAGTTATCTTTACATCGCTCATGCGATCACACTCCTTCTCTCTCGGTTTGTTGGTTCTGTTGCCCGGAGGGCATTCTAGCGGCAGATGGCGTTGGTCGGATCAAGCGCCCGACCGACTCCGAGACGATGTGTCCTTCCCTATAGACCGTCGTCCCGCGCACCATCGTGCAGACGACTTTCCCAGTAAAAGCCCGTCCGACGTACGGACTCATCTTGTGCCGGTACTTCAAATTTCCCCTGCGCAGCGTGGAGATCCCATCCAGATCCACCAGCGCGAGGTCCGCATCTGCCCCGATCTCCAACCGTCCTTTATTGGAGAACCCGAAGCGATCCGCTACGTTCCCAGAGAGCAACCCTGCAACCTCCTCCAACGCAATCCCACGTCCGTGATGGCCTTCATCCAGCATGACATTCAGCAGAGACTGACAGCCCGCAATGCCGCCCCACGCCCGGAACATGTCTTCACCAACTTTCATCTCCGGCGGACACGGAGAATGGTCGGAAGTAACGAACTCGACGTTGCCACTGTGGATCTGCTCCCAAAGAGATTCCAGTTCCTCCTGCGGACGCAGCGGCGGCGCACACTTGGCGACCGCACCGAGTGCCTCGGCATCCTCCTCCGTGAACACTAGATAGTGCGCGCAGGTCTCACAGGTTACGTCCACCCCACGTTCGCGGGCGTCAGCCACCAATGCCACGCCTCGTCCAGTGCTCACGTGAACGACGTGCAGGGAGCAACCAGTCTCCTCCGCCAGGAGTATGGCACGCTGAATAGCCTCGAGCTCGGCGATTACCGGGCGTGAGTTTAGGTAGTCGCGCATGGTGGTCTTTAGCGTAGCGACGGCCCGGTGAGACAGGGAATCCGTCATCTCTTTATTCTCGGCGTGGACGAGTACCGGGAGTCCCAATTTAGCCGCCCGCAGCATCCCTTCGTAGAGCGTGAGGTCGTCGGCGGGCTGAAAGTCCAGGGTTCCGGTGGTGGACATGAAAGCCTTGAATCCCACCACGCCCCGCTCGGCCAACTCCTCCATATGGTCCAGATTCCCCCGCACGAGTCCCCCATAGAACGCGAAGTCCACGACCGACGAAGCCTGCGCGAGCGAAACTTTCTCGTCGAAGCTGCGGGCATCGTTAGTCGGTGGATAGGCGTTAAGCGGCATCTCTACGAAGGCGGTCATACCGCCCGCCGCCAGCGACTTGGACCCGGTCGAGAAACCCTCCCAATGAGTACGACCCGGCTCGTTGAAATGAACATGAGCGTCTATCGCTCCGGGGAGGATATGAAGGCCGCTTGCGGTCACTTCTTCGGAGGCTGTGCCTTCCAGCTCGGGCTCCACAGTGGTTATCTTGCCGTCCGAGATACCGATGTCGGATTCTTGCTGTCCTTCTGGAGTGACCAGCGTTCCGCCACGGACTATGAGATCGTAGGTGCTCATGGCTCGACCCTATCCAGTACTGACACCCCTCTCATTTTTCAGCCATTAGCTGGATAAAGCGGGCCATCGTTTCTGCGGCGACACCCACGTCTTCCTTTGTGACGGATTCGGCGGGGTTGTGGCTTATACCCTCTTCGCACCGCACGAAGAGCATTGCCACCGGAGCCAGAGAGGCCATCTGGGCCGCGTCGTGACCGGCTCCGCTCGGCACCCGGATCACAGGGAGTCCCGCGCCCTCGACGGCACGACCTAGCAGTGCCGTCAGGTCTGGGTCCGAGGGGACGGCGGGAGTCTCTTGTCGTACCTGCCAGCGGTACTCACAACCGCGGGAGCGAGCTATCTCTGCAGCGCGGTGCTCGAAGTGGTCGCGCAAGCTCTCGCGCACCGCGTCGTCTCTGTGGCGTAGATCCAAGGAGAGTTCTGCTTCTCCGGGGATGACGTTGACCGCTCCGGGTTGAACCGAGATCTCCCCCACCGTCGCCACGGCCCCCGGTTGTACTTTGCACGCGGTCTCTACTTCCAATACGAACTCGGCGGCGGCGCAGAGAGCATCCTTGCGATTCGCCATCGGCACCGTTCCGGCGTGTCCGGCCTTGCCGCTAAAGTGTGTCCTAATGCGGCTCTGACCTTGAATCCCCGTTACCACACCGACCGGCAAGTCGTACTCCTCAAGCACCGGACCCTGCTCTATGTGTACCTCGCAGTAGCCGATCAGGTCCCCCCGACCTTGTACGCTCTTCTCAAGAGCATCCGGCTCCCCACCGAAGTCGCGCACGGCGTCCCAGAGGTTGGTGCCACTGTGATCCTGGAGCTTTAGGCGTTCGCGGTCGAACGAGCCCGCGTACACTGAACTCCCCAGGAATGTCGTTCCGAAGCGCAGTCCCTCTTCATCGGCGAAACCGACGACCTCTATCGAGAACGGAAGGCGCTCACTCCGGTCGTGGAGTCGCTGCACGCAAGAGAGGGCGATCATTACTCCCAAGATCCCATCGTACTTTCCCGCATCTCGGACGGTATCCAGGTGGGATCCGAGAACGAGAGTCTCTTCTCCATCGCCTTCGTAGCGACCGATAAGGTTCCTTATGGCGTCTTGGCGGACAGTCATGCCAGCATCCCGCATCCAGCCGGAGACGATCTTGTTGACCTCGCGCATCGCTTGAGAGCCGAACGGACGGGTAAGAGCGTCACTCTCCTCGCTGATATTCCCGAGCAAGTCGCACCGCTCCATGACGGTCGTCGCAATATCCTTCGTGGTCTCCTCCTTCAACTACCCCGGTAGGTGCTATACGCCCACGGCGAGGCGAGCAGCGGAACGTGGTAATGAGCCTCGGGGTCGGAGATGCCAAAACGTATCGGCACCCGGTCCAGGAAAGGTGGGTCTGACGCATCCGACTCTACAGCGAAGTAATCACCGGCGGAGAAGACGATCTCGTACTCCCCCCGCTCGAACTCGGCCTCCGTTAGAAGTGGCTCATCAGTACGCCCGTCGTCGTTGGTCTTTACGGTTTTGAGGACGTGACGTTCGCCAGTGGCCTCGAAGCGGGCCAGTTCGATCTCCAAGTTGGCGGCTGGCCTGCCGTGGGCCGTGTCGAGGACGTGGGTGGTCAGGAAGCCGGACATTGGATCAGCCCCTCTCTACCCAGCCCTCGATCAGGCCGTAGGGCTCGGGATCTCCGTGGAAAATCTCCTTGTCGTTCTCCATCCCAAAACGCTCCAGGTTGTAGAGGATGTGATGCCGATTTGGGAAAGAGAAGTGGATCTTCTCTATCGCCGAAAACCGCTCTAACACCGCTTTGCCCGTAATATAGAGCGTGTTCTGCATCGAAGGGCTATAGTGGTCCGTAAAGGTTGTTAGCACCAGATCCTTGACCCCTCGCCAGGTCTCACCATAGTCCAAATCTGCCGATTCATAAACCCACTTCGCCGTCACGACAGTCGAAAGTATGCGGTCGTTTGTTTCCGGTAGGGTCGTGAACTCCTCGTGCAAGTAATTCTCCCAACCGGAATTTGTGGTCTTGAGCACGATCAAATCGTCTATACCAGCCTCTACGCGCCGCGCACCACTCTCATCTCCGGTAACAGTGGCTGTGCGTATCCCTGCGGCCCGCACGAAGGAGTGTTCGTGCGCCTTGCCGTCAACCACAATACGGTCCCAGAGATGCTCGGTGAAGTCTATCCGCACCCCGGTAACCTTCGGTCCTGCTTCCAGGAAGTGGTCCACGAGCTTGAGCCCAAACTCCTCGATCTCGCCTTCCAGATGGTCTTTCGCCAGCGCATAAACGGTGTTTCGCATGGTATCCGTCCCCAGCAGATCCGTGTTGTCGCTATCTACGTGGGCCGCATCGAAATCCCCCTCCAGAGCGACATCCACCCGAACCTCAGTCAAATTGTGGCGCTCGGTGCCTCGGTAGACCTTGACGAGTCGAACATCGGACTTGCCGTAGTTGTTCTGACCGAGGACTATGCTCGTTGTGGACGTTTCAGTCACGTTCTCTCCTCATTCGACAGCTTCTTCCAACCTGTATCGCCCTATCTTGAATATCTCTTGCAGTGCTGTAGCTTCTTCCTCGTTGGTAGTATTTTCAAGACGATCTCTAGCATTCGCCAGTATCGAGTCTCTGGTGTGGTCACGCACCGCGAAGATCATGGGTATCCTGAACTTCTCCTTGTACAGCCGGTTTAGTTCCGTGAAAACTTCGTACTCCTCGGGGGAGAGTCGATCCAGACCCGCCGACGACTGCTCACGATTGGACTCTGGGGTGAGGTCGCCCGCCATAGCCGCCTTTCCCGCGAGGTCCGGGTGGGCTTTTATAAGCGACATGCGGCGCTCGGTGGCAGCTTCCCGCACGACCCGCGTGAAGGCGTCGTGCATCTCGTCCAGGCTGTCGAAAGGACGAGTTTCGGACGCGGCTTCCGCTACCCAAGGCGAATGCTCGTATAGTGTGCCGAATTCCCCTACGAAACTTTCCCGGTCCAGGTTGTTTACTTCGTCCAGCGAAAACTTCCTCAGCATCCTTCTCCCGATCCGGGCCACCAGAAGCGAATGTCTTCCTGTGGCCGCAACCTTTTTGCACAATCGTCGCGGGACACCGACCGGGTATTCGGCCAACGTCCCGCTAAGGGAGAGGCTACTTTAGAACTTTTTGCCGCTGGCTGCTAATCCCGATCCGGAATTCCCCCGACGATCTGCCCCGACAGCTCTCTACTCCCGTCGAGGATGGGCTCGTACTCGTTGATCTTGTCTATAGAGAGGCCCATCGCCGCATTCGTTTCTCGCTCGCACATGATCTCCACGAGAG
>JAABUN010006938.1_pt1 | contig 12642 bp, 11 predicted proteins | sample 5559311 | NCBI WGS metagenome assembly JAABUN01 (sample SAMN10711877, study PRJNA513370) | rock metagenome | isolation source: Antarctica rocks | place: Antarctica: Victoria Land, Siegfried Peak sud | reverse complement strand
TGCAGCAGGGCATACACCCGCTCGAACTGGTCATCCCGCAAGAACTCCGGCACCGCCACTCCCCCTCGCCGCCGATCACCGTGTCACCACCGCAGGAGTCTACCAATTCTCGTCAACAGAGCCTAGGACATCATGCGTGAAGTTTGCCCCGTCTTGCGCCTGCTTGCGAATCTTCTCCCACGATGAGTGATTGCCGAACTGCCGATAGAGTCTCTGGATGGCGAAGAGTTGCGTAATAGCGCTGGTATCAATGTGTCGAGGAGAGGTCCGTCGCACTCGATCGATGAGGTGCATGAGCGGGTGACGTTCATAGCCAGCCGGGGAACCAACTGCGCGCCATTGCCTTTCACCACGCTCTATTTCAGCGTAGACATCACCTAATACGCGCTGAACATTTTCGATGATGTCAACAAGCATGTCTTCATGGCGAACCAGATCACTGCCTTTCGGCGGCACACCCATTTCCGTTTGATACCGCTGCGCCTCCCCGGCACTGATCAGCATCGCCCCGGAGGGGATCGCGTCCGGCTGGTCGGTCTCATACCATGCCGCCTCCAAGACCGCTGAACCTTTTAGCACAGCGTGCCCAGGCGGCAGTCCTGGGGTCGCACTCAGCCCTTTGCACTCAAAGCATTCAAAGACGATATCGCAAATCTCACCCTCGATCGTGTTTTCGACGAGGGCTGACGTGTCGCAAGAAGCGCAAATATAGTCAAACCCTCCCTGACTCTGACCTCGCAAAGCGGGTGCAGTCGATGTCTGAACAACGATTGAGAGCCCATCTTGATAGTCGATTGGCGTAAGACGGCGGCGCTCTCGCATCGCGGCAATTCATTCGACTATGTCTGGCAATTGCTCATCACAACTGCTTGTGATTAGCTTCCTGGCGAAAGTCTAAGCTCGACTTTGGCCCTGCATGATCCAGTGGGTGGAGGGCGGATGCCTTGGTGTGCCCCAAGCACGCGCTTGTCGCCGGGAGCGCTTCCGGGGTTTTTGCCTGTCGGCTCGCACACCCGAAATGCGAAAACTCCTCCCGCCATGTGTTTTCCCAGGCGCTACGCCACTGGGCGTAGCGCCGAAAGGCCAAAGTCGAGCTAAGGGTCTCGCAAATAATTATGCCTCCCGATGAGCGAGCGCCGGTCCGTTGATGTCCACGAACCACTTTTCCAGTCCGGGTACGCGCGTGAGCTGCGCTTCCACGGTCGCCATCGCCTCTTGGGTCAGCGTGACGCCGCTCGGGTAGGTGGTCGTGACGAGTGCCACCGCCGGGGCGCGGCCCTTCCAGGTCATCGTCCGGGCGAAGCGCAGGACCGTGTCGAGCGCGTCGAGCAGCGTGCCGTTCCGGTGCTGCTCCAGGATGCCCCGGCAGCGCTCGATCGGGTTGTACTTGCGGTGGTCGGGCGGGGAATAGGCCAGGCGGACGATCGGGCCATACCGCCGGGCGAAGGCCACAAGCCGCGCCATGAACGGCGTGCGGCGGCTGTGGCTCTCCGGGCCGTTGTCCAGGTTGAGGACCAGGGTCGTGACGTGGGCGCAGCGGTCGCGCACCGCCTCCCACCACTGCACCAACCGATCGACCAAGCAGTCGCTGGTCACCTTGGAGGTGACGCCGTAGAGGAACACCTCGTCCGTCGCGGGCAGGAGGAGCCCCACCGGGGTCACGGTGGCCTCCGGCTGGCAGTCGTGGTCCGCCGCCGCGACCGGCACCCGGCTCGTACCGCGCCGCGAGAACGGGCCGATCTTGACCGTCGCTTTCGCGTCGAGCGAGACGCGCACCGTATCCGCCGCCGCGTCAGCCGCCCGATTGATCGCCGTCAGCCGCGCGAAGATGGCGTCGGTCTCGGGGAGCTTTCTTGGGGCCGCGTCTTGACGACCTTCGCCGGGCGATAGCCCAGGGCGTTGAGCTTGGCCCCGACCGTCTGCCGGGTCGGCACTTGCGCGTCGGTGTAGCCCCGCTGGGCGATCAACTGGCGGCGCACCTCGGCGGCGGTCAGCCGCGTGTAGAGGCGTGTGGTGCGAAAGGAAGGGTCGGTCTGGCTCTGCCCATCGACGATCGCCGCGATGTCGTCCAGCAGTCCGGGGAGCTGCGCCTCCGCCGGCTTGCGGCCCCGCAGGGCGAAGGCGTCGACGATGGCGAAGCCGCTCGCCAACTCGCGGGCGCCCTTGCGGATCGTGCCCCGGTCCCAGCCGAGTTCGCGCTCGGCCCGCCGCTGCCCGCCGGGGCCGAGCTCCGCGACCGTCCGCGCCATGAACACGCGGCGGGCGCTGCCGGTGAGCGCGTCGGCTGCTGCACCGAGCAAGGCCTTGATCGCGTTGGTTAACTCCATGCCCACTCCCACGCGACGGCCAGCCGTGCCAACGCTGCAGTATAACCCACGGGAGGACTATTTCCACGCGCGCCCCTAACGGTACTTTGTGGACTTCGGTGAAACGGCCACAATCGGTCGCCGCCGGGCCGAAGCATAGGCCATACGTACTCGCGCTTCATGTCTGAGTTGGCGGCCCACATCCGCCCGCTTCCACCCGCTCATCCGAAGTCCACAAAGTACCGCTAAGTGCCACGTTTCACTAATACGCGTCGGGGTGGCTTGATCCCCCTGCTCCCCTCCCTTTCAGGAGAAGGTCACCGCCACAGTGGCAAGGGCAGAGCGGAGCGGGACCAGGCCTCGTACAACCCAACACGCAATTGTGGAGCATATCACTATCCCGTTCCCCCTCTCCCTCGGATGGGGAGAGGGGGTGGCGAGCCGCAGCGACGCCGGGGGTGAGGGTCCCCAGCCGACCGCCCCGACGCCGGAGACGAGGGCCGTATCCCCTCGGCACGCCATCCCCAGGTCTGGACTACTCTTCCAGGCCGAGGACCACGCCCGGTCGCCTGCGCGAATCGAGCCAATCCACGACCAGGATGCGGATGATCTCCGCGATCGGGATGGCGAGCAGCGCGCCGAGTATCCCAAGGATTTCGCCGCCCGCCAGCACCGCCAGGAAGACCGCCAGCGGGTGCAGTTGCACGCTGCGCCCGTAGACGAGCGGCTGCAAGACGTTGTTCTCGACTTGCTGGTAGATCAGGAAGAAGACGATCAGGATTCCCCCCTTCACCGGATCGACGAAGAGGCCGACGACGCTCACGGCGGCCGCGCCGAGCGTCGCGCCGATTAGCGGGACCAGATCGAACAGCGCGACGACGAGCGCGAGGATAAGGGCGTAGGGCATTTGCAGGACGGTCAGCACCGCGAAGGTGGCGACGCCGGCGATCAGGCTGATCGTCAGATTGCCGGAGATATAGCCGGAAACCGCACCCGCCGATTGGTCGAGGATACGCCGGAAGCGCGGTTGCTGCCCCGGAGCCAGCAGGCCCAGCGCGGCGGCGGCGAAGCGCTCCCCGTCGAGGATCAGGAAAAAGGTCAGCAGCAAGATCGTAATCGAGGCGTAGACACTGCTGACGATCCCGAGCGTTGCCGAGACGAGGGGGCCGACGGCGACGCTGAGACGACTGGGCAGGGTCGCGATCTGGCGCTGGATTGTGTCGATGTAGCCGCCCAGGCCGTACTGCTCGGCCAGTCCTTGCAGCGACCCGATCACCCCCTGACGATTGGTGTACAGATCGGTGGCATAGTCGATCAAGCCCTGCGCCTGCGCGACGAGCGGGCGCACGATCAGCGCCGCCAGCCCGGTGATCACCAGCAACATCAGCACATAGACAACCCCGATCGCCACGGCGCGCGGCACGCGCCAGCGATGGAGCCGATTCACCGCCGGGTTGAGCGCCACCGCCAGGAAGAGGGCGATCACGACCCAGCGGACGATCGTGCGGAGTTGCCAGGTGAGGAAGAGCAGCGCAGCGCTGGCGAGAACGATGCCGATGATCACCAGTACGGTGCGGGGCGTCACCTGCGCGGGGGCCAGGGGGCGCAACGCCCCCTCCTGTTCGGAGACGAGTGGCGGCGCGTGGCGCTGTCCCACGCGCTCCAGAGGCGCTGCTTCGCCGGTCGGTTCCATCCGTCCCTCCCTCACGCCTCGACCACCAGCGGCAGCACCACCGGTCGTCGTCGCGTCTGTTCCCAGATGGCGGCGCTGGCGGCTTCGCGGATCTTCGCGTTTAGATAGCCCCAATCCGCGCCGTGATCGCCCGTGTCGTTCGCGCTCACTGCCTCGCGGACGCGCGCCTTGGTCACGGCGAAAACCCCCTCCGCCTTGTTCCCGTCAATGAAGCCGCGCGCGGCGATGTCCGGCCCGGCCAGTAGCGCGCCGGACTGCTTCTGCACCGTCACCGTGACGAAAAGCACCCCGTCGCGCGCGAGGGACTGCCGATCGCGGATGACGACATCGTCGAGATCGCCGATCGTCACGCCATCGACGTAGACATGCCCGGCGGGCACATCAGCTGGGCGCGTCACCCCCGTCGCGCCGAAGGACAGAACCGCGCCGAGATGCGCTTTCAAGACGTTCTCCGCCGGGATACCGACGCTCTCGGCCAGCCGCCCGAAGAGGGCGAGGTGGCGCGGCTCGCCATGAAAGGGCACGACGTAGCGCGGGCGGGTCAGGTTCACCATCAACTTCAACTCTTCCTGCGAGGCGTGGCCCGAGACGTGGACCCGCTCGATCGCGCTGTAGATCACGTTGACCCCCTGCCGGAAGAGATTATCCACGATCCGCATCACCGAGGTCTCGTTGCCGGGGATCGGGCTGGCCGAGATGATCACCGTGTCCCCCGACACCGGACGGAGGGTGCGATGGTCGCGGTTGGCGATCCGGCTGAGGACCGCCATCGGCTCGCCCTGGCTGCCGGTGACGACGTAAATGACCTGATTGTCGGGCAGCCGCGCCGCCTCCCCCTGCGAGATCAGGGTGCCGGGCGGCGGATACAGGTAACCCAGCGCGATCGCCATGTCCACGTTCTTCTCGATACTCCGCCCGACCGTCGCGACCTTGCGCCCGTAGACCACGGCGATATCGAGCACCTGCTGGACCCGCGAGATCAGCGAGGCGAACGTGGCGATGATCACCCGTCCCGGCGCTTCGGCGAAAATCCGCTCGAAGGTCGGCTCGATCGTCCGCTCGGACGGGGTCACACCGGGCGTCTCGACACGCACGCAGTCGGAAATCAGCGCCAGCGGGCCGCGCCGGCCCAGATCGGCGAGCTTGCCGAAATCGGTGGTGCGGCCATCGACCGGGGTCTGATCGAACTTGAAATCGCCGGTGAGGACGAGCAGGCCCGCCGGGGTGTCGATGCCGAAGCCGACGGCGTCAGGGATCGAGTGGCAGACGCGGAACGGATCGACCGCGAAGGAGCCGACGCGCACCGGCACGGTCGCCTCCGGGTCGAGTTCGCGCAGATCGGCGGCACCGAAGAGCTTCGCCTCCTTCAGCTTCACCCCGATCAGGCCGAGGGTCAGCCGCGTGGCATAGATCGGGGGATTGCCGAGTTCGGGCAGCAGATAGGCGAGCGCACCGATGTGATCCTCGTGCCCGTGCGTGATGAAGATCGCCCGGATGCGCTCGCGCTTGTCGCGCAGGTAGGTGATGTCGGGCAGGAGGAGATCGACGCCCAGCATCTCCTCTTCCGGGAAGCCGAGGCCGACATCGACGATGATGATGTCCTCGCCGCATTCGAGGACGGTCATGTTCTTGCCGACCTCCCCGATCCCCCCCAGGAAGACGACCCGGACCTGCGCCGCGTCTCCTTGTGCTGTCAAATCGCTCCGCCCTCCCCTCGGCCCTGCCGCCGCATATCCGGTCGGGCCACCGGATGCGCGGGGTGTCGCCGCATACGAAAAGTGGGCGCAGCCGAGTGGCCGCCCCTGTCCCTCCGCCGCCTCCCCAGCGGCCCATGTCCGACGCGGCGAAGCCCTCCTACGCCTCGCGTTGTGGCCGGGACGTTTGGGCCCAATTCGTCACAACATGTGCATCCCTGCACAGCTACTCTTATCGCCCAGTATAACGGAAAGCGCCGCACACCGGGAGACGGGGGAGCGTTTCAGGATCTTGCGCAGCGGGCGGCAGACGGTGATGACGGCGTGGTGGCAGGCGGTTGAAACCGCGCCTCGGGGTGCGGCGGCACCACGAAACCCGCCTGCGCGGGTTAGGAGGCACGCACCGGCCATGGCCTAACCCACGCAGGTGGGTTTCTGGCCCGCAGGCCCCAAGGCGCGGTTTCAACCGCCTGCCACCCCAGCCCAACCCGCGCGCCAACTTTTGAGTCGCACACACCAGGTGAGGTGCTGCCCTCACCCCGGCGTCGCTGCGGCTCGCCACCGCCGTTCATAGAGCACCCACGCATCCGAGGGGAGGGGAAAATGCTCCTGCGACCGATTGCGAAACGTATCCTACGCTCATCACTACTGATGGTTGACGGCACTACTCGTCATGAAAAAAGCCGTCGGCCTATGGAGTCAGGCCAACGGCAATGTTCGCTCCGCGACATCCACACCAAGATTTAGAAAAGCCGCCCCTGCTCCACTTGTGGCTTGGCGGACTCCTCTGCCGTTAGCAGTCCCTGGCGCGCTTCGGCGAGGTAGCGGGGCAACTTGAGGAAGTCGGCCTCGATCGTCGCCTTCAGCGCGCCCTGGTGGAGCGCCGCCGCCGGGTGATACATCGGCACCACCAGCCGACCATCGACCGTCTTGGGCTGGCCGTGAATCTGCGAGATGCGCCCGCCGGGGAACCAGCGCGCCATCGAGAAACGGCCGAGCGTGACGATCATGCGGGGGTCGATCAGCGCGATTTGCCGGTCGAGATAGGGGCGACAGGCGGCCATCTCGTCGGGCAACGGATCGCGGTTCCCCGGCGGGCGGTGCTTCACCACGTTGGTGATGAATACCTGCGACCGCTCGAGGCCGATCTTCCCGAGCAATTCGGCGAGGAATTGACCCGACGCGCCGATAAACGGCGTCCCTTGCTGATCCTCGTGGTAGCCCGGGGCCTCGCCGATAAACATGATCTCGGTCGGCACCGGCCCCTCGCCCGGCACGGCGAGCTTCGTGCCGCGACAGAGTTCACAGGCGGTGCAGCTCCCGATCAACTGGCGCAATTGGGCGACATCGGCTCCCGCCGCCTGCGCAGGATTCGCGGACACAATGACCTCCACAGCACGAAGGATTACGGAGAGCGAACGGGACAAGGACCCGAAATACCACTGGGAGTATAGCCCGCCGCGAGTGTACGTTCAAGCGACAGGGCCGTCGTGGGCGCGTTTCACGAATGCGTGTCGGGTTGGCCTGAGCCATCCTCCCCTCCCGCGCAGGGGAGGGTCGCCGCCACAGCGGCAAGGGCAGAGCGGAGCGGGGCCGGGGAGGGGTCATCCTGGCCCCATTTGACTTCCCGAGCCGATCACGGCGTCGGCCTCGATCTCGACCAGCATCGCCGGGTCGGCGAGGACGACCTGGACGAGCGCGCAGGCGGGCAGGATCTCGCCGAAGAACTCCCGATGGCCGCGCGCAATATCTTCCCAATCGCGCGCGACATCGACCACGTAGACGCGCGTCCGCACCACGTCGCGCAACGTCGCCCCGGCACGCTCCAAGGCCCGCTCGATATTGCGGATCACCTGCACCGTCTGGGCATAGGCGTCGCCCGGGCCGGTCAAGCGCCCCTGCTCATCGGTCGCCGTGGTCCCCGAGACGAGGACCCACTGATCGATCCGCACCGCCCGCGCGTAGCCGACGCGCGGCTCCCAGGGCGTATTGGTGGAAAACGTCTGGCGCATCAGCAGACCTCCAAGCGGACCGTCGCCCGGCCCCGCCATCACCCGCGAATCAGGCCCAGCAGTTCATCCGTCTTCGCGCGAAGTTCCGCAGCGTTGCCCGCCTCGACATTGAGGCGCAGAAGCGGCTGGGTATTGGACCCGCGCAGATTGAACCACCAGTCGGGGAACTCGACAGTCAGGCCATCAAGCCGGTCGATCGTCGCCCCGGCGGCGCGATACCGCGCCTCCACCGCAGCGATGATTGCTGGGATGTCCGCGACTTCCGAGTTGATTTCGCCGGAACGGACGTAGGGATCGAGCGGGGCCAGCACTTCCGACAAGGGCTTGTTCGCCGCCGAGAGGAGTTCCAGCGTGGTCAGGAAGGCGATCAAGCCCGAGTCGGCGTACCAGTTGTCGCGGAAATAGAAGTGGCCGGAGTGCTCGCCGCCGAAGATCGCATCCTCGCGACGCATCGTCGCCTTGATGAAGGAGTGGCCGACCCGCTCGCGGATGGACCGCCCGCCGAGGCGTGCGATCGTCTCCGGCACGCTGCGGGAGCAGATCAGGTTATAGACGATCGCCGCGCCGGGATTGCGGCGCAGCAGGCGGTCGGCGACCATGGTGGTCGTCATGTCGCCGCCGATGAAGGTGCCGTGCTCGTCCACCAGGAACATGCGGTCGGCGTCGCCGTCGAACGCCACGCCGATGTCCGCGCCGACCTCGCGCACCTTCGCCTGCAAGTCGGCGATATTCTCCGGTTCGATCGGGTTGGCTTCGTGGTTCGGGAAAGTGCCGTCCAGCTCGAAATAGAGCGGCACCAGTTCGCACGGCAACTGCGCGAAGACACCCGGCAGCAGCAGCCCCGCCATGCCGTTGCCGGCATCCGCCACCACCTTCAGTGGGCGGAGCGCCGCCCGATCAACGAAGCCGAGGGCGTGCGCCACGTATTCATTGAGTACGTCGCGGCTGGTGATCGTCCCCTGCCTCGTCGCGACGGGGATGCGATCCTGGATGATCATATCGCGGATGTCGTGCAGGCCGGTCTCCTCGCTGACCGGCATGGCCTCGGCCCGACACATCTTCAGGCCGTTGTATTCGGCCGGGTTGTGCGAGGCCGTGACCATGATCCCGGCGGGATAGCCGAACTTGCCGACCGCGAAGTACAACTCGTCGGTGCTGGTCAGGCCCAGGTCGATCGCGTCCGCCCCCTGCGCCGCGATCCCCCGTAGGAGCGCCCCGACGATCTCCGGCCCGGAGACGCGCATGTCGCGTCCGACCGCGACCCGCTCGGCCCCCATCGCGACCACGAACGCCCGCCCAATCTGATAAGCGACATCGGCATTCAACTCGCCAGGGTAGACGCCACGCACATCATAGGCCTTGAAAATCTTCGGATCCATGCCGCGTTCTCCCCCTCTGACAAACCAGCGGATGCTGACAGGCAACGCGCCAACCACATCTGGCACGTCCTCCGGTCGCGATGGGGGGTAGTGTACACTACGGGAGCCGGGCGTCCGTCCGGCCCGAACAGCCGGGTGCGGTTGCAGACTGTACGGGTGATTGAGGCGGGGCGGCAGGCCCCACCGTCCAGACGGCACCCGCTCAGTCGGAAAGCGGAGGCAGAAAGGTTCGCGAATGTCGTCGCCACTCGCCCGCTTCCTCAACAACGCCACGGTCGATCTGCATCTGCACACGACCACGTCGGACGGGCGCTGGACGCCCGCGACGTTGGTGGCGCGCGTGGCCGAGCGCGGGATTCGGGTGATGGCGGTCGCCGATCACGACGCGCTCGACGCGGTCGAGCCGGCGCGGGCGCTGGCGGCGGCGCGCGGCATCGCCCTGGTCAGCGGGGTGGAGGTGACGACCCGTTGGGAGGGTCGCCAGTGGCATCTGCTGGTCTATGGGGCCGCGACGGCGGCGGGGCCAATGCGCGACCTGGTCGATCGGCAGCGCGGTCGCCACATCGACGCGGCGACCGCCGCCATCGCGCGCTTGCACGGACGCGGCTACGCCATCCCGTCGCTCGACGCGGCGGTCGGCGGACGCCCGCCGTTGCCGATCTACGTGATGGACGCGCTCATCCGCGACGATCTCGCGCCGAACATGCTGGCGGCGAACCGGCTGGTCAGCGAAGAATTGGGCGTGCCGTTCTACATCGATCTGCCGCTGGACGAGGCGGTCGTGGCGGCGCACGCGGCGGGCGGCGTGGCGATCCTGGCCCACCCAGGACGCGACGAGGGCGCGGGTATCCTCGGGCCGGATCAACTGGTGCGCATGCTCGCCCACACCCCGCTCGACGGTCTGGAGGTCCACTACCCGACACACACGCTGCAACAAGTGCGCGAGTACGCCACGTTGGCCGACCGGCACGGCCTGTTGCGCTCCTGCGGCTCCGATTCGCACGGCCCGGCCCGCCCGCGCGACCCCTTCCCCTTCCACGCCAGCCTGATCACCCCATTGCTCACCCGCCTCGGCTTCACCTTTCCCGGCGAAGAGCCCACAGCAACGCCAACCGAGCAGCCCAAAGACTAACCCGCGACGGCAACAGCCCAGAGACGCCCTACCCATCGCCAGTCCCAAACCACTGCCCACTGCCCACTGACTACTGACTACTGACTACTCCCCGGAGGACCAATGGATCTCGGACTGACCAACCGCGTAGCCCTCGTGACAGGAGCAAGCCGGGGGATCGGTGCGGCGATCGCGGCGGGGCTGGCGGCGGAAGGCTGCCGGGTGGCGGTATGCGCGCGCACGGCGGAGACGTTGACAGCCACCGCCGAGCGGATCGGCGCGGGCGGCGCGGAGGTGCTGTCGATCGTCGCCGACCTCACGGCGGCGGGCGAGGCCGAGCGCGCGGTGGCGGAGACGGTCGCGCGCTTCGGCACGCTCGATATCCTCGTCAACAACCTCGGCGGCGGCAAGGCGGGCGACACCGACGACGCCTGGGACTTCACGCTAGACATCAATCTGGGCGTCACCGTGCGGGCGACGCGCGCCGCGCTGGCACCGATGAAAGCGCAAGGGCGCGGCGTGATCCTGATCATCTCCTCAGTGTCGGGCTGGCAGGTCGGCGGTTCACCGGCCTACAACGCGGCGAAGGCCGCCGAGATCATGTACGCCCGCTCGCTGGCGAAGGAACTCGGGCCGTTCGGTATCCGCGCCAACGCCGTGTCGCCCGGCTCGATCCTCTTCCCCGGTGGCGGGTGGGAGCGACGCCAGGAGCGCGACCCGGAGACGATCGCGGACTTCATCGCGCGCGACATGCCCCTCGGTCGCTTCGGCACGCCCGCAGAGATCGCCGACGCGGTCGTCTTCCTCGCGTCCGACCGCGCCAGCCTGATCACCGGGGCGAACATTGCGGTGGATGGCTGCCAGTTGAAGCCGAGCGTCTGAGTTGGGAGCGGCGCGACGGGCGCACCGCACGAACGGCGCGCTTATGCCGGTGCCTCGCCCTCGCCCTCCAACTCGGACTCGTCCCGCTCGCGCGACGGGCGGCGACGACCGATGTAGAGCATCGTCGCCATCAGCAGGATCGTGAGGGTGCCACCGGCGACAACGGCGATCGAGCCGCCCCGATCGACCCCGCGCGCCTGAAAGTTATCCGGTTCGTCCTCTTCGCCGATAACATACGCCTCGACCCTGTCAACATTATGTGATAACGCCTCATTGGAACCGCCGATGGCGTAGACGGTATCGGCGAGCGCCGCCACACCCTGACCCTGTCGACTCGTCGGCATGGCGTCGGCGGCGATCCAGCGATTCGCGCGCGGATCGAACACTTGCTGGATTTTGTAGGCCATGGCGTAGATACGCCCTTCGTGCGCGGTGGCCCCGAAGTTCGACATCGGCACGGGCATGGCGGTGCCATCGGCCCAGCTATCGGTCGCCGGGTCGTAGACCTCCACCACCCCGCTTGGCGCGTTGTTCAGCGAGCCGCCGAGCGCGTAGATTTTGCCATTCAGGACCACGGCGTTCAGGTTGTAGCGCGCGGCCGACAGTGACGCGACCTGTCGCCAGGCATTCGTCGCCGGTTCGTAGGCGTAGACGTTGCCCACGCCGTTGCCGCCGCTATAACCCCCGATGACATAGATCGTGCCGCCCAATTCCGCGACCGCGTGCCCGGAGAGTGGCTGAGGGGCCGGGGCGAGCCTTCGCCATTGCTTGGTCGTGGTGTCGAGCGCCTCGGCGACATCGAGGCCGGGCTGCGCGGACGAGGCTCCGCCAAAAGCGTAGATCGTGGTCCCCAGCGCGACGGCCCGGAACGAGCTACGCCCCGCGCTCAACGCTGGTCCGGCGGTCCAGGCATTCGTCGCCGGGTCGTACACCTCGACGCAGTCGAGGCGATTGCCGCCCTCCCCGTTCGTACCGCCCATGACCCAGATCCGCCCGGCCACCGTCGCCAGGCCAAAATCGTCGCGTGGGGTCACCAGCGGCGCTTTCGTCTCCCAACGCGCGAGGGGCAGACGACCGGGACGTGTCTGCGGTATCGGCAGATCGGAGACGCCGCGCGACGCCCAGCCCGCGATCAGCATGGCGAGCGGCACCAGCACGATCAACAACGCGCCGAGCGCCCCCGCGCGCGGCGACCAGCGTCGCGCGCCCGGATGTTGCAGCGGTGGCCCTTCTATCGGCGCGTGTCCTTCCGCCATGCGGCCCTCCGACGTTTGACTTTCCGAGTTCGTATCGTGTTCCGGCACTCGCCCGCGAGGCCAGTCAGGTCGTCACCGTGCCGCTACAGCTATTATCCCGAATGTCGCCCGGCAGCGCACACACCGCCGGGCAATCGCACGGGCGCGGGCCGAGCGGCATCGCGGACGGCGCTGCTCGTCAGACCGGTCACCGAGCGTCAGCGGTCGACCGCTGACGCTCGGCGGCATACTCCTTGGGCGCTGACGGAGGCTGCTTCGGCAGTCCGACGCGCCCAACACCCCATCAACATCCAGAGGGCGCGGCGCATT
>JAABUN010006937.1_pt1 | contig 12648 bp, 21 predicted proteins | sample 5559311 | NCBI WGS metagenome assembly JAABUN01 (sample SAMN10711877, study PRJNA513370) | rock metagenome | isolation source: Antarctica rocks | place: Antarctica: Victoria Land, Siegfried Peak sud | reverse complement strand
TCGGGTCGAACCCGGGCGGGCTGTCCTTGAGCGCCAGGCCCATGCCGACCAGCTTGGCCTTGACCTCGTCGATCGACTTGGCGCCGAAGTTGCGGATGTCGAGCAGGTCGGCCTCGCTGCGGCCGACCAGCTCACCCACGGAGTGGATGCCCTCACGCTTGAGGCAGTTGTAGGAGCGGACAGTGAGGTCCAGCTCCTCGATCGGCAGCGCCAGGTCTGCCGCCAGGGCTGCGTCGGTCGGCGAGGGGCCCATGTCGATGCCCTCGGCCTCGACGTTCAGCTCACGGGCCAGACCGAACAGCTCGACCAGCGTCTTACCGGCGGAGGCCATGGCGTCGCGGGGCTGCATCGACCGCTTCGTCTCCACGTCGACCACGAGCCGGTCGAAGTCGGTGCGCTGCTCGACGCGGGTGGCCTCGACCTTGTACGTCACCTTCAGGACCGGCGAGTAGATCGAGTCGACCGGGATGCGGCCGATCTCGGCATCACCGGACTTGTTCTGCACGGCGGAGACGTAGCCGCGGCCACGCTCGACCGTGAGCTCCATCTCGACCTTGCCCTTTCCGTTGACCGTGGCCAGGTGCAGGTCCGGGTTGTGCACCTCGACGCCGGCCGGGGGCGCGATGTCGGCCGCGGTGACGGCGCCGGGGCCCTGCTTGCGCAGGTACATGACCACCGGCTCGTCGTGCTCGGAGGAGACGACCAGGCTCTTGAGGTTCAGGATGATCTCGGTGAGATCCTCCTTCACCCCGTTGAGGGAGGAGAACTCGTGCAGCACGCCGTCGACGCGCAGGCTGGTGACGGCGGCACCCGGGATCGAGGAGAGCAGCGTGCGGCGGAGCGAGTTGCCGAGGGTGTACCCGAAGCCGGGCTCGAGCGGCTCGATGACGAACCGCGAGCGGTAGTCGGAGATCGGCTCCTCGGAGAGCGAGGGGCGCTGGGCGATCAGCACGGTGTTCTTCCTTTCCTGCAGGGCCCGATATTTGACCCTTGCACGCCCCCGCAGGGGCACCCGGCAGGCATCTGTCCGCCTGTCGGGCATTGCCGCCGTCGCCACAGGTGCGGCACGGGGCACAGTTCCCGGCGCCGCCCCGAAGGGCGGCGACGGGCGCCGGTCACTTGGAGTAGAGCTCCACGATGAGCTGTTCCTGCACCTGGGTGTCGATGACCTGGCGGGCCGGCAGCGAGTGCACGAGCACCCGCATCTTCTCCGACTGGACCTCGAGCCACGCAGGAGGCGTGCGGTCGCCGGCCTGGGCGCGGGCGATGATGAACGGCGTCATCTCCCACGACTTCGGACGGATCTCGACGATGTCGTTCTCGCTCACCCGGAAGCTGGGGATGTCGACCTTGTGCCCGTTCACGATCACGTGGCCGTGGCGCACCACCTGGCGGGCCATGTCACGCGACGAGCCGAAGCCTGCGCGGTAGACGACGTTGTCCAGGCGCGACTCCAGGATGCGGAGCAGGTTCTCACCGGTCTTGCCCTGGCGACGGTTGGCCTCTTCGTAGTAGCCACGGAACTGCTTCTCCAGCACCCCGTAGATGCGCGCGCACTTCTGCTTCTCGCGCATCTGCAGGAGGTACTCGCTCTCCTTGGTGCGCGCACGCCCGTGCTCACCCGGCGGGTAGGGACGGATCTCGATCGGGCACTTGGGCGTGTCGCACTTGGCGCCCTTGAGGTAGAGCTTGGTCTTCTCCCGGCGGCAGCGCTTGCAGTCCGGGCCTGTGTATCTAGCCATGGTTCTCGGGGTCTCCTTGTGGCTTCGCCGGGTCAGACGCGACGGCGCTTGGGCGGGCGGCAGCCGTTGTGCGGGCTGGGGGTGACGTCCTGGATCGAACCCACCTCCAGGCCCGTGGCCTGCAGCGAGCGGATCGCGGTCTCACGGCCGGAGCCGGGACCCTTGACGAAGACGTCGACCTTGCGCATGCCGTGCTCCTGCGCGCGACGGGCTGCAGCCTCTGCGGCCATCTGCGCGGCGAACGGGGTCGACTTGCGCGAGCCCTTGAAGCCGACCTGGCCGGCGGAGGCCCACGAGATCACGGCCCCTGCGGGGTCGGTGATGGACACGATGGTGTTGTTGAAGGTGCTCTTGATGTGCGCCTGGCCGAAGGAGACGTTCTTCTTCTCCTTCTTGCGGGGGCGGCGCGCACCGGAGGCCTGGCGGCTCTTGGGGGGCATGGCTGGTTCTCTCCTGAAGGATCCGTGGTGCCCGATCGCTCGGGCTGGGAAGGCTGGTTCGGCGCGTTCGGTCTCTGCTCTCGACGTCACGACCCGAGAGCTGGACTACTTGCGCGCGACCTTCTTCTTGCCGGCGACGGTGCGCTTGGGGCCCTTCCGGGTCCGGGCGTTGGTCTTGGTCCGCTGTCCACGGACGGGCAGTCCGCGGCGGTGCCGGATCCCCTCGTAGCTGCCGATCTCCACCTTGCGGCGGATGTCGGCTGCGACCTCGCGGCGCAGGTCGCCCTCGACCTTGAAGTGCGCCTCGATGTAGTCGCGGAGCGCGACCTGCTCGGCGTCACCCATGTCCTTGACCCGCAGGTCAGGGCTGATGCCGGTGACTGCGAGCATCTTCTGGGAACGGGTACGGCCGATGCCGTAGATGTACGTGAGCGCCACCTCTAGCCGCTTGTCGCGGGGGAGGTCGACGCCGACGATGCGTGCCATCGCTCTGATTGTCTCCTGAGTGCGTCCGAAGGTGTGGAGCAGCACCGGCCCGGGCTGTCGACGACGTCTCGACGAACCAGGTCCCCGGCCTTCGGGCCGGGGGCTGCGTCCTGAGCGCGGAGAACATGCTCAGGGGTCGGGTGCTGCGGTGGATGGCTCTCGGCAGGATCCTGCCAGCGGCCAGGGGATCAGCCCTGGCGCTGCTTGTGACGCAAGTTCTCGCAGATCACCATGACCCGACCGTTGCGGCGGATCACCTTGCACTTGTCGCAGATCTTCTTGACGCTCGGCTGAACCTTCATGGCTGTCCCTCGCCCGCTCGTGGGCCACGGCTCGCGCCGCAACCGTCGCCGGGTGCTAGTGGTCGGACGATTACTTGTAGCGGTAGACGATGCGGCCGCGGGTGAGGTCGTACGGGCTCAGCTCCACCACCACGCGGTCCTCGGGGAGGATCCGGATGTAGTGCTGGCGCATCTTGCCCGAGATGTGAGCCAGGACCTTGTGCCCGTTGGACAGCTCGACCCGGAACATGGCGTTCGGCAGCGCCTCGACCACGCTTCCCTCGATCTCGATGACCCCGTCCTTCTTGGCCATATCCTCCGCTTACTGCTCTGCCCGCCGGGGCGGGGACCTCGTGACTGAACACCACCGCATGCCGGAGGGTCTCCGGGGCCGATGGTTGGAACTCTGATGAGGAGCACCGTGGGACACGTGTGACAGCCATCCTGTCGCGCCGAACCAGCCGCGGGGCGCGATGCAGGATGTAGGTGCTCGTGGACCGACACATCAGCCTACGCCATGCACCCGCCGAGCACGAAATCGAGTCGGATCAGTCGAGCGGCGCGGGCACGATGCCGTGCGCGCGCAGGCCTTCCAGGCCACCGTCCCTGGCGGTCAGCACCCACAGCCCGGCCTCGGTCACGGCCACGGAGTGCTCCCAGTGGGCCCCGCGGGAACCGTCGCGCGAGACCACCGTCCACTCGTCTGCCGCGAGCCGGGTGGCGGGGTCTCCACGCACGCACATCGGCTCGACAGCCACGCACAGCCCGGGCTTCACCTTGGGACCCTTGTCCCGGGTGCGGTAGTTGAGCACCTCGGGAGGCTGGTGCATCGCGGTACCGATCCCGTGACCGGTGTACCCCTCCAGGATGCCGAACCGGTCCCCGACGGCGTCCTCTACGGCGCAGCCCACCTCCCCGAGGTGGCGGCCGACGGCCAGCGCGGCGATGCCCGCCCACAGCGACTGCTCGGTCACCGCAGACAGCTCGACGTCCCCGGCGTCCACTGCGTCCGCGGGTCCGACCAGGACGGTGATGGCCGCGTCCCCGTGCCAGCCCTCGACCACCGCGCCGCAGTCGATCGAGACGACGTCACCTGGTGCGAGCACCCTGGCGCCAGGGATGCCGTGCACGATCTCCTCGTTGACCGAGATGCACGTGGTGGCCGGGAACGGCGGGTGGCCGTACCCCAAGAAGTTGGAGGTCGCGCCGGCCGCGCGGATCGTGCGGGCCGCGGCTGCGTCCACGTCGCCCGTGGTCGCACCCGGCACGGCAGCCTGGCTGGCTGCGTCCAGGGCGTCGGCGACCACCAGACCAGCCCGTCGCATGACCCGGATCTGGTCATGGGTCTTGTACTCGATGCGCTCTCGTCCGAACATGCTGCGCTCAGCCCTGGTGGTGCCCGGCGTCGGCGATGTCCAGCGCGGCGTAGATGCGCTCGGCCACCTCGTCGATCTCGCCGAGACCGTCGACCTGGACCAGGAGCCCACGCTCGCGGTAGAGGTCCACCAGCGGGGCGGTCTGCTGGGCGTAGACCTGCTGGCGGTTCCGGATCACTTCCTCGGTGTCGTCGCTGCGGCCGTCCGTCTGGGCACGCTTGAGCAGCCGCTCGACGACCTCCTCGGCGTCGACCGTGAGCTCGAGCACCTCCTCGAGGGGGTGGCCCTGCTCAGCGAGGATCTCGTCGAGCTCACGCACCTGGTCCATCGTGCGGGGGTAGCCGTCCAGCAGGAAGCCACCCTGCGCGTCCGGCTCCGCGAGCCTGTTCCGGACCAGGTCGTTCGTGACTTCGTCCGGGACGTACCCACCGGTGTCGAGGATCTCCTTGACCTTCAGACCCAGGGGGGTCTCGTCCCGCACGTTGGAGCGGAAGATGTCGCCGGTGGAGACCGCCGGGATGTCGTAGTGCTCGGCGATCTTCCTGGCCTGCGTGCCCTTCCCGGCTCCGGGAGGGCCGAGGATGATCAGTCGCATCAGCGCAGGAACCCTTCGTAGTTTCGCTGCTGGAGCTGGGACTCGATCTGCTTCACCGTCTCCAGGCCGACGCCGACCATGATGAGGATGGAGACACCGCCGAAGGGGAAGTTCTGGTTGGCATTCACCAGCACCAGCGCGATCAGCGGGATCAGGGCGATGACTCCCAGGTACAGCGCACCGGGCAGGGTGACGCGGGTCAGGATGTAGTCGAGGTACTCGGCGGTCGGCCGGCCGGCCCGGATCCCGGGGATGAAGCCACCCACGCGCTTGATGTTGTCTGCCACCTCGTCCGGGGCGAAGGTGATCGCCACGTAGAAGTAGGTGAAGAACACGATCAGGGCGAAGTACAGCACCATGTAGAGCGGGTGGTCCCCCCGCACCAGGGTGTCCTGGACCCAGGCGACCCAGTCCGCGGGGGGCTCGCCCTGGGGCGGAGCGTTGAACTGCGCGATGAGCGCCGGAAGGTACAGCAGCGACGAGGCGAAGATGACGGGGATGACCCCGGCCATGTTCACCTTGATAGGGATGTAGGTGCTCGAGCCGCCGTACATCTTGCGGCCGACCATCTTCTTGGCGTACTGCACCGGGACGCGGCGCTGGCACTGCTCGACGAAGGTGACCAGACCGACGATCACCAGACCCACCGCGATGACCAGGACCATGATCCCGTAGCCCAGGTTGTCGTCCTGGCCGATGGCCCACAGCGAGGCGGGGAAGCCTGCGGCGATCGAGGTGAAGATCAGCAGCGACATGCCGTTGCCGATGCCGCGCTCGGTGATGAGCTCACCCATCCACATGATCAGACCGGTGCCCGCGGTCATCGTCATCACCATGAGGACGATCGTGACCACCGAGTCGTCGGGGATGATCGGCACCGAGCAACCGGGGAAGAGGTTCCCGGAGCGGGCGACCGCGACGTAGGTGGTGGACTGCAGGATCGCCAGCCCGATCGTCAGGTAGCGGGTGTACTGGGTCAGCTTCGTCGTGCCCGACTGCCCCTCCTTCTTGAGGGTCTCGAACCGCGGGATGACCACGGTGAGCAGCTGCACGATGATGCTGGCCGTGATGTACGGCATGATCCCCAGCGCGAAGATCGAGAGCTGTAGCAAGGCACCGCCGCTGAACAGGTTGACGATGCCGAGCAGGTCGTTGCTCTCGCCCCCGCCCGCGGGGTCCAGGCACGTCTGCACGTTGGTGTAGTTCACGCCTGGGGTCGGTATGAACGAGCCAAGCCGGAACAGCGCCATGATGGCGAGGCTGAAGAGCAGCTTGCGCCGCAGGTCAGGCGTCTTGAACGCCCTGACGAATGCGCTGAGCACGGGTCCTCCTGCACCGCCTGGGGATCAGACGGCCTACGGGTCGGTGGACCGCCACCCTGCGAGACGCAGGGCGACGGCGGCGGGCCGGCTCCGGGTCGGGTCCGACGCCAGAGGGACCATATCGCGCCACGGCCGCACCCCGGATGGGTACCGGGGTGCGGCCGTCGGTCGCGATGCAGGTGCGAGGAGCTGGACGAGCCCGCTCCCCACGGTTCACAGCTGGCTGGTCGAGCCTCCGGCTGCGGCGATCTTGTCCTTGGCCGAGGCCGAGAAGGCGTGCACGGTCACGTCCACGGCGACGGAGATGTCCCCGGTGCCGAGCACCTTGACCTTCTGGCCCTTGCGCACGGCGCCGCGTGCGACCAGCTCCTCGACCGACACGGCACCCCCTGCGGGGAACAGGTCCGACAGCTTGTCCAGGTTCACGACCTGGTACACCGTGCGGAACGGGTTCTTGAAGCCGCGCAGCTTGGGCAGACGCATGTGCAGCGGCGTCTGGCCGCCCTCGAAGCGCGCAGGCACCTGGTAGCGCGCCGAGGTTCCCTTGGTTCCGCGACCAGCGGTCTTGCCCTTGCTGGCCTCACCACGACCGACGCGCGTCTTGGCGGTGCGGGCGCCCGGTGCGGGTCGCAGGTGGTGCACCTTGAGGGTGTGGCCCAGCGTGCTCTGCTCGTTCACGTCGTCCTTCTTCGCCATCTCAGTCGACCTCCTCGACGCTCACCAGGTGCATGACCGTCTTGACCATCCCGCGGAACTCCGGGCGGTCCTCCTTGACCACCACGTCACCGATGCGCTTCAGCCCGAGGCTGCGCAGGGTGTCGCGCTGGTTCTGCTTCCCGCCGATCTCCGAGCGGGTCTGGGTCACCTTCAGGCGTGCCATCAGGCACCCATCCCTGCCGCACGGGCACGCAGCATGGCGGCCGGCGCGACGTGCTCGAGCGGCAGCCCGCGACGGGCGGCCACCGACTCGGGACGCTCGAGTCCCTTCAGGGCTGCGACCGTCGCGTGCACGACGTTGATGGCGTTGGTCGACCCGAGCGACTTGCTCAGCACGTCGTGGATGCCTGCGCACTCCAGCACGGCTCGCACCGGCCCACCGGCGATCACGCCGGTACCGGGGGACGCCGGCTTGAGCAGCACCACACCGGCGGCGGCCTCACCCTGGATCGGGTGCGGGATGGTGCCCTGGATGCGGGGGACCTTGAAGAAGCTCTTCTTGGCCTCCTCAACACCCTTGGCGATCGCCGCCGGCACCTCCTTGGCCTTGCCGTAGCCGACGCCGACAGATCCGTCGCCGTCTCCGACCACGACGAGCGCGGTGAAGCTGAAGCGACGGCCGCCCTTGACGACCTTGGAGACGCGGTTGATGGTCACGACGCGCTCGATGTACTGGTTCTTGTCGGGGGCGTCACCGCGGCGGTTGTCGCGGTCACGACGACCGCTCTTGTCGCTACCGCCACGGTCGCTGCCGCCGGCGCTCGTGCCGGTGGTCGCGGCACCCGCGCCTCGGCGCTGGGGTCCAGGCATGTCTGTTGGTCCTTGTCTCTTCGTCTTCGGTCAGCCGGTCAGAGGGTGAGCCCGGCTTCGCGGGCGCCCTCGGCGACAGCAGCCACACGGCCGTGGTAACGGTTGCCACCGCGGTCGAAGACCACGGTGTCGATCCCAGCGGCCTTGGCGCGCTCGGCGACGAGCTCACCGACCCTCTTGGCCTTGGCCGTCTTGTCGCCCTCGAGGGAACGCAGGTCTGCCTCCATGGTGGAGGCGAAGGCCAGCGTGGTGCCCGCGGTGTCGTCGACGACCTGGACGAACAGGTGACGCGACGAGCGGTTGACGACCAGACGCGGCCGCACGCCTGTGCCCGCGAGCTTCTTGCGAAGCCGCAGGTGCCGGCGGCTGCGGGCCTTGATCGTGCCCTTGCCCTTGACTCCGATAGCCATCACTTACCAGCCTTCCCGACCTTGCGGCGGACCTGCTCGCCGGCGTACCGGACGCCCTTGCCCTTGTAGGGGTCGGGCTTGCGCAGCTTGCGGATGTTCGCGGCGACCTCGCCCACCTGCTGCTTGTCGATGCCCTGCACCGACAGCCTGGTAGGTCCGTCCACCGTGAACGTGATGCCCTCGGGCGCGGACACGACGACCGGGTGGCTGAACCCCAGGGCGAACTCCAGGTTCGACCCCTTGGCCAGCACGCGGTATCCGGTGCCCACGATCTCGAGCTTCTTCTCGTAACCCTCGGTCACACCGATGACCATGTTGGCCAGCAGCGACCGGGTCAGGCCGTGCAACGAGCGGGAGCCCCGCTCGTCGTTGGGACGGCTCACCTGCAGTGTGCCGTCCTCCGCCCTCGCGATCCCGATGGGCTCGCTCACGGAGTGGTTCAAGGTGCCCTTGGGCCCCTTCACGGTCACGTTCTGACCGTCGATGCTCACCTCGACGCCGGACGGAACCGGGACGGGGAGCCTGCCGATGCGGCTCATGCTCTACCTCCGGTTACCAGACGTAGGCGAGGACTTCCCCACCCACACCCTGCTTGGAGGCCTGCTTGTCGGTCAGCAGGCCGGATGACGTCGAGAGGATCGCCACGCCCAGCCCGCCGAGCACGCGCGGCAGGTTGGTGGACTTGGCGTAGACCCGCAGGCCCGGCTTGGAGACCCGGCGCACGCCCGCGATGGAGCGCTCCCGGTTCGGGCCGAACTTGAGGTCGATGGTCAGCGTCTTGCCGACCTCGGCGTCCTCGACCTTCCAGCCCGCGATGTAGCCCTCGGACTGAAGGATCTCGGAGATCCGAGACTTCAGCTTGCTGTACGGCATGGAGACGTCGTCGTGGTACGCCGAGTTGGCGTTCCGCAGGCGCGTCAGCATGTCCGCGATGGGGTCGGTCATGGTCATCGGGCTTCTCTGCCCTTCCTCACCGTGGTTTCCCCAACCCCTGTTCCCAGGAGCTGGAAGACCTGCGACGTAGTGGTTACCAGCTGCTCTTGGTCACACCGGGGAGCTCGCCTGCGTGGGCCATCTCGCGAAGGCACACCCGGCAGAGCCCGAACTTGCGGTACACCGAGTGCGGGCGACCGCACTTCTGGCACCGCGTGTACGCACGCACCGCAAACTTCGGCTTGCGCGCGGCCTTGTTGATCAGCGCCGTCTTCGCCACGGTCAGTTCTCCTTGAAAGGGAAGCCGAGGCGGCGCAGCAGCGCCCGACCCTCGTCGTCCGTAGTCGCGGTGGTCACGATGGTGATGTCCATACCTCGGACCCGGTCGATCCTGTCTTGGTCGATCTCGTGGAACATCGACTGCTCGTTCAGGCCGAACGTGTAGTTGCCGTGCCCGTCGAACTGCTTGGGCGACAGACCGCGGAAGTCGCGGATACGCGGCAGCGCGAGCGAGAGCAGGCGGTCCAGGAACTCCCACATCCGGTCTCCACGCAACGTCGTGTGGCACCCGATGGGCATCCCCTCGCGCAGCTTGAACTGCGCGATCGACTTGCGGGCCTTGGTGACCTGGGGCTTCTGGCCGGTGATCGCGGTCAGGTCCTTGATCGCGCCCTCGATCAGCTTGGAGTCACGGGCGGCGTCACCGACACCCATGTTCACCACGACCTTCACCAGGCCGGGGATCTGCATGACGTTCGCGTACCCGAACTCCTCGCGCATCGACGGGGCGATCTCGTCGCGGAAGCGGGTCTTGAGCCGCGGGGGCACGTTGACCGGCGTCCGGTCGCTGCCGGTGCGCTCGATGGTGGTCTCGCTCATCAGATGTCCTTACCGGAGCGCTTGGCCACGCGCACCCTCACGGTGCGCTGCTGGCCGTCACGCTCGACCGTCTCGGTGCGGGAGCCGACCCTGGTCGGCTTCTTGCTGCTCGGGTCGACCAGCATCACGTTGCTGATGTGCATCGGGGCCTCATGCGTCTCGATGCCACCGGTCTTCGCGCCGCGACCGGAGCTGCCGACCTTGACGTGCTTCTTCACCCGGTTGACGCCCTCGACGAGGATCCGGTTGTTGTCCGGGTACACCTCGATGACCCTGCCGGTCTTGCCGCGGTCGCCGCCGCGTGCCTGGGTCGCGCCGGTCATCACCTGGACCGTGTCGCCCTTCTTGATCTTGAGCTTCGCCATGGTCAGAGCACCTCCGGTGCCAGCGAGATGATCTTCATGAACTTCTTGTCACGCAGCTCGCGGCCCACTGGGCCGAAGATGCGGGTGCCACGGGGGTCACCATCACCCTTCAGGATCACGGCCGCGTTCTCGTCGAAACGGATGTATGAGCCGTCGGGGCGACGACGCTCCTTCTTGGTGCGCACGATGACGGCCTTGACGACCTCTCCCCGCTTGACGTTCCCGCCGGGGATGGCGTCCTTGACGGTCGCCACGATCACGTCACCGATGCCGGCGTAACGGCGGCCGGAGCCGCCGAGGACGCGGATGCAGAGGATCTCCTTCGCACCCGAGTTGTCGGCGACCTTCAGTCGCGACTCCTGCTGGATCACTGTCTCACTCCTGATGTCGCGCCGGTTCTCTTCTCAAGAGCCTGGCGGAACGGATAGGGCTGGCTTGCCGAGGCCTACTTGGCCTTCTCGACGACCTCCACGACGCGCCAGCGCTTGGTGGCGGACAGCGGCCGGGTCTCCATGATCCGGACGCTGTCGCCGACGCCGCACTGGTTCTGCTCGTCGTGGGCCTTGACCTTGCTGGTACGGCGCAGGACCTTGCCGTACAACGGGTGCTTGACGCGGTCCTCGACGGCGACGACGACGGTCTTGTCCATCTTGTCGCTGACCACGAAGCCGGTGCGCGTCTTGCGGTAGCCGCGGGCGCTGGTGTCCGCGCTCTCGTCGACCGACGTCTCGTTCACTACGTCCTCACTCACTTCGCATCCTCCTCGGAGGCCGGGGAGATTCCGATGCCGAGCTCCTGCTCGCGCATGATCGTGTAGATCCGGGCGATGTCGCGGCGTACCGCGCGCAACCGTCCGTGGCTCTCCAGCTGGCCGGTGGCCGACTGGAACCGGAGGTTGAACAGCTCCTCCTTGGCCTTGCGCAGCTCCTCGACGAGGCGCTCGGGATCGTGACCCCGAAGCTGCTCGGCCGTCAGGTCCTTCGATCCGACTGCCATTACCCTTCACCACCCTCGCGCCGCACGAAACGGCACTTCATCGGGAGCTTGTGGATCGCCAGGCGCATCGCCTCACGGGCCACTTCCTCCGGAACACCTGCGAGCTCGAACATGACGCGGCCCGGCTTGACGTTCGCGATCCACCACTCAGGCGAGCCCTTGCCCGATCCCATGCGGGTCTCGGCCGGCTTCTTGGTCAGCGGGCGGTCCGGGTAGATGGTGATCCAGACCTTCCCGCCGCGCTTGATGTAGCGGGTCATCGCGATACGGGCCGCCTCGATCTGGCGGTTGGTGACGTACGCCGGCTCGAGAGCCTGGATGCCGTAGTCACCGAACGCGATCGCGGTACCGCCCTTGGCAGCACCCGAACGCTTCGGGTGGTGCTGCTTGCGGTGCTTCAACCGACGGGGAACCAACATGCTGGTCAGCCCTCCTGTCCGGTAGCGGCGGCAGCGGTGACCGCCGCCTGCGCGGGAGCCGTCCCCTCGGCCGCAGGCGCGGTGTCGGTGCGCTCGGGACGACGCGCGCGGGGACGGTCTGCACGGTCGGGACGACCACCCGGACCACCGGCGCCACGCGGGCCCCGAGGTGCCTGAGCCTGCTGTGCGGCAAGCTCCTTGGCGGTCATGTCGCCCTTGTAGATCCACACCTTCACGCCGATGCGGCCGAAGGTGGTGCGCGCCTCGTAGAAGCCGTAGTCGATCTGCGCACGCAGCGTGTGCAGCGGCACCCGGCCCTCGCGGTAGAACTCCGAACGGCTCATCTCGGCGCCGCCGAGGCGACCGGAGCACTGCACGCGGATGCCCTTGGCGCCGGCGCGCTGAGAGGACTGCATCCCCTTGCGCATGGCACGCCGGAACGACACCCGGCTCGACAGCTGCTCGGCGATGCCCTGGGCGACCAGCTGCGCGTCGATCTCGGGGTTCTTGACCTCGAGGATGTTCAGCTGCACCTGCTTGCCCGTAAGCTTCTCCAGCTCGCCGCGCAGCCGGTCGGCCTCCGCACCGCGGCGGCCGATGACGATGCCCGGGCGTGCGGTGAAGATGTCGACGCGGACGCGGTCGCGGGTGCGCTCGATCTCGACCTTGGAGATGCCTGCACGCTCCATGCCGGTGGACATGAGCGCTCGGATGGCCACGTCCTCCTTCACGTAGTCGCGGTACCGCTGACCTTCCTTGGTGCTGTCAGCGAACCAGCGCGACTTGTGGTCGGTGGTGATGCCCAGCCGGAACCCGTGCGGGTTGACCTTCTGTCCCACTAGGAGTTCCTCCCCTTCGAGGCAGCGGCCTTCCTGGC
>JAABUN010006936.1_pt1 | contig 12650 bp, 10 predicted proteins | sample 5559311 | NCBI WGS metagenome assembly JAABUN01 (sample SAMN10711877, study PRJNA513370) | rock metagenome | isolation source: Antarctica rocks | place: Antarctica: Victoria Land, Siegfried Peak sud | reverse complement strand
CACCCCGCGGCTCCCGAGGTCCTCGGCCAGGGCTTCGGAGACGATCAGCGCCAACGCCTCCAGATCGAGCCCGGTGGTGATCACCAGGGCCTCGACCTCAGCCAGGGTGGTGCAGGTCGTCATCGCTCCTCCCCGACACCTACGAAGGTGTGCCGCAGACCCGCCTCGGGGTCCAGCTCGGCGCGGAGGTGGCCGTGCCACGGTTCGCGCCGTTCGGAGAAGTCGTCACGCCAGTGCGCCCCGCGGGACTCCTCCCGCAGCCGGGCCGAGGCCACCACTGCGGTGGCCACGGTCATCAGGTTGGTTGCCTCCCAGGCCTCGACCCCCGGCTGAGCCCCGTTCTGCTCGGCCAGCTGCGCCAGCTCGTACGCCGCCTGGTCCAGCCCCGCGGCCTGCCGCAGACCACCCGCGTGCCGGCTCATCGCCTGCTGCATCGCCGGGACCACGGCCCGGTCGATCAGTCCTGGCACCCGGTCGTCGGGGCGCGGCGCCCGCTGGGGCGGCAGCTCCCGCTCCAGCTGCTCGGCGATCCGCTTCGCGAAGACCAGACCCTCGAGCAGGGAGTTGGAGGCCAGTCGGTTAGCCCCGTGCACGCCGGTCGAGGCGACCTCACCGCAGGCGTAGAGACCGGGCAGGTTGGTGGCCCCGTCCAGGTCCACCTCGATCCCGCCGCAGAAGTAGTGACAGGCCGGGGCGACCGGGATCAGGTCGGTTACCGGGTTGATACCGGCTCTGCGGCAGCTGTGCAGGATGGTGGGGAAACGCACCCGCCAGGTCTCCTCGCCGAGCGCCCGCCCGTCCACGAACACGTGGTCCGAGCCCTCCCGGGCCATCTCCTTCATGATGCCCTTCGCGACCACGTCGCGCGGGGCCAGCTCGGCCAGCTCGTGCTGACCGACCATGAACCTCTCCCCGGCCGAGTTGACCAGCAACCCGCCCTCACCGCGTACAGCCTCGCTGACCAGCGGCAGCTGACCCCGCGCCCCGGTCCCCAGGAACAGCACGGTGGGGTGGAACTGGATGAACTCCACGTCGCGCAACCGGGCGCCGGCACGGAAGGCGGCCGCCACCCCGTCCCCGGTGGAGACCGGCGGGTTGGTGGTCACCGCGTAGATCTGCCCGATCCCCCCGGTGGCCAGCACCACGGCCCGCGCGTGCACCGCGCCGACCCCGCCGAGGCTGCCCTCACCCAGCACGTGCAGGGTCACGCCGGCTACTCCCCCGCCCGCACCCGGGATCAGGTCGAGCACCAAGGCGTGCTCCACGATCTCGACGGCCGGGTCGGCGATCACGCTGGACACCAGGGCCCGTTCGATCTCCGCCCCGGTGGCGTCGCCCCCGGCGTGCGCGATCCGGTTGCGGTGGTGGCCACCCTCCCGGGTCAGCTCCAGGTGGCCGCCGGAGTCCCGGTCGAACTCGGCACCCCGGGCGATCAACGTGGCCACCTCGTTCGGCCCCTCGCTGACCAGGACCCGCACCGACTCCTCGATGCAGAGCCCGGCCCCCGCGACCAGGGTGTCGTCGATGTGCTGCTGGACGGTGTCGCCCGCCCCCTGGACCGAGGCGATCCCGCCCTGCGCCCACGGGGTGGATCCGGCGGCCACCACGTCCTTGGTCACCACCATCACCCGCCCGAGGTGACTGCACTCCAGGGCCGCGGTCAGCCCGGCGATGCCGGAACCGATCACCACCACCTCGACCTCCCGGATCCAACCGGGCGGCTCGGCGGCCAGTCGTTGCGGCAGCACAGGCAGCGGCGGTAGCCGCGGAAAGGGCGGGTCCGGCAGGTCGGAGCTGACCGGCAGGGACGCGTCATCGGGCACCATGGCCCCCATGGTCCCCTATCCGCGGTCGTGGTTCGCCGCTTGGGTCGACTCCGCCTACGGGTCGGGTGGCTTCTGGTCCGACCACCTGCCGCGTCAGCACTTCCGGACCGCCTCGACCACCGGCGACGTCCTGGCCCGGATGGTCGCGGCCCTGCTCGACCGGCAGCCGGAGATCGAGGCGGTGGTCGACGTCGGCGCCGGGACCGGGGAGCTGCTGACCCGCCTGCAGGTGCTCCGGCCGGACCTCGGTCTGACCGGGATCGACCTCCGCTCGCGACCCACCGACCTGCCGGCGGGGATCGGGTGGGCGACGGACCTGTGGGACGTCCGCCGGCACGCCTGGGCGCACGGACCTGCCGCCGACCAGCTGACGGGGGCCGGCGTCCCGACCTTGGTCATTGCCGCGGAGTGGCTGGACGACCTGCCGTGCCGGGTCGCGGCGTACGGTGCGGCGGGTTGGCACGAGCTGGGCGTCGACCGGGAGGGCCACGAGCAGCGCGGAGCATTGTTGGCCGACCCCGAGCGGCAGTGGGCCGAGGACTGGTGGCCGGGCGGGCACCGGGCCGAGATCGGATCGACCCGCGACCGCGCCTGGGCGCACCTGGTCGAGGCGGCGCGGGCGTGCGGCGGCAGCGCCCTGCTGATCGACTACGGCCACCTGCGGGACAGCCGACCCAACTCGGGGTCGTTGACGGGCTACCGGGCCGGCCGGCAGGTCCAGCCTCTGCCCACCAGCGCCGCCAACGTGACCGCCCACGTCGCCGTCGACGCCCTCCGCAGCGCCTGCGAGCGGGTCGGAGCCCGGACGCTGCTGTGCCGGACCCAGGCGGAGGTGGTCGACGAGCTCCTCCCCGCCACCGAGTCAGACGACCCGGTGACCGACCTGGTGGAGCGGAGCCGCCGGGCGGCGATGGCCTCGCCCGCCGTCTGGGGATCTCAGTGGTGGCTCTGGCAGGCTTGACCCGCCGACCACCTGTGACAGCCTGACCTGGTGCACGAGCCGCTCAAGGTCCTGGTGGGCGCCCTCGGACCCGGCGTGCTGCCCTCGGTCGACGGGCCACCGCCGGTGGGCACGATCCTGCTGGACCTCGGCCCGGAGCATCCGAGCAACGCCGGTCTGCTCGAGCTGGATCTGTGGACCGAGGACGGTGTCATCACCTCCGCGCGGGTCAGGGTCGGCGCCATGCACCGCGGCGCGGAGAAGCTCTTCGAGGTCCGCGACTATCGCCAGATCTTGATGCTGGCCGACCGGCACGACTGGCAGGCTCCCTTCTTCGGCGAGCTCGGGATCGCCTTGACCTGCGAGCAGATGCTGGGACTCGAGGTGCCGCAGCGGGCGGTCTGGCTGCGGACCCTGCTGGCCGAGCACACCCGGATCTCGAGCCACGCCGGCTTCCTCGGCTATGTCCCGCACCGGCTCGGGGTGGCCAACCCGTTCACCTCCTTACGGGCGGCCCTCCGGGTCCAGCTCCAGACGCTGACCGGCAACCGGGTGCACCCGATGGTCAACCGGATCGGCGGTCTCGGCGTGGACGCGGAACCGGACTGGCTGCTCCAGGAGGCACGGCTGATGACCGCGGTGCACGAGGCCGCGGACCAGCTCGGCTCCCTGCTGGAGACCGAGACCTTCGTGGCCGACACGGCCGGGGTGGCCCCACTCGGTCTGCCGCAGATCACCGGACACGGGATCACCGGCCCGGCCGCCCGGGCCAGCGGGGTCGACATCGACCTGCGGCGTCAGCGGCCCTACCTGGCGTACGGGGGGCTCGAGGCCCTGATCCCGCCCCCGGTGACCACGACGGGCGACGCTTGGTCGCGTCTGCGCCAGCTCGTCGTCGAGGTACGGACCAGCGCCGCCCTCGTCGAGGCCTGCAGCGACCGGCTTGCCGACCTCTCGGGTCCGGTGTCGGTCAGGCTGGGCAAGGTCGTGCAGCTACCCGAGGGCGAGGCGTACGGAGCGGTCGAGGCACCGCTGGGAGTGGCGGGGGTCTACCTGGTCTCCCGGGGGGAGAAGACGCCGTGGCGCCTCAAGCTGCGGACCCCGTCCTTCAACCACGTCGCCGCCCTGGAGTCCCTGCTGCCGGGAGTGTCGACGGCCCACCTCGAGGTAACCCTGGCCTCGGTCGGGTACGTGATCGGCGACGTCGACAAGTAGTAGCTGGAATCAGCCGACCCGGCGGTCGACCTCGTAGTTGGGCAGCACCATGGCCGTGTCGACCACCCGCAGGTCGACGACCGTCGGGTGGGAACCGTCGCGCCAGAGCTCGTCGGCGTCCGGCACCTCGCCCCAGGTCGACTCGTGCTCGGCCAGCACCCGACGGGGCATGTGCCGTACGTCCGCGCCGGTCTCGCCGTCTGCTTCCGCCGGCCGCAGAGCCGCGAGCTCGGCCTGCTGGGTGCCGACGGTCCGCCGCATCGACGTGATCATCGTGTCCCGCTCGACGAGCTGGGTCTGCAGGCCTGCGTGCTGCGTCTGCAGATCCTCGTGCTCGGTCCGCAGCCCCGCGACCTCGGTCCGCAGGTCGACGATGACGGCCTGCTGGCCCGTGATCACCGCACCCGCGTCGCTCACCCGCCGGGTCAGGGTGTCGACGACCGCGCCGTTGCGCGTCCGCTCCTCACGCAGGGTCGCGCCGTGGCGCTGGCTGGCCTCGAGGGTTTGGAGGGCGTGCTGGCGGCGGCCGGTGAAGATCTCTTTCCAGGCGAGGGCACAGGCGATGACCGCGGCGGCGACCGCGACACCGACGCCGATCCGGACCAGCCAGGTCGGTCCGAAGGCGGCCCCGACGGCCAGCACGGTCCCGGCGACCAGGACGATCCCCGACGCACGACGCAGGTTCGACGGTTGTGCTTTGCGGCCCACAGCCGTGGCTGGCGGACGAGCGGCCGGCGCCGCGCTCTCGGAGGTGCTCACGGGGTCACCCTATGACGGTTCGAGGTCAGGCCGGCGGAGGTGAAGGCTACCCGCCGGGGGTGTCCGAATCCAGGTCGGTGTCGTCGGCACCGGGCACCCGGCAGGCGCGTTCCAGGGCCAGACCCGCGATGCCGAGACCGATACCCACCACGATGGCGACGCCCGAGCGGATCACCCGGTCACGCGGACCGACCGCGTCGAGCCGGGCCACGAAGTTGAGGGCGAACCCCAGGTAGCCCCCCGCCACCAGCGCGCCGGCGAGAGCCGAGGCCTTGCCGAGCACCAGGAAGGCGACGGCGCGCTGGGGCTCCATCCGCTCCCGCCGGACCTGGATGCGCTGCCGGGTGGAGTAGGCGAGCATGGCGACGAGGGCGGCGATCAGCAGCAAGGCCAACGGCGCGGTCCAGGGCACCGTGGGGGGAATGATGTCGAGGGCGTTCGCGCTGACGACCAGCAGCCAACCGGCTAGGCCGCCGAACAAGGCGGCGACCGCTAGGGCACGCGGCGGCGTGACCTGCACCGAGCCGTCAGGGGTGGGTATCGACAAGAGGAGTTCGCGTTCTCGAGGCTGACGGTGCGATCAGTCGTTCGTGATGAGCAGGTCCTCGCGCCGGACCACGCCGGCGGTGTCGACTCCGGTGACCAGATCGGCAACGGCACCCTGACCGGGGACCTGGCCGGTCGGGTCGATCTCGTGCCAGGGCAGCAGCACGAAGCCCCGCTCGTGGGCGAGCGGGTGCGGGAGCTTGAGGTCCGGCTGGTCGGTCTGGGTGGTGCCGACCAGGATCAGATCGACGTCCAGGGTCCGGGGACCCCAGGGCTGGCCGTCACGCACCCGGCCGAACGCGTCCTCGATGGCCATCGCCCGCTCGAGCAGGGTGCGGGGCTCCAGGGTGGTCTCGGCCACCACGACCAGGTTCAGGAACTCGGGGTTGTCCTCCGGGCCGCCGATGGCCGCGGTCTGGTACACCGACGAGACGTCGACCACGATCACGTCCGGGGTGTCTCGCAGCGCGTCCACGGCACCCTGCAGGTTGCCCAGCCGGTCACCGAGGTTGGAGCCGACGGAGTAGACGACCTTCTTGAGGGGCTTCATCCCGCTCAGCGTGTCGGTGTCGATGGCGTACGGGTTCGGGCTAGTCATCTCGTCTACTCCTAGTCAGCGTGACGGCCACGTCGGCGAACTCCACCCCGACGGGCGCTTGGGGCTTGTGGACGGTGACCTCGACCCGCTCCACCATCCCCACCTCGAGGCAGGTACGGGCAATTCTGTCCGCCAGGGCCTCGATCAGGTTCAGCGGGGCCCCCTCGATGTCGGCCACCACCGCCTGGGCCAGGCTGCCGTAGTCGACGGTCCGGCCGAGGTCGTCGGTCTCGGCCGCGCCGCTCAGATCCAGGCTGCAGACCACGTCGACGACGAACCGCTGGCCCTGCTCACGCTCGAAGTCGAAGACCCCGTGGTGCCCGGTGGCGGCGATCCCGGTGAGGGTGACCTGGTCGTTCCCGGGCAGGCCGAGACGCGGCGCATCGCCGCCCAACGCCTGTTCGGCCATGTCCCACCTCCTCGACGATGCAGACCCTATCCGACCGAGACGTCATCGAGGCGGCGTGGATTCGGCCTGGTACGCCTCGGTGACCGGTCGCTGGCTGGCCAGTCGGCGAGCGATCGCCACCGCGTCCCGGCTGGCCCGGACGGAGTGCACCCGCACCCCCCAGACCCCGCGCAGCGCCAGCACCGCGGTGAGCGCGGTGGTCGCGTCGTCCCGCCCGCGGGCCGGGCGGGGGGTCCCGTCCGCAGCCGCGAGGAGGGAACCGAGGAACGCCTTCCGGGAACCTCCGACGAGCAGGGGGAGGCCGAGCCGGTCGAGCTCGTCGAGCCGGTCGAGCAGCGCCCAGTTGTGCTCACCGGTCTTGGCGAACCCGAGACCAGGGTCGACGACGAGCTGGTCCCGGGCGATCCCGGCCGCCTCCGCGGCCGCGACCTGCTCGGCCAGCTCCCGGCCGACGTCGTCGACCACGTCGGTGTAGCGGGCCCGGCTCTGCATGTCGTCGGAGTGGCCGCGCCAGTGCATGCACACGTACGGCACCCCCAGGCCGGCGACCAACCCCAGGATCTCCGGCTCGGCCCGGCCGCCGGAGACGTCGTTGACCAGCCGCGCTCCCGCCGCGACCGCCTGCTCTGCGACCTCGGCCCGCATGGTGTCGATGCTGATCACCGCGCCCGCGGCACTCAGCTGCCGGACGACCGGCAGCACCCGGCGCAGCTCCTCGGCCACCTCGGGACGGTCCGCACCCGGTCGGGTCGACTCACCTCCGACATCGATGATGTCGGCGCCCTCGGCAAGCAGGTCCAGGCCGTGCCGTACGGCTGCTCGCCCGTCGAACCACTCGCCGCCGTCGGAGAACGAGTCCGGGGTGACGTTGACCACCCCCATCACCAGGGTGCGGCCGGGCTGGGGCAACCCACGCACTTCCGACGGCCACATCGCCACAGCGTAGGGCGTGCTCGAGGATGCTCCCGCCAGCGTGCGGAGCTGTTCAGCGGTCCTGCGGGGTGTCGGCGGGCCGGGAGCCCCATGCGGTGGGCCGGGAACCCACCTCGACGATCAGGTCACCGCCGCGGTTCAGCACCGAGGCCGGGATCCAGGACCGCCGCCAGACCCGGCCGTCGAGCTCGGCCCCCTGGACGTAGATCGCCTGCTCGGACGCACCGGGTGCGGTCACGGTGGTGGTGGGCCCGCCGGCCCGCTTGATCCACACCTTGCGGAAGGTCGGGCTCGACAGCAACATCTCGCCCCGGCTGGGGGTCTGCGGATACATCCCGAGCGCACCCCAGATGTACCAGGCCGACATGGTCCCGAGGTCGTCGTTCCCCGGCAGCCCGGTGGGCCCGGTCCCGTACACCACATCCATGTAGGTCCGGACGGTCTGCTGGGTCTTCCACGGCTGGCCGAGGGCGTTGTAGAGCCACGGGATGTGGATGCCCGGCTCGTTGGTCGGGTCGTAGTTGTCGGGGGTCGGGGTCACGGCCCACGACCCGTCGTCGAGTCGGAAGAAGTCGTCGAGCCGTGCCGCGGCCACCCGGTCGCCGCCCATCAGGGCGGACAGCCGGTGCACATCGTGCTGGACCATCCAGGTGTAGGTCGCCGAGGTCCCCTGGGCGAAGCCGACCCCGCCGGCGAGGTCGAACGGACCCAGCCAGGAGCCGTCCGCGAGCCGGGGCTGCTGGTAGCCGGCCTCCGGGGTGGCCTCGGGGTTGAAGGTGTTCTGCCAATAGCCCGCCCGGGCGGTGAACAGCCGGGCCTCGTCGTCCCGGCCGAGCTTCTTGGCCCACTGGGCCAGCCCGTAGTCGGCGGTCGAGTCCTCCAGGGTCTCGGCCGCCCCGCCCCAGCAGTGGCACTCGTCCTGGGGTGCGTAGTGCAGCCGCTCGTACGCCTCGAGGTTTGGCCGCATCCCGGCGCACTGGCCGGGGCACCCGTAGTCCGACAGCCCGGCCGGGTTGGGCACCGTGGCCTGGCGGACCAGGGAGTCGAAGGCCGCATCGACCTCGAAGTTGCGGACCCCGAGGGCGTACATCCCGGCCAGGGTGGGAGCACTCGGGTCACCGTTCATCACCCGGGTCGGGCTGTTGACGTGCAGCCAGCGGTCCCAGACCCCGCCGTTCTGCCGGGACGCGTTGAGCATCGACTGGGCGAAGTCGCCGGCGATCTTCGGCTCCAGCAGAGCCAACAGCTGGGTGTGCGCCCGGTACTGGTCCCAGCCGGAGAAGTTGCCGTACTGAGCGCTCTGGCCGCGGGCCAGCCGGTGGACCTGCTGGTCCGGGCCCCGGTAGGTGCCGGCCACGTCGCTGTTCACGTTGGGCTGCAGGAAGGCGTGGTACATCGCGGTGTAGAAGGTGGTCAGTGAGTCACGCCTGCCGCCGGCGACGTCGATCCGGCGCAGCTGCGCATTCCAGATCTTCCGGCCCGCCGCAGCGACCTTCTTCACCGTGGCGGCGGGACGCAGCTCGGCCGCCAGGTTGGCCTCAGCCGCGTGACCACTCGTGTACGACAGACCGATCCGCATCTTGACCGGTCGCTTCGAGGTGGTGGCGAAACCCACGTAGCCACCCGAGCCCCGGCCGGCGCGGGCCGCGCCGGTCTCGTAGCCCTCCCCGCCGGTGGCCTCGGTCGTGCCCGGTCGAACCGTACCGTCGACCCAGGTGCCGGTGCGGACGAAGGCCTGGTCGAAGTGGGCGGTGAAGAAGAGCCGGTAGTAGGAGAACTTGTTGCTGCCCCCACCGTTGGCCCGCCGACCGCAGAAGCCCCCGGTCAGGACCGAGCCCGACACCGTACGGCTGACCGGGTCGATCTCGATGTCGGCGTCCTTGCTGCCGTTGAGGGAGTTCGAGGTGCGGAAGAGCAGGTTGGCCGTCGAGCCCCGGGGGAAGGCGACGGTTCCGACGCCGGCGCGGGTGGTGGCCGCGAAGTCGGTCTCGACCCCGTTGGCCAGGCCCAACCGGTAGCGACCGGGCTCGGCCACCTCGTCGTCGTGACTGAAGTCGCTGGCGTAGATCTCGTCCTTGGTGTCGGCGCTGGGCGAGGTGGCCACCTCCCCCACGTGCGGGAAGATCGGGATGTCGCCGGCCGCCCCGGGGAAGCACCCCGCTCCGTTCACGTGCGTCAGCGAGAAGCCGCGCATCCGGGTGGTCTCGTAGGCATAGCCGTTGGACGCCCCGGTGCCGGTCTGGTCACCGGTGGTCGAGGTGGGCGACCAGGACAGCATCCCGAACGGACGGACCGCACCCGGGTAGGTGTTCCCCCCGTTGGCCGTGCCGATCAGCGGGTCGACGTAGTCGACCACCTTCGTGTGGGGTCGGGCCGTCGCGGCGTCCGCCGGCAGCACCCCCAGCGGGACCACCAGACCTGTGGTCAAGACCCCAGCCAGCACCCAACGTCGTAGCGACACCGATTCGTTCCCCCCGTTGACCATCCGAACCCGCATTTTGCACACAGGCCCCTGACAGGTTCACCAACGAGTGGTGAACAGGACACGCCGGGGTCACCATCGGCGGCCCTTCGACAAGCTCAGGGAACGTCCCGGGCACCCGGATCGCGCGCCGACGAAGACGGCGGCACCGAGCGCGATCCGCGTCCGAGCGGAGCTAGGACCACAGGCAGAGCGAGGACAGACAACACCAGCTCAGGGAACGTCTTTCTCTAGCTCTTGATCAGGGCCATGGCTTCGGCGCGGGTGACCCCGTTGCGGAGCAGACCGCGTACGGCGCTGGTCACCGTCTTGGAGCCGGGCTTGCGGACCCCGCGCATGGTCATGCACAGGTGCTCGCACTCGAAGATCACGATCACCCCACGCGGGGCCAGGATCCGTTCCAGGGCGTCGGCCACCTGGGTGGTCAACCGCTCCTGCACCTGGGGCCGCTTGGCGTAGACGTCGACCAGCCGGGCCAGCTTGCTCAGGCCGGTGACCCGACCGTCCAGGTTGGGGATGTAGCCCACGTGGGCCACCCCGGTGAAGGGCACCAGGTGGTGCTCGCAGCAGCTCCACACCTCGATGTCCTTCACCACCACCAGCTCGTCGTGACCGAGGTCGAACATCGTGGCCAGCACCTCGTCGGGCGTCTGGTGCAGACCCTGGAACATCTCCTCGTAGGCCCGGGCCACTCGTTCCGGGGTGTTGCGCAATCCGTCCCGATCGGGGTCCTCGCCGATCGCGATCAGGATCTCCCGGACGGCCGCCGCGATCCGGGGCTGGTCGAAACCAGCCCCGTCAGCGGGTCCGGTCACCGGAAGTCCGGGCCTCGCTGGTCGGCATCGGTGATGCCGGGACCGTTGGGCACGTGGCTACCGGGTGAGGACTGCTCCCCGGGCAACTGGGCCGGGACGGGGTTGTGCCCGGGCGGCAGCGGCACGCCACCCGCGGGCACGGCCTCGGGACCGGGGGGCAGCTGACCGTTCCCCTGGCCGTTGCTGTGACCGTTCAGCCCGTTCAGACCGTTCATCCTCGAGGGAGGCGGGGTGACCGGCGGCAGGGTGGAGGGCACTCGGTCGTCGGAGCCGGTCCAGGCCGGACGCTTCGGCCACAGCCGCAGCGGCTGGAAGACCGCCGCCACCTCGCCCCGGTCGAGAGTCTCCTTCTCGAACAGCGCCCGCACCAGGTCGTCGAGCACGTCCCGGTTGGCGGTGAGGATGTCGAACGCCTCCTGGTGGGCGTTGCCGATCAGCTTGGACACCTCTTCGTCCACGATCGCCGCGACCTCCTCGGAGTATTCGCGGCCGTGGCCCATGTCGCGGCCCATGAAGGGCTCGGACTCGCCGGAGCCCAGCTTGATCGCCCCGAGCCGGTCGGTCATGCCGTACTGGGTGACCATGGCGCGGGCCACGTTGGTGGCCTTCTCGATGTCGTTGCTGGCCCCGGTGGTCGGGTCGTGGAAGACCAGCTCCTCTGCCGCCCGGCCGCCCATCATGTACGCCAGCTGGTCGAGCAGCTCGGCGCGGGTGTTGGAGTACTTGTCGTTCTCCGGCAGCACCATCGTGTAGCCCAGGGCCCGTCCGCGCGGCAAGATCGTCACCTTCTGCACCGGGTCGGTGCCGGGCAGCGCGGCGGCGACCAGGGCGTGACCGCCCTCGTGGTACGCCGTGACCAGCTTCTCCTTCTCGTTCATCAACCGGCTGCGCTTCTGCGGGCCGGCGATGACGCGGTCGATGGCCTCGTCGAGGAACTCGTCGGTGATCACCCGGGCGTTCAGCCGGGCGGTGAGCAGCGCGGCCTCGTTGAGCACGTTGGCCAGGTCGGCACCGGTGAACCCCGGCGTACGACGGGCGACACCCTCGAGGTCGACGTCCGGCGCCATCGGCTTGCCCTCGGCGTGCACCTTGAGGATCTGGAACCGACCCTTGAGGTCGGGAGCGTCGACGGCGATCTGACGGTCGAACCGGCCCGGGCGCAGCAGCGCCGGGTCCAGCACGTCCGGCCGGTTGGTGGCCGCGATCAGGATCACGCCGCCCCGGACGTCGAAGCCGTCCATCTCGACCAGGAGCTGGTTGAGGGTTTGCTCGCGCTCGTCGTGGCCGCCGCCCATGCCGGCACCACGGTGCCGCCCGACGGCGTCGATCTCGTCGATGAAGACGATCGCCGGCGCATTCTCCTTGGCCTGCTCGAACAGATCCCGGACGCGGGACGCACCCACCCCGACGAACATCTCGACGAAGTCGGATCCAGAGATGGAGAAGAAGGGGACGCCCGCCTCGCCGGCGACCGCCCGGGCGAGCAGGGTCTTACCCGTACCGGGCGGCCCGTAGAGCAGCACACCCTTGGGGATCTTGGCCCCGACGGCCTGGAACTTGGCCGGCTCGGCCAGGAACTCCTTGATCTCGTCGAGCTCCTCGATCGCCTCCTCGCAGCCGGCGACGTCGTGGAAGGTGGTCTTCGGGGTGTCCTTGTTCATCACCTTGGCCTTGGACTTGCCGAACTGCATCACCCGGCTGCCACCACCCTGGACGGAGTTGAGCAGGAAGAAGAACAGCACCCCGATGATCACGAACGGGATCAGCGTGGCCAGCAGCGAGGAGAAGAAGCCGGGGGTCGCGTTCTGACCGTCCCAGCCGTCCAGGGACCCTTCCGCCACCCGCTGGTCCAGCCGGGTGATCAGCGCGTCGCTCTGGTTGCCGACCCAGGCCGCCTTGTACTTGGTCTCATCGGCGTCCTTGAGGGTGACCCGGATCTCCTGCTCCTTGTCGACCAGGACGACCTCCTTCAACGGGTCGTTGCTGTTGATCAGCGCCACGACCGTCGAGGTGGGTTGTTCCTTGTAACCGCCGCTGATCCGGCCGCTGATGTCGATCAGCACACCGACGGCGATCACCGCGAGCACGATCCAGATCAGAGGTCCACGGAATATGCGTTTGACGTTC
>JAABUN010006935.1_pt1 | contig 12651 bp, 9 predicted proteins | sample 5559311 | NCBI WGS metagenome assembly JAABUN01 (sample SAMN10711877, study PRJNA513370) | rock metagenome | isolation source: Antarctica rocks | place: Antarctica: Victoria Land, Siegfried Peak sud | reverse complement strand
TGTACAGCCAATTGGCGACGATGGGCGTCCAGCGGCTGCACGCTCGCACGAACCTGGGCCTGGAATTGAAGCTCCACGCCTCGCTCCTGGCCGCCATCGTGACCAACGGCCACTAGCAATCAGGGTTGAGTATCCCCTGAATCAGCGCGTCGGGGCGCGGCGAGCGGCAGGAGCAGACCGATGTTCGGCGGGACGGCGCGCGGGCGCGTGCGCTTCGAGGAACTGGTGACCGAGGCGATCGATGGGCTGCCGGACGACATTCTGGCGATGCTCGACAACGTCGAGATCGTGGTCGCCGACGCGCCGACGGTCGATCAGCTCGACGAGGCGGGGAAGCTGGACGCGGGCGAGCTGCTGCTCGGCCTCTACGAAGGTATCCCCCTGACCGACCGCACGAGCGGTTACGGGATGGTGCTGCCGGACAAGATCACCCTCTTCCAGGGGGCGTTGGAGTCGGTGTGCGCCGACGAAGAGATCCTGCGGCAAGAGGTGCGGGTCACGGTGGTCCACGAGCTGGCCCATCATTTCGGGATTTCCGATCGGCGGCTGACCGAGTTGGGCTGGGCGTGAGGCGAGTGCCGAGTGGCGAGGGCCAAGTGCCGAGTGGGTCTGTCTGTCGGCACCGTGGCTGAATGGCGATGCTCGCCACTGGGCACTCATCACTCGGCCCTTTTCACTCGCGTAAGGTGATGGACTGATGATGGATGAGCGGGAGCGGGAGCGGCAGCGGGCGGGCGTGTCCTGGGCGCTGGGCGACCTGGAAGGGCTGTTGGCGCGCGGCGTCATCTCCATGGCGACTTACGAAGGGGTGCGGCGCGACTACGACGCGCGCCTGCGCTGGCTGCGTGGCGACGCGGCTGGGGTGGAGTCGAACGCCGTGCCGGTACGGGCGGCGCTGTCTTCCGCCGAGGTGGTCGACGCACCGGGGTCGGCGCTGCTATTGGGCAACGCGGGCGCTGCATCGAGGTCGGTGCGACCCGCCCCCGCGCTCCCGTCGCCCACGCCGCCCGCGCTGCCGACGGTGTTCCTGAAATCGCTCGCGCCGGTCGCGTCCGACCCCGCTCCCGGTGCGGTGGCGTTGTCTCCGGCCGCCGACACGCGACCGGGCGGGGGCGATGTCACCGGCCTGTGGATCAACCTCGCCCTCTTTCTCGGGGCTTTCTTCGTGGTGATGGCCTCGCTGATCTTCGTGCGCAGTTCCTGGTCCTTCCTGGGCGCGGGCGCGAAGGCGGTGCTGATGGCAAGCCTCACGGCGGCGTTCGTCGGGGGGGGGCTCGTCTGTCTGCGGCTGCCGCGCGTGCGCCCCGCAGGGCAGGCGTTCCTGGCGATCGGGGCCACGTTGTTGCCGCTCGACATCGTGGGGTTCTACAGCCTCCTCCTGCGCGGACAGGGGCTCTCGGCGACGGCGACGCTGGCGCTCGGGGCGGCGATCTGCGCGCTCTTCTACGGCGCGCTGGCGCTCGGCGGCGTCGGTCGCGTCTACGCCCTGGCGGCGACGGTGGCGACGGTCGCGGCCTGGGGCGGCGCGCTGGCGGTGGCGGAGGTGTCGAACGATTGGCTCGCCCCGGCCTTCCTGCCCCTCCCGCTGCTCCTGTTGGCGGGCGGGCACCTAGTACAGCGCACAACCCTCGGTCGGGCGGCGTTCGGGCCGATCCCGGCCTGGGCGGCGCAGTCGCTCCTCCCGGTGGCCGGGGTGCTGCTGATCGTGGCGTGGTGGAGCGACCTCGACCGTCGCGGGCCGGTCGCCGCGCTGGCCCTGATCCTCGTCTTCTACGGGGCGTCGGCGGCGACGCAGCGCGCATCGCGGCCGCGCGGTCTCCACGTCGCGGCAGCCTGTCTCGCGGGCCTGGGGTTGATCGTCGCGTCGGGGTGGTGGGCGCTGCTCCCGGCCTACGCCTACGCGGCGCTGACGCTCGGCGCGGCCTGGGCGACCCTCGCGTTCGCGGCGGGGCTGCGGCGGTCCGGCCCCGCCTGGGCGACGGGCGCGCGGGCGGCGACGATCGTGGGCTGGACGCAGGCGATCACGCTGCTGTTGCCGTGGGGCTTCTTCGTGGACGATGGCCGATCGGGCTATTGGGCGCTCCTTTTTGCGGGGGTGCTCGCCTACGCGGCCCTAAATCTCTGGGGCCTGCGTCAGCCGTGGATGCTCTACCCGCTTGCCGCCGCCGGTGTACTGACCCTCTTTCACGTACTGCGGATCGGGCCATCGCCGGGACCGTACGGCTACGCCTGGGCGTACACGCTGGCGGCGTTCTCGCCGGTGGTGATCGTGCAGTCGTTGCGCCGACAGGGGCAGCGGCGGGCCTGGGATTGGCAGCTCTCGATCATCTCGCAGCTGCTGGCGCTGGGCGCGACGGGGTTCGCCCTCGTCGCGGGCAATCGCTTTCAGACCGCCGCCGTGCTCTGGCTCTTCGTGGCGGCGAGCGTGGCGATCGTGGCGAGCGAGCGGCGCGTGGCCCTGCTCATCCTGCCGAATCTCTGGGGTCTCGGCGCGGTGGCGGCGCTGGTGGCGTTGGCTGGGTCCGGGCTGCGCTGGGCACCCTCGTTCTACACAGCGGTCGGGCTGCTGCTGGCGCTCGGGCTGCAAGGGTGGCGCGGGGTGCCGACCGAACGGCGACCGGACTGGTTCATGGCCCAGCGTTGGGCGGTTGGCCTCTGGGCGACCGGGGGGGCGATCCTGGGCGGCGGGTTCCTGTTGGGTGGCCTGGGGTCGTTCCTGGCGAGCGGCGAGCTGCGGGAACTGGTGCTGGACAGCGCCTACGGGCCGGTGGGGCTGGCGATGAGCCTCTGCGGCGCGGCGCTGGCGGCGGATGCGATCATGACCCTGCGGCGACCGACCGGCTACAGCGCCTCGGCGGTGGTCGCGCTGACGGTCCTGATGGGGATCGCGCGGATCACCCCCAATAACCCCCAAGCGTACGCGGTGCCCCTCGGTCTCTACCTGCTCCTCCTGTCGGTCTACGTGGCCTACGAGCGCGACCTCGGGTCGATCCGCATGCCGGTGGCCGACGCGCTCCTGTCGGCGGCGGTGCTCGTGATCCTCGGCACGACCCTCGTGCAGGCGTTGGTCCACCCCTGGCGCTTCATCTTCCTGGGCCTCGCCGAGGGGCTGGTGCTGCTCGGCGTGACGGCGTTCCTGCGCCGCCGGTTCGGCGTGGCCCTGGCCCTCCTCTTCCTGACCCTGACCACGCTGCGGGCGGTTTTCGACGTGGGTCGTGCCCTGCCGAACTGGGTGACGATCGGCCTGCTCGGCCTGCTGCTGCTGGCGACCGCCCTGATCATCCTCCTGCGGCGCGACCGCCTGGAAGGCTGGGGCGGGGCGATGCTGCGGCGCTGGGGGCGGTTGACGTAGTCGGTAGTCGGCGGTCGGTAGTCGGTAGACGTGAGTCGTGAGTCGTGAGTCGTGAGGAGCGGTCGGTTACACGGCGCGGTGCCTGGTTGTGAGGCGTGGTGGTCGGGTCGGGCGGTGGCGATTAGCGTTGAAGATGAGCAACGGGCGACACTGCCTGGGCCGCGTCCGTACTGGGGTTATGCCGCTGCGTGGCGTGGCGAAAAGGGCGTCAGCATGGTACAATTTGGAGGTTGGAAGGGGGTCGGCATTGGGTGTGATCGATGCGATCGCCGAGGGTTATTTTGCGGTCGCACGGCGACCCGTGGTACTGGCTCCGGTGGTGCTTCTCGATCTGCTGTTTTGGCCTGGCGGGCGCGTGACGCCAGCACCTTTCACTGACGCCTTCGCGCGGCTCCTGGAGCGGGCGCAGCGGCAGACCCCGACCGGCTCTGACCCTGCCGTGGCCGCGTCGATCGCGTCGCTCCGCTCGTCCGGTGGCGACGGCGATCTCCTGGAGCTCCTGACGTTGGGGCAGCACCCGCTCCTGACGCAGCTCGATCCGGCGCGGGTGGCACGCCCCTGGGGCACCGGGGTGGTCGATCCCGGCCACTGGGCGCTTGTGGTCCTGCTCGCGGTCGCCTTCGGCCTGCTGGGGTTGCTCTGGCTGTCGTTGACCCTCACGCTCCTGGCGACGCTGGTGCGCGGCGAACCGTTCGTGGCGCGCGCGCTCGCGAGCGCACTCCTGCGCTGCTGGCTTCGGCTGCTGGGCTTCGGCGCGATCGTCGCGGGCGGGTTCCTCCTGCTGGCGCTGCCGCTGCTCATCCTCAGCGGCGTCCTGATCCTGCTGAACCTCGATCCGGCAGTGCTGGTGACCATACTCCTCCTGCCGCTCCTGGTCGTCTACATCCACCTGGCGCTGGCCCCGGAGGCGATCGCGGTCAGCGAGGTGGGGCCGTTCCAGGCCATGCGGTTGAGCATCCGGGTGGTGCGGCGCAACTTCTGGCCGACGCTCGGGCTGCTGGCGGCCACGTTGCTGCTGGTGACCGGCTTCCCTCGCGCGCTGGGGCTGCTGGCGCGGGAGGCGGTGGGGGTGCCGCTGGCGATCGCGGGCAATGGCCTGATCGGGCTGGGTATGGCGGCGGCGGCGATGTTCTTCTACCGGGAGCGGCTTGCCGCCGCAGAGAACGCGAAAGAACCGGCGAAATTGGCGGCGCGACGAACGAGATGAGGCACACGACCCGTCGCGCTGGCGGGGGGGCGATGCGTATGTACCGGCATGGCACGGCACGAATAGGGGGCTGAAGGGTGGTTCAAGAGATCGAGCGGGTGGTGGCGAAAGCCGAGAAGGTGGTGAAGAACACGGCGGCATACGGTGCCGACGCCATCCAGGTGCTGGAAGGCCTGGAGGCGGTCCGCAAGCGCCCTGGCATGTACATCGGCTCGACCGATGGGCGCGGCCTGCATCACCTCGTCTGGGAGGTCATCGACAACAGCGTCGATGAGGCGATGGCCGGGCATTGCGACACGATCACGGTGACGATCGGCAACGATGGCTGGGTCACCAACGTGGACAATGGGCGCGGTATCCCGGTCGGCGAACACACCAAGATGAAGAAGTCGGCGCTGGAAGTCGTGATGACCGTGCTCCACGCGGGCGGCAAGTTCGGCGGCGGCGGCTATCAGGTGGCGGGCGGGCTGCACGGGGTCGGCGTGTCGGTGGTCAACGCCCTCTCGGAACGCCTGATCGTGGAAGTGCGGCGCGAGGGCGGCATCTACCAGCAGGAATACAAGCGCGGCAAGCCGATCGCCAAGGTGAAGCGTATCGGCGACATCGACCCGCACGACCCCGATCAGCACGGCACGACGACGAAGTGGCTGGCCGACCGCGAGATCTTCGACGAGTCGGAGTACATCTTCGAGACGGTGGCGCAGCGCTTCCGCGAGACCTGCTACCTGACCAAGGGGCTGCGCATCCGGCTGATCGACGAGCGGACCGCTCGCGAGGTGTCGTTCTACTTCGAGGGCGGGATCGTCTCGTTCGTGCGGCACCTGAACCGCACCCGCGCTGCGGTCCACCCGCGCCCCTTCTACGTGCAGCGGCAGGTGAACGCCTACAACATCGAGGTCGCGCTGCAATACAACGACTCTTACGGCGAGTCGGTCCACTCGTTCGCGAACAACATCAACACGGTAGATGGCGGGACGCACGTCTCGGGCTTCCGCTCGGCGCTGACGCGTATCCTCAACGAGTATGCGCGCAAGAACGGGATGCTGAAGGAGAAGGACGTCAATCTCTCGGGCGAAGATGTGCGCGAGGGGCTGACGGCGATCATCTCGGTGAAGATGCCGGACGCGCAGTTCGAGGGGCAGACTAAGGGCAAGCTCGGCAACGCCGACATGGCGGGCGCGGTGCAGACCACCGTGGCCGAGGGGCTGACGATCTTCCTGGAGGAGAATCCCGGCGCGGGCAAGCGGATCATCGAGAAGTGCCTGACGGCGGCGCGCGCGCGCGAGGCGGCGCGCAATGCCCGCGAGCTGGTGCAGCGCAAGGGCGTACTCGACAGCCTGACGCTGCCCGGCAAGCTGGCCGACTGCTCCGAGCGCGATCCGGCCAAGAGCGAGCTCTACATCGTGGAGGGCGACAGCGCGGGCGGCTCGGCCAAGCAGGGGCGGGACCGGAAGTTCCAGGCCATCCTGCCGTTGCGCGGGAAGATCCTGAACGTGGAGAAGGCGCGGCTGGACAAGATGCTCCAGAACGCCGAGATCCGCACGCTGGTCACCGCGCTGGGGACCGGCATCGGCGAGTCGTTCGACATCAGCAAGCTGCGCTACCACCGCGTGATCATCATGACCGACGCCGATCAGGATGGCGGGCACATCCGCACCCTGCTGCTCACCTTCTTCTACCGCCACCTGGAGCCGCTGATCACCGCCGGCTACATGTACATCGCCCAGCCGCCGTTGTACCGGGTCCAGTCCGGCAAGGAACGGCACTGGGTTTATGATGACAACGCCAAGGAGGCGTTGCTGAAGAATATCGCGGACGCGGGCGGCAAGGAGCCGGAACTCCAGCGCTACAAAGGCCTGGGCGAGATGAACCCGGAGCAGCTCTGGGACACGACGATGAACCCGGTGGAGCGTACCCTCTTGCAGGTGACGCTGGAGGATGCGGTCTCGGCCGACGAGACGTTCGATATGCTGATGGGCAGTGCGGTACCGCCGCGCTATCGCTTCATCCAGACGCACGCCAAGGAAGTCGTCAACCTGGACGTCTAGCCCCCCACGCGGAGGGATCTCGGTTTTCACACCGAGTGATAGCGGTTTCGAAGTGAGTGAGCGGCGTTTTCGAAGTGAGTGATAATGGCGCCGAGCGACCTAGGCATATCGACACATCGCGTTGAGGGACTCCCTCAGCGCGATGTGTTTTTGTCCTTCGATGGTGTTCGTGCATGCCCATGTTAGGTGAACTCACTGTGGTGGTCGTGGTCCAAGCGATGTTTTCGAAGTGAGTGATAAGTCTCGGTACTCTGCCGTAGATTGCTGTACATATTGTCGCTCCTAAATAGTTCTGAATAGTCCTACCATTCTCGTATCGCACCGTGAGTAGTACGCGACTCGAAGTGAGTGGTACAACTTGTCTAGTATTTCACAGTGAGTGGTACTGCATATCGAAGTGAGTGGTACGAATCTCAGATGCGAGTTTTCGATCCTCGTTGATCTGTAGGGACTCGAACCTCGCGGACTGGTGGGCAGTCGCCCCGCGTGATTGGGGCGACTGTCTATCCGTCAAGCTATTCCCTCCGAAATAGTACCAGCGCGGCGGTGTGTTTGTAGTATCTCATAGTTGATCCGACTGAGGGGCTATCGCCTGGGGATCGAATCTCGTGCACTGGCGTCATTCGTGGCTCCGGAACGAAGTGCCAACTACCAGGCCTGTGATCTCGGCGTAGCATGGTCGCAGCGGTGCAGTCCGACCGCCGCTGTCGGTTCGCGAACATAGTGATTCTGCCCGTAGCGTCGGAAATGTTGTCGGTGTGGGAGAAGGAACCGGGCGGTCGCCCCAGGGGTGGCGACCGCCCGGTTCCTTCCTGGTCAGCCATGTGTTCGCTCGGATCCCCACGTTCGACTGCCCAGCCACGGGCAAGTATGCCACGGTGCATATGCTCGCCAATGACGGGGCGTCTGCCGGGGCCGACCGGTTCGTTAGCAATATATCGTAATGGAGGGTGAACTCGCGCAAGCCGCGCCCTCTCAGACCATTACTCCCGGTCGAAAAGTGCAGCGGCAGCGCGGGCTTGCCTATCATATCTTGACTGGTCGAGACGCGGGGAGGTCGGGCGTTTCGGCCCACGGCGGCGGCCTTGCCTCAGGATGTCTCTCCGCCGCGCCGCGGCCTTGTCCTTGAGGCGTCGAGCGATCGTCGATCTGCTGGGATAGCGCATAAGAGTGCCCGTCGCGCGGCCCCAATTCTCCACGGTGATCCGATGGCATACGAAGTCATGAAGATCTTGGATCCGCAATCGCCCGCCGTGGAGCAACGCGCCGTGGATCACGCTCTGGACGATCGCTTCTACATCTTCCGGTATTCTCGTTTTGCCCTTGCATGCGCCCGTTCGCGTGCTTGACATCGATCCCTCCATGCTCTTGCCGTCCCCTCACGCGCCCGCCTTGACCCCCCCATGACCGTCACAATCGCCGCGCGATCTCTCGGGAAGCAACGTCATTCATGATGATCCATGTTGAGGTGCTGGCTAGGACGAACACAACCCCGATCGCCAACGTCGGACATTCCGCCCTTCAGCACCAGTGCGCCGCCTTCGAAGTTTGTCGTGTAGTGGCCGTCCCTGATATTCGGGCGCGCCACCCCGCCCCGCCAGTGGTTATTCCCGGCCTGGCAGTGCCCCGTCATTCGATACGTCCCGATCCCTTCCAACCCTTATGGTCCCGACCACCCGAGCGACGGTACACGGTAGGGCGATAGGCACCGGCCATCCCCGACCTCGCGCCCGCCCGTCGATAGGTGGGTCAGAGGCGCGCATGGACCTGGAAAAGGCGCGACAAGTGCGTGTCGTGGTGCAGGAGCCCTTCGAGCCCGGCGACCGTCCCAGCCAACACGAAGGGTATGCGAGTCGCCTTGACCAGGAGCTTGAGCCACGCGACGCAGACGTCGGACCGTGGGCCGCCTATCCCCGACTTGAGATTCTCCGCCTTGTCGAGGATGATGAGTTCGACCGCGCGGTCATGCAGGGTGGCGATCAGCCGCTGAAGTTCGCCCGCACTGGTGAGACGCCGGGCGGTCGGGGTGGCGAGCGCGCCGAGGAGCGCTGCGGTAAGGCTCGGGGCGGTGGCCGACCCGGGAACCCGGGCAAAGAGGACGGGAACGCTGACAGCGCCGCCCGGAACGGTAATCGGGGGGTGCGCGGCCGCATAGGCCCGCACCGCTCCAGTCTCGTCTTGGCCTGCGAGCACCATGCCGCAGGGTATCCCGGCGGTGCGCGCCCGCCGACGAAATACGTCGATCGCCTCGGAGACGTCGCCGCGGTACGGCTGCTCGTTCGTTGACATGGTCTATCCTCCTGTCGCCCGGTGTCGCTCCGGTCTCGTTGGTCGCCCCTGGCCGTGATCGGTACTACCGTAAAGGGGATACCTGCCTCCCTGGGCCTGCAGTGCGCCGAGTTGTCCAGTTCAGTGCGTAGCGCTCGGCCATGCCCCGGCGTAGTCGCCGAGGAGGCGTTCCAATGCCTCCTTGGTCGGTGGCGCGCGCGATACGTGCGTGCCGAGCAGCAGCCTTGACGACTCGTGGATGACGAAGGTGATCCATTTCCGCTCGATCGGATAGCCGGTTCCCCCGTCAGCACCCCCAGCGCCTGAGCCGCCCCCTCCTGGCGGAGCATGAGATCGTGCTGATCGACATCGACCTGCGGCCCTATCTGTACTGAAATCTCCGTCAGGCCCGCCGATCCCCCGCGGAACGGCGCACCGTTGTCGCAGATCAGATTTGACGGTATGCCACGCCAGTACCAGTCCTCATCGCCCCGCGCCACATCGTCCTTATCGAAGGTCATCGCGTCTCCTCCTCTATGCGAACACAGCGAGTGACTTCGTCGCCGACCGCGCATTATCGCCCGGGCTCTAGACTACCGTTCAGTGACGGTCTGCATGGAGCACCACATGCTACCGGGCCATTTGGTCGTCATCGTCGGTCGCTGAGACCTCGCTGAGCGCGCAGCCTTCTGGGGCCGGGAAACCCGGCCCGTCGAGTCCTTGCTTGGCGTTGTAGGCTAGTAGCCCCGCTCCGATCGCCAGGCGCACCTCATCCAAGGGCCAGTACTTGCCGGGCTGCCGCGTGGCAAGATGGGGTCGGCGCGCGCTGTGTCCGCTCCTCAGCGCCGTTCCCGGTAGCTTCTCACCCACGCATTGGTCTATCGTGGCGGATGGCCCCAGTTCAGAGAAGGGTCGCTTGATCTCCGCCACCCGCTGCGGATGCGCGGTTGGCCTCCAGGTGTGCGCGCCTCGCCTCCTATGGCCCTGTCCCGTGTCCGGGCCGGGGTCCTCGGGCACGCCCTCGGACAGCCCGATATGCTGACGGGCAATCGCCGACATTGGCGCCTCGGCCCCATGAGTGGCACGGTTACGACGCGTGCCGCGTCGCCCCGCGACGTCTTGATCGCCCACGAACCACCTCCTACGTGCCGAGCGCGAAGCGCGTTGCCCCGCGTGTCCTGACTGCGCCAATGTCTCACGAGCTCTGCTGTGAGCTCCGAACATAACATATATCTCAAATGGAGAGCGATGTCAAGGGGTGGATCGCGGAGGGGCACTGTGTCCCCATGTCCCCCAATGCGCTGCGCACCCCCGATCCCATCGACGATTGCCGACGGGGCCACGGGGGCATGATTGAGCGGCGCATTGGACGGTGGGATTGCCGCAGGTAGGTGGGCGGGCGGGCGTGACGTCGGTTGTCCCACCGACTCGCGCTTATTCTGCTGGGTGCTGCTCTCTCGCCCCGAGCAGGACCGCCAGGTCGTCCGCGCCGGCCGCGCACGCGCCGAGTCGATAGTACGGCTCGGCCTTCCGAGGGTTGTCGTGCCCTAGATATGGGGCGAGTTCCTCGAACGGCAAATTGGCACCCGCCAAGTGCGCCAGGCGGAGATGGCGGAGCGTGCCCGTGCTGAACCGCGGCAGGTCGGCCTCACCGGCCAACCCCTCCACGATCTTCGACCACATGATCGGGGACAGCCGGCGCCCGCGGGTGCGGTTCGATGCGGAGACGAACAACGCCTGGGCGGTTATGGGTCCCGGCGCATCGGGGCGATCGCCCCGATAGTCCTCGAGGAGTCGCGCCGTGGTCACCGAGTAGGGGACGGGCCGCGCCTCGCGACGCGCGGTCTTGTGGGCACGGACGGTCACGACGCGCTTTTCATAGTCGATATCGGCGAGTTCGAGCGTGACCAGTTCCTCGCGTCGCAGCGCCGCATCATACGCGAGCGCCAGCATGGCCTTGTCGCGGGCGGATCGTCGCGCCGCGACCGCCAGGAGACGCCGCCACTCTTGCTCCGTCGGGAGCCACCGGCCTGCTGGCACGCTATCAACGGAGAGGCGAGCAAGTTGTCGGTATGACCATAGCTGTGCGGATGAGAGGACCAAATCAACAGGGTTCTGCGTGTTGTACTCCCGCTCCACCAGATGATCGTAATAGAGTCGGACAACGTTGAGCCGCAAGCCCACCGTGCCGGGCGCGAGGCCCTCGGCGACCGTACGCCGCCGCACCTTCCGCGTCGTGTAGTCCTCCCGCCGCAGGAGATCCGCCTGATACGCGGCGACCTCCTCCGGTCTCGCTTGCTCGGGCGGGACATCCGGCGCGAGCCGCCCGTAGAAGGCGAGGTAATCTTCCAGTGAGCGCGCGTAGATCGAGAGCGTGGCCGGCGCGAGCTGCCGCTCGGTCCGCAGGTGCTCGAGCCAGGCACGGACCGAGGGGTGCTTGCGTATCTGAGGGTAACGCTCCCAGTATTCTTCCGGCATGCGGGAAAGTACCTCGTGGCGATGCGACCCTGCGATGCCGCCGCGCTGACCACGGGTCATGGCCGACGAAAAACGCGCCTGCAGGCTGCGACCCAGCATAGAACCCGCGCTCGCTTCGCGCAAGGCAGGTCGACGGCAAGACGCTGTGCCGGGCGCATGCCCGTGGGCACGGGCGGGCCGCGCTGCACAGTGTCAGCGCTTGGGCCAGCGACCGCCGACTGGTGCTGGGGCAAGTCGCGGTCGCCGAGACTTCCACCGCAATCGCCGCCATCCCGGCTTTACCACGTGTCGCGAACCTCGCCGGAGCCACCGTGACTAGTGCGCCATTCCTGAAGTATGATACATATAGTAGGGCGCGTACGTACTGAACAACACGCCGGAATTGTGCCCGGTAGCAACGATGCGTATCTGCACCGCAAGTGAGGAACGACGCAGTATACGGTGCCCGCCGAGTGGCTCGTGCCCGGTCGGATCGTTTACGTGCAGACGCGGGTGGGCTCTACCACCACCCCGCTCGGCGATGGCCTGGCACGTCTGGTCCATCTGGAGACATTGCCGGAGGGGAAGGTCGTGCGCGAGGAGACGACCTATCAGCTGGCCGATCTGATCCCCACGCTGCGGGTGACGGCGGTGGACGGGGTCGAGGTCGGGCGGTACGAGGTGGTGGAGTTTACGCTGGGCACGCCGTCGCGGCGAGCGGGGTAGGCGCGCGGGCATCGTGCCAGCGAACCCAGCGGCAAGGGGGCGCAATTGCGCCCCCTTGCCGCTGGGTTTCTTCGGGAGAGAGTGATACCAGGCGGGGCCAATCAGGTTGCGACGCGAGGAGGGGACGCGCGGCCATTGCGCCCTGTTTTGGTCGGCCAGCCTGTTCCTTGCAATTCTGCTGATCTGCGCCTTCGGGAAGGCCTTCGCGCTGGCTCGCCCGCGAGCAAACGTGCCAAGTGTAGAGCCGATCGGTGCCGTCTACTTCACTACCGGGCGTTCGCTGGTGCTGACACCGGCCATCGTCGAGTACGAATAGCTTCCTCTCCATCCTGCATCCCTGCATCTGGAAATCGAGCAGCGCCACTGCACGAGCCCCTGACGCCCCGCCCGAGTAGCCCTGCCCTGCTCATGTATCGCGAACGATCATCTTCGACCGTTACCGGCCCCGCGTTCCTTCGTTCTGGTCACTAGTGGGTCACGCGACAAATAGTTGAAGATCGGGGCCAACCAGGCGATACTCCGACGGTCGGGAGGAGGGAAGGATGGCACCACCGCCGCGAGAAGGGATGCGTGCGCTGACGGCCGAGGAGCGG
>JAABUN010006934.1_pt1 | contig 12655 bp, 17 predicted proteins | sample 5559311 | NCBI WGS metagenome assembly JAABUN01 (sample SAMN10711877, study PRJNA513370) | rock metagenome | isolation source: Antarctica rocks | place: Antarctica: Victoria Land, Siegfried Peak sud | reverse complement strand
TCTCAACCACATTCCTTCCGTGTCATCCGACTTGGATCAGTCGCAGCCCGAGCGGCAACGACAGCTAGACCCCCCACCCCCAACAGCCCCGGCCACGCCACCAGCGCCACCAGGAACCACGTCAGCGCGTACCCGACGACGCTCACCACCACGGCCACTAGCGCCAGGCCGCCGAACGCCATCCGCGCCAGCCCGCCCATCACGGCCCGCCCCCGATCAGCTGGAGACGACGGTGACCGACAGGCAGACCGCGAACTCGCGCCCCACCTCGCTCATCCAGCCCGCCCAGGTCCGGAACACCGTCTGCCCGACCTGCTGCTCCCCGGGGCCGTCCAGGCCGAACGTGGCCGCGATCCGCGCCGCGTGTGCCGGGTCGCTCACGTGCAGCTCCACGACCACCGCGCCCAGACCCCAACGAAAGTCCCCGTCGCTAAGCACCTCCGACGAGGCACGCATCCTCAGCAGCCGCACACCCGCCAGCGCGGGGGCCAGGTCCGCAAGGACCCACGCCACGTCCTCACCCGACGGGCGCGCCCGACCAGCCACCTCGACCAGGTCCACGTCCACGCTCACCGCCGCCACCCCCCTCAGGCCGCGACCTGCGACGAGCCCGACCCGCCAGGCGTCGCCTTGGACACCAAGCCCTTGACCGCACCCGCCAGAGACTCAGCGACCCACGCCTCCACCAGCGCCTTGGCCTTATTCACCCGGACCTCCACCCGCAGGCCCTCGAACACCACCGGCCCCAGCGCCGACACCTGCGGCTGCTCCACCGCCCCCACAGCGACCATCGCCGTCACCGACGACACCCGCCCGAACGAGGTCTGCTGATACAGCACCTCCACGTTCCACAACGGCATCCCCGTGTCCTCATCACGGGCCTGCCGATCCGACGGACGACGCGAACCATCACGGTCCTCCCACTCCTGCACGATCCCCACCACCCCCGTCGCGATCATCGGCTGCTTCCTGCTGTCCACCACGTAGTTCGGCATCGCTGTGTCCTCTCGTTGTGGGCCGCTGTTGGCCTAGAGACAGGTCACCGCGTAAGGGGAGGACGTCGACACCCCACCGCGGGACGCCATAGGACGTCTCACTGTGATAGAAACGTCCCATTGGTCTGAGGAGGCGCTATGAGCAACGAGCGACTACGAGCCGCGATCGTGGCTAGCGACCACGGCTTGCCAGTACTGGCGGAGAGGATCGGCGTCGACCGCAAGACCGTTGAACGGTGGATCACCAGCGGGCGCGTGCCACACCGGCAGCATCGAATGGCACTGGCTCAGCTGCTCGGCCAGGACGACGTGTACCTCTGGCCGGGAACCGCAACCGACGTCCGCGCTCAGTCCGCCAGCCAAGCCGAGTTCGTCGCGCTCTACCCGAATCGTGGATCAGTCACCGTCGACACGTGGACCTCACTCATCACCTCAGCGACAGAGGCGATCGACTTACTCGCGTTCGCGGCCAGCTTCTTGCACGACGCGATCCCCGACTTCGACGCGATGCTGGTAGACCGTGCGAAGCACGGGGTGCGAGTCCGGCTGCTGTTCGGTGACCCAGACAGCCAGGCCGTACAGCTCCGCGGCGCCGAAGAGGGGATCAATGACCTGCTGTCCGGTCGCTGCCGCCTCACCTGGAACTACCTTCGCCCCGTCATTGACACACAAGGAACCGAGGCCCGCATGCACGCGGCCACGCTTTAAAACTCGATCTTCCGGTTCGACAACACCCTGCTCGCCAACACCCACACCTTCGGTGCAGCCGCCAGCCATAGCCCCGTGCTGCACCTGCACCGCATCCCCGGCGGGCGCCTCTTCGACCACTACATGCGCGGCTTCGAGCGGACCTGGGACACCTCCCACGACGTCTCCGGAGACCTGGTGTCCTAGCCTCGACCTTGTGGCACGCATCGACTACATCGACGACCCCGACGCCCCTCCCGCAAACAGCGTCGTGCCCTCCGTGGTGGCCGCCGTCGAAGACGACAGCGGCCGACTTCTGCTGATCCACAAGGTCGACAACGACCTTTGGGCACTGCCAGGCGGTGGACACGACGTCGGGGAGTCCATCAGTGACACCGTCGTCCGCGAAGTCAAGGAAGAGACCGGCTACGACGTCGAGGTGACCGGGATCGTCGGCACCTACACCAACCCCCGTCATGTCATGGCCTACGACGACGGCGAGGTCCGGCAGCAGTTCTCCATCGCCTTCACCGCACGACTTATCGGCGGGGAGGCGCGCACCAGCAGCGAGAGCAAAGAGGTTCGGTGGGTCGAACCCGCGGACTTAGCGCCCCTGCCGATGCACCCCTCGATGAGGCAGCGAGTCGAGCACCACCTACAGCGGCGGCGCGAGCCCTTCATCGGGTAGCCCAAATCGACGCGCGGCACGAGCCACCGAAGCCATCAACTCGGGCCTTGCCTCGCTCACCGCCCGGTGCACCGGATCCTCCGGGCCGTACCGCCCCAGGATCTCCGAGATGCGAGCAGACACCGCCACCCGCGACCCGTCAGGACCCGTGGTCAAGTCCACAAGTGTCAAGGCGTCCAGCTCGTCGGCATCCGGCATGGGGAACTCGCCTAGTTCGGCGCTCAGGCCGCGCTCAAACGCTTCGAATCGGGCGCCGGAATGATGCGCCACCAGCGACACGACAGCCGGGTCCTCCCCCTGGGCCCGCAGAAACCGAGCGCCGTCCAACGGATGCAGGCCGGTATCGACCTGCGCTGGCCCGTAACCCACGTCATGCAGCCATGCAGCAACAACGACCCGCTCGCCGATCCCAGGAAGCAGCGCCTGCGCGGCCGAGCCCACAGCCTGTACATGAGCCCAGCGCGGACCCTCGACCGAAGCTAGACACACGCCTGCCAGCGACCTCGCAGCCTCAACGCGGCTTTTCTCCACTTTGCCAAAGTACGCGCGCAAGGAGGGTCTCGGCTCGATCTCGTCGAAGGGTCTTTTGGAAGCAGCGCACGTGAAGCGACCCACTGCGGCCCTCGTCGGCATGGCGGCGTCCACGGTCAGGGCTACGCCGCTCGGAGCCCAATGCCTAAGCCTGAACGGCGCAGCGGTGGAGGTCAGTTGGTCAGCCCATGTCGAACAGTGACGCCTGGTCAGCCGGCGTCTTGGCTCGAAGAGCTTGGATGTACGGCAGCAAAGTGGGCGGCATCTGCGGACGCTTCCCAGACAGCAACTCGTCAACTGTGACGATCTGAATGCATGGGAACGCCTGTGGGTAGTGCGGATGCTTGTACGTTCCAGCATGATTTGCCTCGTCGACCATGCCTCGCGTCGGCCGCGAGTTGGTGATCAGCACGCCCATCTCAGCCTTCTGAGTCGTCACAGTGCCGCCTAGATCGCGGACCATGCCGGGATTAAGTTGCTTGCCACCCTTAACTGAGATGAGGACGTGGCCGACGTTGCCGCGAGCGTCGACGGGGAATCGTGCCACGCCGTCAATCCCTTTGTCTCCTACTTGCTTCTGATTCGGCTGGCCGTGCACTAGGGACACAGCCCACCGTTCGAAGTCGAACGGCGAGCGTGAGAACAAGGCAAGCGCAGATGCCAAGTCGCGTGGAATGCCGAGTACTTCGTAGGTATCTTCAATACCTTCCCCAAACGTATGTTGCAACCGCTTCTTGATCAGGTCGACGGCGATATAAGTAATGTCGATGCCGAGCCAGGTTCTCCCGAGCCTTTGTGCGGCGTCAACCGTCGTTCCGCAACCACAGAAGGGGTCCAGGACCACGTCGCCCTCGTTGGTACTCGCGGCGATGATCCGCTCCATCAGTGCGAGAGGTTTTTGTGTCGGATAGCCTAAGCGTTCCGCTGCCTGGGAATTGATTGCGTGAACGTCTGTCCACACGTCGACCAGTGGCATACCTTTGCCGTCTGTGACGTAAAACTTCAGCCGGGGCGTGCCCTTCGACGTCCAGTATATTCGGCCCGCTTGATCGAGCTTGTCCAGTCGTTCCTGCACGGTTCCGGTCGCGGGTATGACGCCCAACTCTATAAGGAAACCGGGAAGAGCCCAATGGCGGCCACTCGACGTCGGGTCAATGTCACGCCATGGCTTTCCGCTGTCACCAGTGCGCACCTCCGGCCCAGTGAGAGTGATGTCCTGGAATTTGCCACCACTATCGCTCTTCCCGAACTTCTCCAAGATGTAGGCCGGGTCATACGAGCCGTAAACTTGGTGCCACTTGTAGGCGCTGGTCTTGCTGTAGAAAAGGATCACGTCGTGCACGGGCCCGTATCGCTTGGCGGAACCGTGGGAACCGGTGCGTTTCCAGATGATCTCGCTCTTAAAGTTCTCTGCTCCGAAAACAGCATCGAGAAGAACCTTGAGGTAATGGCTCATCGTCGGATCGCAATGCAAGTACAGGCTGCCCGTGTTTCGTAAAACCCTGTGAAGTTCGACAAGGCGTGGCGCCATGTTGACTAAGTATGCCAGCGCGTCGTTTTCTCCCAAGAGCTTTCGGAATGACGTTAGCGCATCGGCAACTTCGTTAGGCAGCTCTCCGGTTGTATAGGACTGGTACTGCACCTCGGTGACCGGAGTCCAGGCCCACGTGTCATCGAAGGCTTGGATCTGAGCGGAGTCAGCGTCTGCTGTCACGTTGTGACGGGCGAAGATTACGTTGTAAGAGCGGTTCGAGTTGAATGGCGGATCCAAGTACAAGGTCGACGGTGCCGGCTGAGACATGCTGCTTGAGCACGGCGAGGTTGTCCCCGTAGAACAGCTTGTTCTTGGCCACGGCCTTAACCCTAGTCGAGCAGCGCCTCTAGCTAGCTCAGTCGGCTCCAAACGTGGTCACTGACGCCCGCAGCATGGGCGGAGGGGTCGTCGCAGCTGGGCTTAGTCAACGCCTCGTGGGGGCCGACGAAGTTGTCGTATGAGTGCAGCGAGACGGCGTCCGCGAGGTCTCAACCTACATCGTCGGCGCCTGGTCTGCTCGGATCCGCCTCAGACCGATGTTCGGGCAACTTCCAATGACGGAGGGTGTCAACCCAGCGCAGCCTCCTTGCCGAATTCACCTCTATGGGATCAAGGCGCGCGCCTGCGGCGCGCTCGGGGCCTGGCCACGGCAGCCGGGCTCCCGCGTGAGCACGCCGACGCTCCGCGCCGTCGCACCCACGCTCCCGCCCAGCCACCTCGCCCCGCCCGCCATCTCCGCCAGACCAAGCGCACCCACCCGAGGCCCACTCACCGACCGCCGCAACCCGCCACGCCACTCAGCGGCCCACCCGGCTGACCACCGCTCGCGCACCCTCACCCGCGCCTGCCTCCCTGGCCCGCCCCGTCGAGCCCCCCGATGAACGGCCCCACCGCCGCCAGCGTGTAGCCGGTCGTCACCCCGCTGGTCACCACAGTCCGCAGCTTCGAGTCGCACCGCCCCTGGAGGGCCGAGGACCGCTCGGCGCACACACGAGCCGCTCCCCGCGGCGAGCGAACCTAGCATCTGCGTGGGCCGTGTCACCGCCCGAGCGATCGGCTTGGCCGAGGATCGGCAGTGCGGTCCCGTGTGCCAACGCGCGCTGGTGTAGCCGTCGGCCCCTGTTCGGGTGCAGTATCGGCCCCATGGTTGCCCTCAAGCCTGGCCAGGTGATGGCCCGGGTTCTCATCACAGTCAAGACTTACCCGGCTCCGTCTGCCAGGTATGGAGAGACAGTTTGTATTGCTGGGGTGAGGTTAGGCGGCGAGGATGATCCGAGTTTCATCCGCCTTTACCCAATTCCTTTCCGAATGCTTGAGGCGTCCGACCAGTTCAAGAAGTACCAGATCGTTGATGTGCCAGTCACACCGCGAGGCATGAAAGACCCCCGGCCGGAGTCATTTCAACCCGACACTGACCGGTTCGTGCTGAGCGACACTATTGATACGAAAAAGAAGTGGTCCAAGCGCGCAGAACTGATTCAGCCTCTCATCGGTGCCACTACAGTTTGCGAACTGATCGGTCTAAACCGCGCGGGGACGATGGCCGACTCGATCCCCTCTTTCGGACTTATTCGGCCAGACATTCGGGCCCTCAAGGTTGAAAAGGGTCAACCTTGGAGCGCGCGCCAGTTCGACAAAGTTCGAGCCGCTACGGAACCAACGTTGTTCAACGAGGAAGGGTTGGTCGAACTCCAGCCTGTTCCATACCGCATCAGGTTTCAGTATCGGTGCGAAGAGGACGGATGCAGAGGCCACAAGCAGGAGCTTATCGATTGGGAGCTTGGGGCCGCGGGACTGTATTGGCCGCAGCGGTACGGGGATCGGACAGCGCAGATGATCGAACAGAAATGGTCTGAGATGGCTGACCCATCAAAGAAGGATGTGCACTTTTACGTGGGCAACCAGCATCAGCGAAGGGAATCCTTCTCGGTCTGCGGCCTTTGGTCGCCACCGCTCTAGCAGGTTGCAACCGATAACTGCGGCATCTCCTCGATGAGCGCCGTGGCAACGAGACCCCGGTGACAATGCGAATGCTCACCCTCGAAGCAAAGTAGGCCCACTACCTCGCCGTCAAGTAAGTCCGCGACATGTGCTAGCGCCCTAGTTGCCTCTTCACCCTGTAGTTGTTCCCGAAATCGATCATGGGCTCGGCGGTCACCACGCCGAAAACCTTCGCGATTATCTTTGGGGTTGCCCAATTCGCGAAGGTGAAGGTATCCAATGCCGGCCTGAGCAAGCGACGCGGCCAAGCGACGTTTGGACAGGCCGGGCTTCCGCGAAATTGGATTCAACCGCACGTCCACCAGCACGTCTACACCAGTCTGTCGCAGGTACTGGATGAGCTCTTCGGCGCTGCGTCCCTCGTAGCCGATGCTGACGAGGCGCGGCAGAGGGGGTGCGGGCATGTGCTTAGTAAACACCTCGTACGTCGGCCGCGGGGGACTGGGCTGGCACCAGAGCGTGACAGCAACGCCACCGCTCTCGACTGCACCCCTCGTGGACGTCGACCCGGTCCGCTGCGAAGAGCGACGGGCGTCGTGATGACCTGGACACCTTGCTTGCGGCTGAAATCGGCAGGGTCAGCGGTCGACTGTCGGCCCCGCCCCACGATCACGCTGCGCTCCGGCATTCGAGGTAGCCGCCCCACCGCCGCCGACCCGGCGCTGAGCATCCGCCCGACTCCATGACCGCATCAAGGGCGCCTACGGCGTCGCTACGCGATGGCACAAACCGCCACCCTTGACCCGGCCCCTTCCGACGGGCTCTGTGCTCCGCTATCGGTTCGGCGGCTCACCTTGCCCGGGCACACACCAGGGCACACGTGACCGCCCCGCTACCGGCATACGTCAAGGAGCAGTGGCAAGTTTCGCCGCTCCCACCTCACGTTTGGACCCCCTGGACCCTTGCCCAGCACAAGTCCGCGGGTTGTGGGTTCGAGCCCCACGGGGCCCACCGTTATCGCAGGTGAGAGGCGGGTCGAGGGTGGGAGAAGTCCCCCGCCGACCGTCTGAACCGACACCATGCCGACACCATGGCCGCCGGTCGAAGACCTTCGCGTCCGTTCGTAGCGGGTTCAGGGCTCGTCACGCTGCACTACCCACTGTTCCTGGGCCAACGTGAACCCGCAGCGCTGCAGGACTCGGGAGGAGGCGTTGCCCGTGGTTGCGGTCGCGCCAACCACGTCGCACCCCGCCTCGAAAGCCACGCCCAGCCGATGATGGACGAGCGCCGTCTGAACACCTCGACGTCTCGCCAAGGGCACCGTGGCGGCTGCACCCAGCCAGCCGGTGAGACCGTCTGAGTTCTCGACCAGGGTGAGGCTCCCGCACCCCACAGGTTGGCCGTCGAGCAACGCCAGGAACTGAGCCGTCCCCCGGGTGGCGTTGTCGGCAATCATGAATGCGTCGCTCGTCGCCAGTGCCGGACCGACCGAGGATGTTGCACTCGACATCACGTCGCGTGAGTCCCGGGCGCGCAGCTCGTTCGCATCGACCGGGACGACCGTTACCGACGTCGAAGCGGCGCGGCCGAGCGCAGTGGCTCCGGAGGCGAACACGGACCGGCATGACACCGGGACAAAGCCAGCCCGACCAAGCGCCGAGACAGTGACCTCGGGCGCCCACGACGACAACTGCACGGCCGGCGGTAGGCCCGCCTTGTCGTAGTGGGCGATTACGGCCGCCACATCATGCTCCGCCAACTCATCGAGCGTGATCCCTACGGCCCGATTCACGTACCGACCGTTCCCCGTGAAGATCAGGAGCCCGCGTCCGAACCCGACCGCCATCGGCACAGGGTCAACGGCACCCGTGGCAACCAACGCCTTCACGAGACGTTCGACCGTGGTCACTTCCACCTGTTCCAGGCGCTCCACAAGACCTCGATCGACGATCACGCTTGACACGCTATCGGCCCGGATATCCAACAGCGAGGGCGTCATCTCCTCGCCCGTTTCCCGGACCGCGCATGACTGAGGTCGTCCGTGGTCAGCGACAGTCCGCTAAGCGCCTGTGCGGCCGAGGCATCGACAGCACGCCGGCCCATGTAGACGTCCTGCGTCATCGAGATGCGCGAGTGCCCCAGCTGGTCGGCGATGGTGCGCGCGCTGAGGCCCTGGCCGTCCATCCAGGTCGCAACGGTCTTGCGGTACGTGTGGGGCACAACCCACTCGAACTCCGTCCCCTCCCGCACCCGACGGAACGCCGCCTCGACGTTGTTCCGGTCCCGGTAACCACCAACAGCGTCGGGGAACAGTGGGCCCGCCACGACGTCCAAAGCGTCGCCGCGCTCACCGAGCAGAACCAGCAGCCAGCCCGGTAGGCCGAGCACCCGCACCCCGGAGCGGGTCTTGGGCTTACGCGCCACGAGCCCCACGCCGACCACCCGGACGATGGTGCGCTGCACCGACAGCGTGCCCGCGTCCAGATCGACGTCGTCCCACCGCGCACCGACCGCTTCGCCGATCCGCAGCCCGGTGCCGAGCAGGAACCGCGCAAGGTCCGGCAGATCGAGACGCTTCGCGAACTCGTCCGCGTCGAGCAGCGCCAACCACCGCAGCGCTTCGTCTCGGGTCAGAGCCCGCGCGGACTCCCCCGACGGCCCTTCCAACGGCGACACGTCCCGGACCGGGTTGACCCGTAGGGCGTCACGCCGCACCGCGTACCCGCACACCCCCGACAGCACCGACCGGCAGAGCTTGGCCGTGGAGTGACCCCGCCTCCGCGCCATGTCGTGCAGAAAGTGGTCCAGCCGAGCCGTCGACAGCTCCGTCAACCGCAGACCACCCAGACCCGGCAGCAGGTGCCGGTCGAGCGCGTGCCGGTACAAGGCCGCGGTGGTCGGCGACCGGCGCCCGGACTCGACCAGCTGCACCACGTTGGCGTGCCACTCCTCCGCTATTTCGGCCAGCGTCGTCCGAGGCGTGTAGCCGGCCGAACCACCCAGGCGCATCGTCTCCTCGAACTGCACCAGCAGCAGACGACGAGCCGCAGCTTTCGAGGTGCCGGTCGCCTCCACCCGACGACGCCGGCCCTGATGGTCGCGGAAGTACATGCCCGCCGTTACGACCCCGCCGCGCACCAGGAAGCCGATGGTCCCGTGATCCCCAATGCCCAGGCGGCGAGCACTCACCAGGACACCCGAGCATCGCCGAGACCGTCCACCCACGCCCGCACGTCGGCCGGGCGGTAGCGCAGGTGCCGCCCCATCCGCACGCACGCCGGGCCACGGCTGTGCACCTTCCACTGGTACAGCGTCGACACCGGCACCCCGAGGAAGTACGAGACGTCCTGCACCGACCACAGCCGGTCCTCCGCCGCGGTTACCCCTGTCGGAATCCGCTTCACCGACGGGCTCACGCTCCGAACCCCCGTGCGTCGGGTTCGTCGGGCGCCAGGTCGACACCTTGACGATACGTTGACGGCCGGTCCACCCGTTGACGGCCACAACCAGTCAGAGCGTCCACCCGGGGTGACCTGCAGAAACGCCCGTCAGGACAATCGCACGAGCCCCACGGCCATCACTCCGCGGGTTGTGGGTTCGATCCCCACGGGGCCCACGAGCAGTGCTGGTCCAGTCACAGGCTGTCATGACTGCCTCGGGCGACGAGTGACGATCTGAGTGACAACCACCGTGAGGAGCTACGCACCAGGGTGAACGCACCTGGACGATTCGCGTGCTCACGCCTCCGACGACGTGTGTACGTGCGTGCTGCGGGACGAAGAGGCCAGCCGCCATCAGCTTCAAAGGAGCGCCTGCGCCGCCTGGCGGACCGATCTGCCCCCGTGAGGGCGCTGAGGACTTGGCAGCCCGGATGCGGGTCTGATGCAGAAGTCTGCGGCACCCTAGACCGATGACGTGGAGCCAAGACGAGGCCGAGTGGGTAGCAGAGGCGTACTACGCCGACCACGTCCTGCGCCACGCCTCTGACCCAGCTCCGCGGGAGGTGCGGAATCAGCACCGGTGGGCGGTCCACCGAGTTCAAGACGCCGCGGTGGACGGGACGTTGCCCCTTCACGCTCTGGATTCGGTGTTCAAGGCCGGGGAAATGGACGAGTCATTCCTAGGAGTCGTGGCAGCCGGCGAACTTGAAATCCTGCTGACTATGCACGGCGACAAGTACGACGCCGAGGTCGCCGCAAGATGCCAGACCGACGAGATGTGGGCGCAAGCTGCTCAGTGCGTGTTGGTTTGCCGTGAACGCTGGGAAGCAATGCCCCCTGCCCTGCAGCGCCTGGTGCTAGAGCCGCAGCAGCCACGGACGAAGGCCCAGAAGACCCGCAAGCGTCCGAGCAAGCGCCAGCGCTGAGCAATGTCATGACCTCATCACGCCCGGCGCCGCCCGCCTGCTAGGGGAATGTCGATGTGCATGCGTGCCAGACTCGTGTGCGTGGACTCTCAAGCCGAGCAAGTTGTGCTGGCGGACCGCGAGAAGCGGTATCCAGTTTCGCCGTCGCGCATGTTCGAGGTACTTGTGGATGAGCGTGACTGCTGGGTTCACCTGCGGCAGGGCGAGGTTGCGCCCCGGGTGCTCGGACAGGACCGCCCGCACCGCATGACCTGGAGCTCGCTGTGGCCTGTGTCGCCCCGCGATCGAATCGACTTCTATCTCCGCGCTGCTGGTGACGGTTCTGCCGTCCGGTTCGTCTGGACCAGTGATCAGCCACCCGACGACAGAGGGGTCGGACTGGTGCGGCAACACCTGAACGAGATGCTCGGCGGCGACCTCCGGGGGTGGCTCCACCACCTCGCCTTCGGGGGTACCGCCGCTGAGACCCGCCAACAGCCCAGCTTCACTCCGTGGAGATACCCCCAACCGGAGCTGGATACCCGTTGAGCGGCTCCATTCCCAAGCCTCCACCCGGTGATGAATGGTAGGTAGTTGATGGCCAGGTCTGGGGGCCTTGGCGAAGACATTGACTCGGCGTGAGCGTGCGTTCCGCGTGCAACATCCGGCCCGCAGAAGCGGGCAGCCACGGTAACTGGCGGCCAATAGAGCAAGCCCGGTCTCGCACGCGAAGTGTGCTCATGACGCTCACCATCAGTGGCTCAGGCAAGCTCGTGCTGATGGGTTCCTAAACCGTGTGTCGCGCGTTCGAATCGCGCCGAGGGCACGAGTAAACCCGCAGGTCAGCGGTTTCTCGGGTCTCCGTCCGAGCCAGTGGCGGGCGATCGGGGGCACACTGGGGCACAAGCGGCTTGAGCGCGGGACTGAGCGCGCGGGACAGTTTGAGCGCGGGCCACATCAGTGCAAGAAGAAGGCCCGACGGGTCGAGGTTGACGGTTGGCGGTTGGCGCTAGCCATGATGGATGGCTTCACCATGCACCAGGAATCCTGATCCCCCCTTGGCCGGGACCACATGATTGGAGCAGCCGCAGTGAACGAGTTGCGCATCGGAGGGCAGATCGTCGACCGTGACGAGGCACTGAACCATGCCCGGGATTACCTGACCAGTGGGACTCAGTGGGCCTACCCGTCCTATGACGGCTTCGACGCCGAGCACGCACACGGACCCATCGTCGACGCGGACCTGCTTGCGCCCCTACTCCTCAACGTCAACAGGATCAGCATCTCGACCTACGAGGCGCTGCAGGGCGTGCGCCAGCAGCTGCAGGAGCGACTCGATCTAATTCCTGCGGACCGGTCCCTGGTGGACGCCAGCGCCGAGGATCTCGAAGACCTGGGTCTCCTGTTCGGAGTGCTGGACGGCGCAGGTATCAGCGGCGCGCGGGGCACCGTGCTCTCCAAGGTGCTGCACCGCAAGAGACCCGGTTTCATCCCGCTCTACGACCGTCAGGTCGGGCGTGTGTACCAGGAGGGAGAGGAGCCACCCGTTCCGGCGGTCCGGGGGCGAACCTGGCAACAATTCGCGCCGCTGTTCGCAGCCGCCGTCGAAGTTGACCTTCGGCGTGAGCTATCGCTTTGGCAGGAGATCTCCGCGCTCGCACCATCCCACCCGATCACGCCGCTGCGCGCCCTCGACATCGTCGCGTGGTGGGCTGGGCGTCGCTAATGCCGAAGCGACGGGTCGCTCACCGGCTCAGGAATCGGACGCGGGAGCCCACGCATGGACTTGGATGAGCCGGCCAATATCGGGCTCTTCTTACTTGAGGTGGGGGTGATGTAGTCCGCCGCCGATGAGGAGCATCCGTAGGCGGTAGTTGTCGTAGTTGCGGAAGCCTCGGGCGACGCGTCGGTGGAGCTCGATGAGGCCGTTGACG
>JAABUN010006933.1_pt1 | contig 12661 bp, 12 predicted proteins | sample 5559311 | NCBI WGS metagenome assembly JAABUN01 (sample SAMN10711877, study PRJNA513370) | rock metagenome | isolation source: Antarctica rocks | place: Antarctica: Victoria Land, Siegfried Peak sud | reverse complement strand
AGCCGATGACGGCCCATAGGAGTGCGCTCAGGACTACGCTGACTGCAATCCCGGCGGCTGGTGCCAGCTCTCGCCGCTCATGTGCCAGGTCCGTCTCGTGGTTCAGCGACAAGCCAGGCGACAGGGCGCCTCGCAGCAGCGGTATCAAGGTCGGGTTAACGTGGTCCAAGCGCTCCGGGCGTCGGCGGTCGTCGGCCACGCCTGCAAGGCGATCCCAGGTAGCCTGGAGTTCCTGCTCCGAGAGGGACGTTTCGCGTTGCATCGTTGACTGCACCCTCCATCGCCCGTTGCGGCTTCGCTCCAACAGCGGCCGTGAACCGATGGCGACGGCAGCACCATCTGCCAGGTGAGAGAGGTGGTGCTAGAGCGGAATGTTCTAAATTTGTCATCAAAGGCTGCCAGGCTGAACTCGGACCATCGCGGGGATGCGTGGAAGTCTCTGCATCCATGTAGATGTAGGCGCTTGCCATCATCCGCGCTCGTGTTCGCAAACAGCGGCGTTTCCTGCTCGGATTAGTGAACCGCACCCTCAAGGACGCAACCGTCAAGCGATACCACTACGAAAGCCACGACGAGCTGCGCGCCCACCTTCAGCTCTTCCTCCAAGCTTACAACTACGCCCGCCGCCTCAAGGCGCTGCGCGGCCTCACACCCTACGAGTTCACCTGTCGAGCCTGGACCCAAGAACCAAAACGGTTCAGGCTCGACCCGTCACACCACACTCCGAGACTGAACAAACGGCTGTTTGGCTGACTGCTGGTACAGGTCGGGCTGCGTGGGCCCAACTTATACCGACGGCAGACGAGCGCGTCCCGGGACAGGGCTTCCTACATCGCGCCTTCGATCGCTTCGAACAGGTCCCCGAGCACAGCATGAAGTTCCGACACGCGCGCCGCGCTAAAACCCGGTAGTCCCAGTCTGGTCGGATAGCCCGATTTCGACAGCCCCTGCCACCTCGCTAAATGCGATGTTCGCTTTCGGGGTTGGTGCAGGAGTAGCGGACTGGCCGGAATGGTTACAAACCGGTTGAGATCACCGCGCTCTGAGTTGGTAAAGTGCTCTGCACGGCAGGGCTGGGTTCGCCCAAGGATGGGCCGGAGCGCTACTTGAGCTGGCTGTCTTTGCTTCCCCTGCGGTTGAACCCGATGTTCACCGGACGACGATCCCGCGCCGACTGGCACGCAATGCAGGTCCGAGCGCCGAGGAGCGCCCGCCGGCGCGCTTCCGGGATTTCCTCGCCGCACTCCAGGCAATTGGCTTCCCCCTCACCCACCGGCAAGCTGGCGCGCGCCCTCAGCACCGCGTCCATGACGGTGTCGTCGATCTGATCCTGCACCGCCCCGTCCGGGGCCTACCCGCTTGCCATAATTAATGCCTGCTTTCTCTTGTTCCTCAGAGGATCAAATCGGAATTAGCGCCGACGGTTCCAAGGATCAGCATTGCTACGCTGGACTGAACACCCCAGTCGTTCGCCTACTTCAGAAGCGTCGCCGTCAGGAACGCCATCACATCCGCCCGCGCCGCCTCGGTCGCTTGCGCGTTGTGGCCGACATGCGCGCCAATCGCGACGCAGGGCGCGGTCTTGAGTTCGTAGGGCTGTCCCGTTTCCGCGTCGGCCAAGGCGCCGTTCGATCCCTCCTTCAGCCGGCAGTTGCGCGTGCTTTGCGCCTTCGGCACGGCGAGAAGGGGCGGTGAGGTCGGACTATCGAAGCCGTGCTGGCTGTTCGCATACTCGGTCAGCGCGACGTCCACCCCCGCCGGCTTCAGGCGCGACACCAGCGTCCGGCACGCCGCCGGGTTCACGTAATCATCGCTGCTGCCGTGGTAGAGCCGGATCGGCACCCCGCCCATCGCCTCGTCCTTGTCGTAGGCGATGTTGCAGGGCGTGTAGAACCCGACATGGGCGGCAAACCGGTTCTGGTTGCCAAAGCTCGCGCGGAACCGCTCGACCGCCGAGTAGACGGCCGGCACCGCCCCTTTCGAGAAACCCCAGACCGCAATGCGGTCCGCACGGATGCGCGGGTGCGCTGCAAGGGCATCGAGCGCCCGGTAGGCGTCCACTGTCATCGACAGCGAGTTGAGCTGGTCCTGGTCCTCGACTGTCGAGACAATACCGCGGCCGGAGAAGCTGTCGAGAATGAAGGCGGCGATCCCGGCCTCGTTCAGGATGTGCGCCCACATGTCCGGGCCAGAGCCGATCCCGCCCGACCCATGGATCAGGACCACCGCCGGGACCCGGCCGCTGGCGCCGAATGGCAGGCGCAGCTCGCCGCCGAGCAGCACGTCAGGTCCGGCCTTGTCGCCGCGCAGGAACGCGGCCAGCGGCAAGGTCTGCGAGCGCACCGGCAGGATCTCGATCCGGCCCGGCCAACTGCTGCCTTGGGCATCGGCCGCGACAGGCGCTGCAAGCGCACCGAGGGCCACGAGGCCCGTCATGACGATCTTCGCGAAGTTGGCGCGCCGCCGACGTGCAGAGTTGTACATGTATCATCCCCGGCGCCTCATCCGTTCGGGCGCATATGCCCGATTTGCGCATACAGACCGGGAGCAAGGCAACAGGCCGGGCAGACGGCGATGCCAGACCATGTTTCCGGTCAGGTCAGGTCAGCCGCTGGGTTCAGGCCCAGCCGAGTTCCTTCAGCGCCAGGCCGGAGTGCCAGACCTTCGTCATGCGCTGCTAGTGACCGTCGCCAGCACCGGAGGCGCCCCGCGGCCCTGCCCTCCTATCTCCCGGCCAGCGCTGCCCGGATGGCCGGGAGGTCCACCGCTGCCAGCACGCCCGTCGCCGCGGTGCGTTCGGGTCGTGGCGGCGCGGCTGAGCTGTCGAAGGTGCGTATCCTCGGGAAGACCGCCCTCTCCAGCACGCCGTCGCTGGGCGCCCACACCCAGCCCTCCCCCTGTGCTAGCCGCGGCAGGGCGGCGAGGATGCGCCGGCCCTCGGCGCGGTCCGCCTGGCCCTCGATCCAGCGGCCTACCGCCTCGCGGTCCTGGCTGGAGGTGAGCTTCATCGACACCAGGATGTCGGCCTGGCTCAGAACGTCCTTGTGCAGCACCGCGGGTCGCTGGGTGATCAGCCACGGCACGAAGCCCCGCACCCGGCCGCGGCGCACGATCTCCTCGACGCGCTGCAACAGGTCGTAGCCGTCCGGCTGCGCTCGCTGCGGCGCCCACAGGTCGGCCTCGTCCAGCACCAGGTGTAGCGGCTCCCGGTTGGCCGCATACAGCGTCTCGGTGAACGCCGTCATGAACCCGCGCCGTGCCGCGGCGCTGCCCAGGTCGGATATGTCGACCACGCAGGCCATCCACTGCGTGCCGATCAAGTTGCCGAGCGCCCCGCCCATGCCCTCGTCCAGCGCCACGTCGGCGTGCCGGCCGCCGAACACCACCACGGGGTAGGGACCCGGCACGCCAGCCCCCTCTGGCCCGGCGCGCAGCCCCCACCACACCCCGAGCGGGTCCACCACGCAGACCCGGGCGCCCTGGTCCATCAGGCGCTCGACCAGGCCCTTGGCGGCGTAGGTCTTGCCCGACCCGGAGGTGCCGACGATGGCCAGGCGCTCGTCCAGCGCCGCGACGGGCAGCACGCCGGCGATGCTCCGGTCCGCGGGCCCGTCTCGGCCATCACGGTCGCCCGTGGCCCCTGCGTCGGCCCCGGCGCGGTGGGCGGCCACCACCCGGCTCACCGTGGCCGCGCTGACCCGGTAACGGCGCGCCATCCGGGCGCCGGTCTCGCGGCCGGACAGCACCTCGTCGGCCAGCAGCGCCTGTTGCTGCATGGTGAGCTTCGGACGGCGCCCGCCCTTGCGCCCCTGGGCGCGCGCGGCCGCGAGCCCGGTGTTGATCCGCGCGCGAGCCGCGCCCCAGTCGAGCGCGGCCAGGCTGCCGATCACCCCCGCCGCGGCCCGGCCCGCCTCCGTGGTGGTGTCGATCCCCTCCGCCAGGCTGCGCAGCCCTGCGCCCGTCGCGGCGATCCGCCCCGCCCAACGCACCACCTCGGCCAGGGACCGGCCCAGGCCACCCAGCTGCGGCACGACCACCACGTCGCCCGCCTGCAACTTCTCAAGCAGCTGGCGCAGCCCGGGCTGACCCGGGGCGCTGCTGCCGGCCCCGTCCTCGACGACCCGCTCGCAGCCGGCGTCCTGTAGCGTCTGCTGCTGCCCCGGCACGGCGTCCGCCGTCCGGACCAGGAGGTAGCCGATCAGCACAGGGGCAGCCCGGCAGACCTGTCGTGGACCGTCACGGCAGCTCCTTGGACGCGGTGGCGGCACCCTGGACGGGGGTGGAGCGGTGTCATTGCAGTGATACCAAAACAGGTTTCGCAACAGGTCAGCATTTTCAACAATAGCAGTAGTTTGCTTTGCGCACAAACATATTGCAGAACAGGATTACAACTGCTGTTTGGGAAAGCTGAGGCTCCGGGAGCCCACAGGTGTGCCGCCCCCCTCCCCCGCCGGTCCTGGCCTCCCATCTTGTCCGGTAACCAGCATTCCCGGACAAAACCGGGCGGGGTAGGATCCTGCGCATGAGAGCACCCCAGCACGGCCCGGAGGCGCCCCGGTGAGCACCGAACTCGCGCCCGCCCCCGACCCGGCTACCCCCCCTGCCCTCGCCCGCGTCGAGGTCGAGGCCGCCAAGGCCTACGCCGCCGCCTCCCGCGCGCCCGGCACCCGGCGCGCCTACGCCGCGGACTGGCGGGGGTTCCTGGCCTGGTGCGGGGAGCGCGGCGCGGCGCCGCTGCCGGCCGACCCGCGCTTGGTCGCGGTGTTCCTGGCCAGGGAGGCCGCCCGCGGCTGCGCGCCGTCCACGGTCGGACGCCGCCTGGCCGCCATCGGCCACGCCCACCTGCAGCACGGCCACCTGCCGCCGCAGCGCGCCGCCGGCGCCGCGCCGCTCTTGGAGGTGGTGGCCGGCATCCGCCGCAGCCACGGCCGGCCGCCCCAGCGCAAGCAGGCCGCCGACGCCGACGTGCTGCGCGACCTCTTGCGCGCCACCCCTGGCGACGACCTGCGCTCGGTGCGCGACCGCGCCCTGCTGGCCATCGGCATGGCCGGCGCCTTCCGCCGCAGCGAGCTGGTGGCGCTGCAGGTGGACCAGCTCACCCGCGAGGCGCGCGGCCTGCGCGTGCGCTTCGGCCAGACCAAGGCCGACCAGGAGGGTCGCGGCGAGGAGATCGCCATCCCCGAAGGCCGGCGCATCCGGCCGGTGCAGCTGCTCGACGCCTGGCTGGCGCAGGGGGCCGTCACCGAGGGCGCGGTGTTCCGCCGGCTGAAGGGCGGCCTCGCCACCCCCGATCCCATGAGCGACCGCGCCGTCGCCCGCGTGGTGCAGGCCCGCGCCGCCGCCGCCGGCTACGACCCCGCGCGCTTCGGGGGGCACTCGCTGCGCGCGGGCTTCATCACCGCAGGCGCGCGGGCCGGCGCGGGCGTGTTCAAGCTGAAGGAGGTCAGCCGACACCGCAGCACCGACGTGCTCGCCTCCTACGTCCGCGACGCCCACCTGTTCGAGGACCACGCCGGGGAAGGGTTCCTGTAGAGGGACGGCGACGCTACAGCTCCACCACGACCGGTGTTGCGCTGAACGGGTCCAGCACGCGCACCCCCCGGCCGCGGAAGTGGCGCACGTTGTGGGTAGCCACCACCAGCCCACGCACCCGCGCCGTCGCCGCCAGCGCCGTGTCGTCCCGGTTCCGGTCGTGCTCGCCCAGCAGCCGCGCCCACTCCGCCGCAATGTCCCGGTCCACGGGCACGATGCGGCCGGCATACGCCTCCTCCAGTGCTGCCAGCCCAGCCAGGCGGGCCTCCGCCGTCACAGGGTCATGCCGCCGGCGCACCTCCCAGCCCCGCCGCGCTTCCAGCACCGTCACGGCGCTGATGAACAGCGCGCGCTCCGGCACCGACCGCAGCCAGGCCCGGACGTTGTGATGGCCTCGCGCGCCGGCCTCGCGCAGCACGTTGGCATCCAGCAGGTAGCCCACCGTCACGGGGCAGGCCTGGCGTCCTCACCATCCCCGGCCTCGGCCGGGGCGAACGCTCCCAGGTCAGCCAGCTCGCCCAGCATTCGCGTGAAGCTCCGCGCCGGGTAGGGCCGTCCGGACTTCGGGTAAGCGCGGGCATATTCGGCCGCGGCCTCGACCTGCGCGCGCGTGAGGCCAGAGTGGTCCTCCAGGGTGGCATCCACCCCCTGCCCGGCCGCGAGTGCGGCGACCAGGTAGACCGGCACGCCATCCGTGCCGCGCAGCACCGGCTCGGCGCCGTCCTCCTCCACGTATGCCTTGGCCGCCCCCAACCGGGCCAGGCGTGCTGCGATGCGTTCGTCCACGTCCGCCAGCTCCAGCGCCAGCCGCGGTCCCACCTGCACGCAGTGCTCGCCGTTCGGCAGGGCGCGCAGGGCGTCGTATACCCGACGCCGCGCCGCCGGCGTCAGGTTGCCCTCCAAGTCGCCTTCGACCAGCAGGTAGCGCAGCTCGGCCGGGCCGAGCTTGCGCAGCACGCCGCCCCCCTCCCCTCCGGCGCCGCGCGCCTCGCGGGCCGCCTCGATCAAGCCGCGATCCACGGCACGGTTAATGGCCGCCGCCGTACGCTCCACGACGTAGCTGGCCTCGCTTACCGTCAAGACTTGTCCTGTCGCGCCCATGATGTCCCACCATCTAATTCATCTCACTATTAGGATGGCTTGCACGTAGTGCAACTGATATTACAGCCAGGGTTGAGCGTTATGCTTGTCTGGAGGTGGGGTGGCATGGCGGCGAGCGCTGAGGTTTGGAGTTGGGCTGCGGGTTTGGACAGTGTTGTCGCGCGAGTTGCGCCGCGTTTTGGGCGTGCCGAGCCGCGGCGCCGTGCGGGGGCATACTTGCGCGGCTTACTGGCGCCGGTTGAGCGCAAAAACGGCTGGCAGTTGATAGAGGCTGCGTGTGACGCGACGCCGGACGGAAGACAGGAGTTCCTGTCGCAGGCGCGCTGGAACGCGAACGCAGCACCGACGTGCTCGCCTCCTACGTCCGCGACGCGCACCTGTTCGAGGACCACGCCGGAAAGGGGTTCCTGTAAGGTATTCCCTTAGGCGTGCTCCCCAGCAAGGGTGCGCTTCTCTGTTGATACGCCACCCGGCCGTCTTGTCATATGACACACTGGCCTACAGGCATATTGACCTGAGGGCTGCGGAGCGATATGGCCTTTTGGCACTCTGACCAGGAGGCCATATGCTAGTTGTATCCGTCCTCGCCCGGAAAGGCGGCACCGGGAAGTCCACCGCCGTTCGGTGCCTCGCCGTCGAAGCTTTGAAAGCCGGTCGCCGCGTCGTGGTCATTGACGCCGATCCGCAGCCGACATGCCATCGGTGGGGCCAGCGCCGGGCCGCCTCCGGCATCTCCGTCCCCCTTGTGGTCGTCCCTGGCCCGGGCGGGCTAACGGCTCAGGTCGAGGGCTTCCGCGCCCAGGGTGTCGACCTGATCCTTGTAGATACACCGCCCACGGCAACGCCCGCCGTAAATGCAGCCCTGGACGCATCGACGGCTGCCATTATCGTCACCAGGCCAAATCCCGAGGATCTTGAAAGCGTCCAGGAGAGCTTGCGGGTCGCGGGAGCGCAGCGTCGCCGGTGCGGCGTCATCCTTTGGCAAGCCCCTCCCGACAAGCGCGTTAAGGCCGTGACTCTCGCCCGCGAGGCGCTGGAGGCTCTGGGCGCGACCGTTTGTCCGACAGCGGTGTCAGCATCCATCGCGTATCCGTACGCTTACGCGGAGGGCCTCACGCCCCAGGAGCGCGAGCCGGAAGGCAGGGCAAGGGCAGAGCTCGCCGACGTATGGGCATGGCTTCAGCGCGAATGTATTGTGGCCACAGTGTCATATGACAAAGTGGCCGTTGCGCCGCTTGGCCGTAGCGCCAGCCCGCGTGGTGGCCACCCTACTAATTCGCCAGACAGCCCCGGCGCCCTCGTGCCTCTCGACCAAGCCGTTGTTTCGTCGCAAGGCCATGTTGCCAAGTTGCCAGCTGGCCAGCGTACCGCCGTGTCGGATGGTCTCGAGGCCAAGCGGCCAACGGGCGCCGTGACCAAGAGGCGGGGCACTCGGCCGTGACCCGGCGTCCGCAGGCTCCGGCCTCCTACGCCGCGTCGCTCGTCGTCGAGCCAGTAGGGACCCCGATCCCGCAAACCGCTCCGGTCGAGGTTCAGCAGGGGAGGGGGCGCAGGCCGCTCGAGGAAAAGGCAGATCCGTCCGTAATCTACCTCCACCCGGCAGGCAAAAAGTCTCTACGGCTCTACGCAGTCGAGCGCGGGGTCAAGGTCCACGATTTGCTGCTGGAAGCCATCGAGGGGTGGGCCGCCGAGAAGGGGCTTGCCGGACCCTGGCGGGTGCCCTCGGCGGCGCCGCCGCGACGCCAGCGAGGGTGAGGCCTTAGGGAACCAGGGAAGAGGGAGGGCGGAAGCCAGCCAGGAGCCATGAGCACAATCATATGACAATATGGCCATGCGGCCATTAAACGCTTGGTCGCCCCGGCTATGCGGGGCGAGGGGAGGGGCCTACTGATGCTCCTTGGCTTCCATGGCTCTCCCGCACTTTGCGTAGATCGTAGCGGTTTGACACCAAGGGTTACGCCTGGCAGCCATCGTGTCCATAGAACCAGACATGAACGAGGATCTCCCATGCCAGGCATCTACGAACCAATGCCGTGTGCGATGCACCGTTGGCGCTGCGATACCGTAAGCCGAGTCTATTTGCCTTGCTGTCCGGCCGAAACCTGGACTCTGGGTGGAGTTGCAGAAGACTGCTCGCTGCGCTCTGCCGTGTTTAGAGCTGGACTCTAGGTGTGTTCCACTGGCCTCTAGGTGGGCGTCGGCCCAGGCGCGGTGCCGCATCCTCGCTGTGATGCCAATGAGTTGCGGTCGTCATCCACTGGTATATGGGTGGCGATACTATAAGACTTACAAATATCTTCTTGCAAAGCCACCTAGAGTCCAGCCTTCCGTCCAGCGGTGTTCCCGGCCACGCTGCCGGAAACATGTAGGAACGCCGCATGGGAGAGATACACAAGCTGCTCGACAGGCACGGCAAACAGGAAGTCCTGAAGTTCGACGTTGACCGGCGGGTGGTGGAAGCCGCCGCCACCTACATGACGGCCGAGGACGGTGAGATCGGCTTTCTCTACAGCGGTTGGGCGCAGTCCGGCCTTCCACACAAACGCCTCGCCGACGACGCGAGTTGGCAAGTCCGCACAGATCACGTCTCCCTCCTTGTTCAGCCGGGCCAGCGACATACGTCCACGGGTGATCCTATCCCGATTGGCGTCCCATACGGCTCCCGTGCTCGCCTGATCTGCCTATACTTGCAATCGGAGGCCCTACGGACCCATTCCCGCGAGATTGAACTAGGCAGAAGCCTGCATGCGTGGCTGCGGAAACTTGACATCAGCATTGGTGGCAAATCGATGGCCGCCGTCCGCGACCAGGCCGAGCGCCTCTCCCGCTGCCGCATGTCCTTCCAGATCAGGCAGGGGAACCGTACTGGACTAGTGAACCAGAACATCCTCGACACGGCCATGTTCGTTGACGATGAGAACAGCAAGGGATCACTGTTCGTCGAACGGGCGAAGCTTTCCGAGATGTTCTTCGAGCAGCTCCAGCGGCACCCGGTTCCCATCGAGGAAGCCGCTATCAAGGCAATCTCAAACAATTCTATGGCCATCGACGTTTACTGCTGGCTTTCCTACCGCCTTCACGCGCTCCAAGCTCCCACGCCGGTCTCATGGAAAGCCCTTTACGCGCAGTTCGGAGCAGGCATTTCTCGACTGGACAAGTTTCGCGCCTGCTTCCGGTCCACGCTGGACCTCGCCATGTCGGTCTATCCCGAGGCGAAGGTAGAGTCTGACGGTCGCGGGCTGATCCTGCATCCGTCGCGCCCGCCTGTATCGGCCAAGGTGGTTTCTATGGCGACTCGCAGGCTGAAAGGACAGCCAGCCACCTAAAGTCCAGTCTGATAGGCACTATCAACTTGGCCGCCGGCCGGTTGCGAACTGTGGCTGAGCCAGGCAGATCGGGATTGGAGACCCACCAACCGATGACCTCCTGACCGAGATGTATGAGGATCTGACCCGGATCGTCACCATGGTCCGGGTGAGCGGGCGGGATGACAACGTCCGCCGTTCCCAGCTACACCGGCTACCACTTCCTGGCCGAGGTCATCAGCCACGCCGTCTGGCTCTACTTCCGCTTCTCGTTCAGTCTTCGCATGGTGGACGAGCTGCTGGCCACACGCGGCATTATCGTCAGCCATGGTTGAGCCGCGAAGCGGATCAACGGGTGCCAGTGGGCGCTGAAGTTCGGGCAAGACTTCGCGGCGCAAGCCGCCTTTGGCCGGGGACAAGTGACACCTGGACAAGGTCGTGCCGACGATCTGCGGGGTGAAACACTGGCTGTGGCACGCGGTCGACTAGGCTGGGATGGTGCTGGACAGTCTGGTGCAAGGCCGGCGCAACACGCGGGCCGTCAAGCGCCTGCTTCGCAAGCTGATGAAGGAGCAATGCAGGGCACCGCGCGTCATGGTGACCGACCTGATATGGTTGCAACCCAAACCCGTTTCACTTTCGTGGTGAGGCAGCCTGTCCAGTGGCGGCGCATTCAGCCGCGAGCGTAGCTGCTGGCATCCAAGAAGCCGCTTGTTCCCTGTGTGAAATGTGGTGAGGGGTAGGCCTTTGGGTGCATCCTTCGTGCCCACGCGGGCGCAGGGAGGCAGCGCATGCGATCCAAAGCCAGGGACACCGGTTCGGCGACCGACGCCAGCAGTGCTGACCTGTTGGTGGCCATTGTAGGGGAGCGCATACCATGTCGGGACGCCAAGCGCCGGGTCTGGCAAGCCCTCGAGTTGCTGCAATCGTGCCTTTCCCAGCCGCAAAGGCAGGCTGCTGCCCCGACGGACCTGCCGCGGGCACGCCGTCGGCGAATGGCTTGAAGCTGGTGGCAGCCTACGCCCGCGTGTCGTCGGACAAGCAGGAAAAGGAGCAAACCATCGATAGTCAGATCGATGCCTTGCGCCGTGCCGCCGAGGAGCGCGGCTGGCAGCTGCTGCCTGATCTGATCTGCACCGATGACGGCCGCAGCGGCGCAACGCTGGCTCGCCCTGGTCTTGATCGGTTGCGTGATATGATTGCTGAGGGCACCTGTGCCGCCGTGATGGTTTGTTCCCCCGATCGCCTGGCGCGCAACTATGCCTACCAGGTGCTGGCGATCGACGAGTTCAAGCGCGCCGGCTGTGAGGTGGTGTTCCTCAACCACGCCTTCGGCGACAGCCCGGAGCAGCAGATGCTGCTGCAGATGCAGGGCGTGTTTGCCGAATACGAACGCGCCCTGATCACGGAGCGGACCCGGAGGGGGCGCTTGTTCTGGGCCCGCCAGGGACGCGTCAACTGGGGCGGCACGCCGACCTACGGCTATCGCCTGTTCCGCGGGACCGAGACCGGCCCTCAGCAGATGGCTGTTGAGGAGTGTGAGGCGGCGGTGGTGCGCCAGATCTACCGCTGGCTCGTCGAGGAGCAACTGAGCTCCTACGCCATCCAGAAACGGCTGATCGAGCGCGGCGTCCCGACGCGCAAGGGGGGTGGGCGCGGCTGGTCGCAGAGCACGATCATCCGCATCCTGTCCAGCACGACCTACAAGGGCGAAGCCTGGTATAACCGGCACCGTCCAGTGGACGGGACCCATCCCCGCCTGACGGCAGCTCCGACGAGCGAAGTTCCGACGAGCTCAAGGCCACGCCGTCGCACCAGCTATGCGCTGCGGCCGGCGGAGGAGTGGATCCCCGTCCCGGTGCCGGCGATCATCGATCTGGACACCTGGCGCCTGGCTCAGGAGCAGTTGGCGCGCAACCAGCAACTCGCTAAGCGGAACAACACCCGGCATTCCTACCTGCTGACCGCGCTGCTGATCTGCAACCAGTGTGGCCGACGGATGATTGGCACCGCGGACGGTGACGATCAGCGGCGGTATGTGTGCTCGGCCCGTTACCCGCGCCATGCCCGTGGCGCTTGCAATGGCCGCAGCATCACCGCGGCACCTCTGGAAACCCAGGTTTGGCAGTGGACCGCCAAGCTGCTGTCTGAGCCAGACTTGCTGCGGGCGCACTTCGAGGAAAGCCGCGGCGACCTCGCTGTCGACGGCGCCGGCATGCGCGAAGAGGCGCGCATCGGGCGGCAACTCAAGATGTCGGAAACTGAGATCCAGCGCCTGATCGACGCATACCAGGCGGCAGCCATCACGCTTGAGGAGCTGCAGCAGCGCCGACGGCAAATCGACGACCATGGCCGCCACCTGCGAGCCCGGCGCGACGAGATCAACCGTCAGCACTTGCAGCGTGAGCAGGAACTCCGGCTGTTGCAGGGTTTGGACGCGTTCTGCGACGGGATCCGGGACAAGCTCACCGAACCGCCTTTCGAGACCAGGCAGAGCGTCCTGCGGCTGGTGATCGACCAGGTAATCGTCGAGGAGGATAAGCTTGTCATCCGCCACGTTGTTCCAACGGCCTCGATTAGATTGCAACCACACTCGCGACAAGCTGGCGAGTTACGGGGCGGCAAAGCGCGAGGTGATGCCCTCGGTCGAGCACAGGAAGCACAAGGGCCTGAACAACAGGGCGGAGAACTCGCACCAGCCCACGCGACGACGAGAGCGGCAG
>JAABUN010006932.1_pt1 | contig 12664 bp, 11 predicted proteins | sample 5559311 | NCBI WGS metagenome assembly JAABUN01 (sample SAMN10711877, study PRJNA513370) | rock metagenome | isolation source: Antarctica rocks | place: Antarctica: Victoria Land, Siegfried Peak sud | reverse complement strand
TGGCAGGACGCATGGATGGCGCGGCAACTCGGCGGTGTGCCGAAGCCGCGACTCTGGGAGGTGATCGCATGAGCAGGTACGACGATCTCGGGATGCGGCGCGTCATTAACGCGGCGGCGACGCTCACGCGCCTCGGCGGGTCGGTGATGCCGCCGTCCGTCGTCGCGGCGATGGCGGAGGGCGCGGCGTACCACGTCGATCTGCCCCTGTTGCAGGAGCGCGTCGGCGAGCGGATCGCGGCGCTCACCCAAAACGAGGCGTGCTACGTCTCCTCCGGGGCGGCGGCGGGGATCGCCATCGCGGTGGCGGCGTGCATCGCGGGGGAAGACCCGGCGGCCATCGCCCGCTTCCCCTATCTGACCGACGGCAAGCGCGAAGTCATCATCCATCGCGCGCACCGCAACGGCTACGACCATGCGGCGCGGCAGACGGGCGCGACGCTCGTCGAGATCGGCGGCGCGCACACGACGCAGCCGTGGGAACTGGAAGCGGCGATCTCGCCGCGCACCGCCTGCATCCTCTGGTTCGCGGGGGAGCATTACGCGCGGGGCGCGCTCGCGCTGCCGGAAGTCGTCACCATCGCGCACAAACATGGCGTGCCGGTGCTCGTGGATGCGGCGGCGCAGATTCCGCCCATCGGCAGCCTCTGGCACTTCACACGCGACCTCGGCGCGGACATCGCGATCTTCAGCGGCGGCAAGGGGCTGCGCGGCCCGCAGACCTCCGGCCTCGTACTTGGGCGGGCGGACATCGTCGCCGCCTGCCGCGCGAACGGCAGCCCGAACCACAGCCTCGGTCGCCCGATGAAGGTCGGCAAGGAAGAGATGCTTGGCCTGCTCGCCGCCGTCGAGTGGTCGCTGGCGCAGGATGAAGACGCGGTGCTCGCGCAATACGAAGAAATCGTGCAGCACTGGCTCAGGGGCTTGCGCGATCTGCCGGGGATTACCGTCGAGCGTGGCTACCCGAGCGAGGCGGGGCAGCCACACGCTCGCACCATCGTGCGCCTCGGCGCGGACTTCCCGATGACGCGCGACGCGGTCGTCGCCGCGTTGTACGGTGGCACGCCTTGCGTCGCTGTCGGCACTATGGATACCGACGCCATCGCCCTGAACCCGCAGTCGCTGATCGAACCGGATGAGGCGGAGATCGTCCTCGAACAGGTGCGCGCTGTCCTCGCGCCCGTCGCCGTCCGATAACGGGCATACTTCGCCAAGACGTACCGGGTCTTCCGCAATGACGGTGAACGGATTTGGCCCTCGGACTCGCGTACGCAAAGGGAAATCGACCATCAGCAACAGGCCGCAATGGCGACGCATCTCACGAGGGTGAATCGCCTGTCCCTGCCTGGATGCGTCGCGGTTTGAACTTCACCGTCATTGCGGAAGACCCGACATACCGGCTCATCCACAGGGGAGGTGAATCGCTGATGGTGTGAAACACTACACTCCTTCGCCACCGTGCCTCGTGAAGGAGTGTCTCATGCCACTTTCTGCCGTGTTTCCGCAGTTGCGCGGATTTCGCCTCGAGCAGATCCATACCGACGACGACGGTCTCACCGTCGTCGCTACCTCGACACAGCGGACCGCCCTCTGTCCTGTCTGCCTCTCGCTCGCGTCTCACGTTCATAGTCGCTATCAGCGTCGCATCACTGATCTTCCTTGCGCTGGACACGCGGTCACACTGCTCATCCATGCCCGCCGCTTCTTCTGCCGCAATCCCCGCTGCCCGCGCAAGACGTTCCGTGAGCGTCTTCCCACCCTTGCCGTCCCCTGTGCGCGTTCCAGTCATGGCGTGGGCGCGACGCTTGCGCGCATCGGCTTCGCGCGCGGTGGGGCTCCAGGCGCACGCCTCGCGCGCTTGCTCGGCCTGCCCACGAGCGGTACGACGGTGCTGCGCCTCGTCCGTGCGACACCCTGTCCTACGGTGGGACACCCGCGCATCCTCGGCATCGACGACTGGGCATGGCGCAAAGGGGCGCGCTACGGCACGATCCTCTGTGACCTCGAACAGCATCGCCCCGTCGACCTCCTCCCTGACCGCTCGGCCGACACCGTCGCGGACTGGCTCTGGTCACATCCCGGCGTCACAGTGATCAGCCGGGATCGTGGCGATATCTATATTGATGGCGCGACACGGGGTGCGCCGGAGGCCGCGCAAGTTGCCGATCGTTTTCACCTCATCAAGAACCTCGGCGAGGCCGTCGAGCGCTTCCTGCACCACAAGCAGTCCATCCTCAAGCACATCGGCACAGAGGATGGAGTAACGGCACCCATGCGCCCACCGCTGCAACCGTGGCAAGTGCGCGCGGAGGAGGAGAGCCAGCGGCGACATGCACAATGCCTTGCCCGCTACGAAGCGGTCATCGCACTCCGCGCCAAAGGAGCGTCGATCGCCGATATTGCCCGAGGCGTGGAAATCAACCGCGAGACGGTCGATCGCTACCTCAGGCTCGGTGCGCCACCGGAGCGCAAGCGTCGCAGTGTCCGCCGCACGGTGCTCGATCCGTACAAGGAGCATCTGCTGCGCCGCTGGGACGAGGGCTGCCATGACGCACGACGGCTGTGTGCGGAGATCCGAGCGTTGGGCTACCGCCATGCCTACACGAATGTCTCGCGCTTCCTCGCCCGATTGCGTCTGCCGGTGGGCGAGCGACCGAGCATCCATCGCGAGCGAATCAGTGCGCAGCGACCACCGACGCCGCGGCGGGTGGCGATGCTCTTCGTGCGTCGTCCCGAGGCGCTGACGAAGCAGCAGCAGGCTTGCGTCGACGAACTCTGCCAGGCGGACGCAGCGATCGCGAGCGCGTACATGCTTGCGCAAGCATTCACGATGATGGTACATGAGCGGCAGGGTGAGGAGCTTGATGCGTGAATCGCGCGGGTGCGGGCAAGCGAGATCGCCGACTTGCAGCGATTCGCTGCGGGATTGCTGCTGGACAAGGCAGCAGTTGAGGCCGGGTTGACGCTGGAATGGAGCAACGGCCAAACGGAGGGGCAGGTCAATCGGCTGAAAACCGTGAAACGGCAGATGGATGGGCGAGCGAGCTTCGATTTGCTGCGCCAGCGCGTGCTCCACGGGGCCTGAGGTTCACCGTTGTTGTGGAAGAGCCGAATATGGCCGAGTCCATCCAGCGCATCCTCAAACGGCGTGCGCTGGATGGACACCACCCGCAGACGCCGGAGGAGATCATCGCGTGGTTGGAAGCGACTGCTGACGGATGGAATCGGGCACCGACACCGTTTGTGTGGGGTGGCAAGCGGCGAGCGCGGCGCGAACGCGGGCGACAGCGCCGCCATGCGCTCGGCGGATCAGGAGCGTGTACTGCGTCGCCGCTTCACTGGGAGCAGGCAGCATGAAGGAACGGCGATGAGCAACACAACTGACCCACTAGTTGCTGCTGCGAAATGCCAAGAGAAGGAGAGCGAAGCCCCTTTGCGTGCGTGTTTTCCTAGTACGGACGCCCTCCCAACGCCCCTCGGGGGACACGTTTCCCCATTTCGCAGCGGCAACTAGTACTAGCCGCTACCCCGGATACGAAGAAGGAAGTCGCTACGCTCCATCTGGCTAAGGAGTGCCTGCGGCGATTGGCTCGCGGTGCTCGATGTGTCGCTGCGCGACCCGCACTCATTGTGGAAGAACCCTCGGGCTCGACACAAATTTGTCGAGCCTTTGGGAAACTGCTATGCTCCGCATCCCGTGGGGCTCGACATAACTGACGAGTGTCTGCTCCGGGTGGCCGATTATTGCGGGGCTGTGGACCGTTCGATAACACGCGACGGGGGAAAACATGTTGAAGGACATTTCGCGCCGTGAGGCGATGAAGGCGGCCCTGAGGGCGGGGGCCTACGCGGCCCCGGTGGTCCTCTCCGCAACGGTGCCGGTGGCGGCAGCTGCGGCGACCCCCGCAGCTGCCGTGCAGCGGACGACGACTGCGGCACCGGCAATTATCGCCACGACTGCGGCTCCCGCAGCTGCCGTGCAGCGGACGACGACTGCGGCACCGGCAATTATCGCCACGACTGCGGCTCCCGCAGCTGCCGTGCAGCGGACGACGACTGCGGCACCGGCAATTATCGCCACGACTGCGGCTCCCGCAATTATCGCCACGACTGCGGCTCCCGCAGCTGCCGTGCAGCGGACGACGACTGCGGCACCGGCAATTATCGCCACGACTGCGGCGCCGGCGCCGGCGGCATCCCCTACGACGACCATAGTCCCTGCGCCGACCGGCGACCAACTCGACGCGGAGGGGACGGACTTCCTCGCGCGCATCAACGCCTACCGGGTGCAGAATAACGTCCCGCCCCTGGTAATCAGCCTCGGCCTGATGCGCACGGCGACCTGGCTGAGCGCCGATATGGCCGCGACGGGATCCTTCTCGCACACGGACTCGCGCGGCCGCGACCTCACCGGGCGGCTGGCCGCCTTCGGCGTGACGGGCAACACCCTCTGGGGTGAGAACATCGCGGCTGGGGACGCGGGTGCGGCGGGGACGTTCACGCAGTTCAAGAACTCGCCCGCACACAACGAGAATATGCTGCGGGGCGAGTATCGGACAATCGGCATCGGTCGCGCTCAGGGCGGGCCACCATATGGGTGGTACTGGACGATCGACTTCGGCAACGCGAATGGGTGAAGGAACGGACGCACAGCCGACGCCTCGTCGTGTGCTGTGTGACACCGGCGCTCTGACGTAGTCTCATCCCCAAGAAGCTGCGAAGAGGACGGGCATCGATGCCCGTCCTCTTCGCAGCCACCCGCGCCACAGGCACAAGCAGGCACAGTTTCATATACGCTCATTTTCGAGGTGACCGTATTCTGTGCCTGCCATCCCTACGCCGCTGTCCAGGTTGATCGCCTTTGACAGCGCCGCGTCGTCGTTTTACGCTCGCGTCATCGATCGCGGGGCGAGTGCCCCCGCGGCGGCGGAGGGAGAGGGTCATGCGACGAATGCTGGCGATGACGACCTTCGGAACGGTGCTTGTGTTCCTGCTCGTGCTGCCGCTCAGCACGAGCGCCGCCGGCGAGCAGGCGGGCGGCACGCTGATCGACGGGACGGGCAAGCCGATCGGCACCGTGCAACTGGCACAGACCGCGAACGGTGTCGCGGTGACGGTGAATGTGACGGGCGCCGGCGCCCTCGCGCCGGGCGACCACGGCATCCACTTCCACGCGGTCGGCAAGTGCGACGGCCCGGACTTCACCTCGGCGGGCGGGCACTTCAACCCCGAGAACAAGCAGCACGGGCTGGACAACCCGAACGGCCCGCACTCGGGCGACCTGCCGAACTTCGCGGTCGGCGCGTCCACGGCGAGCCAGGGCGGCTACACCTTCACGGCGACGACGAGCATGATCACCCTCGGCGCCGGCCCGACGAGCATCTTCACGGCGAGTGGCAGCGCACTGGTGATCCACGCGGGGATGGACGACGAGAAGACGGACCCGGCGGGGAACAGCGGGGCGCGCGTCGCCTGCGCGGTGCTGACGGCCAAGGCCGCGACGAGCGGCACGGCGCCATCCGCCCCGGTCGGGCCGGCAATGGCGGCAGCGCCGAAGACGGGCGGCGTGGGGGCGTTCTTCATCCGCCGCCTCGGCGACGGATAGCGAGCGCGACCGGTCGGGGAGGGGAGCGGCACACGCCGCTCCCCTCCGGTCTGTAAGCAAAAGCGCCGTCTCAGGAACTGTTTGGGAATCGGCGCAGCGGCCGTGGCAAGGTACGCGATAGGCATCGGGCATGTATCCCGTCGGCTCGTGCTGGAGGTTGCCATGTCCGATTCGCGCCGTCCCTATCCGTCCGATCTGTCCGACCCCGAGTGGGGACTGCTCGCACTGCTGCTGGCCCCGCCCGGTCGATGTGGCCGACCGCGTAAATGGCCGGTACGCCATGTTGCCGATGCCATCTTCTCCGTCCTGCGCTCCGGATGTGCGTGGCGGATGCTGCTGCGCGAGTTCCCGCCCTGGCAGACGGTCTATTACCACTTCCGGCAGTGGCACCGGCAAGGGACGCTCCGCCGGGCGCAAACGGCACATCCTCGTCGACACGACTGGCCTGTTGCTCGCCGCCAAAGTCCACGGCGCAAACCCGCATGATCGGGATGGCGGGCGGCGTTTGCTGAGTGCCGGGGTGCGCGAGGCGCTGCCCCGCCTGACGCTCATCTGGGCCGACGCGGGGTACGCGGGAGCGTTCGGTCAGTAGGTGGATCGGGAGCGTGGCTGGAGAATCGAGGTCGTTCATCGGCCGGATCGGCAGGCGCGGCGCCCTTCCAGGGACTACGAACGATTGCCGGCGGTCGCTGAGGAAATGATCGATACGGCGATGAGCAGGATCATGCTGCGCCGCTTGGCCCGCACCACGGGGACGAATATGACCGCCTGAGCACGTCCCCAAACAGTTTCTCAGAGTGGGAAAGCGAGCGAGGGGAAGTGGGAGCGCATGGCGATCGTTCTCCTCTGGCAGAGCCGCAGCCCAGCGTTCTGCCGTGTATGGGCGGTGCCGCCGGCCTCGGGCCCGTTTCCCGGAACCATGCATCACTTCGGCATCTCCTTCAGGGCGATGTACGCCGGGCGGGGTGAGCCGTCGCCCCGCAGCACGCCCCACGGGTACTTCTCGTCGCCCGGTGAGGTGATCGCCGCGAAGTTGAGGTTCCAGACGAAAATCACCCCCATCCACGGGTATGATTTGCCGAGATCGAAGGCGCGGGTGAGATACTGCGCCTGTTGCTGCTCCGAGACGAACTTCCCGTAGCCATACCCGGGCGCCTGATTCGCGGTCGTCCAGCCGAACTCGGTCAGCCACATCTTCTTGCCGCCCTCCCCGGCATCCTCCAGCACTTTGCGTATCTCGAGGATGCGCTTGAAGTAGAAGGAGTTGTCCTTCGTGTAGCTCCTGCCGCCGTCCGGATCGGTGCCGCACGGCGTCGTGGCGGGGCTGTCCGGCCAGGAGGTGTCCGGCGGGTTGCAGTTGGAGCCGGGGTGCGCGCCGAGCACGTCGTAATATTGCTTCACCTCCCCGCCGTTGAGGGCGTAGATCTGCCGCAAGTAGTCGACATCGTTGAGGGCGATGGCGGGATTGGTGATACCCGTGGGGGTCAAGCCGCCGAAGACGACGACCGCCGTCGGGTCCGCCTCCTTGACTGCCCGATACCCCGCCTTCAGCACGGGGAGGTAGGCCGCCACATTCACCCTGCCGCCCGTCTCGACCGCGTAGTTCTCCTCGTTCCAGATCTCGTACGCCTGCACCCGGCCCGCGTAGCGCCGGGTCAGGAAGCCCATGAAGTCGGCGAAGTCCTGCGTCCCGGTCGGCAGGCCACCGTTCGCGCCGACCCAGTCGGGCGACTTGACGACGCTGAGCATCACTTTCACGCCCTTCGCGCTCGCCCCGGCGACGAACTGGTCGAGTTGCGGAAGGTGCCCCGCTGCGGCTCCATCGCCGCCCACGAGACCTGCTGGCGCACCCAGCCGAACCCCGCGCCCTGCACGTCGGCGTAGACCTTGGTGCGCGCAGCGGCGCTGTCGGTCAGGCCCCAGACGTTGAAGCCGTAGCCATCGCCGTTGTCGCCGACGTGCAGCCGCGCGAGCGGGTCGCTCGGGGAGGCCGGGGTGGGCGTCGGCGGTACCGGTGTCGGGGGCGCCGGTGTCGGCGACGCGGTCGGTTCGGGCGTCGGCGTGGGCATCGGAGTCGCCGTGGGCAGCGCGGTCGGCGTGGGCGCGACGGTCGGCGCGACGGAGGGTGTCGGCGCAGGCGTCAGTGTCGGGGAGGCCTCCGGTATCGCCGTTGCCGCATCCACCACCTGCGTCGGTTCCACGGGTGACGTCGGTGCGATGCTTGGCGTCGGCACGGGTGTGGGATTCGTGCCGACGCATCCGGCGAGGAGAAAAACGACCATGGGAACGATCAGCCATCGTTTCGTCAAGACGGAGCCCTCGCGTTTCAACTAGCCGCACCGGCGCCACCCTACACCGGGAGCGCGTCGTGTGGCAAGCACGGCCGTTTCGTGTCTCACATCGTGCATCGACGGGAGATCGAGGACGAAACGGACGCTACCGTCCGACAAGCCCTCATTACCGATATCCCGCTCGGTGCACACGTACGCTTTGAGGGATAGCACGATGTTGACCCGATCAGTCCTGCATCGCGGTAATCATCCTATATATGAATGAAAGCACTACCTATCACGAGGTCGACACGATGGCTGCACATCTCGGCATCGTCACCCGCAAAGGTCAGATCACCCTCCCCCGCGATATCCGACGCGCACTCAAATTGCCGGGAGATACGGCCACCTTTCGCGTCGAGGATGGCGAAGTGCGCGCCCACCCCGCTCGCGCCACGCTCGTCGACGGCTACCAGTCTATTCCGGCACCCGCAGAGCCGAGGACCGACGCGAAGATCAAGGCGACCGTGCGCGAGAGCGGGCCCTCCGCCCCTTCGTCGGCCTTGAGCAGGATGCGGGCATGGCGAGCGCGCGGGCGGCGCGGTCGTCATCGATGGGCACGACGTGGTGGCGTTACGGGTTCATGGCATCTCTGGCAGTGTGGCGGATGCCGCCCCACATGGCGGCATCGACGCGCTACTCGCACCCGCCCAACCACGCAAATTGACCGTGTCAGAGCACTAAAATGATTCGCGGTGGACCTTGAGCCAGTCGGTTGCCGGGGTGATGTTCATCGCCGCCGCGCCGCGCTGGAGCTTGGTGACGATGACGCGGTCGCCCTTGTTGAGGGCCGGTTCGACGGTATCCACCCATGCCGACGGGGAGTCCTCGGAATCCACGAGCCAGACATTGGGCATCGCCCGGTGGACATTGCGCGCGCCCGCTGCGGTGCGGATCGCATTGTGTACTTCTTCAGCCGCGCCGCCCGCGCCGGCCGCTTCATAGCCAATCCAGAGTATCATCGCTCCCTATTTCCTTCCAGGATTCACTTTCGTCCCGCTCCGATGCTGACGCAGTATAGCGCGTCCGGCGGCGTGCGCAATCAAAGCCCGTCGCGCGCTCGATGGTACGGCACGCGCGCAGGGACAACACCGAGCGGTAGGGGAGATCCCGTGCGAGGGCGGCCCGCGCGCCGTACGACAGATTGCCGGTGCCACCCCGAGCGACGGCGAAGGCAAGATAAAGGGGTGTGCACGGATCCGCCATATCGCGCATCCCCGCGCGACGCGACGCATGCCCCAGCACCCGCGCACGGAGCGGACGGGTGTGCACCCGGCGGGCATATCGGGCCCGGCGATGCGAGGCGACGCATGCACCGACGGCCGAGCGGGCGGACGCGACGCCCCGCGATAGATACGCGCGGCGCGGCGGGAGCCGACGAAGCGGCCAATTCCCGGCCCTTGCGTGGTGTCCGTACGGGTGGTAAAAGATGCACGGTAAGTACTGGTACCACCCCCATGCGGAAGGGACCATCGCAAAGCAGGCGTACCATGGCCTCGCCAGTCTTTTCATCATCGAGGACGACGAAGAGAAGGCTCTCCAGAAGGCGCTCGACCTGCACCTCGGTGTCACCGACATCCCGCTCGTCCTGCAGGACAAACAATTTGCGGCGGACGGGAAGCTGGTGTATTCCCCGCAGGCGATGGATCAGCAGATGGGGTTCCTCGGCGATGTGCCGCTGGTCAACCTCACGCCCTCGCCGTACCTCAATGTCCAGACACGGCTCTACCGCTTCCGGGTCCTCAACGGCTCGAACGCCCGCACCTTCCGGCTCGCGTTCGTCAAAGGCGGTCAGCCGGTGCCGTATACGGTCATCGGCACCGATGGCGGGCTCCTGGAGCGGCCCGTCAAGGCGACCGAGGTCTTCATTTCCTCCGGCGAGCGGGTTGATCTCCTGCTAGACCTACGCGCGGCAGCGGTCGGGGATACGCTGATCATGCAGAGCCTTGTCTTCGACGCGATGGACAACGAGACGACGGGCATGGGCAATACGGGCGGCATGGGCAACATGGGCAACATGGGCAACGCGGGCGGGATGTCTGCGGCGAAACTCCCGAACGGGCAAGCGCTTTCGCTCATGAAGATCGCGATCACGGAGCGGGTCGCGTATGACCGGGCGATCCCGGAGCGGTTGTCGACGATCGCGCCGATCGGCACGGCGGGGGCGACGGCACGGCCCATCTCGCTCACACAGACGATGATGCCGATGCAATGGCTCATCAACGGCACATCCTACAAGGCGAACGAATCGCCGATCGCCGTCCGCAGAGGGGCGACGGAGATTTGGGAGATCCAGAACACACCGATGAGCATGCCGCACCCGATGCACATTCACGGCTTCCAGTTCCAGGTCATCGAGCGGAAAAACAGCCCGCAGCAGGTCGCGGCGCTCGCGTTGGATGGGCATGGGCGGCTTGTGACGGATCTCGGCTGGAAGGATACGGTGCTCGTCTGGCCGAACGAGACGGTGCGCATTGCGCTGGACTTCACCCATCCCTTCACCGGCGAGCAGAAGTATGTCTTCCATTGCCATATCCTCGAACACGAGGAGAATGGCATGATGGTCAACGTGAACGTGGCGTAGCCGCGCGGTATCGAGAGAGGAGACCCGGCATATGGCGGAACTGCTCGATGATCTGGATATGCTCCTCGGCGCCGCCCCGGACGATCCGAAAGCGGTCTATGATCGGGTTGCCAGCCACTACGAGCGGTTCCGCGCCCTCTGGATCGCGCTCGCCGGCAACGCGGTCGAGCAACCGATGCTCGCGGAGCTGACGGCGATCCTTGCGCCTGGGCAACGTGTCCTGGACGCGGGGTGCGGGACGGGGACCCTTGCCCGACGAATCATCGCGATGCAGCCTTCCGTGGATCTCACAATGCTGGACCTTTCGCCGGCGATGCTCGCGTACACCGACGATGTTCACGGCGAGCATGTCGAAGGCAGTGTCCTCGACCTTCCCTTCCCCGATGACTCGTTCGATGTTGTCGTGAGCAGCTGGGTCATCGAGACAGTTCCCGACCCGATCAAGGCGGTATCCGAGTATCTACGGGTCATCAAGCCGACCGGCTATGTGCTCTACACCTTTTGCTCGCTGCCCGACGGCTGGGTGTCGCGCGTCGGCACGGCGTTCCTGCGCGCTGCGGTGGAGAACCGGTTCGCCGGGCGATTCCTCCCACCTGAGGAGACGCCGTGGCACGATTGCGACCGGTCGCGGCGTGTGCGGAGCCACGCTGGCGTAACGACATTCGTTGAACTCCGGAAGTGTTGCTCCGTAGCATCCGCGATCCTCCCAGGCCCGACGGACGTCATCCCGCCACCGGCAACGAGCGAATGGCGGCACGTATCAACGCAGTGACGGACGCCGGATAGATTCCCTTCTCCACGAGACGATGGATTAACAGCCACCCGCTCGATAGGCAGAGGGTACATGTCAGGACGACATGCCGGTCGGCCTTGACAGGTACTCTCCGAGGGTATATGATCTCTTGCAGATACCCCGGAGGGGTAAAGAGTGAAGGAATGGCTGACATGACCTCGACACAAGAACTACCACCCGATTATCTCTATCGCCAGAACACCGATGCCCTCCTCGTGCGGCTTCGTCGCATGGAAGGCCAAGTCCGGGGCGTGCAGAAGATGATCGAAGAGGGGCGGTACTGCCTCGACATTGTCATGCAGTTGCAGGCGATCACGGCGGCGGCCGACAAGGTCGCGGAGCAACTGCTCGAAGGACACATCCGTGGCTGCGTGACCGACGCGATCCACGAGCAGCGCGGGGACGAAGCAATTACCGAACTGATGAACGTGCTCGGCAAGGCAATTCATCGCTAGGTCACATCAATGGCTGGTCACAAGCCCGATTGCACCTCGAGTCGCATACCCGGAGAGGGATTCCACGAATGGCCACAACGCAACTCCCGCCCACGAAAGCTGAACCCGTCACCACCCCTTCATCGGAAACGACCAGCGGGATCAAGACCCTCGATCTTGCCGTTTCGGGGATGACCTGCGCATCCTGCGTGATGCGCGTGGAGAAGAAGCTGAAGAAGGTGCCCGGCGTCTCCGACGCTGCAGTCAATCTGGCGACTGAGCACGCGATCATTACCTATGATCCGACGCAGGCGAATCCCGACACGCTCGTGGGTGCGGTCGAGGCGGCCGGCTACGGCGCGCGCGTGGAGCGGGAGGATGAGCAGCTCACCACGACGCTCGCGGTCGAGGGGATGACGTGCGCTTCCTGCGTGCGGCGTGTCGAACGGGCGCTGCTGAAGGTGCCCGGCGTCGATAGCGCGAGCGTCAATCTCGCCACCGAGCGCGCGAATGTGACGCTGGGCGGTCAGGCGACGATCGACGACCTGCTCACCGCCATCGAGCACGCGGGCTACCACGCGCAACCGATCGTCGAGGCGGTCGCGGAGGACGACGATGCGGAAACGCGGGAAGAGCGGCGTTCGCGCCGCGAGATGCGGATCCGTTTCGCCAAACTCGCCCTCGGCCTCGGCCTGACACTCCCGATCCTCTTCATCGCGATGTTCAAGATGAACATGCTGTATCGCGACTACTGGCTGCTCGCCCTCACCACACCCGTCTGGCTCATCGTCGGCTGGGACTTCCACCGGAGCGCCATCAAGAATGCGCGACATCGCGCGGTCAACATGGACACGCTCGTCTCGGTGGGCGGCTCCATCGCCTTCTTCTACAGTGTCGCGGCCACCTTCACCGGGCAGGA
>JAABUN010006931.1_pt1 | contig 12664 bp, 14 predicted proteins | sample 5559311 | NCBI WGS metagenome assembly JAABUN01 (sample SAMN10711877, study PRJNA513370) | rock metagenome | isolation source: Antarctica rocks | place: Antarctica: Victoria Land, Siegfried Peak sud | reverse complement strand
GTGGTGTTCTGCACGCCGTTCTCCGCTCTCTGGTTCCTGGACCTCAACAACTCAGAAACCTAGACAGGGAACGGCGTGCTCACGTTCCAGACGCGCTCAACCACCCACGGATGTGTCACAAGAGCCCGATTTTCGCGGGCCTCGCCTCAGGCCTGTTGCGGATCTCTCAGCCGGCCCGGCGCGCCCTGCGGTGCTCGGACCTCTTCGGGCGTCGCCCGGTAGACGTTCGTCGCCCGGAGCTCGAAAACCGCCCTCTGGTGAAGCCGGTTGGCATCTTCCCTTGATGGCGAGAGCAGCCTTGCGCGAGCCGGGAGAAGGGCGGGTCGACCTCGAGCTCGCCCACCGGTTCCCCCCGATGCCGACCTCGAAGCGGTCTACGCCGCGTCCGCCTGCGCCCGCCCCGGCCCGCCGACATGAAACAGGGAACGCCCTGGTCGGGGATCCCGCCCACGGGATGCATCGTGGGATGGGACTTTCGCTAGCGAGGCTGTCACATCATCGAGCGCGAACTGATCCGGGACCGCAAAGTCGCCTGCTGTCGCCGGCCTCTCGTAAGGTCCCTGCCCATGAATACCGCACGACGGGCGACGGCCGCTGATGCTGCGGAGGTGACAAGGCTGCGACTCCTGATGTTCTGCGAACTAGGGAAGCAGGACGACACCTGGGCGGACGCATCCACCGCTTCCCTCGCGCAGGAGTTGTCCAGCGGCGCGCCTCGGCTTACCGCATCGGTGGTGGACGATCCGTTCGGCAAAGGCCTGATTGCCTGTGGCGTCGGTTATCTTGAGCGCCGTTTGCCCGGTCCCGGCGGCGCCAGCATGTTCGGCCACGTCGGGTCGATGTACACGGAGGTCGCCCACCGTCGTCAGGGGCACGGTCGTGCGGTGCTGCGGTCTTTGCTGGACTGGCTTTGGGAGCATGACGCCGAGCGGGCACAACTGTGGGCCAGTGAACTCGGTGCGCCGCTCTACGCGGCAGAAGGGTTCTCTCTCGGCAGTCCGCTCTGGCAGGTGCGAAGCCCACACCGCGAATAAGTGGCCCCTGGCTTCGGACGGCTCGTCGCATGGCCACTGGCCGCGCCGGATGCCATGGCTTGCACTCACGTCTTGAGCACGTACTCAACGAGCTCCCTCGGCTGGCCATCGCCGAAATCGCGCTCTGTAGTCCGGCCAGTCAGGGCCCAGCCGTTGTGGTCGTAGAACGACCGCGCACGCTTCGCGCCTCCGAGCGTCCACAAGACGTTCTGCTCGTACCCCTCAGCATGCAGACGCTCAATCGCGTGGCGCGAGAGCATCTGTGCGACTCCAGTCCCCCAGTAATCCGGGCGAACGTACAGCGCGAACACTTCTCCGCCCACCCCTTCCTCGGCGGGTCCACAGTGAACGAACCCGACGACGTGCCCACCGGTCTCGACAACCATGACTGTCGTGCGACCGGCAAGTAGCTCGGGCAGCAACCGACTCCACCGCTCGCGGCGCCTTTCGACTGCAGAGTGCAACCACTTCGATTCGAACAGTCCCGAGTATCCGACTCTCCATGCTTCCGCATGTACATCCCCGATAGCCGAAGCGTCGTCGAGTTCCGCGCTTCTGACCTCCATGGGGCCAACTCTGGCAGATCGACGAAACTGCTCCCGTCAAGCGGCCAGCTAGTGGTGCAAGGTACCTACCGATGTGCGCCGACGAGGGCGGCGACCTGCGCAAGACTGGTAACGGAGAAGTTCTCTGCGAAGAGAGCGTCGAGCATGCCGTCAGGCACCGAAGGCTGTTCCAGAGCAGTGAGATGGGTACGCAGCCGACTGCGGCGCTGTCTACGGACGAGATCTTGCGGCCCAGGTACTTTCGGAAGTGCAGCTGTTCCAGCTGCGGCCACTCCGCGGCGAGCTCGTCGTCCGAACGGAGGGCTCCTGCTACTCCGTGCCCCGTTGTCCAGGCAAGCGCAGTGGCTCGGCCCGCCGCCTCATGATCGACCGAAAACTACCCACCGAGGTTGCGACCGAACGGAAGGGACGGACCCCGGAGGGGGCGGGCAGTGCAGTACCTTTCCGGCGTGGACGAGGCCATCGCGCGTGAGGCGGCCCGGGTGGTGCTGGTGGACACCGGGGACAGGGTGCTGCTCTTCGAGGTGGCGGCGCCCGCAGCACCCGAGGTAACCCGGTGGTGGTTCACCCCGGGCGGTGGGCTGGAGGACGGCGAGGACGCCCGGACCGGGGCCTGCAGGGAGGTGCTGGAAGAGACCGGGCTGTGCCTGCTTCCAGACGACCTGGGAGAGGTGCGCCACGAGCAGACGATCGAGTTCCCCTTCGAGGGGCGGCGCTACCGCCAGCACGAGGTGCTCTTCCTGGTCAGGGTCCGCCCGTTCTCCCCCGACCGGTCCGGCTGGACGGCGGTCGAGCAGCGGGACATCGTCGCGCACCGCTGGTGGCCGCTGGCTGAGCTGTCCGGCACGGACGCGACGGTCTACCCGGCCGGGCTGGCGGACCTGGTCGCCATCACGATCCGCTCCGGGTGGCTGTAGCAGTTCAGGTGCGGCGGACGGACGAAGCCCACCAGGGTCAGGCCCGCCTCCTGCGCCAGCTCCACCGCCAGCGAGGAAGGTGCGGACACAGCTGCCACTACGGGAACCCCTGCCGCCCAGGCCTTCTGGACCAGCTCGAAGGACGTGCGGCCACTCAGCACCAGGACCGTGCCGGTCAGCGGCCAGCGGCGCTCGCGGGCCGCCGCGCCGAGCAGCTTGTCGGCCGCGTTGTGCCGTCCGACGTCCTCGCGGACCGCCAGCAGGGTCCCCTGTGCGGTGAACAGCCCGGCGGCGTGCAGACCACCGGTGCGTTCGAAGACCGGCTGGGCCTGGCGGAGCCGGCGCGGTAGGTCCACGAGCACCTCGGCCTCTACCTGCGTCCGGTCCGGGAACAGGTCTGCTCCGGTCCGCGCGCGCACCGCGTCGATGCTGGCGGACCCGCACACCCCGCACGCCGACGTCATGCCGAAGTTGCGCCGCCCGGTCAGGTCAGGCGCCGGTACGCCGTCCCTGAGCGTGACCTCCAGCACGTTGAACGTGGGCCGGCCGTCCGCGCCCACATCGTTGCAGTGCACCGCTATCCGCACGTCGTCGACGTCGGCGATCAGCCTCTCACCGAGCAGGAAGCCGAGCGCCAGGTCCACATCGTGCCCAGGGGTGCGCATGGTGACCGTCACGGGCGAGCCGCCGACACGTATCTCCAGCGGCTCCTCCACCGCCACGGCGTCGGGACGGTGCGTGCTCCGGCCGGCCGCGGTGTCCCAGCGTGTGACCGGCGTCCGTCTGCTGACCCGTCCCATGCAGGAATGGTAGGTCGAGGTTCGCGGGTACGTGGTGGAGGAGCAGGTCCGTGGACTACGGTCGTCCCCAGATGCCGGGTGGACCGGCGCAGGCACCCGGCAGCAGGTCGGGCGCACGGCGACAAGGAGAAGCAGTGGGGACGACCGCGGACGCCGCGGATGACTCGGGACTGGCGGGGCGGCTGGGATTCCAGCACGGCCACGTGGTTCAGGAGTTCGGCTACGACGACGACGTGGACCACGACATGAGGGACGCGATCGAGACGCTTACCGGCAACGAGCTGGTGGACGAGGACGCCGACGAGGTGGTGGACGGCGTCATCCTGTGGTGGCGCGAGGACGACGGTGACCTCGTCGACGCCATGGTCGACGTGTTGGGCGCGCTCGCCGAGGGCGGGGCCATCTGGCTGCTGACGCCCAAGAGCGGGCGGCCTGCGCACGTGGAGCCCTCGGACATCGAGGAGGCCGCGCCGACCGCTGGTCTGCACGTCACCCGCACCCTCAGCGCCAGCGCCGACTGGACGGCCACCCGGCTGGTCACGCCCAAGGCTGCTCGCCGCGGCTGAGCCTGCGCGCCCCCGACATCCAGCACAGGAGCACCTGACGTGAGCGTCCCCGAGATCGGCCAGCCCGCCCCCGAGTTCGTCCTGCCCGACCAGACGGGGCAGGACTTCGAGCTGGCGTCGTTGAAGGGCACCTCCGGTGCGCTCCTGGTCTTCTACCCTTTCGCCTTCTCGGGGCTGTGCACCGGCGAGCTCACCGAGCTTCGCGACGAGCAGGCGGCCTTCGTCGAGGCGAACGTCCAGGTGGCGGCGATCTCCTGCGACCCCCGGTACTCCCTGCGCGCCTGGTCCGACCAGGAGCGGTACGACTTCCCGCTGTTGTCGGACTTCTGGCCGCACGGCGATGCGGCGCAGCGGTACGGGGTCTTCGACGAGCGCGCCGGCAAGTCCGTGCGCGGTAGCTTTCTCGTCGACCGCGAGGGCTTGCTGCGCTGGTCGGTCGTGAACGGCCCCGGGCAGGCCCGCGACATGGCGGAGTACAAGGCGGCCGTTGCAGCCCTCTGAGGGACCCCCCTTCCCGCCGTAGGGTTCGTTGCGATTTCATGTACCCAGCCGTGGCCGTCGCTGACCCGAGACTTCGGCGGCCACGGCCCCCAGCACCGCCAGGGCCTGTAGCTCAGTTGGTAGAGCACCGCGTTTACACCGCGGGTGTCGTCGGTTCGAGACCGGCCGGGCCCACCGTCGACCCATCGGCAGATAGGGTCGTGGCGTGCCACTGACCACCCGCTCCGCGCCGGGGCAGGCCCTCGTCGCGGGCCAGGTCACGGTGGGTGATGTCGTCGCGAAGTTAGAGGCCGCGTACCCCCCGAGCGCCGCCCTGGACTGGGACGCCGTGGGACTGGTCTGCGGCGATCCGCAGGCCCCGGTGGACCGGGTGCTGCTGGCTGTGGACCCCGTCCTGAGCGTGGTGGACGAGGCGGTCGCGACCGGCGCGCAGCTGCTCGTGGTCCACCACCCGCTGCTGCTGCGCGCGGTGCACTCGGTGGCGGCCGACACCCCAAAGGGCCGGGTGCTGCACCGGCTCATGGGCGCCGGCTGCGCCCTCTACGTCGCACACACCAATGCCGACGCCGCGCGCGACGGCGTCAACGACTCGCTGGCAGCGTTGCTCGGCCTGTCGGGGCTGCGGCCGCTGGAGCCGGCTCCTGCAGACGGCACCGGAGCCACCGGCATAGGCCGGGTGGGCGCACTGGCCGAGCCGATGACCCTGCGCGACTTCGCCGAGCTGGTGGCCCGGCGGCTGCCTGCGACGGCTCAGGGGGTGCGCGTCAGCGGCGACCCCGGTGCCGTGGTGAGCACGGTGGCTCTCTGCGGTGGCAGCGGTGACAGCCTGTTCGACGCCGTTCGCGCCAGCGGGGCGGACGTGTACGTGACTGCCGACCTGCGGCACCACCCCGCCTCCGAGGCCCGTGAGCACCGCCGTGACGGGCGGCCCTTTCTGGTCGACGTCGCCCACTGGGCCAGCGAGTGGCCTTGGCTCGCACGCTGCGCCGGCATCATCACCACGGCCTTTGGGGCCGGCGTGAGCACCCATGTCAGCACGCTCAGCACCGACCCGTGGACGTTCCTCGTCCCGGAAGATGCCGACCGGCAGCCCCCTCGAGAGGACCCCCCGAAGTGATCAAGGCCCATCCCCTGGAGCAGGTGCGCCTGCTGGACGTGCAGGCCCTCGACACGCGTCAGCGCCAGCTGGCGCACCGGCGCAAGAGCCTTCCAGAGCACCAGCAGCTCAGCGCGCTGGAGGGTGAGCGTGACGGCCTGAGGGACCAGCTGGTGCAGGCGCGCACCCTGGTCAGCGACATCGAGCGCGAGCTGCGCAAGTCCGAGGCCGACGTGGAGCAGGTGCGCTCGCGTGCCGACCGCGACCAGGCGCGCCTGGATGCGGGCACAGGCAGCGCCAAGGATCTGCAGGCTCTGCAGCACGAGATGGTGTCGCTGGCGCGGCGCCAGAGCGAGCTGGAGGACGTCGAGCTGGAGGTGATGGAGCGTCTCGAGCAGGCTCAGTCGAAGGTGCTGCGGCTGCAGGGGTCCCTGGACGAGGGGGCCACCGCGGTGGCGGCTCTGACAGCCTCGCGCGACGAGGCCGTGACCAAGATCGACGCCGAGGCCGCCTCCGCCACGGCGGAGCGGAACCGCATCGCCGAGGGACTGGACACCTCGCTGGTCACCCTCTACGAGAAGATCCGCACCAGCTCCGACGGGCTGGGTGCCGCGCCCCTGAAGGGGCGCAGCTGCGAAGGCTGCCGGATGCAGCTGACACCCAGCGACCTCGGCCGGATCCGGTCCGCTCCGCAGGACGAGGTGCTGCGCTGCGACGAGTGCCGATGCATCCTGGTCCGGACGCTGGACTCGGACTCGTGAACGCACCCGGGTACGCGGGCGACCTGACGCCGCAGCAGGCCTGGGAGCTGCTGGCTCAGGACCCGGCAGCGGTGCTCGTCGACGTGCGGACCCACGCCGAATGGGCGTACGTGGGTGGCCCGGACCTATCCACCCTGGGGCGCTCCCACCTGACGCTGGAGTGGCAGACCTACCCCGAGGGCCGTCCCAACCAGACCTTCGTCGAACAGCTGCGCGCGCGGGTCGGCGAGGGTCAGCGGCCCGTCGTCATGCTCTGCCGCTCGGGCGTGCGGTCCGTCGCCGCGGCCGAGGCTGCGACGGCGGCGGGTTTGGGCCCGGCGTTCAACGTCCTGGAGGGCTTCGAGGGCGGTATGGACGACGCCGGCCACCGCGGCCACGAGGGTTGGCGGGCGGCGGGTCTGCCCTGGCGGCAGTCGTGACCGGCGACGGGCCAGACCCCAGCCGCTGGCGGCCGGACACGCTGGCCGTGCGCGGGGGGATCATGCGCTCCGGCTTCGACGAGACCTCCGAGGCGCTGTTCCTGACCTCCGGCTACGTGTACCCGGACGCGGCTGCAGCCGAGGCGGCGTTCAGCGGCGACCTCGACCACTACATGTACTCCCGCTACGGCAACCCGACCGTGTCGATGTTCGAGGAGCGGCTGCGCCTGCTGGAGGGGGCTCCGGCCTGCTTCGCGACCGCCACCGGTATGGCTGCGGTCTTCACCGCGCTGGCGGCGCTGCTCGGGCAGGGAGACCGCGTGGTGGCATCGCGCAGCCTGTTCGGGTCGTGCTTCGCGATCCTGGCCGACGTCCTGCCACGCTGGGGCGTTCGCACGGTGTTCGTGGACGGTACCGACCTCGAGCAGTGGCGCGCCGCACTGGCCGAGCCGACCCAGGCCGTGTTCTTCGAGTCACCCTCGAACCCGATGCAGGAGATCATCGACGTCCGGGCGGTCTGCGAGCTCGCGCACGAGGCCGGGGCGACGGTCGTGGTGGACAACGTCTTCGCCACCCCGGTGCTGCAGCGCCCGCTGACCTTGGGCGCCGACGTCGTCGTCTACTCGACCACCAAGCACATCGACGGCCAGGGCCGCACCCTGGGCGGGGCCATCCTGGGCAGCGTGGAGCTCATTGATGGACCGGTCCAAGAGCTGATGCGCCACACCGGTCCGTCGATGAGTCCCTTCACCGCGTGGGTCGCGCTGAAGGGGCTGGACACGATGTCGTTGCGGGTCCGCCAGTCCCAGGCCTCCGCCCTGCGCCTGGCCGGTTGGTTGGAGCAGCAGGAGGCGGTCTCGTGGGTGCGCTACCCCTTCCTCCCCTCCCACCCACAGCATTCCCTGGCACAGGAGCAGATGGCCGGTGGCGGAACGGTCATCACCCTCGGGCTGGCGGACCAGCGCAGACCGGGCCGGGAGACGGCCTTTGCGCTGCTGGACGCCCTGCAGGTGGTGGACATCTCCAACAACCTGGGTGACTCCAAGTCGCTCGTCACGCACCCGGCGACCACGACGCACCGGCGGATGGGTCCCCAAGGCCGTGCAGCAGTGGGGATCACGGACTCCGTGGTGCGGATCTCGGTGGGGCTGGAGGACGTGGAGGACCTGTTGGAGGACCTTGACCAGGCCCTGGAAGCCACCCGGTCGTCATGAGCCCGCAGAAGTCACCGGCGATCGAGCTGGAGGTCGGGCACCGCACCGTGCGCATCTCCAACCCGGACCGGGTCTACTTCCCGCAGGGTGGCCACACCAAGCTGGACCTGGCGCACTACTACCTCTCGGTCGGCGACGGCATCGTCCGCGCCCTGCGCGAGCGACCGTGCATGCTGCACCGCTTCCCAGAGGGTGTCGCGGGGGAGAAGGTGCACCAGAAGCGGGTTCCGCACGGGGCGCCGCCATGGCTGCAGACGGTCCGGGTCGAGTTCCCCCGCTACGGCCGTCATGCCGACGAGCTGTGCGTCACCGAGCTGGCTGCGGTGATCTGGGCCGTCCAGATGTCGACGGTGGAGTTCCACCCCTGGAACTCGCGCCGGACCGACACCGAGCGACCCGACGAGTGGCGGATCGACCTGGATCCCATGCCGGAGTGCGGCTTCGGGACGGTCCGCAGGGTGGCCCACGTCGTGCACGAGGTGCTGGACGAGCTCGGTGCGGTGGGGTGGCCCAAGACCTCCGGTGGCAGCGGTCTGCACGTGTACGTGCGCATCGAGCCGCGGTGGGGGTTCGCCGAGGTCCGTAGGGCTGCACTGGCTTTCGCCCGTGAGGTCGAGCGCCGGGCGCCCGATGAGGTGACGACCACCTGGTGGCGCAAGGACAGGGACCCCGGGGCGCTCTTCGTGGACTACAACCAGAACGCCCGGGACCACACCATCGCCAGCGCGTACTCGGTACGCGGCAACGCGCGCGCCACCGTCTCGACCCCCTTGCGGTGGGACGAGATCGACACCGTCCAGCCGCAGGAGCTGACGATCGAGACCGTGCCGGCGCGCTTCGCCGAGCTGGGCGACCTGCACGCCGGTATCGACGACACGGCGTTCATCCTGGACGCGTTGCTGGAGTGGGCCGATCGGGACGAGCGGGATGGACAGAGCGAGCCGCCCGAGCCCGACGCCGAGTGAGAAGCCGGCGCTTGGAACTCACTCCCGCACGATGACGTCGAGCACCCGGCTGCCGTCGCGGGCAGGTCCGCCTAGCTCGACGCAGAAGGCCTCGCCCAGCGCCGCAGCCAGAGCCTGCGGCGAGCCTGGGTCTCGTCCCGCTCGGCTCACCAGGTGCCGGGCCACCAGCCCGCGGGTGTGCTTGGCCATGTGCGAGACGACGCTGCGCCGTCCGTGCGTCTCGCGCAGCACCCGGATGGCCACGGTGCGCACGGCCTGCGGACCAGCGGGGCGCCACGCCGCCGCGTAGGCGCTGGACCGGCAGTCCACGATCACCCCCAGCGCCAGCGGTGGCAGCGCGAGGGTCAGATGTGGTCGCCAGAAGGAGGCCATGGTCAGCGCTGAGCCGTCGTCGTCCGGCGTAGCCAGTCCGGTGAGGGTGGTGCTCATCGACAGCCGGTAGGCAGGGACCGCGTCGTCGACCCGGAGCGCGCCCCAGGCGGCGGAGATCACGAGCAGACGTGAGCGCGCCCTGCGCTTGGCTCCCGGGCCCAGCGAGGCCAGGTCCAGCGCGTCGTACAGCACGCCGGAGTAGAGGTGCTGCACCGGTACGGCGGGCTCGGTCGACCACCGGGTGTTCCGGTCGACCTCGTCCTGGAGCGAGGGGCCGACGCCGAGCACGGCGAGGGCGTCGGGCCGGGAGCTGGCCGCAGCCAGGGCAGCCAGCACCTGCCGGCGCGCCTGCGTCAGGACGGGGAGCGCGAGCCCGTCCAGGTCCACGGGTCGGCCCCGCCGCCGAACGGTCTTGGCCTCCGACGGCGGTAGCAGCACGTGCACGGCGCCAGGCTAGGGCGGCTGTGTGGCGCACTTTGCGTAGGGTGGGCGATATGCCTCGACCGAAGACGTTCGTGCGCCCACGCCCCGCCGCCGGTGGACCTGGGGCAGCCCTTGCCGCCGGATCGCTGGAGAGCGCCCTGGAGGCGCTCATGGATGAGCTCGAGGTCCCCGGGGACTTCAGCCCCGCGGTGCTGGCCGACGCCGAGGCGTCCGTCAAGGAGCCGGACCTGCCTGGCACCGACTGGACCGAGATCCCGTTCGTGACCATCGACCCGCCCACGGCGATGGACCTCGACCAGGCCGTGCACCTGGAACGCCGCAGCAGTGGCTACCGGGTGCGGTACGCGATCGCCGACGTGCCGGCCTTCGTGCGGCCGGGCTCGCCCATGGACGAGGAGGCGCGACGCCGCGGCCAGACCCTGTACGCCCCGCACCGACGAGTGCCGCTGCACCCTGCGGTGGTGAGCGAGAGCGCGGCCAGCCTGCTGCCGCTGCAGGTTCGGCCGGCGTTCGTGTGGGTCGTCGACCTCGATGCCGACGGCGAACCGGTGGAGGTGGAGGTGGTCCGCGCGATGGTGCGCTCCACCGCCCGCTACGACTACGAGGCGGTGCAGGACGCGCACACGGCAGGGCAGATCCCCGACCCGTTCGCGCTGCTGCCGGAGATCGGACGCCTCCTGGTGGCGCAGGAGCGCTCTCGTGGTGGGGCCAGCCTGGGCATCCCCGACCAGGAGATCGACGAGGTCGATGGTGGCTACGTGCTGCGGTACCGGCCCAAGAGCGAGGTCGAGGACTGGAACGCCCAGATCTCGCTGCTGACGGGGATGGTGGCCGCGGACCTGATGCTCGCCGCCGGCGTGGGCCTGCTGCGCACCATGCCCGCGCCGGACGACCGCACCGTCTCCCGGTTCCGGCGGCAGGCCAAGGCGCTCGGCTCGCACTGGCCCGCGGAGCAGGAGACGGGGGAGTTCCTGCGCTCGCTGGACCACACGGACCCCAGCCAGCTCGCGCTGCTGCACGAGTCCGCCGTCCTCTTCCGCGGCGCCGGCTACACCCCGTTCGACGGAGACGTCCCGGAGCGGGTCGAGCAGGCCGCCGTGGCTGCTGAGTACGCGCACGTGACGGCTCCGCTGCGGCGCCTGGTCGACAGGTTCGCCCTGGTGGCGTGCGAGTCCGTCTGCCGGGACTCCCCGGTGCCGGACTGGGTGCGTCAGGCACTGCCCTCGCTGCCGCAGGCCATGACCGCCTCCGACCGGCTGGCCGGCGAGCTGGAACGGGCGAGCATCGAGCTGGCCGAGGCTGCCACCCTGGCCAACCGCGTGGGTGAGGTGTTCGACGCCGTGGTGGTCGACGACGGCGGGGGGCGGGAGCCGCGCGGGGACGGCAAGGAACGCCCCCACCTGGTGCAGCTGCTCGATCCCGCCGTGCTGGGCCGGTGCTCGGGCTCGCCGGCGCTTGGCACCGCGGTCAAGGTCAGGTTGGACGAGGCTGACGTGCAGCGACGTGTGGTCCGGTTCTCCGCAATGGCGCAGGCGCCCGGCCGCTGAGACCGGTTGGAGGCGCACCGGGGGGGAGGCCCGCCGAGGGCTGGCGTACGCTCGGCGGCGGACGAGTCGACCAGGCGACCGCGTCGGAGCGGTTTGCGCCGTCTCTGCCGAGGAACGTCCGGGCTCCACAGGGCAGGGTGGTGGGTAACGCCCACCCGGGGTGACCCGCGGGAAAGTGCCACAGAGAAGAGACCGCCGGTGCACCACCGCCGTTCCTGGCGGCAGGCGCCGGCAAGGGTGAAACGGTGGTGCAAGAGACCACCAGCACCCCCGGTGACGGGGGTGGCTCGGCAAACCCCACCCGGAGCAAGGTCAGACAGGAGACGTTCGAGGGCTGCCCGCCCGAGTCTCCGGGTAGACCGCTTGAGGCGTGCGGCAACGCACGTCCTAGATGGATGGTCGCCACCCGCGCCGGCGGATTCGCGGTGCGGGGACAGAACCCGGCGTACCGGTCGGCTCGTCCACTTCACCCTGATGACGCAAGCGGCACCGTCGCACGTCTCCGCGAGAGCGTCCCGCTGGTCCGATCGGGTGAAGCAACCGAGAGCGGTTCAAGCGATCCGTTCCGCGTGCCGAACGGCTGGGACGGGACTCGCTCTGGGTGGAGCGATCAGCGTGATCCGAGGAGATGTCCATGGCGCAGCGAGCGGTTCTTGCACCGCGCAACGCCGCTGAAGCCTTTGCCGTCGGCCTCTCGGCGTGCCTGCTGGCGGTCAGCTTCGTCTCCGTGCAGAACAACGACCCTGCTCACGAGAGGGCGCTCCCCGCTGCGGCCGCGCAGCGCACCCCGCTCGGCCTCGACCACCGGACCGTCTCGCGTCCACCCGCTGCCAGCGTCAGCGGCTCGCGCGTCCCGCGTGCTCCCGTCGTGCTGCCCAAGCCCCCGATCGTGCTGCTGCCGGTGGGTGAGCAGGCACAAGCCAAAGTGGAGGCGCGGGGGACCGTCCGCGGGAAGGGTGCCGTGATCGAGATCTCCGTCGTCACCCGCGGTCGGAGCACCTCGGAGCCCCGGGCGGGTGCACAGGCCCCGTCCGGTGCACGCTCCGTCTCGGGCAAGCGAGCAGATCAGCAGGCCAGAGGTACTGCCGCACCGACCGAGCGACCGACTGCTGCCGCGACCGCACCGCCGGTCTCCCAGCGGCCGGTGCCGCCAGCCAGCGACGGTACGCCCCTGCTTCCGCCTGGCACGGGCTCGCCGCTGCCGACGGAGCCGCCTCCCAGCACCGGGTCGCCGCTGCCGCCCCAGCTGACCGTGCCGCTACCCAGCGTCGTGCCGTCGCTGCCGACGGAGCCGACGGAGCCGCCACCCAGCGCGGAGCCGCCGCTGCCGCCCGAGCCGACGGAGCCGCCACCCAGCGGGGAGCCGCCACCCAGCGCGGAGCCGCCGCTGCCGCCCGAGCCGACGGAGCCGCCACCCAGCGCGGAGCCGCCGCTGCCGCCCGAGCCGACGGAGCCGCCGCCC